>VOFH01001489.1_pt1 | contig 33165 bp, 52 predicted proteins | sample 5384091 | NCBI WGS metagenome assembly VOFH01 (sample SAMN12384727, study PRJNA508395) | human gut metagenome | isolation source: healthy gut G | host: Homo sapiens
AACACAGTCCCAAGAGCGTGAAAAAATGTTTAGAAATTATAAAGATGAAAGGTAGGAAAACAAAATGGCAAAGACGATTTTCGAAGAAATGGGCGGGACTTATGTACGGCAGGGAGATTATTATCTCCCTTTGCCTCACTGCCCGAAGAAGAACAGAAGCCAGTGGGCGTGTGGGGACAAAGACACATTTGAGGTATATTAAGGAGCATAAAAGACTTTATGTGAATCTGCTGACTTCCTGCAAGCTGAACAGTTACCTTTGCCGATATTGATAATCAGGCAGAGGAAATGTTTTCCCGGCTGGCAAAAACAACTGGCGGAAAAGAAAATGTAACGGGAAAACTCAAAGCTGAAAATCAAATGATATGGGCAGAAGATGAATAATATTCGTAATAGAGCAATGGAGATTAGAATACCAAGATAATTTACAGTATTGATTCATTTATATCTTTTCAGCTCGGGTAAAATATAATGAACCTCCTAAAATATTCTGGAAATACTATGACCTGTATTGTCGTAATGCCTTTCGTTAAATGAATATGCTTCTGTTACAGGTTTATCTACTGTTGCAATCAGATATTATTTAAAGGACATTGCAGGAAATACGCTTGAAATCATTGAAAATCCTAAGCAAATATGATATACTTTAAACTGTATAACTGTGTGGAGGTGCCAAGATGCAGATTTCTGATTATATAGATGCTGATCTTTTAGATAAATTTGAATTCTATAATTACAATCACGCTATTGAAATTATTACGCAAGCATTCCCAGAAGAATGGCGTGAGGTTGTTGATTGTTTAAGAAAACTTGACATTACCACAAACGACCTGCGTGAAGCAGGTGGTAATGAAACAAAAATTCCGAAAAAATTTGATGATGTGCTCTATCCTTATGGATGGAGAGAAATTCGCATTTCTGGGGATTTACACATTAAATTTTATCCAAGGCAAGCTGATCAAAGGGGGCGCTTTTCCAGCGTTCCCTTTGAGGAACGTGTGACTGAGAACTATATAGACGGGCATAATATCGACTTTTTAAAAGGACGAATTGCGTTCGATCTTGAGTGGAATAGCAAGGATCAAACCTTTGACAGGGATTTACTTGCAATGCGTACATACTATGATTGTGATATTGTAAGTGCTGGAATTATCGTAACTAGATCACAGGAATTGAATGATGTATTTAAAACTGTGTATGATTTGATAAAAACTCTGGCACTTGGAAGCCTATTATGCGTAAGTATGGAGCCAGCACGACTTGGATGGGAAAACTCTTGTATCGTCTAGACTCTCGCCGTAATGGCGGTTGCCCTGTTTTACTATTGGTATTAAGAAACAGTGTGTTTCAGATTGGAAGGAGGATTATGTGGATGAGCACGCTTCAGGAAACATCTGAAAATCTTCTTTCCTTTTGTGGTAGCAAACGCTATTCAACTATTTATGCTGATCCGCCTTGGCGTTTTCAAAATCGCACGGGAAAAGTAGCGCCGGAAAACAAAAAGCTGAATCGATATGAAACAATGTCGTTGGAAGATATAATGGCATTGCCTGTTGAACAGATTGCTGCTGCCAAAAGCCATTTGTACCTTTGGGTGCCCAACGCACTTTTTGCCAGATGGACTTGCTGTTATGAAGGCGTGGGATTTGAATACAAAGGTAACATCATTTGGGAGAAAGTTCGTAAAGATGGAGGCCCGGATGGTCGAGGTGTTGGATTTTACTTTAGAAATGTAACAGAAATACTCTTGTTTGGTGTTCGTGGTAACAATTTTAGAACCTTAGCTCCTGCTCGCTCGCAAGTAAACCTAATTCGGTCTCAAAAGCGAGAGCATTGAGAAAAACCTGACGAAATTATCCCAATCATTGAAAAGTGTTCTCCGGGACCTTTTCTTGAATTATTTGCCCGTGGAGATCGGGATGGTTGGGATATGTGGGGAATCAAGCAAACGCAAGTTACGAACCCACATGGAACACATATAAAAACCATACGACAAAAGATATTACAGCAGAATAGAGTAAGTAAGCCATGCATCAAAAAATTCTTTTTGGTGCATGGCTTAAGATTTTTTGATCGAATATATTTAAGTGTTCAAATTAGAAAAAAGCGAATTTAAAGCAGAACAAAAACAATACAGATGCAAATTGCTCGAATTATTTAATGAAAACATCTTGCAATATTGCAATAAAAGGTGTATAATATGTCGTGGGAATAGGAGGTGCAAGGAATGTCAATGTTAGAAAACTTCAAACCTTTTAATTTTAACGAAGGTGTACCGTATGTTTCTATCACAAACAACGGTATAACATTTAACAAATCCGTTGTTATAAAACTGGATTATCCTGAATTTGTAGTTTTGCTGATAGATGAGAATTCAAAACGCATCGCAATTCAAAAGTGTGATAGTAATACGCAGAATGCAGCACCATTCTATAAGAAAAAAAGTCGAATGTAATTTCAGTCCGTTGGAATGGCAGAGATCTTCTAAATACAATCCAAAGTATGATGGGCTGGGAGCTTGGAAAGAGTGGCTTTAGGATAGATGGTTCTTCTAAAAAAGAACATGCAATGCTGTTTGATCTCACTACAGCATCCACTCTTAGTTAGTTGTCCTGCAGCGTTTGCTGCTTGAAAAAAGAACCTCACTGAGCGGCAACCTCAGATGAGGTTCCAGTTTGAAAAAAGTAAATACGGTCAAACCGCCTATACTTTCTCGCTAATATAATAAGTATAATGGCTGTGTTTACCTTTTGCAAGCGGATCCGGGATTCGTTCCGAAAAATCTTGCTTGAAGGGAGGTGCGTGCCTGTGAGAAATTCTCAAGACGACGCTGTAGAGTACATCTACACTGCGTTTATTACGCTGAAAAATGGTAAGCGAATTTACGCAAGTCAGTATGGATTGAAAGCGTTTTGCATCCCTGTAAAACGCAGGAAGTAAAAAACTCATAACAAAGGATGTTGGCGGTTTCATCCTTTTCTTTTTAGAAAGGATGATTTTTATGTCAAAAGGAAAAAATCAACATGTAGTCCCACACCCCAACGGAGGATGGCAAGTTAAAGGCGAAGGCAATAAACGTGCAACAGCCAGAACATCAACTCAAAACGATGCTATTAAAATAGCTCGTGGAATTACCAAAATCAAAAATCCGAGTTGGTTATTCATCGTCCCAATGGTCAAATCAGAGATAAGGATTCGCATGGTCACGATTCATTCCCGCCGGAAGGATAATAATTGTGTACCTTCATATTGCAAATGACTCAAAAGATGTGAATATTCCTAGCTGAATCTCACAACCATCGGTTTTATCACACCTGATAAGATATTGATAAATTCTCGTCGTACAGGCAGTATAATATGGATTATCAGAATAATACGAAAACCACACTGCACGATTTATAAAACAAAAAGCGTTAAGTTGTGGTTCTCGGCAACGAGTGGGAATGATTTCAGAGACCCGGAAAAGCCTGATATGACTGGATTTTTTGAAGGGTTAAGTCCTTCGTGGCAACGATTTGGCAACATTTTTTCATTATTGATAAAAGAGAGCTAACTGATTTTTGATTCGTCAGTTAGCTCTCTTTTTCTTTTCATTATTCTGTGCAACAAATGACCTCTCCCGTGGCCTACAAGTGAGATAGTCAGATCAGGCCCTCCGGCGGCACCTTGGCGTGGATCTGGCTGCCGACGTACTCCGGGTAGTGGTAGCGCCAGCGGTCGTAGTCCTCCTGAGAGATCTCTCCGGCCTCCAGTTTGGCTGCCTGTTCCCGCCAAGCCCAGAGCATCTCATGCAGACGAGCAGCATCCTTGTTTTTGCGGAAATCGACTTGCAAGGCAAGCTCACCATCCAGCTCCGTAATCTTCAGCCCGTAGTTGTCCTCCAGGGTAAACAAGGTGTGCATGAGCCCAACATAGGAGTCTATGTCCGGGACGGAGAGGGCGTGGGGCGAGACGTCCAGTACTTGAGCCAGGGCAGCGGTAAGGTCTGCCTTTGGGGTTCTTGATCCTGTTTCGTACTGAGCAAGGCGCACATCGGCGGACTTTTCCGGGAAGCCCAGCGCCATACCGAGATATTTCTGTGTCATCCCCGTAGGAGACGGAAAAAGTGAATTCGTTCGCCAATCGCCATATCATCAACTCCAATCGTTGGTTGTCTTTATAAAAAGCGTAGCAGAAATGCTTAGGAAAGTCAAGAAAATACTAAACAGTTTTATTTAATTTATTTTGCATACGCCGATTGACATAAGCTATTATGCTTAGTATAATGGAAATAGGCTAAGCATAATAGCTTAGAATCAATAAACAAAAAGAACTACCACAATTCCCGGTTATATACCACGTGAAAAGTGGCAAGCGAAAGTGAGGAGGTATTTATGGGACACAACATCCATCCGCAGGAGCCATCAACGAGGAAAGGAAGGTATTTTCAATGCAGGCACAAAACTTTATGCGCGTGGAGGAAGTGGCCCAGGAGCTGGGCATCTCCAAGTCCCACGCCTACAAGGTGATCCACAAACTCAACGCCGAACTCCGGGACAGGGGCTATTTGACTATCTCCGGGCGGGTCAACCGGAACTTTTTCATGGAGAAGTTTTGCCTTGCCGAAGTATTGCGTCAGGCCGCTATCGATAACGGAGGGAAACCGCATGACCCCCAAGAAATCGTATCAAGCTCTGGAACCTCTGCAATGTGCTGCGGGATGATGGCATTACCTATCACCAGTATGTCACCGAGCTTACCTATATTCTGTTTTTGAAGATGGCAAAGGAGACCGGCGCAGAAAGCCAGATCCCTGCCGCCTACCGCTGGGATCAGCTCACCGTCAAAAGCGGCATTGAGCTAAAGAAGTTCTATAAAGAACTGTTGGCCTATTTGGGCGAGAACTGCACCGGCCGGGTACGGGAAATCTACCAGGGCTCTGCCACCAATATTGACGAGCCCAAGAACCTGGAGAAGATCATTCCCACCATCGACGGTCTGGATTGGTACTCTGCCCGGGAAGAGGGATTAGGCAACCTGTATGAAGGGCTGTTGGCGAAGAACGCCAACGAGAAAAAGTCCGGCGCAGGCCAGTACTTTTACACCCCGCGTCCTCATTGATGTGATGACCCGGTTGATGAAGCCCCAGCCCGGCGAGCGGTGCAACGACCCTGCCTGTGGTACCTTCGGCTTTATGATTGCCGCCCACCGATATGTCAAGAAGCACACTGACGATTTTTACGATCTGGATTCAGACCTGGCAAAGTTCGAGCGGGAGGAGGCCTTCACCGGCTGCGAATTGGTCCATGATACCCACCGTCTGGCTCTGATGAATGCCATGCTCCACGACATTGACGGCCAGATTTTGCTGGCCGATACTCTGTCTAACCAGGGCAAAGCCCTTCACGACTTTGACCTGGTTCTCACCAATCCGCCTTTCGGCACTAAGAAGGGCGGCGAGCGTGCCACCCGAGACGACTTCACTTTCCCCACCAGCAACAAACAGCTGAACTTCCTCCAGCACATCTACCGCAGCTTGAAAGCCAACGGTAAGGCCCGGGCCGCCGTGGTGCTGCCAGACAATGTGCTTTTGCCGATGGTGACGGTGAGAAGATCCGCTGTGACCTGATGGAAAAATGTAATCTGCACACTATCCTCCGGCTGCCTACCGGCATTTTCTACGCCCAGGGCGTCAAGACCAATGTGCTGTTCTTCACCCGGGGCAAGAGCGACAAGGGCAATACAAAGGAGGTCTGGTTCTACGACCTACGCACCAATATACCCAGCTTTGGCAAGACCACTACCCGCTGAAAACCGAGCATTTTCGCGGACTTTGAGAAGGCTTACGAGGCTGAGGACCGCCATGCTGTGCAGGACGAGCGGTGGAGCGTCTTTACCCGGGAGCAGATCGCGGGAAAAGGGCAACAGCCTGGATCTGGGCCTCATCCGGGACGACTCGGTGCTGGACTACAACGACCTGCCTGACCCGACGGAGAGTGCTGAGGAGGCCGTTGCCAATCTGGAAGAGGCCGTGGACCTGCTGATGAGTGTGGTGAAGGAGCTGCGGGCGCTGGAGGTACAGGACTGATGGCGAGGAAAAAAAAGAAAACCTAACATCCGCAGAGCGCTTGGAGGAAGCATTAGTGCCAGATTGGGAGCAGCCATACAAGGTACCAGAGAATTGGTGCTGGACGCGGATTGCAAAGCTTTGTTCTTTGTCTAATGGTAAAGCCTTTAAGCCAACAGACTGGACCGAAACAGGAATACCTATTGTGAGAATTCAAAATTTGAATAATCCGGAAGCCCAATATAATCTATATTCAGGTGCTGTAGAAGATAAATTTAGGCTTTGCGGAGGTGAACTGTTATTTGCGTGGTCTGGCACTCCTGGAACATCTTTTGGCGCTCATATCTGGTGGGGAAAAGAGGCGGTCTTGAATCAACATATTTTTAGAGTGGATTTTGATGAAAAATATATCAACAAAATCTATTTCAAGTATGCTATTAACCAGCAATTGGATATGTTAATATCGGTTGCACACGGTGGAGCTGGACTACAGCATGTGACCAAAGGCGTTTTTGAAGCAACGCCCATTCCACTTCCGCCCTTTGCAGAGCAACAACGCATTGTTGACCGCATTGAAAGCCTGTTTGCCAAGCTGGACGAGGCGAAGCAAAAGGCTCAGGATGCGCTGGACAGCTTTGAAACCCGCAAAACTGCCATCCTCCACAAAGCCTTCACCAGCGAACTCACCGCTCAATGGAGAAAAAGAACATGGCGTGGGGATGGAAAGCTGGCAAACTCGAAAAAAGTATTCAGAAATATGTAAAATTGCAGAATGGAGGTTCTCGCAAAGCCTGCTGGTAGTCGGGAATTTGTTGTCCTTATACCATTTATGAAGGTAATGGTTTATTACCAGAAATCTTAGGGTCCTTTTGATGAATTCAACAGAATACACAATTAAGGATAACGATGTTTGATGATTCCGGATGGTAGACAAAAATACCTTGCTATTGACAAACAGCGGAGCCACATAGGTGTTCCTGCAATGGGCGTTTTAAAACTCATTTAACGATGGGATTGCGGCTTTTAGGGTTAAATCCTGAATATATGTTCCATTATTTTTTTGGACAATAAAACAGCAGATTTAAGGGCAATCAATAAAGGGGCTGCACAAAAATCTTAATTAGCCGAAAGGAATGGTGATACTAAATCAGTCTGCCGTTAATGGACGAACAAGCGCGAAATTGTCCGCATTCCTTGATGTGCTCCTCGCAAAAGAGCAGCAGGCCAAAGAAGCCGCCGAAGGGGTGCTGGAGCAGATCGACCTCATCAAAAAGCCATCCTCGCCCGCGCTTTCCGCGGTGAATTGGGCACCAACGACCCCAGCGAAGAGAACGCGGTGGAGTTACTCAAAAGTTATTGTGTGGGAATCAATAAAACAATATAAAACGAGTAAATGAAAGATTAATTGCAGCAAAGAAAACGATAAGTACAGAGAAACCGCATCACTGAGAACTAATCGGGGAGAGGTAAGTTACCTTTTCCCGGATTATCTGTTATTATATGTGCAAAAGTGAAATCAGTCGTTCTAGCTCAGAGATCACGCCCGTGGCGTGCAGCCCTTATATTTTTATCTGCATTTTGTTTTCATTTTTCGGTTGCACTTATCCTGCTTTTGTGATACAATCTACATATCGTCAAAAGCCATCTCGGCCTGGAGGTGATTTTGTGGCTTATAATTTTGACTTTTCATATCTCAAAAACGGCAGCCCAATCGTGACCTTGAGCTCATTTGGCATTGCCTTCAACAAGGGCGCCATTGAAGCCCTCGGTACTCGGAGCAGGTGATCATTGGTTTTGATCCAGAGGCTTGTGCCATTGGCGCCCGAGCGCGCGGAGAAAATACAACTTCTCCGTCCTATGATTTTGCCCGCCGCATCAAGAACGACTGGATTCGCATTGGCGCAAAGGACTTTGTAAAGTACTTGGCTAAAGTTAGCGGTATTGACTTTCTGACCAAAGCCAAACAGTTCATTGCGGAATACGATCCCGAAACGGAAACGCTGATCGTCGTTGTTGACGAGCAGCACTTGAAATAAGATACAAATCAGAAAAAAAAGAGCGACACTCCCACGAGTACCAGTCGTAGGGTGTCACTCTCCTGTGTTTGACGCATAGACCAGTCAAAACTGATACAAGCGCCGTTTTCTCTACACGGTAAAATTGTATCACGTTTTGGGTGGTCTGGCAATCCTGCGTATATTGTGCCTGTACTTTGAGTTTAGCACAAATATGTAGAGCGATAAGCCAGGCTTTTTTCTGTTTGTAAATATTTTTATGAACAGGAGGGTGATACAATGAATATCACTCGCAAACGAATTATCAACCCGCAACGATATCTCTATGCGTTGCATCCTGGCGATAAATTCTACATCGCCGTGCCGTTGGAGATGGAAGATTACCCTCGTCTTCAGTCTTATGGCCTTCTTCCTGGAGTCACCAGCTCGTATCCCAATTCCTCAGAAGGCTGCAACCAGAATGAATGCCAATGGCAAGTGGAAGATCCGCAAGGATTTACCCAAAGAGGAACGTTTTTTGAGCATGACTACCACATTGTCGATTGGCACGGAACCGACCATTACGGAACTTGCTGGCAAAGCCGTTGTGTTATCAGCGAGAACTGATTCCACCTACTGAGCTTGCATTTATCATCGAGGATGGGGTTCTTTACTCCCCGTTGCTGGAGAATGCCGATAACAAGTTCACCTGCATCAAAGCCGCCATGAACATTGCGCTGGAGATGTTGGGGGCGTTGTGAAGTATGGACAGTTGAACGCGCTCCCGCCGTTCCACCTGTTAAGCAGAGCGAGGTACCATGGGAGATCCTTTCGCCCAGGCACCAGAATCCAGGATGATTGGGCGCAGTACATTGATGAAATCATTGAGCGCAAACCGAAAGGCCAGCAAGCGGTTATCCGCAACCGCCATGAGCACATTATTCTTGTTATCCAGTGGTTTATGGGTAACGGAACAATTAACAGGTGGCTTGCAGACTAAAGTTCGGAGCTTGGCTCTGAACAAATTCCATATTATAAACTAAGCCCTTAGCTGTGGTTAATAACCATAGTTAAGGGCTTTTTTGTCGTTGCCAAAGCATCTGTAGGGAGCCGCCAGTGGCAGGTCCTGTAGGTGCTTATTTATCTTTCAAGTGGTCTTTGAATGCTTCCACGAGAGCGTCACTTAATTCCTGTGATGGAACTTTTGCCCAACGCTGTGTGGTGTCGAACTCTGGATAATGGTAACGCCAGTTATCGTATTCTTCTCTGTTGATTTCTTCGGAAGATAGCTTGTCTGCCTGTTCTTTCCAAGCATACAGCATTTTGAGGAGTTCATATGCTTCTCTGCCTTTGTCCTTGTTGACCTTTAAGCATACCTCTCCGTCTGCTTCACTGACAGTAAGACCGTAAATATCTTCAAGGGTAAACAGAGTGTGCATAAGACCGATATAGCTGTCTATGTCAGGAACATCAAGAGCCTGCACATCTGTTGGCGCAGATGATAGGCAGTCACTCCATGTAACTAATTACAGTATAACCAATCAAAACGGAAATATCAATGCTTTTCTTTTGAAAGGCGGTGGCAGAAATGGCTGAACTGAAAATTATCAGTATGGATGAAGTCCCTGTGGAAGAAGTGGAATGGCTCTGGTATCCGTATATCGCATTTGGAAAACTGAGCATTATTCACGGTGACGGCGGCGAGGGAAAACCACTTTAATCCTTCAGTTGGCGGCTTTGTTGTCGAGGGGAAAAGCTCCCCTGCGACAGCACCGAGAGAGAGCCGATTAAAGTTATTTATCAGACCGCAGAGGACGGACTCGGAGATACAATCAAACCACGGCTGCTTGCCGGTAATGCGGACTGTTCGCAAATTAAAGTCATAGATGAGTCGGAAGCGACGCTTACTATGCTGGACGAACGCATTGAAAAAGCAATTGTGGAAACAGGCGCAAGAGCGCTCATCTTAGACCCGGTACAGGCATAAATTTTACGAATATATGAAGGACGCAGGATTTGAGGGCTTTGACCGTGGCGAGCGAGGAAGTACAGCAGAAAAACTGACTTCGCTGGGGTATAAAATCCAGCAGGACGAAAAAAAGGCTGGCGGATATTGAACAAAAGATTGCCGCTGAACAAGTCCGATATAACGATAACCACAAGGCGTTTATGACCTTTGCGGAGATCGACGGCTCCGGCAAAAAGTCCTTCACGGGCAAATACACGGTATCGGCTGAGGACTACGAAAAGCTGACAACGCTGGCAAAGCGCAGTTACTCGGCGGAATCTGAAGCGCAGCGATTGAGAGAGGAAAATGGTAGACTGTCCCGTCAAATATGGTCGCTGCAAAGCGAGATTTCAAAGTTGAGAACTGCGCTGCGGGAATTGACCGAAAAGTGCAGACCGTACCTTGAGGCGTTAAAGATTGCGCCGCAAAAGGTCAAGGAGTTTATCGGCGGTATTCTTGAAAAATTCAAAAAGCAGGAAAAAAGTATTTATTATGAGCCGATTTCGGCTCGTGAACAACAGTCACCGGAGCGTGGAAAACGCTCTAAAAATAAAGACTATGAAAGGTAGGAAAAGACAATGGCAAAGACGATTTTTGAAGAAATGGGCGGCACTTATGTACGGCAGGGAGATTATCTTCTCCCCTGTCTGTCCTTACCCGCCGAAAAAAGAAAAACAAGCCCATTGGAGTATGGGGACAGCGGCACTTGAGGTATATTCGTCAGTACAAGCGGATATTTTACACCACTCTGCTCACAAGCGGTAAACTGAACAGCTACCTTGCTGATATTGACGAACAAGCGGAAGGTATGTTTCTTCGGCTGGTAGAGCAGATAGCAAATCGTGAGGGCGTGACCGAACAGCTAAAGGCGGAAAACCAGATAGAGTGGGTTAGGGCAATGAACAGTATTCAGCACAGGGTAACGGAGATTGTAAATGCAGAACTGATTTTCCGTTAATATTTTGTAGGCGGTATGACTTATGCCATACCGCCTACAATTTTAATTATTGTTTCTCATGGTAAAATACAATGTTTGATCAAATCTTCTTTCTGGCATTAGCCGATCTATATATCCCGGCTCTATGATTTGGTTTACAACATTTTTATTTAGCGCAAGATTTTGAATTCTTTCTGTAGTCACATATTTTCTCCACAATGAGCCGCCTACGGCAAACTCTTTATCTGTTTGATTGCCAAAAGCCATTTGTCGATAAATATCGACGACTCTTATCTTTCCAGATTTACTTAATTCCCATAGACACCTTGCTAATCTGGCGGAAGCTCTCATTCCTCGTCTCATGGTTTCAGCAGGTAAGGCGGAATTATCAAGGAATAAGCGAGAAAAGGCATAATCGCTCCATATCACTATATCAAATGCCTGTTCGGCCAGAATAGGAGATTGCCCTTGCGTTTTCCATAGCGTTTGCATTAACAAAGGCTTCTGATTCGTGTAGTATTTAAGCTGAAAGTTATCAATGGCTTGGCATAGAGCGGGCATTTTATGAGTCATCTCATAGTCGTTATCCCACATTTGTATAGAAGAACAAGCTTCTTCAAAAATTTCACGAATATCTCTTGAGTGCTCTTTGATTGAATCAAACATTCCAAGCGCACAATAAGAAGTGGTCATAGAACGAACTACAATCTCTGATCCCCATTTTTCTTCTGGCAACACACTCGTCTGAGAGGTCGGGATTACAGTTAATTTAACCTCTAATGGGAGAGATAGTTTCCTTCGGTGTCCTTTATAACTAAATCTATACCGTCGATAGGATCAAAAGAATATTGCTGATATGGCGCATATACAGACTCAAAGCTAAAATATAAGTCCTGCGGCTTTTTATCACCGCAGTTAAAGACCTCGTTTAATGAAATTTCTTGCGGTCTGACAATTAGCCGATCATTTTCGGCTGACAGCGTAATATAGATAGCCCTAATGCCGGCATCTAACATATAACATGCCGTAGCTGTTGGAAAACTTGAATTAAAACAATTTTTCCCCAATGATCGTCCGCAGTTCGATTGGAATGATATATTCCATATAATCCGTTCGCCATAACAAATTCCCCCTATCATTGTTGACGTCAAATACTTGACGTCCAACAAAATCCTGTGCTATAATAACACCGTATAATTCATTTAATTATAGCATTTTTCATGGATTTTTCAAGTGGAGGTTGACTATGAAAGCAGTAGATTTGTTTGCAGGCTGCGGCGGGATGTCGCTTGGCTTTCAAAACGCCGGATTTGATATAGTCGCTGCGTTTGAGTTTTGGGATATAGCTGCGGAGTGTTATGCAAAAACTTTAGTCATCCTGTTTTTCGTACGGACTTATCGGATGTAGATTTAGCTGTTAAGCAAATTTCTGCTTTTTCTCCAGATTTAATAATTGGCGGTCCGCCCTGCCAAGATTTTTCTCATGCGGGAAAGCGCATTGAATCTTCTCGTGCAAGCCTTACGGAGTCTTATGCAAAAATAGTCAGCAATATTCATCCTAAGTATTTTGTTATGGAAAATGTAGACCGTGCAGAAAAAAGCCATGCTTTTGAAAAAGCAAGAATTGTTTTTAAGAACGCAGGTTACGGTTTGACGCAGATGGTGCTGGACGCAAGCAAATGCGGCGTTCCTCAAAAGAGAAAACGATTTTTTTGCATTGGGGCGTTGGGCAAAGAGGATGATTTTATGCGAAGCATACTCGTAAATGGAATCCAAAGTAAAGAGACTACGCTACGGGACTACTCTGGAGACACTCTTGATTTCGAGTTTTACTATCGTCATCCAAGAAATTATAACCGTAGAGCGGTGTTCTCTATTGACGAACCGGCCCCGACAATGCGGGGAGTTAATAGACCGGTTCCTAAAGGCTATCCCGGACACCCAAACGACGCCTGCCCTATATCGGATAATATCAGGGCTTTAACTACTCTTGAACGCTCTTTAATTCAGACTTTTCCCGCTACATTCAAGTGGTGCGGCAATAAAACGGAAATGGAACAAATGATTGGGAACGCAGTTCCTGTAAAATTGGCTGAATATGTAGCGTCAGCTTTGCAACAGTATATTAAATCGGAAGAACAGGTTGAAACCAACAAGGATTCTTTCGTAGATTGGTTAGTGCATTTTCAGCACTATTCTCAGCGTTCTGCAAGCGATACTCTTTCGAGAGTGCGTCGGGCGGATAAAATGTGTCGCTTAGACGGCGCTCCAAATGATTTTTACTTCTATACTTTGCAACAGACGAAGGAGTATAACGAATTATCCGTTTCCGTTCGCTCGCAAATAAAACGGGCCTTATCACTTTATAATAGTTTTATTACGCAAAGTAGCGCTTCGTTATAAATAGCGTTATTCTGCATAAGGGAAGCAAAATTATGGCGGATATGTTTGACGATAAAAAGCGCTCGGAGATAATGAGTAGGGTGCGATCTAAAAATAACAAGTCTACGGAACTTAAGTTGATACAGATTTTCAAGGAGAATGGAATAACGGGCTGGAGAAGAAATTATAAAGTTAAAGGACATCCTGATTTCGTTTTCCTTGACAAGAAAATCGCTATATTCGTAGACGGCTGTTTTTGGCATGGACATGATTGTAGAAATACTCGTCCCGCAGATAACGCCGATTATTGGATTAAAAAGCGAGAACGCAACATGAAGCACGATCAGGAAATAACTGCTTTATTTGAACAGAGGGGTTGGACAGTTATTCGGATTTGGGAGTGCGAATTGAGAAAAAAAGAATTGGGCTGTTCTTTCTCAGAAAATAAATTGTCTGTTGAAATGATTGTCGCCTGATTGCTTAAAATGTGAGTACAGTATTCCTAAATAAAGAATTTAAAGGGAGATATGTTATGGTGAAGAGTGCTTTTGAAAAAGCAATAGAAAAACAGCAACGAGAAGCTAAAAAGTTAGCAGATAAGCAGCTTAGAGAGCAAAAAAGACAAATTCAGCGAGAAACAAATCGTCAAATAGCAAGCACAATTGTAAACGGGCAGCCAATTATCGGTGGAATGAGGATAATGGATACATCGTCTGAAGAAATTCTGAGGTGTATTTTATCTGTATATGATGGAAATGAAAATCGTGAAGTTAAGGGAAATGATACTATTATTCCTACGGCATATCAGAGCTCTTTGTCCCTTGAATTTGAAAAGCTAAAAATGTACGGAGTACTTTCGAGTGCGTATATCTATATTAGCGCTGTTTGGGAAGTGGTAATTGCGCCTCAAGGGCTTACATATTTTGAAGATAAAGTTCAAGCAGAGGAAAAAGAGAAAATATGAAGAAGTCGTCAATAAGTATTGGAAGTATTGTTGCAACAGGGAGTAATTTAATATTAGGAGATGTAGTTAATTCTAACCTATCTATTGACAATTCTATACAACGAATAGAAAGTGAGATTGATGAAAAGGAGGGGACGATTCTGCAAATTTAAGAGAATTATTAGACGAGGTAAAAAGAACTTATTTATTGAGTTTGAAAAGAAAAATCGAGTGGCTTGCGAGTAGCCTGAAAATCCTCATCTTTTTATTCATAAGTAAAAGGTCTAACTGATTTGTGCTAATCAGTTAGACCTTTTTTATTTTGCTCTCATTTATCTGAATTTTCTGATTTTGTGCAACAAACGGCCTCTCCCGTGGCCTACAAGTGAGAAGTTCAGATCAGGCCCCCCGGCGGCACCTTGGCGTGGATCTGCCTGCTGTCGTACTCCGGGTAGTGGTAACGCCAGCGGTCGTACTCCTCCTGGGATATCTCACCGGCCTCCAGCTTAGCGGCCTGTTCCCGCCAGGCCCAAAGCATCTCATGCAGCCGGGCAGCATCCTTGTTTTTGCGGAAATCTACCTGCAAGGCAAGCTCACCGTCCTGTTCCGTGATCTTCAGACCGTAGTTGTCCTCCAGGGTAAACAGGGTGTGCATGAGCCCCACATAGGAGTCTATATCCGGGACAGAGAGGGCATGGGGCGAGACATCCAGTACCTGCGCCAGGGCGGCAGTTAGATCCGCCTTAGGGGTCCTTGATCCAGTTTCATACTGTGCCAGGCGCACATCGGCAGACTTCTCCGGGAAGCCCAGCGCCATACCAAGATATTTCTGTGTCATCCCCCGCAGAAGACGGAAAAAGTGAATTCGTTCGCCAATCGCCATACATTCAGCTCCCATCTATGGTTGTTCTTATATGCAACATAGCATATTTGTTTAGTCTTGTCAAGATAATCTAAGCAAATTTATTTAATAATATTTCTTCTAAAAGGCTTGAACTAAGCTTATATGTATAGTATTATAAGGATACTAAGCGAATAAGCTTAGACAATATAGCGCATCAAATGAGCCGCCAGATTTTTGGTTGCGAAACTAAGAAAAAGTGGCGGACATAAGTAAGGAGGCATTTATGAAACACAACACTTGCAAGCAGCAGTCACCCACAACTAAGAAAGGAAGGTATTTATCATGGCAAATCAGATTTTTATGCGCGTCAATGAAGTGGCCGAGGAGCTGGGGGTGTCCGTGCCCTATGCCTACAAGCTCATCCGGCAGATGAACGAGGAGCTGGCGAAAACCGGCTGCATCACCATTTCCGGCCGGATTGACCGCAAGTTCTTCCACGAAAAGTTTTACGGCACCAGAACCGAGACGGCGGGAAAGGGGGAGTAATTATGGCAGCGTTCAAGAACAAGGACAACGGCACCTGGTATGTGAAAGAGCAAATTCTCATTCGCTTACGGCAAAAAAAAGAACGGTGACGCCCATATGACAGAAGAAATTGCTGATATGAAGAAACGGTTACTTTCGTTTCGAGCCTTTGCCGATGGAGCTACCCCCGAAGTGTTGGTTACACTCATCCAAACGCTTGTCGAGAGGATTTATATTGTGTACGATAACGAAATAGCCATATGTATTCCGGAGGATTTTTTCCTTTTCCAACGAAGGAAGAATACTGGGCCTACTGGAGCCGTCAAATCTTAGTCAACCGTTATGAGGCCGGAGCTGGAAAACCATACTGCGATCTGCTGAGACTGGTAAACGGCAAAGACTATTTTGTCCTGACCACCAATGTGGACCATCAGTTCCAGATTGCCGGGTTTGATAAGCGCCGCCTGTTTTACACCCAGGGGGACTATGGCCTGTGGCAATGCTCCAAACCCTGCCGTCAAAAAAGACGTATGACAATGAGGAATTTGTCCGGGAAATGATTGCCCAACAAAGACATGAAGATCCCCACAGAGCTGATCCCCAGGTGCCCTGTTTGCGGGGCTCCTATGACGATGAATCTGCGGGTTGATAATACTTTGTGCAGGATGAGGGCTGGTATGCGGCCGCAAAGCGCTATGAGGATTTCCTTCTTCTCCATGAGGGAGCTCGCGTTCTGTTTTTGAATTGGGAGTAGGGGCAAATACGCCGGGCATCATCAAGTACCCTTTCTGGCAGATGACGGCGAGAAATCCGAAAGCGGTGCATGGCTGTGTCAATTTGGGTGAAGCGTTTTTGCCCAAAAGAGATCGAAAAAACAGTCTGTTTGCATCAACGCTGACATTTCGGGGTGTTCGCAGATTTGAATAGGCGGTAGATTCCTGAAAGTCAGATGGCTTTTCCGCCTGTTCGGGCCAGAAAATACCTGCCGGAAAGAGATACGAAGAACCGCAAGCTTTCCAGCTGTTATGGCAGTATTGCGCAGATGATGCCTGAATGGCAGAATCATCTTTTCTCATCCGCAGCTGTAGAGTTGGTGTTGTCAACAGCGCTCACCAAATGATAGTATCAGCCGATATAAGGGGTAACATGGATGCATCAAAGATTGAAAAAACCGGTAGATACGGCGACAGGCCATTTCTCCATAGAATGGATAAAATCTGCTGGTTGAGAATGGCGAAAATATCGGAACTTTTAGGTTCGCCTATCTGCGTTGACCGCTCTTTTGCAGTCCGTTTTGTTTCTGCCAGCCTGATTTCGACGATTGAGCCGGTTTTCAATCCGGTTTTGGCCGCACTTTTGGGTAACAATCACACCGCTGGCGGTTTGGGGGCGCCGTGATTGTTATTTACGCTGCAATGGTCTATAATGTAATGAAACCAAACTGGCGCAAAAAGCCCAGCCGCTTAAAGCGGAGGAACGGTCAGAAAGATTAGAGTGGTGTCGTTTTGAAGAAAAGAAAGTTTTGGATGCCGGCGGTATTGCTGGTTTTTGTTTTATTTTTTGGTTGGTCTTGTCTGGCATCAGGACCTTACAAAAAATTTTTGTGTCCTACCGGGTCGAAGCCAATCGGGAAGAGGCAGCCGAAAATGCCGGCCTTTTGATCTCCCATCGGGGCGCCTGCACTTTGGCGCCTGAAAACAGCCTGCCTGCATTTCGCCTGGCGGGTGAGCTGGGATATTGGGGCGCAGAATGCGATGTTTCCGTGACAAAGGATGGTTTTTCTGGTCCTGATGCATGACAGTACGGTAAACCGTACCACCAATGGCCGGGGATTGGTCAACAGCTTCACTTTAGAAGAGATCCGAAAGCTGAAAATTGATGTTGGAGCCAATGTGCGTTACTATACAGATTTACAGGTGCCCACACTGGAAGAGTTTTTGCAGATCTGCAAAGAATATGGCATGACGCCGGTCATCGAATTGAAGATTCTGCTGGAGGATGCGAATTACGATACGCTGATATCTCTTTTGCGGCAGACCGGTATGGAGGACGAGGCTTTAGTTATTTCATTCGATTATGTAAAGCTGCAAAGCTGCGGGGAAAAAGCCCGGTGCATACCATGCTGCTGTCCAAAAATCCTCGAAAAGATACAGTCGATTTGGTTTTGACGCTGGAAAACTGTGATTTAGGGATAGATTACCGTTATTGCAGCCGTTCCCTGGTTCGTTATGCACAGGAAAAAGGGGTTTTGCTTAACGCGTATACAGTGGATGATGAGATGATTTTCCGGGATATGACCCGGTGGGGGATCCATTTTATCACCACAGATTTGCTGAAACCGGCGTCTAACGAAAAATCGTAAATCTGCGTCTATCTTTCAGCAGATGTGCGCCTGATTTCCCACAAAAAGAAAGTCTTCCCAATTTACTGGGATTGTTGAATGGCAAATGAGGTGTAAAAGCCACCCGGCATGGCCGGATGGCTTTTTGAATATCAATAGAACCCTGCCCTGCCGGGCCTGCAGTCGCTTAAACCCATCGATATGATAGGGTGGGTAAGACCCCTCGCGTTTTCAAGCTCCCTTCGTCCGGAAAATCCGGGAGGTCTGCCGTCCGGCGCAAGAGAAGGAATCCCGTAACAAGCGTGTTGGATTTATATTGTCCGCAGGTAGGTCGCACAGGGCAGGATGCCACTATTTTATGATGGACGGCCGGGATTATTCGGTAAATTCGTAATAATCCTCCAGGTTCTTCATGAAGATTGCAGCGACTTCGTTGAACTCTTCTTCGCTTTCAATTCCGACCAGGAACTCCTCGTCGCCCTCTACAGAGTTGCGCAGAATAATCAACTCGCCAGGTTGCCCCAAAGAATCATCGTCATAAGCGGGGATCATCGCAACATATTTGTGGTCATTTTTTCCAGCGTATCCAGTACTTCAAAGGTATGAGCAACGCCTTCATCATCGGTCAGGGTCAACAGGTCCGGCCCGAATTCATTTTGTTCCGACATTCTTTCAGCCTCCAGACGCCAAATCCGCACATACGGATCCGGCTAAGATTGCGGCCATGCCGCTATTGCTGATTACCATATTATATGATTCCTGCTCGGAAGTCAATTTAATTTTATTTTTAATATATTTTTCATAAAAAATATATTTTTGTTAAAAAAACAGTTGACATTTCCTTTGATATGTTGTATATTAAAGATGCAAGAAGAAAGGAAATAGAAGAAAAGAAAAAACGGAGAGGAGGCGTTTCCCATGTACTCAGATGAACCGGTTCAGAACCTTGGCCGCGGGGTTCGTGGAGAATACGCGGCCAGCCGGAAAGCAGTTTCGTTTTTCAAATAAAGAGAGTCCATCAAGTGGATTTGATACTCCAAGCCAATCGGAGGTTGTCCGATAGTAAGAAGAAAACTGCATGTCCTAACCAATAGATTTTCTAAAAGCAGAAGATGATTTCTTTTATGTAGGCAATATATAAAAAAATCAGTTCCGGTAGCAAAAGCTATTACGAGTAAATCTTTTTGAAAAAGTATTGGGTCAGGCGTTTAAACAGAATAATGAAATATGTAAAGGTGAGTCCGATGAAATAGTCAGTAGACTATAGGGTCGAAAACAGTGATTCAAGGGATCCGGTAGAAAATACCGGATCCCTTTTTCACATGCCAAAAGCTGCTGGATATATCGTAGACAGTTTGAATGCTTTGTGGTAAAATAGCCGGAGAAGAAGGATGCAAACCGTCGAAATTACCGGTTTGCCGGTAGGTTCCCGCGCCTATGCGCCGGAATCAAAAAAGAGAGGTGCCGGGAATGGATCATCGGTTTTATGAAGAATATACCGCGCTGAAGCGCAAAATTTTGGAAAAACAGTTTTCACGCATGAACCAGCAGCAGCTGGAAGCGGTCTTTCAGATCAAAGGCCCACTGCTGATTTTGGCGGGTGCGGGAAGTGGGGAAAACTACGGTACTGGTCAATCGGGTCTCTTATCTGGTCCGGTTTGGCAATGCCTATCACAGCCGGTTTATGCCTCCGCGGATTGCGGAAGACGATATGGTTTTCCTGCGTCAGGCTGCGCAGGGAGGGCAGGCGTCACAGGAACGGTTGACTGCGCTTTTAGCCGATCAGCCGCCGCGGCCCTGGAATGTATTGGCTATTACTTTTTACCAATAAGGCGGCGAATGAGTTAAAAAGCCGCCTGGAAGACAGTTTGGGCCCAATGGCGCAGGATATCACCGCTGCTACTTTTCATTCGGCCTGCGTGCGCATCCTGCGCCGGGAAATCGAACGGCTGGGCTATTCCCGCAACTTTACCATCTATGATACTGACGATTCGCTTAAGGTGATCAAAGGGGCGATGAAAGCTTTGCATATGGAAGAGAAGCTTTTTGCGCCCAAAGCGGTGCTAAGCGCCATTGGCCGGGCGAAGGATGTGCTGCAGGGGCCGGCAGAGATGATGCGCCAGGCAGGGACCGACTATCGGATGGGCAGTATCGCCAAGGTATATGAAAAATACCAGGCGGCGCTCAAGTCCGCCGACGCAGTGGATTTTGATGATATCATTGTATTGACGGTGCGCCTGTTGGAACAGTTTCCAGAGGTGCTGTCGTATTACCAAAACCGGTATCGTTATATTATGGTAGACGAGTACCAGGATACCAACCACGCCCAGTACCGCCTGGTCAGCCTGTTAGCGGCAGGTCACGGCAATCTGTGCGTGGTCGGTGATGACGACCAGAGCATCTATAAATTTCGCGGTGCTACCATTGAAAATATTTTAAGTTTTGAAGAACAATTTGTAAAAGCAAAAGAGTAATCCGCTTAGAACAGAATTATCGCAGTACCAAGCGGATTTTGACGCGGCCAACGAAGTCATTGCCAACAACACTGCCCGGAAGGGGAAAAGCCTGTGGACCGGCAACGGAGAAGGCGACAAGATTTGCCTGTACCGGGCGGGGGATGAACGGGCTGAAGCTTTGTTTATTACGGAGGAAATCACCGCCCATGTAGCGGCGGGTGAGGCATACAGCGACCACGCGGTATTGTACCGCATGAACGCCCAGTCCGGCGAAATCGAAAGGGCGTTGGTAAAGGCGGGCATTCCGTATAAGATCGTCGGAGGGCTCCGCTTTTTACGAGCGCAAGGAGATCAAAGACCTGATCGCCTATTTAAGCGTCCTTAACAATCCCAGCGATACGGTCCGCCTGACCCGGATTATCAACGAGCCTAAGCGCGGCATTGGCGACGCGACGGTGGCGGCGGTGCTGGAATTGTCCGCTCAGGTGGGCGTACATCCTTTGAAGATCATGAGCGAAGCGGATCAGTATCAAAGGCTGCAGCGCCGTGCCGCGCCATTGCGTTCGTTTGCGGATATGATGCAGGGATTGATGGAAAAAGCATTGAAGAACCGCTGGAAATCCTGCTGGACGCAGTGCTGGACGATACAGGCTATCTTTCCATGCTGCAGCTGCAGGGATTTGAGGGGCAGACTCGAATCGAAAATATCGATGAGCTGCGCCCGCCATTATTAAATTCCAGCAGGAGTCACCGGAGGGCACTCTCTCAGATTTTTTAGAAGAGGTAGCGCTGTATACCGATTTGGACCGCACCGATTTGCAGGACGATTCCGTTACGCTGATGACGATGCATTCGGCTAAGGGGCTGGAGTTCCCTTATGTATTTGTCGCCGGTTGTGAAGAAGGGATTTTCCCCGGACGCATGAGTATGAACTCCCTGACGAAATCGAGGAAGAGCGGCGGTTGGCTTATGTGGCGATTACCCGGGCCAAGAAAAAATTGTACCTGACCACTGCTGCCCAGCGGATGCTGTTCGGACAGACCACTTGGAACAAAATATCCCGATTTGCCCGGGAAATTCCGGAACGAATTGGTAGAGGTCATCGATACCACGGCCCCGCAAAAGCGCTGGACTGGCGGCGCACGGGAATGGGGAATTCCCAGAAGCGCTGTGCGGGCCGGAGACCTGTCCGCTGTTTCCGGGAGCGCGAAATCTTTGCCTTCGGCACCGCTGCATCCGGGAGATACGGTCAGCCATAAGATCTTTGGAAGAGGCGTCTGTTCTTTCCGCTTCGCCCATGGCGAACGATTTGTTGGTGGAGGTATCCTTTGATAAGGTAGGGACCAAAAAGCTGATGGCCAATTTTGCAAAGTTAAAAAGATAGAAGGATAGAAGGCCGCCGGCGGCACGGCAAAAAAGAGAAAGGCGGAATGAAAGATGGCAAAAGTAACCTTGTTGGCATATACGCCGGAACCGGAAAAGCTGGTTGCCGCGGCGGCAAAGCTGTGCTACAGTTCCAGTAGCCCTCAGACCCTCATGGACGGCCTGACGCCGGAAAAAAGGAAAGCTTTCTGGAAATGCTCCAGACAATCGGACATGAAAGCCCGATTGAGCACGTATCCTTTACTTTTGGCATCGAAGGGGTCTCCCGTTCTCTGCTGGCCCAGATCACCCGGCATAGGATCGCCTCTTACAGTGTTCAAAGCCAGCGCTATGTCAGGGAGAAGGATTTTCAGTATGTCACCCCACCGGAAATCGCCGCTATTCCCGAAGCTCTGGAACTGTATGAGCAGACCATGGCACAGATTGGCGAAAGTTACGACCGCTTGGCGTCTATGCTTAAGCAAAAGCATACCAAGGCGCTTACGGCCGGTGGAATGGAGGAAAAGCTGCCGCCCGCAAAGCGGAAAAAATGGCTATTGAAGACGCTCGCTTTGTTCTGCCTAACGCCTGCGATACCCAGATGGTGGTGACCATGAACGCGCGCAGCTTGTTTAACTTCTTCCGGCACCGCTGCTGTAATCGGGCTCAGTGGGAGATCCGGGAGGTTGCGTATCAAATGCTGTCGCTGGTATACGAGGTGGCGCCAACGCTGTTCCAAAATGCCGGCGCGCCCTGCATTCGCGGGAATTGCCCAGAGGGCAAGATGAGCTGCGGTCATCCAGAGGAAGTACGGGCGTATGACGCTGTGAAAGGGGAAAGCTACCAGATGAAACTGATCGTCATCGAGGGGCTGGACGGCAGCGGAAAAGCAACACAAACGAAGATTTTGGCTCATCGGTTGGTCCAAAGAGGGATCCCGGTCAAAACCGTGTCGTTCCCCGATTACGAAAAACCCTGGTCCTGCCTGGTGCGGATGTATCTGGACGGGCAGTTCGGCAGCCGGCCGGAGGACGTAAGCGCTTATGCGGCGTCCAGCTTTTTCGCCATGGATCGCTTTGCCAGTTACCGGACCAGCTGGCAGAAGGATTATGAGGCGGGCACGGTAATTCTTTGCGACCGGTATGTGGGATCAAACGCCATTCACCAGTCGGTAAAGCTTCCGAGGGAGGAGTGGGATGCGTATTTGGATTGGCTATTCGATTTTGAATACCATAAGCTCGGCCTGCCCGAACCTTCGGCAACAGTGTATCTGAAAATGCATCCGGATACCTCCAAAAACTTATTGTCCCAGCGCTACGGCGGGGAAGGGAAAAAAGGATATCCATGAAAAAATCTTCAATATCTGCTATCCTGTCACGAGGCGGCGGGATATGTGGCAAACAGATGCGGCTGGCGCGTGGTAGAATGCTGCGATGGAAAAAACTGCTCGCCCGGGAAGAAGTTGCCCGGCGGGTGGAAGCTGCTTTGTCCGATTTGCTCCACGCTTTCCCGTTTTGACTGGACAAAAAGCAGCTCGGATAAGGTAAAATAACAAAAAAGAGATTGGGGAAATGGGGGATCGAAGTTGGTTTATGTATTTTGGCACAGGGTTTTGAGGAAATTGAAGCACTGGCGGTTGTGGATATTCTGCGCCGGGCAGAACTGGAAGTGAAAACAGTGGGAGTTACCGGCGAAATCGTAGGCGGCTCCCATGGAATCGTTGTGGCCTGTGATACAGTGGAGGGCGTCATTGACCCGTCTGCGGCGGAGCTGATTGTGCTGCCGGGCGGGATTCCCGGTACCTTGAACCTGGAAAAATCTGCTGTGGTTAAAGAGGCGATCCGCAGCGCAATGGAGGACAACCGCTATATTGGCGCAATTTGTGCGGCTCCGTCGATTTTGGGGCATATGGGGTATTTGGATGACCGAGAGATTACCTGTTATCCAGGATTTGAATCTCAAATGCCCAAGGCCTACTACACTGGAGAAAAAGGTTGTCGTCTCGGACAATATTATCATGGGGAAAGGTGCTGGCGCCGCAGTGGATTTCGCATTGAAGCTGGTGGAAGTTATGGTGTCGCCAGTGCGCGCCAAAGCGTTGAGAGAGTCGCTGCAATGTTAAAAAAGGATATTCGGGCGCAGAAAAATGAGCTGCGTGCTAAAAATGAAGTGCTTTCGCCGCGACATGCCGCAAGCAGTGAAAAGAAAAAAAGGATGCGGCAATCCGTCGGGGCGTTCAATCCCTTGGTCAATATCAAATCTGTCAGACCCTGCTTTGACGTTTGTATCCACCGAGATCGAGGTGGATACGCGGGTTTTGATTGAACAGGCATTGCGCGACGGCAAAAGGGTCGCAGTTCCATACTGCATCGAAGGGACACGGCAGATGGATTTTATTATATCCGCTCTATGGCAGATCTTGTTCCCCGAACCTTCGGTGTTTTGGAGCCGCTGCCCGAACAGTGCCAAAAATGGACTGGCGCCCCAAACAGTATCTGTCTTGTACCGGGGCTGGCCTTTGACCGGCACGGTTTTCGCCTTGGCTATGGGAAGGGATATTACGACCGTTTTTTGTCCGGCTATACCGGCTTAAAAAATCGGCGTTGTATATGAAGGGTGCCTTTGTCAGCGCCTGCCGCATGGTTATTACGATCTGCCGGTGGATTTGCTGATCACCGAGAAACGGCGGAAAAAGCCGCTGCTTTGCCGCCCAAACAGAAAACGAGCATAAAAATTACCCGGTTTGCAGAAAATATGGCCTTTGGATGGGAGAAGCCCGATCGGAACCGATGCGTTTCGGTTCGGAAGGGCGAAAGGGAGGATCCAATGAACGAAAAAAACGAACAGGATATTTTTAAGGATTTGATCGACAGCATCCATGTAGAGGATGATGTCGATTCCGCAAAACGAGAATCGGCACAGCGGTCTGATCTGCCCCAAAAAGAGGGTCAGGCGCAAGCGGGCATTACGCCGTCCGCCTCTTCGTCTAACGTGTCGGATCCCCATGTGGTTCCGGTGCGCCGGACCGATGGCGTCGATGAGGAGCTTCCCCGTTGGCTGACTGAGAAAAAGCGTCCGGTATCGGAAAGCGGTTCGCTCCAGCACCGCCGCAACTGGCGGCGAGACGCGTGCCGCCAACGGAAATCCGCCGGAACCGTCAAACGGCTCCGGTCGGCCGTCTGCCACGAAAAGATCAGCGGCCTCTGCGCCAAGAGGACAAGCCTCGGCAGGCGGTTCCGGAGTTTCCACAGAGAAAAGGAAAGCCGGCCGGAGGAAGGGTTCCAGGTGAATATTTCCCAGCAGGATTATGACCGTCCCTCTGTGTTGCCTGCGGAAAATCCTGCGCAAGCAGGCTGCGCCGCCGGCTTCTGCATCTGGTAAAAAGAGAAAAAAGAAAATTAAAGCAATACCGTGTGGGTCGTGCGCTTGTGCTGACCGTGTTGTTCCTGGCCCTGAGCGTATATCTTGCGTTTTGCAATCCGTGCGTTTGAGGATCTTACAGCAGTGACGCTGTTTGGCGGTGACGGTACCGCCGAGCAGCAGATGACGGTAGAAATCCCGGAAGGAGCTTCTACGGGCGAAATTGCGCAGATTTTGAAAAAAAGCGGTGTGATTACCGAACCGTTTGCTTTCCGGTTATATGTGATGCTCAAGCAGGAAGACGGGTTTCAAAGCGGCGAATATATTATGACCGATAAAATGGATTACGATTCCATTATTTACGCGCTGCAGGCCGGTACCGAGCGCACTGATGTGGTGGAAATTATGTTCCCGGAGGGTTCCACTTCGGTAGACATTGCTCAAAAGCTGGAAGAACAGGGCGTTTGTTCTGCCAGTGAGTTTTTGGCAGCTCTAAATAGCGATGGGGATAATTATACCTTTGTAGACAATATTCCGCAGAATGAGCTCCGTTTTTACAAGCTGGAAGGGTACTTGTTCCCCAATACCCATCAGTTCTTTGTGGGCGAAAGTTTAATTCGGTCATCAACCGTTTCTTGAGGGACTTTAATTCCCAGATCACCGACGAGCTGCGCACGCGGATGAACGAGTTGAACCTGACGCTGGACCAGACGTTGGTTTTAGCCTCCATTATCCAGAAAGAGGCCGGCGATCCGGATGAAATGAAGAATGTTTCCGAGGTGTTCCACAATCGTTTGCGCAATTCGGATACCTATCCGAATTTACAGTCTGACCCCACAGTCTACTATGTAGAGCAGGTTATTAAAAAAGAACATCGGCATGACCAACCAGGAAATGTACGATGCGTATAACACCTATGTCTGCGAGGGGCTTCCGGTAGGGCCGATCTGCAATCCCGGTTTGATGCGATTGAAGCGGCGCTTTATCCGGCCCAGCATGAACAAACTTATTATTACTTTGTCACGGACAATGCGGGCACTTACTATTATGCTGAGACGCTGGATCAGCATAACGCCAACATTGCACAGGCAGATCAGGTCAACGCGGAGTTGGCGGCTAGCTCCTCATCTGCCGCCAGTTGATAAACAGTCGATTGAAACAGCCACCGGACAATCGGTGGCTGTTTGTGTAAAGTGCGAACGGTCATGGGAAAAGAAAGGTGGCTGCTATGGGAGATTGGAAAAGGCCGGAGGTTTTGGCACCCGCCGGAGATTTTGAGCGGCTGGTTGCGGCAGTGCAATATGGTGCAGACGCGGTTTATTTGGGCGGCAAGGATTTTGGCATGCGTGCGTCGCCGATGAATTTTACCGAGGAGGAATTGGTTCGCGCCGTTGATTTCGCCATCGGCAGGGGGTGAAGGTTTATGTCACCTGTAATATCCTGCCGCGGGAAGAGGATCTTGCCGGCCTTCCCACCTATCTTCATTTTTTGTGTGATGCAGGCGTTGATGCTCTTATCGTTGCGGATATTGGCGTGATGATGCTCTGCCGCCGCGAGATCCCTCAAATGGAGCTGCATATATCAACCCAGACCGGTGTGGTCAACCATTTGACCGCTGCGGAATTATACCGCATGGGAGCCAAGAGGGTGGTGCTCGCCAGGAATTGAGCCTGGAGGAAATCCGGCAGATTCGGCAAAATACGCCGCCCGAACTGGAGATAGAAGCTTTTTGTCCATGGTGCCATGTGCATGTCATTTTCCGGTCGGTGCGTATTGTCCAACTATCTGGCCGGGCGCGACGCCAACCGCGGCGAATGTGCCCAGCCCTGCCGCTGGAACTACTACCTGATGGAAGAAAAACGGCCGGGGGAATTTTTCCCGATTTTTGAAGAAGAAGACGGGACTTACATTCTCAATGCAAAAGATCTGTGCATGATCGAGTATTTGGATCAGCTGGCGGATGCGGGCGTGGGGAGTTTTAAAATCGAGGGAAGGGCAAAATCCTTTTACTATGTAGCTACCATTACCAATGCCTATCGCTGTGCTGTAGAGCTATTGGAAAAGGATCCGGCCCATTACCGTCTGCCTGGCTGGTTGCTGGAGGAAACGAAAAAGGTCAGCCACCGGCAGTACAGCACCGGATTCTATTTTGGACAACCCGACAACGGCCAATATTACGAAAGCGGTGGGTATATTCGCAATTACGATGTGGCGGCTGTGGTGGAGGGCTGGGAAGAAGGCATGCTTCTTTGTACGCAGCGAAACCGTTTTTTCCCGGCGAGACGCTGGAGGTGCTTCTTCCGGGCAAATCGCCGGAACTCTTTCCTGTCCCGGCGATTTTTGATACGGACGGGCAGTCTTTGGAAGCGGCCCGCCATCCGATGCAGCAGTTGAGAATTCCGTGCGCCAGGCCAATTGCCAAGGGAACGATTCTTCGGCGGCAGCAAAAATAAAGGCTTTACCGTATCAACAGGTTGGCACGCATTTTCCACCAAAATGCTGTTTTTGGTCGTTGAAAACACATAGCTTGGGGAAAATATTTTGTTTAAACCCCACAAACAGAATGGTTTTGTTTTGCTTTTGTTTATCCAACAAGCAGAATTTTGCAGAAAAACCTGCAAACAGCCTCCGGAATGCGTTGACGAACCGCTTTGCTGTGTTATAATAATAAGTAGTTTGGCTGTTCCGCAGGGAACGTTTTGGAAGAAGCAGAGTAGAATTTTAGATGAAGAAGCAGGAGAGTTGTAGTAATGTTTGTAAAAGATGTTCAGGTTCAGAACCAGGTAGGCCTGCACGCCCGCCCCGCTACTTTTTTTATTCAGAAGGCGAACGAGTATAAATCCTCCATCTGGGTGGAGAAGGATGAGCGCCGCGTAAACGCAAAGAGTCTGCTTGGCGTTCTTTCTCTGGGGATTGTTGGCGGCACCACCATCCGGATCATTGCGGATGGTGCGGATGAGGAGCAGGCGGTCAACGGCCTGGTAAAACTGGTTGAGTCCGGTTTTTCCGAGTAATCACACAGCATGATGAAAGCCTCCCGGGCAAAATGCACGGCAGGGCTTTTTTTCCTATCTTTTGCGAAAGGAGGGGCGGAAAATGAATAATCCGAGACTTGGATATCTGCGGGGAAAAAGTGCGTCAGCTGCCGAAAGAGCCGGGCGTTTATATCATGCGGGACAAAACCGGAAAAATCATTTATATCGGTAAAGCCAAGGCATTGCGCAACCGGGTGTCCAGTTATTTTCGCAGCGTGGAAAAGCATCTGGAAAAGGTCTACAAAATGGTAGAAAATGTCTATGATTTTGAGACGATTGTAACGGACAGACAGCGAATTTGAAGCGCTGGTGCTGGAATGCAGCCTCATTAAGCAGTATACCCCGAAATATAATATTCTGCTGAAAGACGATAAAGGGGGTATTCTTATATCAAAGGTGACGCGCCTCCTCCTTACAGCCGTATCAAGCGGTACTGCAGAAGCAGGAAAGGGGACGGGTGTAACTTATCTTGGCCCTTATATATGTCTTCCTATGTGGTCAAGCAGACGGTGGATGAGGCCAATAAGGTGTTCATGTTGCCGACCTGTAGCCGGAAATTCCCGCAGGAATTTCGCAAAGGGAAGGCCTTGCTTAAACTTTCACATCAAGCAGTGCATCGGCCTTTGCCGGGGCGGATCAGTGAAGAGGAATATTCTGCCCGTGTAGAAGAGGCGTTGGATTTTATCCGGGAGGCTCGGCCCGTGCGCTGGAGCGGCTGGAGGAACAGATGCTGCGCGCCAGCGACAATCTGGATTTTGAAAAGGCCGCCCAGTACCGGGACCGAATCCAGGCCATTAAGAAGATTGCCGATCGGCAGAAGGTGGTCAGCTCCAAAGCGGCGGACGCGGACATTGTGGCTTTTACCCAGAGCGATTCTGCCACTGCGGCGGCAATCCTATTGTTTCGCAATCACCGGTTGGTGGACAAAAAGGATTTTGTATTTTATGAAAGCGGAGACTTGCCCGCTTTCCGCAGGGGAGTTCCTGCTGGGCTATTACCGGGAAGACATCCCGCGTGTCATTGAAGTGGACGGCGATTTTGAAGACCGGGAGTTAACTGAGGCGTATTTTTCACAGAAAATGGGGCACAAAATTACCATTACAATACCGCAGCGGGGAGCAGGCCAGGTTGGTGGAAATGGCACATAACAACGCCTCCCAGCGCCTTTCCCATGAAGTGTCCCGCACCGGAAGAGAGCTTCCGCCTTGGACGAGCTGGCCCGGCTGCTGGGCCCTCGGCGCCGCCATCCTACATTGAGGCTTATGATATCTCCAATATTGGCGCCGGCACGATTGTCGGCGGCATGGTGGGTTTGAAGGTGGGGCCCCAGAAAAAGTATTACCGCAAATTCAAGATGAAAACCCAGCTGACCCCCGATGATTACGCCAGCATGAGAGGGCGCTTTTCCCTGCCGGTTTGGCCGCTATGAGGAGGAAAAATCCTCAGGCGAGGGGTTCGGGCCGTTTGCCGGATCTGATACTTTTGGACGGCGGCAAAGGACATGTGGGAGCGATCCTGCCGTTGTTGGAGGAAATGGGTATCCATGTACCGGTATTCCGGCATGGTCAGGACGACCGGCACCGCACCCAGTTATCGCCAAAGATGGCGGTGAAATTTCCATTAACGCCAATAATAAAATGCCTTTGCGCTGGTTACCCGCATTCAGGATGAGGTGCATCGCTATACCATCGATTTTTTCTCGCAAAAGCCACCGAAAAGCGGAATGGAGCTGGCTATGACTTCGGTAGAGGGATTGGGCCGGCCCGGGCAAAGGCGCTGTTTACGGCATTTAAAACCCAAAGGCGATGCGCCAGGCAACGGTGGAGCAGCTGGCAGCGGTCAAAAGGAATGACATCGGCCAGTGCTCAGCGCCTGTACGATTGGTTACATGCCGATGAGGAATAAAGAAGGGTCGGATATTGACATCCGGCAGGTTTTGCCCCATAATAACCGTATGTAGATCATGGAAAAATAAACAGATTTTGATCGAAACAGCGCATAAATGGAGGAGAGAAATGAGGATCATTACCGTTTCCGCCCGCGGGCGGAGGCTGATGGCCCCAGTAGGGACAGATGTCCGCCCAACGGCGGAGGTGACCAAAAGAGGCTGTATTTTCTGCCATCCATTTTTGAAGTGGCGGGCGCAAGGATGCTGGATTTGTTTGCAGGTACTGGCCAAATGGGGCTGGAGGCGATAGCCGCGGCGCCCGGTCTGGTGACCTTGGTGGAAAAACAGCCGGTCTTCCCTTTGAGGCGCTGCGGGTTGTAACATCGCGGCTTGCGGGTTTGAAACAGCAATGCCGGGTAGTTGCCATGGAAGCGATCGGTTTTTTTTTTAAAAACTCGGCGGTGGAGAATATGATATTGCTTTTATCGACCCGCCTTACAATCAGGGGTTGGTGCAGGCGGCGCTTCCGCTGGTGGCGACGCAGATGGCTCCCAGCGGGTCATCCTGTGTGAAACCGACCGGCATGAGGAACTGCCGAAAGAGGTGGGCAGTTTCTGCCTGATAAAAACCCGCCGGTATGGCAAGGCGATGATCCATACTTATCGGGTTTTGGAAGAGGAGTAACAGCAAAAATGAGAATTGCGGTTTGTCCCGGCAGTTTTGATCCGGTGACCAAAGGTCATCTGGATATTGTGACGCGGGCTTCAAAATTATTTGACAGAGTGATTGTTCTGGTGGTGATCAACGCTGCCAAAACGCCGCTTTTCGCCGGAGGAGCGGGTGCAGATGATCCGGGAGGTGCGGCAGTGAATATGAATTTCAGATGGCGCTACCACAAAACTAAATCCCACGTCGGACACGGTTTTTTCTGACAACCGCTTCGCAGAATATGTATTTGAGTTCCAGCCTTGGTGGAAACAGATCGCCCAGTTCGGCGGGGATATTTCCGATTTCCTGCCATCACAGATCGTAGACCGCGGCGTCGTCTCAGTGCTGAGTAACCGCGCTGTTTTGCCGGGGCAGGACTGATTTTACCGCCAAAAACGCAGTTTAAGGGAGGCTTATGCGAATATTGATGATATTTTGGATGCAATGGACGAAATGTTAGATCGCGCGTGGAACCTGCCGCTAACTGGAGGCCGGTGCGTTGTCGATGCAGAAAAGGTACGGGATCTGATTGATGATATTCGCCTGAACATGCCTGGTGGAAATCAAGCAGGCCAAACAGATTAATGGCCGATCGGGCAGATATCATCAGTGTGGCTAAAAAAGAGGCGGGAGGATATCGTCCGTAAGGCGGCGGAAGATCGTGCCAAAGCGCTGGTGGAGCAGGAGGAAATCACCAAACAGGCTCCAGACCCGCGCAACTGAGATCCTGACTCAGGCACAGGCGAAATCCCGTGAGATGCGGCAGGCTTTCAGGAGTTTGCAGAAACGATGCTTAAAAGTACAGAAGAGACGCTTTCAAATCACTGGGCGATGTGCGCTCTACCTCGCCAGGGCGCTCAAATCATCCGGCAGAAATTTGTAGGAAAAAAAGGGGTGAATTGAAAAATTCACCCTTTTTTTGCCAAAATCAACGGGGTTTTTTAGAATTTTGCGCTCCATGCATGCCATCCATCCTGTGCATAAAGCGAACGGCATTCGACAAAAAGCGACTGCCCTAGATATTTTGCGGCCAATGAAAAGAAAAGACTAATGACAAAAATTTCAGCGGGCAATTTGTGTCTAAAAAAAGAAATCATAGCAGACAGGTGGAAAGATTTATTTTCAAGACGGCTAGAGAGAAACAGGCGGAAAGCCGTTGTCGTTTTACCGGTTCATTTGTGGGCATGCGATGGGGAAAATAAAGCTGCTTTGAACGAATTGGATCATGTTTAATACTTGTACAGGCTGTATATGACATATGCGGCCTGTTTGGTGTTTTTGAAAAAATACTTTGACAATACTTCGGTAAATCCAAAGTTATAGGGATGATAAATATTAGGTACCGAACTGTTTGGAGGAGGAGGAAAATGGAGATACAAGAACAACCTTTAGAATGTCTATTTCGATTAATGCGCGCTTTGCGACGGGGCAGGTCGCATCACCATGGATCGCACCATTTTTCATGGATATGGCAGACTGATGGAGGCGATTTCCCGTCCGAAGGAACGAGCGCCCGGGGAATTGACCGAATTATTGGATATCCGGCCGTCGTCGTTGAGCGAAATGCTTTCCGCTTGGAATCTCAGGGGATATCCGGCGGCAGCGTGATGAAAAAGACGCCCGGATTTCTCATATCTGGCTGACAGAGCAGGGGCGCCGTCAATTCCAGCAGCACAGCCAGACACGGCTGCCTTACCAGGATGCGCTTTTGCAGTGTTTGACACCACAGGAAACCAAGGAATTGAACCGGATTTGTGGGAAATTGATTGACTGTCTGGAAGAACAGAGGAAGAAGGAGGAATGCCGCCAGGAGGACCGGTAGGAATGAGGCCCAAACCGTTTTTAACAGAAGAAGAAAAAGAAAAACCGACCGCAGATTACAAAAGCACTGCTCAAACGCATTTTTCTTATCTGCTGCCTTACTGGCCCAAATTGCTGCTGCTGGTTCTGGCGGCGATTATCCTGTCGTCGATTTTGGGCTTTTGCCATCCATCCTCACCGGAAAGATCATCGACGAAGGGCTGATTGGCGGGGATTTTCGGCGTACTGCTGGTGCTGATCGCCTTATCGTTTGCCGTGCTGGTCCTTTCCAACCTGATCGGCGTACTGGAAAGCTATCTGAATACCTGGGTAGCGCAGCATATTACTTACGATATGCACGTAATCAAATGTATATGCCCATCTGCAAAAAAAATGTCCACCGTTTTTACCAGCAGCAGGCAGGGGGGATGTCATTACCCGTATGACCAGCGATATTTCCGGCGTGCAGAGCGTGATTGCCAATACCCCACCAGCATTTTTAAGCAATATTGCCGTACTAGCTACTTCGGTGGTGG
>VOFH01003220.1_pt1 | contig 33157 bp, 46 predicted proteins | sample 5384091 | NCBI WGS metagenome assembly VOFH01 (sample SAMN12384727, study PRJNA508395) | human gut metagenome | isolation source: healthy gut G | host: Homo sapiens
TGGTAATCATATTTGATAAATTCTTTTATTTCTCGACGTAGAAAGTAGTCTGTTAGATAAATTTCCCTAAAAGACTTATAAGCAGGTCTGTTAGATTCCTAAAAAACTTGCTTAATTTGAAACATTAGGCTATTAACAGACTGGTCTGTATGATTAACTGTATTCTCGCCACCATACTTGATAGTATCTTCAGAGGGGGATTCAGGTAAGGGATTTTCCGCCTTCTCTACTACCTCTGTTCCCTCTGGTGTCTCCGTTTTCTCAGTTTCTTCCTTAAAAACAGCCTGATAAATAGCTTGGGCATCCGGGGCACTGCCAAGATAGCCTGAAACCAATTGACCATTTTTGAGACGAATCACACTTGGAGTCCCTGGAATACCTAGCTTATCAAATAGTATTTTACGAGACTCACGGTCCAACTGATCCGAATCTGTATTGTAATAAAGAAGCTGACCATCAATCAGGGTATTGAAATCCTTCAAAACCGGAGAATTTTGACGACAATAATAGCAGGTTGGCCGGCCAACATAAAGGATATGGTCCCCACCATCTTCAGTCAACATATTTGTGACATCACTGTAAGAGACTTGCTTCAGGTTTTCAAGATTCTTTTCATAAGTTTCAACCGAAACCTCTTCGGACCTCACTTCTGTCTCAGCCACTCCTGTCTGTGATGACGGAAGAAGATAATTTTCCTTTGCCTCACTATTAGATTCAGCCTTCTCAACCACTTGTTCGGAGGCTGTTTCGGAAGAATTCTGTACATTATCTACCTGACTATTCTCAACAAAATTATTGGATAATTCGATTGTAGATTCCTTAACATCTAACTCGTCCGCTGCTCCACTAAGCACTGCTAACTGGCAAGTACCTAAAACAAAACTCGCCATCAAAATAAATTGTATTTTCTTCATGTGTTCTCCTTATTTGTTTACTGTGTGACATCTTACTTTTTACCCATTAACAATAGCAAGGGTACCATAACACTAATCACCATGTTTCTCTCCTTTTTCTATTTATATTAATACTTTAGCCACTAAGTCCAAGCTATGTCTTCATTATAAGAGCTTAACGAAATAAAAAATAGTGACATAAATGTCACCATTCCATAAGATTAAAGACAAAAGAAAAGGCTAAGCAAGCAAGCTCAACCTGAGACTATAGCAATCAACAGAGAAAATCATTTCTCCTTGTCCTTACCCGCTACCCTAAGGGCAAATAAAGAAAAAGCTAACGAAAGTGTTGACCAGACGAGACAATGGTCAATAAAGGCAACGCCTTCGGTGAAACTTAGCGTAGCATTTATCATCACAATAAATAGCCAGACGATCACGATAACAATGCTTAAGCTTCTAATAAGATTATTTTTCTGTTTATCCATATTACTCTTTCCCATATTTGGTACTCATGGTAACTTCTAATCACCATAAGGGTATTTCCTTTTCAACCACCATCTGTTCCAACCCAATCGTTCAGGTAAGGTTTGAGGTCTAGATACAAAATCACCCCCTGTGACATTTTCTAACGTTTCAGCAGTGAGCTCTTCGCCATATACCTTAGTTCGCATTCTTATTTCTCCTTTCTTTTCAAAAATAAATACAGCAATAACCACTTGGACTATTCAAAAACTAGTCGTCTTGGTAACCTAGTGGGTTTGGGTATAAGGCCATTATAAGTTCTCTCTTTTCAAAAAAATAGTGACATAAATGTCACTATCACTGAATACAAAAAATCCAGGCCTTTATAAGACCTGTTCCAAAACTTGTTTATTTCTACGGTGTTTCAGAATAAGAGAAAAAATAACCTCAAAAAGGAGAAAAGTAAAATAAAGTCCTAAAACGTAAAGCAAAGTTTCCCATTTATCTGTTGCTGATTGAAAATGGCCGTGATAATCCACTGTACGGATGCTAATCAAAAGACAAACATCTAGAAATAGGGCTAGAAGAATACCATTGAAGCCTATAAAAAAACGCTTTTTAACCATAGTCTGACTCCTGTATGTTTTTTTCTTAACAAGAGAATACCAAACTCAACTTAAACCAGCCTAAAGCAAAAAAAAAAGACTCAAAGAGCCTTTTTCCTTTATATCAATTTTTCTTTCAAATATTGTCCTGTATAACTTTCTGAAACAGCTGCTACCTCTTCTGGAGTCCCTGTAGCAACAATAGTACCTCCACCGACACCGCCTTCAGGACCCAAATCAATGATATGGTCTGCGGTCTTGATAACATCCAGATTGTGCTCAATCACGAGAACAGTGTTGCCATCATCCGCAAAACGCTGAAGCACCTTCAAAAGACGTGCAATGTCATCTGTATGGAGACCAGTCGTCGGTTCATCCAGAATGTAGAAAGACTTCCCAGTAGAGCGTTTGTGCAACTCACTAGCCAGCTTCATACGTTGAGCTTCTCCACCTGATAGGGTTGTTGCTGGTTGTCCCAAGGTCACATACCCAAGCCCCACATCCTTAATCGTTTGCACCTTACGAGCAATCTTAGGAATAGCCGCAAAGAAGTCAACTGCGTCATCAACTGTCATATCCAGAATCTCCGCAATATTTTTCCCCTTATAACGAACCTCTAGGGTCTCAGAATTATAGCGTGTGCCATGACAAACCTCACAAGGTACATAAACATCCGGCAAAAAGTGCATCTCAATCTTGATAATACCATCACCAGAGCAGGCTTCACAACGGCCACCCTTGACATTGAAAGAGAAACGCCCCTTCTTGTAACCTCGAATCTTGGCCTCATTGGTTTGGGCAAAAGATCACGAATATCGTCAAAGACGCCTGTGTAAGTCGCTGGATTAGAACGAGGTGTACGCCCAATTGGACTTTGGTCAATATCAATCAATCGCTCGATATGCTCGATTCCTGTCACCGATTTGTGTTTACCTGGCTTCTCACTATTGCGATTGAGCTCTTGGGCAATTTTTTCTTGAGAATTCCGTTAACCAAAGTCGATTTTCCTGAACCAGAAACACCTGTGACTGCAATCAACTTCCCAAGTGGAAACTTAACAGATACATTCTTAAGGTTATTTTCGCTAGCTCCTGTAACCTCGATAAAACGACCATTACCTACACGACGTTCCGTCGGTACAGGAATTGATTTAGCACCTGACAGATATTGCCCAGTGATTGACTTCTTGTTCTTAGCCACTTCCTCTGGGGTTCCTGAGGCCATGATTTGACCACCAAAGGCACCAGCACCAGGTCCCACATCGATAAGCCAGTCAGCCTCACGCATGGTATCTTCATCATGCTCTACCACAATCAAGGTATTGCCAAGGTCACGCATCTTTTTAAGACTTGAAATCAAGCGATCATTGTCACGCTGATGAAGCCCAATAGAAGGCTCATCCAAAACATATAGGACTCCAGAAAGGTTAGAGCCAATCTGTGTCGCCAAACGGATACGCTGACTCTCACCACCTGAAAGAGTTCCAGCCATACGAGAGAGAGTCAAATAATTAAGACCTACATTATTTAGGAAAGTCAAGCGATCCTTGATTTCCTTAACAATTGGACGAGCGATCACTCCCTCGTTTTCACCTAATTCAAGGTTATCGATTTCCTTAAGATGATCTGAAATAGACAAATCAGAGATTTGACCAATATTGAGACCATTCTCACCACCAACACGAACTGAGAGTGCTGCTTCGTTAAGACGATAGCCATGACAAGTTGGACATGACAACTCATTCATATAACCTCGCATAACATTGCGAGTGAAATCACTATTGGTCTCGTGATAGCGACGATTGATATTAGTCACAACCCCTTCAAAAGGAATGTCAATATCACGCACCCCACCAAAATCATTAACATAATGGAAATGGAATTCACGATCCCCAGATCCGTAGAGAATCAAATCTTGTTCTTCTTTTTTAAGATCTTTCAAATGGCGTATCCATATCCACGCCGAACTGCTCCATAGCCTGCTCAAGCATGGCTGGATAGTAGTTGGACGAAATAGGATTCCAAGGCGCCAGAGCACCTTCACGTAAGGTCTTACTAGCATCAGGGATAACCAAATCCATATCAACTTCCAGTTTATTACCCAAACCATCACAGGTCGGACAAGAGCCGAATGGCGCATTGAATGAAAAGAGACGAGGTTCCAACTCTGGCACTGTGAAGCCACAAACCGGACAAGAATAATGTTCTGAGTAAAGCAGCTCATTATCATCCATAGTATCCACAATCAAGTAGCCATCTGCTAAACGTAGGGCCGCCTCCACCGAATCAAAGAGACGACTACGGATACCATCCTTATTCACCAAGCGGTCCACAACCACTTCGATATTATGCATCTTAGACTTAGACAACTCTGGCACTTCTGTGACATCGTAAATCTCACCATCTACACGAACACGAACATAACCGTCCTTCTGCACACGATCAAAAACGGCCTTGTGTTGCCCTTTTCTACGACGAACAATTGGCGCTAAAATCTGCATACGCGTACGCTCAGGAAGAGCTAGAACCTCGTCCACAATCTGTTCTACAGAGGATGACTGAATAGCGCCATGACCATTAGGACAATAGGGAACACCCACACGCGCATAAAGGAGACGAAGATAGTCATTAATCTCTGTTGCCGTTCCGACCGTCGAACGAGGGTTTTTGCTTGTTGTTTTCTGGTCAATGGAGATGGCAGGACTCAAACCATCAATCGAGTCCACATCAGGTTTCTCCATATTTCCCAAAAACTGGCGAGCATAGGCTGAGAGACTTTCCACATAGCGACGTTGCCCCTCAGCATAGATGGTATCAAAGGCCAAAGAAGACTTACCAGAACCTGACAAGCCCGTCACCACCACCAGTTTATCACGTGGAATCTCCACATCGATATTTTTTAAATTGTGAGCTCTTGCTCCATGATTCACTAACTTATCTTGCATATTTTTAAGAGGCCCTAGCGCAAAAGCTACTGCCGCTCCTTTCTACAGACGGATGGAAAATCCATCCCGACTTTCTCTCATAATTATAACAAAATTTCAATTTATCCAGCCCAAAAATGTTTCAAATGTAGTATAATGGTTGAGTGTCTAAAAAAGGCAAGGAACATCATCCCAAGCCTCATTTGACAACACTAAAAAGTTAAGCGCAGTGTTTATTGGACTTAAAAGCGATTGTAAAAATCCTTTTATAATCAAGACGCTAGCGCTTACTTAATGACAAAGGAGGGGTTCCCATTGAAACAGATGTTCTTATCCACCGGAAAAGAATTCAAAGAAATTGAAACATTCGAGCCTGGTGCTTGGATTCATTTGGTGAACCCTTCCCAAGAAGAGGCCATGAAGGTCGCAGAACGGTTTAACATTGATATTCAAGACCTCCGCGCCCCTCTGGACGTGGAAGAAACTTCACGTATCGATGTCGAAGATGACTACACCCTCATTCTGGTCGACGTCCCAACCCATGAAGAGCGTAATAACAAAAGCTACTACGTCACTATTCCATTGGGTATCATCGTTACTGATGAGGTGGTTGTTACTACTTGTCTTGAGGACATTAGCCTCATGGATAACTTCCTCAACCACCGTGTACGTAACTTCTACACCTTCATGAAGACCCGTTTTGTCTTTCAGATTCTCTATCGCAATGCTCAACTTTACCTAACCGCCCTACGTTCTATCGACCGTCAGAGCGATAAATTGGAAGCTCAGTTGGAAAATGCGACTAAAAACGAGCACTTGATTGACATGATGGAATTGGAAAAATCCATTGTCTATCTAAAAGCCTCACTTAAGATGAATGAGCGAATTGTCAAAAGCTAACAGGTAACGCCTCTAGCTTGAAGAAATATATCGAGGACGAGGATCTCTTGGAAGATACGCTGGTCGAAACCCAACAGGCCATTGAGATGGCAGGCATCTATGAAAATGTCTTGAATGCCATGGCTGAAACCTCTGCCTCTATCATTGGCAATAACCAGAACACTATCATGAAAACACTCGCTCTCATGACTATGGCTCTGGACATCCCAACCGTTATCTTCTCCGCCTACGGTATGAACTTTAAAAACAATTCTATGCCACTAAACGATTTAGATAACGCCTTTTGGGTCATCTTCTTCATGGCAGCCTTCGGGTCATCCTGCGTTGTTATCTACTTTATCAGGAAAAAATGGTTCTAACATAGAGCCTCTTCTTTTCCCTAAACTACAAAACTAAAAAATAATACTATTTATCGAAAGGTCATCTCATGGACATCCAAAAACTCACCAAGAAAAACCAAGAATTTATCCACATCGCAACTAACCAACTCATCAAAGATGGTAAATCAGACCAAGAAATCAAAGACATTCTTGGCAATGTCATTCCTGAACTTATCGAAAATCAGAAAAAGGAATTACAGGACGTGGACTCCTTGGTGCTCCAACTGTTTGGGCAGCTAGTTTCTCTCCTGAAAAACACCAAAAACCTGAAACTGGTAAGTCTAACAAAGAAGTGCCAGAAACAGATAAAACTCCTTGGAAGATGTGGCTTGATACCTCACTCTTCCTTCTAGCCATCGTTGCTATCATGAACGCTATCTTTGGTTTCTCAGGTACACAAACTAGCTACGGCCTCACAACCCTTCTTTCAGTGTCATTCATTGGAGGCCTTGCTATGTATACCCCTTATCACTACATCTACCGTCACAATAACAAACCAAAAGAAGAACGTCCAAAATGGTGGTTCAGCATGACCGTCATCACACTCTCTTTTATTGCATGGTTTGCTCTCTTTAGTCTTACAGCCCTTCTTCCAAGCTACCTCAACCCTGGTCTTTCACCAATTGTAATCCTTATCATTGGTGTCATCGCTGGTGTTGCCAAATACTTCTTCAAACGTCATTACAACGTCCAAAGTACTTACGCACCTGCATCTTAATCAACCTCAAGCACCCATAAGGGTGCTTTTTTACGTCAGAAATCTTGACACAGTTGGCTATTCTATACTAAAATGTTAAAGTTAATAGACAAAAGAAAGAATTCCAATAGATGCGTATCAAATTCCCTCTACTAATCATTGCTTGCTGCCTACTACTTATGGCTTGTGGACACAAGAATACTCAGAAAAACTATCAAGCTTACTATAGTTTTAACAATGTGACAACTTCCACTCAGGAAAAGCAGCTAGCAAAAGCCTTAAAAAGCAAGGGTATTCCAACAAAAGACTGGAACAATCTAGCCACTTATATTAGTCGTTACAATCAGGAAAATACAAACCTTCAACCTGTTGTCAAAAAATGGACCCAAAGTAAAATCGGCAAGGATCAAAATCAATTCGTCACCTTCCTTAATGAAAAAACTTTCGAAGATAACAAATCACATTTTACTGATGACTTAAACTGCCGACGAACATCGTTCCTCCTTCTTCATGACCTTATTACAAGCTCAGAGGACCTCACCAAATTGGACCTCCCCTCTCAAAACGAATTTATAGATCTTAAGTCACGCCACAAAGAGCTAACTTCCAAAGATCAAGCTCTCTATAGTCTCCTCTTTGGAGATAATATCAGCTACCAGTCTACGGATGACCTCCTTAAAGCTTGGAAAAAAGCTGGACTCAAGTTTCCAGAAAAGGTTAAACTCCTCTCAGTCTTTCAAAATAGCCCTGGTGATGTCAGCAATTTCCACACGGCTATAACTTACGAAAAAGATGGCAGTATCTATGTCTTTGAAAAACAGGACCCAACACTTCCTTATAGGTGGAGCCGCTTCAATAATTGGGCAGATATCAAAACACATTGGTTATCAAACCGCTTCAAGGTCTTCAAAGATAATGTCGATATCCTCGTTAACGACCAAAAATTTGATGATTTCTTAGAAAACACACTCTATATACCACAAAACAACCAACTAGCTCCTCAAGATAAATGAGAAGACCAGTTGGTTTTTCTTTTTCCCTAAACTATAAAATAAAACTCAGCACACAAGCCTAAAAATGACAAAAGCCTACAAAATCAAGGCAGAAAAAAACACCCTCTGTCGAGGGCATTATTTTTAGTCTTCGTTTACGTAAGGCATAAGTGCCATAACGCGAGCGCGTTTAATCGCTGTTGTTACTTTACGTTGGTTTTAGCTGAAGTTCCTGTTACACGACGTGGAAGAATTTTACCACGTTCTGAAACGAAACGGCTAAGAAGCTCAGTATCTTTGTAATCAACATATTCGATTTTGTTAGCTGCGATGTAATCAACTTTTTACGGCGTTTGAATCCGCCACGACGTTGTTGAGCCATGTTTATTTCTCCTTTATATATTTAATTCGTTTTGTCCATTCTTAGAATGGGAGATCGTCATCTGAAATATCCATTGGATTTGAATTACCAAATGGACTCTCGTCACGACCGAAGTTTGGTGTAGATTGTGCAGGTTGTGATCCACCAAATGAACCACCAGTTGAAGCTCCTCCACCGAATGAATTTGAATTATCAAATCCTCCAGCGTTGTAAGAACCACCACTGTGACCTTCACGTGCCGCACGGCTTTCCAACATTTGGAAATTATCAGCGACAACTTCAGTTACGTAAACACGTTGCCCTTGTTGATTTTCATAGTTACGAGTCTGAATACGACCTGTAATTCCAATCAATGCGCCTTTCTTAGCCCAGTTAGCCAAATTTTCAGCTTGCTGGCGCCAGATAACACAGTTAATAAAGTCAGTTTCACGTTCACCATTAGCACCCTTGAAGTTACGACTAACCGCAAGGCTGAATGTTGCAACAGCAACGTTACTTGGTGTATAACGAAGTTCCGCATCACGGGTCATGCGACCAACGAGTACGACATTATTAATCATAATTTACCTTCTTACGCGTCAAGTTTAACGATCATGTGACGAAGAATGTCACCGTTGATTTTTGAAAGACGGTCGAACTCGTTAAGAGCTACATCGTCGTTTGCTTCAACGTTAACAACGTGGTAAAGTCCTTCACGGAAATCTTGGATTTCGTATGCAAGACGACGTTTTTCCCAATCTTTTGATTCAACAACAGTTGCACCGTTGTCAGTCAAGATAGAATCGAAACGTGCTACCAAAGCGTTTTTAGCTTCTTCTTCAATGTTTGGACGAATGATATAAAGAATTTCGTATTTAGCCATTGATATTTTCCTCCTCTTTTGGTCTAATGACTCATGGTCTTTCGCCACGAGTAAGTGAGGTGCACTCACGAGATATAATTCTACCAAAGTTTGAGGGATAATGCAAGGAAAAAGTAAAGAGTTAGAAATTTTCCCTCAGAAAAAAGTTAAGCCCTATGCGTCATCTTTTCTCCGGTCAAACTTCATGCTAAAATAAGAGAATGCTTTATCATAAAAAGAAATTAGGAGAAAAACTAGGACTTCCCACCTTTAACCACTACTATAATATTCCTATTACTTCCCTAGAATATAACCTTAAAAACTTAGGTTCTAGTGATACCTATATTATCACTTTTAAACAGGACAATAACCTCTTTGTTGTTGACATAAGACATTCGCTTGGACATACCAGTCATTTTGATACCGTCTCCCTCTTTGAACAAGACAAGGTCTTATCAGGCATCGCTGCTGTCCCTTTGGCCTCTGTTCATAGCATACAAATCTTGTCTTTTCCAGACAAGTTACACTCTCTGGACCCTAGTCAGCGTCTAAAAAAAATCTCGTCGCTCTTTACTACAAGGATGAAGAAATCATGCGTTACCTCAAGACGACTAAAAATATCGGTGATCAGGTGACAAGATATCAATTAGAGGCTGATCGACTAGAAAGACAGGGTAAAAGTTTTGACTTCTTCAAGTACGCCAGTCGTAGCAAAATACGAGAAGAAGACAGCCTATCGGAAGTGTCTAGCAAGGACTACGACTTCATTCCTGATTTTCATCCCTTCTTAACCTCACCAAGAAGCCAACAGGTTTTAAGCGTTCCAGTAACCTACTGTGATGACAAAACGAAACAGACCGCTAAAATAGACATCATGGGTTGGTATATCAAGGACCAGCAACTTAAGATTCGTTGGAAACCCAAGTACATGCGCAAACGTCGATGGCGCTCATCACGTATCTCAATTGATATCGTGACCGACAACTACTTCTTCCAAGGACAAATCTATAGAGACAGTAGCGCCCCCATATTTCTGAACAACCTAAGCTTTGATAGCAAGATTCCTAAGAGCTTCCTGCCGCATCTTAAAAATCAATACCAAATCTTTATGGCTCTAGTCGAAGAACAAAAAGACTGGCTCTCCTACGAAAGGTCCAGTTAAACAATAAGGATTAAGTAACTTTCAGCAAAATTCAACATATCAAAAAGCTCATTCTTACACGCTAGAATGAGCTTTTTAAGATTCTTCAATTGTCATTAGAACATCCTTTTGGAATTTTGTAAAAAATATTTTCATAAGGAGGAGTCATTGTGTGTCACCATTTTTATACCTAGCAATCATAGATTACCTCCATCAACTTACAAATAACTTTTTTGTATTGTAAATTTTCTATTACATTGGTATCACTCCCTAAGCTATTTTATGCAATAACTTGAAGTGTCTCCATTTTTATAACGTCTAAATTCATCATCATAGTAATCACCTCTGATTCGTATGATTTGAGACCTATCTCCCCATTGACCACTCAATGAGATTTACTTGTCGCCGTTCTTATAACGACTTACATCAAACATCAACATAAGCGTCACCTCGGTACTTTGTTACAAGATTTAAGCATTTAACTTTTGTCGATAGTTTACTCATTTGGCATCGGTATCACTCCTTAAGCTATTTTACGCAACAGCTTAAGTGTCTCCGTTTTTATACCTACTAACATTTCTCATGAGCTTTACCTCACTTTTTGACGTTAATCTTGAGTTTAGCTTTCGATTTCTGGTGGTATCACTCCCTTGTAGCTATTTTATGCAACATTTTTAATCGCCGTTTTATACCTACTGATATTTTTCATGAACTCACCTCGTTCATCTTAAGAATATAGGATTTACGTTTCGTGTGGCATGGGTATCACTCCTTAGGCTATTTTACGCAACAACCTATGTGTCTCCATTTTTATACCTACTAACATTTCTCATGAGCTTTACCTCACTTTTCTTAAGTTAACAGATTTGAGTTTGGCTTTCGACTTCTGGTGGTATCACTCCCTTGTAGCTATTTTATGCGACTGAATTAATCTCCGTTCTTGTAACGCCCTACTGTCATGCGGTCACGCTCCTCAGAGATGATTGGTAAAGTTATTTGTTTTGCCTACTGTTTTGTTTAGAGATTTTTAGTCTCCGTTTTTGTACCTTGAAATATTTACTCTCACCATGGCTTTTACCTCCTTGATGAATCCTTATCTTCTTTACACTTTTAGTATAATGTAAACGCTTACTTTTGTCAATCCTTTTGTCGGAAAACGCATAATTTTTTTGAAAAAAGATTTCTTTGCTACAATAGAGACATGTTAGATTTAAAAGAATACGGCATTATCATGTGGGATGCTGAGAAAATCGCCTCTTTTCGTCGTACCCTCCTGGACTGGTACGATCGAGAGAAACGAGACCTCCCATGGCGTAGGACTAAGAATCCCTACTATATCTGGATTAGCGAAATTATGCTACAACAAACCCAGGTTCAAACTGTCATTCCCTATTACGAGCGCTTTTAGACTGGTTCCCAACAGTTAAAGGATCTGGCTGAGGCTCCAGAAGAGAAACTTCTCAAGGCTTGGGAGGGGTTAGGTTACTATTCACGTGTCCGCAACATGCAAAAGGCTGCACAACAAATCATGGATGACTTTGATGGCCAGTTCCCAGATACTTATGAAAATATTGCCAAACTTAAGGGCATCGGTCCCTATACTGCTGGTGCTATTTCTAGTATCGCCTTTGGACTCCCCCGAACCTGCTGTTGATGGTAATGTTATGCGAGTTATGGCTCGTCTCTTTGAGGTTAACTATGATATCGGAGACGCCAAAAATCGTAAGATTTTCCAAGCGATTATGGAAATCTTGATTGACCCTGACCGTCCAGGTGATTTTAATCAGGCGCTTATGGACCTTGGAACCGATATCGAATCAGCTAAAATCCGAGACCAGACGAAAGTCCAATTCGCTTTTTCTGTGCAGCCTATCTTAACGGAACTTATGACAAGTACCCTATCAAATTGCCTAAGAAAAAGCCTAAACCTATGCAAATTCAGGCTTTTATTATCAAAAATGAAAAGGGAGAATTTTTGCTCGAAAAAAAAATGTCGAGGGACGCCTACTAGGTGGTCTCTGGTCCTTCCCTATCATGGAAACGGACTTTATTGGTCAACAACTTAGTCTTTTGAAAAGGACGATTGTATTCTCGAGACAGTCTCTCAAAAGGCTATTTTTGAGGAAAATTATGCCCTCAAACCAGAGTGGACGAATAATAGTTTTACACCCGTAAAGCATACTTTCAGCCACCAAAAATGGACCATCGAGATGGTGGAAGGTAGCGTTAATGACGATAAAGTCACTACCGATAAGGAGCTATGCTGGGTAGCGGCTGAAGACTTCGACCAGTTCCCAATGGCCACACCACAGAAGAAAATGATTAAAACTTATGAAGACAGCAAAAAGGATAGCGTTGAGTGCTACCCTTTTTCTTATGCATCAACTTTATTGTGCTTCCGGCTACGCAAAGCAAGGTATACTTTTGAAAGAACTACTCCCCAAAAAAGATATAAAACAACTCCAAATAAGTCACATTTTTTGACATCAAAACTCAATCATAATACGACACTCCTTTTTATTAAGAACTCCTGCCACTGTTCTTAGTTGTGCTTCTATTATAGGTAAGATGGCCAATAAAAAAATAGTGACATAAATGTGATATTCCTTTTGGGTAAGAATGCCATTCATTCCACCACAGGACCAACTTCTTTTGGCAGGAAGTACCTGATTTAAGGTAGCCATCAGTAATTTGAATATTCAATCCCTATCCTTTCCGTATACAAACCTATAAATTGGAATTAATTTACTTCATTGTCTCTTTACCATTCTTTTTCTACAATTTGAAACACATTTAAAATGGCATTATATCCATACCAGAACATAGACGTGAAATTTATCCAGATGTCCATATACGCGGACTTGAGTCGTCAAATTTTCATCTAAAGCTCAGAGACCATAAATCCAAAGTCTGTTCGTTAAGCCAAAACTGTTTGTCATGTCTCAGACATACTGAAATCAACCGATTGAAGTTGATTAAAGACTCCATCCTTGATTTAGGTCTCAGCCTTTGCCAGGCTTCATTCTATGAAATAACTGAGAATAAATAATCCCATTTTATAAAATGCAGTATTCAAGTAACCACCTCCAGCACTTAGGTTCAAAAAACAGGCTTATCATATCAATACAAAATGCGTTTAGCAACGTTATCAAATCCCAAATATAAAGCATGAATGGGGAAAAATCAGAGTCCTATAAAACATCACTGACTACATAGCTATATTGAACGTTTTCTCCTGCTCTTTTAGCATCAAAATGAAAAAGCTAGTTGCATAAGATTCCTCAAGTTGAGAGGTTATTGGAACAGCTGGGAAATGTTTAGAGCAATGGGACGATAGAGGTCCAAGACTGAAGCGTAGAGCTCATTAGCTCACTTCCTAAGTCTCAGATGAATTACTCACTTGCTCAGACTTGAGGTTTTGTCCCTGAACCTGAGATGTCCGTATTTGTTGTTACAAGCCGTCAGCAAGAACAAACTTCATAAGAGCGCAACTTGTTAATTTTCTTTTTCATAACTATCCTTTTCATAAGAAATGATCTAACGTTAACATTAAATCATTTAAATCTCTCTGGACATTATATTAACAATTGCATGATTATTAAGTCAAGTATTTTTTTGAAAAATTAATTTATGTTTATTTAGCAAGAACACATATATAATCAGAGCTTCCACTATTATCCAACAATTCCATCCTCAATTAAATTAGAGTTTTAATTAAAAAATATCTAGATATTAATTAGTGATTCTTTTACAATTACAAGTATACGTATCAAAAAAGCCGGACCTCAGTCCAGCTTTCATCTGTCTATTTCATAAAGTAGGTGATGATTACCAATAAAGTAGGTGACGGAGAAATCGAACGATTTCATCGTGCACCTGAAGAAGCATCTTGGTCTTGTATGCCACCTTCTCTTTCTAGCGCTTGATCCAAGTGGATCATGGCAATTTTCAAGATATCAGCGCAGATCCTTGGATTGGTGAGTTGATAGCCGTCCGCTCCGCAAAGCCTCGAACATTGAAGTTGCGAGAATTGATATCTGGAATCTCCCGACGACGCTTGAAGAGGGTTTCTACATAGCCTTTGTCACGCGCTTCCCGTACCACTCTCTCCATATAGTCCTTGATACCAGGGTAGCGTTCAAAGTAAGTCTCAATGTAGGCCTTGGCTTCTTTTTCGACTGATCCCTAGGTTGTTAGACAGTCCAAAGTCGGAAATTCCATAAACCACACCGAAGTTCACTGCTTTGGCATTCCGACGGTCGTTCGGCGTCACATCTTCTGGTTTTGCAATATTGAAAACGCGCATAGCAGTCGATGTATGGATATCTGCCCCATGCTGAAAGGCATCGATCAAATGCTCATCTCCCGAAATATGAGCCAAGACGCGCAGTTCGATCTGTGAATAGTCCGAACTCAGCAAGACACTATTTTCCTCTTCTGGGACAAAGGCCTTGCGGATAAGGCGGCCTTGTCCCAATCGGACAGGGATATTTTGCAAATTGGGATCCACGCTAGACAAGCGTCCGGTCTGCGTCAAATCCTGTACATAGCGAGTATGGATCTTCCCGTCTTCCAAAATCCAATCTTGAAGACCGATGACATAGGTCGACTGGATCTTAGCAATTTGGCGGTATTCAAGAATCTTAGACACAATCGGTGCAATTGGAGCCAGGCGTTCCAAGACATCAACAGCTGTTGAATAGCCGGTTTTGGTCTTTTGGTGTATTCAAGAGGAAGTTCCAATTTTTCAAAGAGGATGACCCCCAATTGTTTTGGAGAATTGATGTTAAACTCTTCGCCCGCCAGCTCGTAAATTTCTTGGGTCAAGCGCTCCAAGACTACTTCGTTTTCCACCTGCATGTCTTCTAGGGTCTGGCGCTCTACCTTGATCCCTGCGATTTCCATCTTGGCCAAAACATTTGCTAGCGGTTGCTCCATATCATAGAGCAAATCTAGTTGGTCGGGCTTGCAACTGCTCCATCATGGGCTCTTCGGTATCCAGTAAGAACAGCGACTTTCCGTGCCAAATGCTCCAATAGGACTGCCTTCTCTGGGATAGCTTTTTGACTCCCTTACCATAAACGACTTCGTCCAGCGGTAGCGCAATCTGACTATAGAGACTCGCAATGGTTGAAATTTCATTGTCCTCTACGGTCGACAAGAGATACTTGGCCAATCGACTGTCAAACGCGGGATTTTGAAGGGTAATGCCCAAGTGGCTGAGCAAGACCTTGGCCCGTTTGAAGTCATAGACCTTGAGGGCGTTTTTTCGAGAAATTCTTTGAAAATCGGTGTTTGTAAAAGACCAGTATCTGTACGCGTAAAGCTGACTTTTGGTCCCCATGCGAAACCGATGATGGGTTCCGTATGGTAATTGTCCCCAAAATCTCAAAATGGAAGAAACTGTCTTCTGTGAGCATCTCTGAAGTGACTTGCTCGACTTCGGTATAGTCAATAGCTACAGGAGTTGCTTCTTCTCCACTGAGATCCAAGGCCTGACGGAGTTGCTTGAAGCCCATCTCCTCATAAAACTTGGCAAGATTTTTTTTCTAGATGAGGGCCCGTATAGGTGATATCGTCAAGCCCAATCTCAATGGGCGCATTGGTATCAATGGTCGCGAGAGTCTTAGACAGGATAGGCCTGTTCCTTATCGTTGATGAGGTTTTTCCTTCATCTTAGACTCCTTCATCTCATCGATATGCTCATAAATACCATTCAAGGGAACCGTGTTCTAGGAGTAGTTTGATCCCGGTCTTTTCTCCGATTTTGGTGACACCCGGGATATTATCCGACTTATCTCCCATCAAGGCCTTAAGGTCGATAAAACTGCTCGGGTGTCAGTCCCATCTTTTCTTTCAGATAGGCTGGAGTGAATTCTTCAAACTCCGCTACCCCTTTTTGGAGATTTCAACCACCGTATTGTCATCCGTCAGCTGGATCAAGTCTTTATCCCCAGAAACAACTGTGATTTCAAAGTCCTCACTGGTATTTTCAGCCATCTTATCTAAGGTACCGATAATGTCATCTGCTTCGTACTGAGCCAGCTCATAATGGCGGATTCCCAAATGAGCCAATTGCTCACGGATATGAAAGGAACTGCTCACGGAACTCCTCTGGAGTTTTGGCACGACCAGCCTTATAGTCGGCAAACATCTCCGTACGGAAAGTTGTTTTCCAGCATCAAAGGCTACGAAAACATGGGTCGGTTGGATGCGCTCAAGCAGGTTGCTCAACATGAGGTTAAAACCATAGACCGCATTGGTATGAAGACCGTTATTTTACGAAAACGGTCAATTTGATTATATAAAGTGCGAAAAAGGCACGAAAGGCAACGGATGAACCGTCGATTAATAGTAATTTTTCTGATTAGTCATAGGTTTATTATAGCATAGATGGGAGCATTGGTTTTAATTGAAAATCTCTTATTTTAGAAAGACTCTTTTGTAAAATAGTCGTTCAAAAATAAAAAAACTTCAAGAAAAATTGTTCAGAGACAAACTGTAAAAATAGCCAGTCAACATCTGATGACAAAAGCCCGCTTATAAAAACTATCTCAAGCATTTCCCACCCCACCCCCTATAGTCAAATGTGTTATAATAGGAGCTATGAACACAAAGATTTTAGACAATTAGAATTTAACAAGGTCAAAGGACCAGTTCACAGAATACCTGCAGACTGAACAGGCTCAGGCGGAGTTACGTGACTTGGTGCCTATGACCAATCCAGAAAGAATTCAAAATCAATTTACAGAAATTCAAGAAATGGCAGAGATTTTCGTAGAGCACCATGGCTTTGCCATTGGTAGCTTGCGAGATATTTCTGAGCCCTTGGCGTCGTTTGGAACTCTGATGCTGACCTCAACATCAGAGCTCATTGCTATCAAGAAAGTGCTACAAGCCTGCTGACCTCGGTCGCTTTTACGCTGACCTTGAAAATGTGAGCTCGTCGCCCTTAAACACGTCTTTCGAAAGATTGAAGCCTTCCCAGAGTTCCAAGGCAGTCTTCAAAGCATCAATGACGGTGGTTTCATTGAGCATTTGCAGCCCAGAGTTGCAAAATATCCGTCGTCAACTTAAATCTTGTGATGATGCCATTCGCCAGACCTTGCAAGACATTCTCAAAAATTCATCACATGTTGGCTGAGAGTTTTGATTGTCGTAATGGTCGTTCGGTGCTTCCTGTCAAAATACCTACCGTAACCGTATTGCTGAGTTGTGCATGACATCTCAAGCTCTGGAAACACAGTATATATCGAGCCACGTGCCGTTATCCAGCTTAACGAAGAAATTACACAATTACATTGAACGAACGCCACGATGGCTCGTATCCTGCATGAATTGTCCGATCAACTCCGTCCACAGGCTGCCGCAATTGCCAACAACGCTTGGATTTTGGGCCACATGGACTTCATTCGAGGAAAATACCTCTATCTCCAGGATAAAAAGGCAGCAGTCTTGAAGATTAGGTGACAACCAAACACTCCAACTCCATAACGTTCGTCACTTTATCAATCCAGTAGCCAACGATTTACGCTTTGATGAGGACCTCACAGCCATTGTCATTACAGGTCCCAATACCGGTGGTAAAACGGTCATGCTTTAAAACTCTTGATTAGCACAACTGATGGCTCAATCTGGTCTCAATTTTTGGGCTGATAAGGTCAGTCGTGTATCCATTTTCCAAGAGATTTTGCGACATCGAGATGAACAGTCTATCGAACAGAGTTTGTCAACTTCTAGTCACATGACCACATTGTCGCGATCTCCGGACGCTGCCGACAGCAACAGTCTTGTCTTGTCGATGAGCTTTGGGGCTGGTACTGACCCTCAGGAAGGGGCTAGTCTAGCCATGGCAATCTAGAGCACCTCCGTTTGAGCAGATTAAAGACCATGGCGACGACCCACTATCCAGAGCTCAAGGCCTATGGGATTGAGACGCAACATGTAGAAAATGCCAGCATGGAGTTTGACACAGCGACTTTAAGCCCTACCTATCGTTTTATGCAGGGGTTCCTGGTCGTTCTAATGCCTTTGAGATTGCTCGCCGCCTCGGTTTGAATGAGATTATTGTCAAGGAAGCAGAAAACCTCACGGATACTGATAGTGATGTCAACCGTATCATCGAGCAACTTGAAGCCCAAACTGTGGAAACACAAAAACGTCTGGAACACATCAAGGACGTTGAGCAAGAAAACCTTAAATTCAACCGTGCGGTCAAGAAACTCTATAACGAATTCTCCCATGAGTACGACAAAGGAACTCGAAAAGGCTCAAAAGACATTCAAGATATGGTGGATACAGCTTTGGCTGAGAGCGATAGTATTCTCAAAACTCTCCATGATAAGAGTCAACTCAAGCCTCATGAAGTTATCGATGCCAAAGGAAACTCAAGAAACTGCCCCCACAAAGTGGACCTCTCTAAGAATAAGGTCCTTCGTAAAACCAAAAAGAAAAGGCTGCGCGTGCCCCTCGTGTCGGAGACGATATCATCGTTACCGCCTATGGTCAACGAGGCACTCTTACTAGTCAGGCCAAAATGGTAACTGGGAAGCCCAAGCAGGTCTCATCAAGATGACCCTCAAAGGCGGATGAATTCACTCTCGTTCGTGCTCAAGCTGAGGTGCAACAGCCTAAGAAAAACAGATTAACGTAGTTAAAAAAAAAGCCAAGAAGGCATCTGGCGGTCCTCGTGCCCGTCTAGACCTTCGTGGGAAACGTTACGAAGAAGCCATGCAAGAGCTTGATGCCTTTATTGACCAAGCCCTACTTAACAACATGAGTCAGGTGGACATCATCCACGGTATTGGTACCGGTGTCATCCGTGACGCGGTGACTAAATATCTCCGCCGTCATCGTCATGTTAAAAAGTTTTGAATATGCCCCACAAAGTGCCGGTGGTTCCGGAAGCCAAGACACCACCTTATCACTTGCAACGTTCTCAAGTCGCTCAATTCTCACAAATGAAAATAACAAGAAAGCGTAAGCCATAATAGGCTATACAGATAGCAAGCAACGCCTCGCATAATAGACACGGTCAAGTGAAAGATGTTCGATCTTTAAAGAAAGCTACTAGCACCCATGGACAAGTATAAGGTACCCAAAGATTTCGGATAGCCTCCCTCCTAGCGACCGGTAGTCAGGCCGCCACACACATGCATAACGACTGAAACCACGTAATAAGCTTGCATAAAGAGGCCCTCGACGGTAGCCAACAGAAATTCCAAGCCATAATGGCTAAGACAAGGAGTCCAATCATGCGTCATCCTCATCGTCATTTGTAGCTGTCGCCTTAACCTTGAGCTGTTCAAGTTAAGCTTAGCTCTCAACATTTCCAACTCTTTTCCATATCTTCCAGCAGTTAACTGGGTACGACAAAAGAATTGTTAGCCATTAGGATAGCGGTGTTTTCATTATCAGCATTTTCATCTGCTCTTCAGTAATTTTTATATTTCTCGTAGACGCTTACGCTCAACCTCTTCCATGGTTATCCTTATCCCAGTTATTAGCGTGAGGTTCTTCTCTCCAAAATGAAATTTGTAACAGTTCTTGTTGCCATTTAGCATTGGCTGCCAATCCAGTAGTGGTCACGGATTCTTACAGCTTCTCTATTTTATTATTTTATATCGCCATTTTGTTAGCAAGATTCAGACACTTACTCACAGAGGACGTGTTAGTGCTAAATGCCAACCCATTTCTCTAATTGGAAAAAGAGCATGGTTAGGCATTCTCTTCTAACAATCATTATATCCTAATTTTAACTTTAATGTTTTGAGACTTTACTTCTCTAGAAAAACTGTTTTCAGGATTCCGAGTCTGTAAATATCTACCAATTCTCCTTTTTTGTGCTAAAATAGAATTTCTTCAATCATTATTAAAATGACATGAGAGCAGATTTCGACACTCCAGAAGGACCTAGCAAGCTAATAGGCTAAAACTACAAAATCATAGCATAGCTTTTCAGCCAAGGTCAGTGGAACCATGTCATCCTTATGCACTTCAGGAAAATTAACTTTCCAGGGAGCTAAGCCAAAGAGTCTTGGCCAGCCGTTTTGGAGTACCAAGCTGGATCTAAGCATTCACCTGATGGGTAAAACTAGCCCTAATTGGATCAGATGAAGTCAAGAATGGCTCTATTTGGTGGTCTAGCTGTTGTAGCTAGTCTAGAATTTTGACTCCCGGCTTACCATGCCTTTTTTGAGATCTCTTGGGGTCGATGATTCTAAAAATCTAATGATGTCAAGATTCGTCAGATTGCACCTATATTGGAGGAGAAGTATTCCTCTGGGCACTTCTTCTTCGCCTAGCAGTACAATGAAGTGGTCGGAGACAGTGTAAGAGTCATAATGCTGTGTCCCGTTAAAGTAGCCCTCCACAATCAGGCTATCTTCCTATTGTTACAAACAGGTGCTAAACCAGATAAGATTGTCATTGATGCCTTCACCAGTGAGAAAAATTATCAGAAATACTCAAGAATGAACGCAATTTGACTTTCCTATCACTTTAGAAGAAAAAGGCTGAAAGGAAATACTTAGCTGTCGCGGTGAGCTCTATCATCGCTCGCAATCTCTTCCTGGAAAATCTTGACAAACTCAGCCAGAGGTTGGCTACACCCCTTCCTTCAGGTGCTGGCGCTAAAATCTGACCAGGTCGCAGCTAAACTTCTTCAAGCCTACGGAGATCGAGGCTCTCCAAGCTACTGCTTCAAATATCATTTCGCCAATACCAAAAAGCCTACCAACGCTTAATAATACAAGAAATATACTTCTGAAAAACAAATGGACCCAATACTTCCTCATTTTTACTTCGTGAATGAGGGACTCTTTGTATCCTCTTTAACTTCACATTTCGCACAGCTCGCCTCTTCTGGCTCCTAGCAGGTTGACGGCCACTCAATGGATTTCTCAGCCAATAATCAACGTATTTATCGTTTTGAAACACACATCCATTGAACGCTTCGATATTGTCGTTGCCACATGAAGTCGAAGACGGTAAGACGAAACAAATCGTCAAACGTATCATCGGTATGCCAGGTGATACCATTACATCTATCAAAACGATAAACTTACTGTCAACGGTAAAGCAGTCAAGGAAGAATACCTCAAAAGAATTCCAAGCTGCCTTTGCCAAGGATAAGCTACAAAAAGAATATACTTACAACGATGACAAGAGCAAGAGTGGCTACTTCAACAACTGGCTAAGGATGCCAAGGCCTTTACAACCAATGCTGACGGTAACACGACCTTTCCTGTTACTGTTCCTGAAGGTAACATTTCCTACTTGGAGACAACCGTATTGTTTCCAAAGATAGTCGAGTAGTTGGTTACTTTGACAGAGAGTGCTCTTTGTAGGGAAGCAAATTCCGCTTCTGGCCACTTAATAAAAATTGGTACCGTTGAGGATAACTAAAACACTAAATAAGATAAGGTTGGGGAAACCCAGCCTTATTATTATGAGAAAACACATGCAAGAATTTTATTTTTCAGGAACTATCGAACGCCATTTTCGAAAACGCTAGTAATTTTTTCCGTATTCTACTCTTTTTAGAAATTGACGAAACAGACAGTGATTTTGAGGACTATGAAATCATTGTTACAGGAACCATGGGAGATGTCATGGAAGGTGAAGATTATACCTTCTGGGGTCAGCTAACCAATCATCCCAAATATGGTGAACAACTCCAAATGACGCGCTACGAACGGTCAAAACCTTCTGCTAGCGGTCTTATCAAGTATTTCGCTAGCGACAATTTTAAGGGGATTGGTAAGAAAAAACAGCTGAGCGTATTGTCGAGATTTATGGCGAAGACCCAATTGACCAGATTCTCGAGGATCCTAGCAAGTTAGAACAGATTCCTAACCTTTCAAAGGTAAACCGAGAAGCCTTCGTTGCAAAGTTAAAAATCAACTATGGAACCGAGCAAATCTTGTCCAAACTTTCCAACTATGGACTCACACCAAAAGCTGCCTCACAAATTTTCAACCAATATAAGGAAGAATCGCTCAATCTTATCGAAGAACACCCTTATCTCTTGGTAGAGGAAGTTCAAGGAATCGGATTTAAAATAGCTGACCAACTAGCCGAACGCTTAGGAATTGCTAGTGATGCTCCTGAACGTTTACGAGCTGCCTTGATTCATTGTCTGCTAGAAGCCAGTATGGAAGAAGGCGACACCTACATCGAAGCCAAAGCCTTGCTTGAACGAACTATCATCCTTTTGGAAAGTGCTCGCCAAATTGAACTTGACCCCTCCTTGGTCGCTAACCAATTAACCAACCTCATCCAAGAGGATAAAGTGCAAAATATAGAGACTAAAATCTTTGATAATACCCTATATTTTGCGGAACAGGGCATCTATACCCACCTAACTCGTATCATGAAAGACCAACCTGATGTCAGCTCTGAAGACAAAATCTTAGACAGCCTTGAAGGGGTGGAAGAGGAGCTTGGTATTACTTATGATCAGATTCAAAAAGATGCCATTTTCAAAGCCCTACAAAGCAAGGTCTTCATCCTGACAGGGGGTCCCGGAACAGGGAAAACCACTGTTATTAACGGCATTATTAAAACCTATGCTGACCTTCATGGCCTAGATCTCAAAAAGTCCGATTTACCTATTATTTTAGCAGCACCAACGGGACGGGCTGCTCGTCGGATGAACGAACTCACCCAACTACCTAGCGCCACTATTCATAGACATTTAGGCCTCAATAGCGAGGACGATTTTAAGACCTTAGAGGACTATCTAGATTGCGATTTGATTATCATCGATGAGTTTTCTATGGTTGATACTTGGTTGGCCAATCAACTCTTTGAAAGTATCTCTGATTCAACCCAAGTTATCATTGTGGGTGACCAAGACCAGCTACCTTCCGTAGGCCCTGGCCAAGTCTTGGCTGACCTTTTGCAGATTGATAACTTGCCTAAGGTTTCTCCTAACCAAAAATTTTCAGACAATCCGAGGATTCCACTATCGTTACCTTAGCTAGCCAGATGCGCCAAGGCCAACTCCCCGCTGATTTCACAGAGAAAAAGGCTGACCGCTCTTACTTTGAGGCCAATGCCAACCATATTCCACAGATGGTTCCTAAAATTGTCTCTGCGGCTATTAAAAGTGGGATTGCTGCTCAGGATGTACAGATTCTGGCCCCCATGTACCGAGGACAGGCTGGTATCAACAATCTCAATACCATTATGCAAGACCTACTTAATCCTCAAGAAAAGGCCAATCAGTTCGCCTTTAATGATATCTTCTTCCGTAAGAACGACAAAATTCTCCATCTGGTCAACGATACCGAACTCAATGTCTTCAATGGCGACATCGGCATCATTACTGATCTCATCCCTGGTAAATATACTGAAAGCAAGCAGGACGAAATTTACATGTCCTTCGATGGCAATGAAGTTATCTATCCTCGTAACGAATGGAGTAAGATTACTCTGGCCTATGCCATGTCAATCCACAAATCCCAAGGGAGTGAGTTCCCAGTCGTTATCCTTCCTATCACACGCCAAAGTGGACGTATGCTTCAACGTAACCTCATCTACACCGCTATCACACGCGCCAAGAGTAAGCTAGTCATGTTAGGGGAAATCGCAGCCTTTGATTATGCTGTTCACAATGAGGGGGCTAAACGAAATACTTATCTCATCCAACGTTTTGAACAAACTTATACACAAGCTGTTGATAAGTCTGTCGAAAAGATTGTTAAAAACGAGGCAACAGGCGCCTCCAATCAAACAAAAACGAAAAACAACGGCCCCTCAGAAACCCTTGAAAACAAAGACATTTCGGGAAATATCAATCCATCCCAAGATCTTGTTAACACTTATTCACAGCCTGTGGATAAGTCTGTTAACAAACCTGTGCAAACAGAAGAAAACTATCGTTTAACTGAAGAAAATTGGGCAACTATAGATCCAATGATTGGTCTCAGTGAAGACGATATTGCTGCCTTTTTTTTTAACAATAACTAAAAAAAGACTTGGAAAGCGACTCACTAAGAGCAACTCCAAGTCTTTTCATTTACTAAAACACTAAACGAATCAGGGCCATAGATACTATACCGACGATTACTGCATAGAGCAGATTTTTGCTCTTAAATGCTACAATTACCGTTGGCACAGTAGCCAGTATTTCCATCCACTTAAACTGTGGCAAGTGACCAATCTTCTCAGTCGTGAGACTAGAGAGAATCAGAGCAAAGAGGATAGAAACTGGTAAGTAGTGCAAAAAATCGAACAACGATATCTGGTAAGCCCTTGTATTTCACTAAAACAAAGGGGAGAACACGGGAACCCAGCTGACCACAAACCCAAGTAAGATAGCAATGAGAATAAACTTATTGACGGCCATCACACATCACCCCACACTACATCCAACCAAAGTAGCCACTAAAACAGCCAAAGATTCCGACAAGATGACACTAAAGCTCAGATAAGCCACAGCAATAGATAGTAAAATCAAGAATAGCTTACGCACGCATTCACCTAACAAAGCATCTATCTGACTACTTAACAAACCTATAAACATGGCAATCAAGGCAAAATCCAAACCAAAAAGCTCAGGATTAGGAATCATAGAACCAATCAAACACCCAACAACTGATGATACAATCCAAACCAGATAGCTGAAAATATTGTTCCCATGCATCCAGTTCGCAGAAATATCTTTATGATGCACATATTCTCCCAACAAGACACCATAACTTTCATCCGTAATCAGACTACCAATTCCCAGCTGATTCCAGAGGCTTGTTTTTGTAAAAATCGTCGTTGCATGTAAACTCATCAACATGTTACGCAAATTAACTAAGAAAACAGTCAAGGTTAACTCACCAAGGCTAGCTCCTGCAACTACTAAGGCACACATAGCAAACTGAGCCGAGCCACCATAGACCAAGGCACACATGAGGCCAACCTCAAGGGCCGATAGACCAGAAGCCGCTGCTACAACACCAAAGGCTAGGCCAATAGCCACATATCCTAGGGCTGTCGGTACTGCAGCTTTTACACCTAAACGAAAGGCAGACACACTCAATTCCTTTCTAAAGGAACCTCTTACCAGACTAGTAAGAGGTTCTTCTTATTCTTCAAATCCTGCAAAGGCAAGACTTGGTTTTGCATTCAAGTCCAACTCAGCAAAATGTTTTGATCACATTCAATGGCAGCTGCTAGGGCAATCATGCCAGCATTATCACCACAGAGACGTAAAGGCGGAATAACCACATCTACATCCGTCATTTCTTCAGCCAAACGTTCACGTAAGCCCTGATTAGCTGCTACGCCACCAGCAACAACAAGTGTCTTAACAGGATAACGTTCCAAGGCTTTCTTAGTCTTAGCTAGGAGAATATCCAACACAGCAGCTTGGAAAGAAGCACAAAGGTCTTCTTTAATTAGGACGTCACCCTTTTGCTCTGCATTATGGTGCAAATTAATGAAGGCTGACTTCAAGCCTGAAAATGAAAACTCAAGTGGTCTTCCTTAATCATAGCACGTGGAAAATCATAAACATCTTTCCCTTTATGAGCTAACTCATCAATTTCACGCCCGGCTGGGTAGGTCAACCCCATCACACGCCCGACCTTGTCATAGGCCTCACCAACTGCATCATCACGTGTCTCACCAACAATCTTGTAATTCCCCGGTTCTGACACATAAACCAACTCTGTGTGTCCCCCAGACACCAAAAGTGCTAAGAGGGGATATTCCAATTCTTGAACCTCACGCGCTGCCATAAGATGCCCAGCCATATGGTTAACTGGAATCAAAGGCAACCCATGTGCCCAAGCGAAGGCCTTAGCCGCTGCCATCCCGACCAAGAGCGCCCCGACCAAACCAGGACCATAGGTTACTGCTACAGCATCTAGTTGTTCAGCAGTAATTCCCGCCTCAGAAAGGGCATCTTTAATGCAAAGAGTCACCACTTCCACATGGTGACGACTAGCCACCTCAGGAACAACACCACCAAAACGTTTATGGCTTTCCACCTGACTGGCAATAATATTACTTAAAAGTTCTTTCTCATTTTTCAAAACGGCAACTGAAGTCTCATCACATGAGCTCTCCACTGCCAAAATATATCTATCTGCCATTAGACTTCCTCTCGCCTCATGATAACTGCATCTTCTTGAGGCTCATGATAATAATTTTTCCGAATTCCTAGACTTTCAAAACCAAATTTTCTATAAAGTGCCTGAGCGACTTGATTTGAAGCCCTCACTTCTAGGAATATAGGTTCACTACGCTCTTCCAAATGCTTCATCAGCTGACTAGCATAACCACGCCCCTGGTAAGCTTTTAAAATGGCGATATTGGTCACCTCAAGCTCACCCACTAAATTTTGAAGGGCTAAAAAACCAACAACTTCTTCCTGATTATAAACATAGAAATACTCCGTAGTATCCAAAGCCAAGTCTGCTACCACTTGTTCTATCGTCCACGGAGATTTGTCATAAACATCCGACAAAATCTGATAAATCAGTTGAGCTTGCTTTTTGGCTACTCAATCTAGACACGCTTGATGTAGTTGTCACGGTTAGTCTCCTCATGCGTCTTAAGCCAATTTTCTTCCGCCTCAACCCGCTTCAAGTAATGTGGAACAAAAGCATCCACATCAACAGAAGGCAAGGACAATCCTAAACGACCAATTAACTGGGCTGACGGAAGACTTGACAAGATAGTTGCTTCTGGAAGGCTTTCTTTAATCTGATCCACAAAATTAGCCACTTCACCGACAAATGTCACCTTTTCAAAAGTTTTAGCTTGCTCCAGAACATCTACAAAAGCTGCATGGCAATCTGGGACGAGGGCCTGACCATTTTCATAAAACCAACGTAAACATTATTACGACGAGCATCCATGATAGGAATCACAACACCGTCAACCGAAAGGTCTGTCAGTGCCTGTAGGCTTGAAACTCCCACCAAATCAATGTCGAGCGCATAGGCTAAAGTCTTAGCTGTTGCGACAGCCACACGAAGCCCTGTGTAAGAACCAGGGCCCTGTGCAACCACAATACGTTCTAAATCAGACGGTTGCCAGCCTGCCTGAGCAACTAAAAAAAATGGTTGGCATTAGACTAATACTGTGGTTCTTTTTACTGTGACAGTTGACTCTGCCACTAGTTTCTCATCTTCTAACAAGGCTACTGATAAAGCTGTGCTAGAAGTATCAAATGCTAATATTTTCATCTTTTTCCTTGTTTCTTTTTATGCTTTTCTATTATAACACAAGTCACTGTTTCCCAGAAACGAACATTTTCCAACTTTTTCCGCCATTTTCTTTATCTAGCCCTTATCTTATGGTACAATAATAGTAATTGTTAAACGAATCAAGGCTACTAGCTATTACTCATAAAGTGAATATCATAACGTCAAGGAAATCATAGAAAGATTAACTTGACCGGTTTTTTATAGAATGGCAGAGCCTTTTGGAAAGAAAGGAAAACCATGATTTATAAAGTTTTTTACCAAGAAACTAAAGAGCGTAATCCACGCCGTGAACAGACAAAATCACTCTACCTAGATATCGATGCAGAAACTGAACTTGAGGGACGTATCCAAGCTCGTCAAATCATCGAAAAAAACACTGCCTATAACATCGAATTCATCGAGCTCCTCTCAGAAAAAGCCCTTGAATACGAAAAAAAAGAAACAGGCGTTTTTGAAGTAACGGAGTTCTAAGACCATGGCATCAAAAATCAATCTAAAACCTGAAGAAGTTGGGGTTTATGCGATTGGTGGTTTGGGGAAATCGGTAAAAACACCTATGGTATTGAATACCAAGATGAGATTATCATCGTCGATGCGGGTATTAAATTCCCCGAGGATGATCTTCTCGGAATCGACTATGTTATCCCGGACTATTCTTACATCGTTGAAAACGTTGATCGTGTAAAGGCACTTGTCATTACCCACGGTCACGAAGACCATATTGGTGGGATCCCCTTCCTTCTTAAACAGGCAAATATCCCAATTTATGCAGGACCACTTGCTCTTGCTCTTATCAAAGGAAAATTGGAAGAACACGGACTACTTCGTGACGCACAACTCTATGAAATTAATGCTAATACAGAGCTTACTTTCAAAAATATGAGCGTGACCTTCTTCCGCACTACTCACTCAATTCCAGAACCTCTCGGTATTGTCATCCATACACCTCAAGGTAAAATTGTGTGTACCGGTGACTTTAAGTTTGACTTCACCCCAGTAGGTGAGCCAGCAGACCTTCACCGTATGGCTGCACTTGGTGAAGAAGGCGTTCTTTGCCTCCTCTCAGACTCAACCAATGCTGAAGTACCAACTTTCACAAATTCCGAGAAGGTCGTTGGTCAATCCATCATGAATATTATTGAAGGCATCCACGGACGTATTATCTTCGCCTCATTTGCCTCAAACATTTTCCGTCTGCAACAAGCTGCCGAAGCCGCTGTAAAACTGGCCGTAAGATTGTTGTCTTCGGACGTTCTATGGAAAAAGCCATCGTCAATGGGGTTGAACTAGGCTACATCAAAGTTCCAAAAGGAACTATCATTGACCCTAGTGAGATGAAAAACTACCATGCCAGTGAGATTCTTATCATGTGTACCGGTTCTCAAGGAGAGCCTATGGCAGCCCTTGCTCGTATCGCTAATGGGATGCACCGCCAAGTGACACTGCAACCTGGTGACACTGTTATCTTCTCATCTAGCCCTATCCCAGGAAATACAACTAGCGTTAACCGCTTGATTAATACTATTCAAGAAGCTGGTGTCGATGTTATCCACGGTAAAATCAACAATATCCATACCTCTGGACACGGTGGTCAACAAGAGCAAAAACTCATGCTTCGTTTGATCAAACCAAAATTCTTCATGCCTGTTCACGGTGAATACCGCATGCAGAAAGTTCACGCAGGCCTTGCTGTTGATTGTGGCGTTCCAAAAGATAATATCTTCATTATGGAAAATGGTGATGTCTTAGCCCTAACAAAAGATTCTGCTCGTCGTGCAGGTCATTTCAATGCTCAAGACATCTATGTCGATGGTAATGGTATCGGTGATATCGGGGCGGCCGTTCTTCGTGACCGTCGTGATCTCTCTGAAGATGGTGTCGTACTTGCCGTAGCAACTGTTGACTTCAAGTCTAAGATGATTCTAGCTGGTCCAGACATCCTCAGTCGTGGCTTTATCTATATGCGTGAATCTGGTGATCTTATTCGTGATAGCCAACGCATTCTATTCAACGCAATTCGCATTGCTCTTAAAAATAAAGACGCCAGCATTCAATCCGTTAATGGTGCTATCGTCAATGCTTTACGCCCATTCTTATATGAAAAGACAGAACGTGAACCAATCATTATTCCAATGATTCTTACACCTGATAAATAAAAAAAAATGGTAGCTGGATGGCTACCATTTTTTTTAAGTTTAAATACAGTCTGGAGCACAACCCTTCCAGCAAGTAAAAAAAGCGTTTATAACGCTTTTTTCATTTTATGCACCTGGATAAATGTAAGATACTGAACCTGGTGTAGTTGAGTTTTGTGGGTCAAACCAACCACGATAGTTATTGATTTGTTGTTGACCTTGATAATTTGACTCCAAGATTTGAATTTGACCATCTTGATCAACTTGTGTTACATAACCAACGTGACCATAACCACCATCAGTCCAACATACAATTGATCCTGTCACAGGTGTTGAACCTACAGCATAACCTTGGCTAGCAGCGCTTCCTGCCCAATCGCCACCATTACCCCACCAGTTACTTACCCATGGAGCAACTTCCTTAACACCCCATGTACATTGACCAACTGGGTAACGATTCCAAGTAGCATCTGAATCAGTAGCTGTTACCTCTGAAGAAGAAGCTTCTGTCGTTTCCTCAACTGCTGTCGTAGCACCTGAAACTTCCAAGCTTCCACCAGGAACAATTGTTGACCAAATAGTCATGCCATTTTCAGCTGCCAATTGATAAGGATCTACCCCATACTGACTAGCAATTCCGAAGAATGAATCTCCATTTTGAACAGTATAAGAATCGGCATCAGTTGTTTGAGCGACTGTAAGACCGAGCAATAATGTACTTGAGGCTGCTACCAAAGCAGCTTTTTTTGTAGTTTTCATATTTCCCCCTGAATAAGATTGATATGGAATTAGTTTAACACTCTCATATTTTAATGCGATTAAGGGAGAATAAAGAAATATGACAAAAGAAAACAGCTCAGTTAAAACTACGTAATTTGTCCAAGAACTTAATGAATTTAAAAGAAAAAGAAAATCAGGTATAACCTGATTTTCAAATTTAATTCCTTAATAAATGTCCAAGTAGTTATCAATTTCCCATTGTGAAACAAAGGTAGCATAGCTTGCCCATTCCATACGTTTCGCATCAAGGAAGTTTGTATAGATATGATTACCCAAAGCTTGACGAACCACTTCATCTGTTTCCAATGCTTTAAGAGCGTTACGAAGTGTTGATGGCAAATCAATAATACCTGCTTCTTTACGTTCTTCAGGAGACATTGAGTAAATGTTTGTTTCAACTGGATCTGGAGCATCAATCTTGTTAATAATACCATCAAGACCAGCTTCCAAAAGAACAGCAAGTGCCAAGTATTGGTTTTCCATTGGGTCTACTGAACGCAATTCCAAACGTGTACCCATACCACGAGACGCAGGAACGCGGATCAATGGTGAACGGTTGCTACCTGCCCATGCAATATATACAGGAGCTTCGTATCCAGGAACCAAACGTTTGTAAGAGTTCACTGTTGGGTTAATAATTGCAGTATAGTTGTATGCATGTTTCATCAAACCACCAAGGAAGTAGTAAGCATCTCGAGACAATTGCATACCACGTGGATCCTCTGGATCAAAGAATGCATTTCCTTCTTCAGTGAAGAGAGACATGTTACAGTGCATACCGCTACCAGCAATACCATATTTAGGTTTCGCCATAAATGTCGCATAAAGACCATGTTTACGAGCGATTGTCTTAACAACCAATTTGAAAATTTGGATATTATCACAAGCCTTCAAAACATCTGTATACTTAAAGTCGATTTCATGCTGACCAACGGCTACTTCGTGGTGAGATGCTTCAACATCGAATCCCATTTCTGTCAAGACATTAACGATTTCACGACGTGTATTGTCTGCAAGGTCAGTTGGTGCAAGGTCAAAATAACCACCTTTATCGTTAACTTCAAGTGTAGGATTACCTTGTTCATCTAATTTGAAAAGGAAGAATTCTGGTTCTGGTCCAAGGTTAAATGATTTATAACCAACTTCTTCCATATGACGCAAAGCCTTTTTCAAGTTACCACGAGGGTCACCAGCAAATGGTTCACCTGCAGAGGTATAGATATCACAAATAAGACCAGCTACTGCACCATTTTCATCTCCCCAAGGGAAGACTGTCCATGTATCCAAATCTGGGTAAAGATACATATCTGATTCGTTGATACGGACAAATCCCTCAATTGATGAACCATCAAACATAGCTTTATTTGAAAGTACCTTATCCAACTGTTCATCTGTCGCAGGAATTTCAACGTTCTTCATAACACCAAGAATATCAGAGAACATTAAACGCAAGAAAGTAACATTCTTCTCTTTGACTTCGCGACGAATATCAGCTGCTGTGATTGCCATAATAGGGGTCTCCTTTATAAAAACCAAAAATAAAAGTTCAAAGCGTAATTAGATACGCAAGTTACCAAATTGTTGTGACGGGGTCGTAAAACGGCCTTGCTGAAGGAGTTCATCATGCAAGATACGTCGAACGTCCGCATCTGTTAAAGCCGCTTGTTTTTGTTGGGCACGAACTTCACGCTCTTCGTACTCATGCTTAATCGCTGCAATATTGTAACCATCATCCAAAAATCTTTGATTTCCAATAAACGATCCATATCATTTAATGAGTACATACGACGATTTCCAGCTGTACGTTCAGGTTGAATTAAACCTTGATCTTCATAGTAACGAATTTGACGAGCAGTTAAATCCGTCAATTTCATAACTGTTCCAATCGGAAAAACAGCTAGAGAACGCCTTAATTCTTTTTCTCTCTTGCCATGATCATCCTCCTTTCCTAACAATTATATTCTGAATATTTCTACATGTCAACAGTTTATGTTACTTTTTCTTACACAATGAGTAATTCCCGAACATTATATTGTATATTCGCTCTAATTTAAGGATTTTATCAAAAAACATAAAAAATAGAGTTCAATAGAACCCTATCATTCTTATTTTAAGTGTTTAAGTAACCAACCATAATCATAATTGACAAGGATTGCTATAAAGACTCCACAGAAAGTTTCAAAGACTCGAGCAATAACATAAGTGAAGGTATTATCAGGTGGAATAGACAAGGTAATAATCAGAAGTGCAGCCACCCCTCCAATAACACCAGATGCATTATTAAAGGACACATTAATGATAATCGTCAGCATTGTCAAAATTGGAACCAATAGCAAGGTCACCCAAACTGAATGATTAAACCACATATTCACAAAGTAAAATAATAGCGACAAAGCCCTCCAACCGTATTCGCAAAAATACGTGATTTACCAAACTGAATACTTCTATCAAAGTTTTCTCGAAGGCTAAAGACTGCTGTCAAACAACCAATCTGAAGCCCTTCCCAGCCTAAAGCAGAAAAAAAGACCTAAAACTAGAAAGACAGCAATCCCCGTCTTAAGTGTACGCATACCAAATTTAAATTTTTTCGGTTCAAATTTCAATCCCATTTTACTATTTTAACATGATTATGAAACTTTTGGCTACTTCTACAGTATTATGCCGTAAAGTTCAAACTAATAATCGCAATTTTTTGAGAGAAATTTACTTCCCAATAATAGTTTTAGCCTCTATCAAACAAATACTCAATGAGATAACACAAAAAAAGAGTTGGTTTCCCAACTCTTTTCATTCTAATAGACTTATTTATC
>VOFH01001574.1_pt1 | contig 33141 bp, 44 predicted proteins | sample 5384091 | NCBI WGS metagenome assembly VOFH01 (sample SAMN12384727, study PRJNA508395) | human gut metagenome | isolation source: healthy gut G | host: Homo sapiens
ATGGAGAATTGGAAAAGCTCTACGAGGGGGCAAAGCCAAGCAGCTGTACGCGACCGACGACCCGGAGGTGCCAATAAGATCGAATACAAGAACACCGCCACGGTAGCGGCGACGGCGAGGAAAGAAGGAGGACTTCACCGGCAGCCGAGCTGAACAACCTCATCATCCACCGATCATCTTCGACCTGCTCAAGAAGCGCGGCATCGACAGCCACCTGATCAAGCGCGTGAACGCGACCGGCCAGCTGGTGCGCAAGGTGAACATGTTCCCGCTGGAGATCGTGCTGCGCAACGTCGCGGTACTCGGCCACTTCTGGTCCCGTCTAGGCGTGGAGGAAGGTCTGCCCCTCAAGGAGCCGGTGCTCGGAATACTGCGCGAAGAACGATGACCTGCATGATCCGTTCGTCAACGACGACGATCTGGTCGCCCTCTTGGCGTGTGCACCCGCCAAAGACCTCGCCGAGATCGCGCCGCTCGCCCGCAAGATCAACGAGAGCGCTGAGCGCCCCGCCGTGCGCTCCGCCAAGGTCTATATGATCTCGGGCGCTCTGGACGAAGCCGCCATCGAGGCCATCAAGCACTACGTGGTGAACCCCGTCGAGGCGCGCATCGCCTCGCTCGACTTGCCCGAGACGCTGTACATGGAGACCCCCGAGCCCCAGCCCGTCGAGGTGCTCGACGGCTTCCGCGAGCTCGACGAGGCCGGCCTTGCCGCCTTTATTTCCGAGCGCGGCCTTGCCATGGACGAGGCGGACATCGCCTTCTGCCAGCAGTACTTCCGCGATGAGGACCGCGACCCCACCATCACCGAAATCCGCGTGATCGACACCTATTGGTCCGACCACTGCCGCCACACCACCTTCGGCACCGTCCTAGATGACGTGACGATCGACGACGCCGTGGTGCAGCAGGCCTTCGACCGCTACATGGAGATGCGCCACGAACTCGGCCGCGACGCCAAGCCCGTCTGCCTCATGGACATGGGCACCATCGGCGCCAAGTACCTTAAGAAGACCGGCGTCATGACCGATGTCGACGAGTCCGAGGAGATCAACGCCTGCACTGTCAAGGTGAAGGTCGATGTCGACGGCGAGGACCAGGACTGGCTGTTCCTGTTTAAGAACGAGACCCACAACCACCCGACCGAGATCGAGCCCTTCGGCGGTGCCGCCACCTGCGTGGGCGGCGCTATCCGTGACCCGCTCTCGGGCCGCAGCTATGTGTACCAGGCCATGCGCGTCACCGGCGCCGGCGACCCCACCGTCCCGGTTTCCGAGACGCTCGAGGGCAAGCTGCCGCAGCGCAAGCTCGTGACTACTGCCGCCGCCGGCTACTCCAGCTACGGCAACCAGATCGGCCTTGCCACCGGTCAGGTCAACGAGCTCTATCACCCCGGCTACGTGGCCAAGCGCATGGAGGTCGGCGCCGTCGTGGGCGCTACCCCGGCAAACCACGTGCGCCGCGAGTGCCCCGCCCCCACCGACAAGATCATCCTGCTGGGCGGCCGCACCGGCCGTGACGGCATCGGCGGTGCCACCGGCTCCTCCAAGACCCAGAACACCGAGTCCATCGAGACCTCGGGCGCCGAGGTCCAGAAGGGCAACGCCCCGGTCGAGCGCAAGCTGCAGCGCCTCTTCCGCCGCGGCGACGCCTGCCGCCTGATCAAGCGCTGCAACGACTTTGGCGCCGGCGGCGTCTCGGTCGCCGTGGGCGAGCTTGCCGACGGCCTGTATGTCGACCTGGACACCGTGACCAAGAAGTACGACGGCCTGGACGGCACCGAGCTCGCCATCTCCGAGTCCCAGGAGCGTATGGCCTGCGCCGTCGCCGACGGTGACGTCGAGGAGTTCATGGGCTACGCCGCCGAGGAGAACCTCGAGGCGACCGTTATCGCCGAGGTTACCGCCGAGCCGCGCATGCGCATGGCCTGGAACGGCGTCGCCATCGTCGACCTGTCCCGCGAGTTCCTCAACTCCAACGGCGCACCCAAGCACCAGGTCGCCCACGTCTGTGCCCGCAGCGTGTGGCAGCCCAGCTGGGCCGGCACCACGCTCGCTGAACGCATGACCTCGCTCGTCACCGACCTCAACGTCGCCTCCAACAAGGGCCTTTCCGAGCGCTTCGACTCCACCATCGGTGCCGCAACCGTGCTCATGCCCTTTGGCGGCAAGACGCAGCTCACCCCGAGCTCGGCCATGGTCGCCAAGTTCCCCGTGGACGGCGAGACCACCACGGCGAGTGCCATGGCATGGGGCTTCAACCCCTATCTGATGGAGGCCGACCAGTTTGCGGGCGCCTACCTGTCCGTGGTCGAGTCCATCGCCAAGCTCGTTGCCGCCGGCTTTGAGCACAAGCGCGCCTACCTCTCCTTCCAGGAGTACTTCGAGCGTCTGCGCACCGAGGCAGAGCGCTGGGGCAAGCCCATGGCTGCCGTCCTGGGCGCCCTCATGGCCCAGGTCGACCTGGGTGCTGGCGCCATCGGCGGCAAGGACTCCATGAGCGGCTCGTTTGAGGACGAGGCCGGCAACGTTCCGCCGACCCTGATCAGCTTCGCCGTCGCCGTGGGCAGGGCCGCCCGTGCCGTCTCGCCCGAGTTCAAGGGCCTCACGCACCGCGTCGTCCGCATCGCCCCCGCTACCTATGGCGAGGACTACCGTCCCGACGCCCAGCAGCTGCTCGCCGCGTTTGACGCCGTCGAGGCGCTCACTGCTACCGGCAACGCCCTGGCCATCTCCACGCCCGGCTACGGCTGCGGCGCCGAGAGCCTCTTTAAGATGTGCGTCGGTAACCAGATCGGCATCGAGCTTGCCGAGGATGTAGCCGACGAGAGACCTCTTCACCCCCTCTACGGCAGCAGCTTTATCGTCGAGCTCGCCGAGGATGCCGAGCTGCCCGAGGTCGCCGACGGCGTTGTCGTCGAGCCCCTGGGCACCACCGTCGAGGGCTATGTCATCGACACCGGCTCTGAGGTCATCGGATCTCCGAGCTTCAGGAGGCCTGGGAGAGCGGCATCGAGGGCGTCTTTGCCTACCGCAGCGCCGACGAGACCCCCGAGGTCGAGACCATCGACTTCCGCGCCGAAGGACATTCACGTGTACGGCGGCGGCCAAGATCGCTCGCCCGCGCGTGATCATCCCCGTGTTCCCGGGCAACAACTGCGAGTACGACAGCGCCCGCGCCTTCCGAGCCGCCGGTGCCGAGGCCGACACCTTCGTGATCGTCAACAACCTCACGCCCGACGCGGTCGCCGAATCGACGCAGGAGCTTGCCCGCCGCATCCGTGCAAAGCCAGATCATCATGATTCCCGGAGGTTTCTCCGGCGGCGACGAACCCGACGGCTCCGCGAAGTTCATCACCGCCTTCTTCCGCGCCCCGGAGGTCACCGAGGCTGTCCGCGACCTGCTCAAGGCCCGTGACGGCCTGATGCTGGGCATCTGCAACGGCTTCCAGGCCCTCATGAAGCTGGGCCTGGTCCCCTATGGCGACATCGTCGACGACACGCCGAATGCCCGACGCTGACGTTCAACACCATCGGCCGCCACCAGAGCCGCCTAGTGCGCACCCGCGTAGCTTCGAACCTCTCCCCGTGGCTGTCGCAGTGTAGCCTCGACGACCCGGCACACCATCGCCATCTCCCACGGCGAGGGCCGCTTCGTGGCCTCCGAACCCGTGCTCGCCCAGCTCAAGGCCAACGGACAGATCGCCACGCAGTACGTGGACGAGGCCGGCGTGCCGGGCATGGACCTGGACGTGAACCCGAACGGTTCGCGTTGGCCATCGAAGGCATCACCAGCCCGGACGGCCGCGTGTTCGGCAAGATGGGCCACTCGGAGCGCTCGGCAACGGCCTGTACGTCAATGTGCCCGGCGACAAGTACCAGCCGATCTTCGAGGCCGGCGTCGGGTACTTCGCCGCGTGACGGTGATGACTGACTGATAACAGACTGGGGCGGGAACCTTCTCGGGTTCCCGCCCCAGTCTGTTGTTGATGAAGTATGGCCTCCGCGCGATACGCGGCGGTATGAATTACTCGGCCTTTGAGGGCGCGACAGGTTCTGCGACCGCCGCACCGTTCGCCACAGGAGCGCTGTTAACAGTGTTGTTGGCCAGTTGCTGATGCACGGTCTTCGCGATGTGACGGCTGACCATGAACCAAATCGCCCCGGCGACAACCACGACAAACGAAATCGGATAGATATACTCAGCGATTCCGTATCCATACTGCGAGGAAGGCAGTACGCCACGATCGTCAAAATCCCAACGCAGTGCATAGAAAGCGACTACAGCAAGCACCGAGAATACGATGGCCGCGATCGGCTTCTTCAACACTCCGAACAGCAGAATAAGCAGCGAAGACACCGCGATGACCGCCATGAGCGTAATGCATATGACAGCTTCCAGGTACATGCCGCCGAGCAGCTTCCCGGACTGGAGACCCGCGATGTAGATGCGCAGGAATGTCAGCAGCGACAGCCCCACCACATCCTTGTTGTGTAGACCGGCTTCCGCGGTGTATACCCGATCACCATACTGCTTCAGGTATTCTGCATAATCGCCCTTTGCTGAGGCGAACGGCAGGAAGAACGACACCGCCATCGCCACTGCGCCGACCACCAACAGCACATACGGAATGAGCTGCTTGGCGGGGAGCTTCTTCGAGACCTGTTGGCCTTGTGCTATATCTCCCATATTGTCACCTTTCTTTCCTGTGTTCTCGTATCATGTTTGATGACGGGTTGTGACCGTGCACGTGATACTGTGCACGAAGTGCTTAGTCATCGGGTATCAATCACTTGGGATTGGTCGTCGTCACGGTCACCGTGTACATTCCGGCTTCAGCAGTAGGCTCATACAAGCGCTCGATGACATCTTTAGCCTGTTTATTGGCAATTTTCAGCAGTTGTGTTCGGTTTAGCCGAGCTTCGGTCTTTTTCTTGGCGTCTTCCATCGCAGCTTTAGTGTCCTCTACATCCGCTGCGTTAAAGAAGGAATCAGACTTGTCAAAGAAACGCAGTGAATCGGGATTGACGGCCACCGACTGGATTTTCGGTGCAGGTAGCGTGATAGACACTGTTTTGGAGTCCTTGTCGATTTTTATCTGGGCCTTGGCCAGATCGACCCCCCGCGCGCACCTCGTATGTGTAGAACATCGTGAACTGCTTCTTGTTCAGGAACGCAATACCACCGTCTTCGTATTTCTCGAAGCCGTAATCCGTTTCCTTAGCCGTGGTAAGATCCTGAATCTTCTCCAGCTGCTTAACGACGACTTCATTGGTCAATTCCTGTTGAGGATTGAAGAACTTGGTGATGGCACCACGAATCCATCCTCCGGCGAACATAAAGATGACGGCGACGACGACCGCCAGAATGATTGTTGCTTTCAGGCTCATCTTGAATGATGAGCCATCTTTGTCGACGCGTGCGCGCTTTTTTCACCTTTTTCTTTCATACTCTCATCATCTCAATTCATGTGGCATCTGATGCAATCCAGTTCTGGCATACGTCTACAAAATGTATGGGCAAAACCGCGACGAGACATCAGTCGTCGACTGAATTCGAGCTGGTTCTCACCGGTTATGCAACACATTAGCGATGCACAATCAGCAACACAATAATTATAACGTAAATATTGCGACATAATGCTATATCTGAGCTTGGTTATGATCCTTGTGCTGGCAACGTTGCCGAACCATCATGCACCGGTCGGCATCAACACGAGCCGTATAAGAAGGGAACGACAATGACATCACCGAGAAGTTCGATTTCCCAGTATCTCCCGCGAAATTGCACGAAGCCGTCCGATCCATGTTGTCATGCGGCGCCGCATTCTCACTACGCGAAGCAAATGACACCGAAATGAAAACGACATTCACTCCTTACGACAGCGACGATGTCCTGACAGCAACCGTGAACGGCAGCGGTGACGAGTCGAAGATAACGCTGTCTGCACAAGACTCGTCGAATACAGGGGCGCGCATCATGCGCTTTGCCACCGATTTGGCTGCCCGGCGGAGAGGGGCGAAGGCCGGAGCAGTGATTGGCGGGGAGCGTACAATGTGGGATATGAGCGAGCATGTGGAGCATGGGTTCGGCCCGGTGTGGGACAGTGAATCGCGGATTCTGATACTGGGGTCGATGCCCAGTCCGAAATCGCGGAAGGCGGCGTTCTACTATATGCACCCGCAGAATCGCTTCTGGCCGGTGATGCAGGCGTTGTTCGCCGACCCGGCGGATCCGTCTGATGTCACCGGCGACTCGCTGCAATCCCGCCGCGCATTCGCGCTGCGCCACCATATCGCCTTGTGGGATGTCATCGCGTCCTGCGACATCACCGGGGCCAGTGACGCCAGCATCCGCAACGCCACGCCGAACGATCTGACGCCCCTGCTGCGCGATGCGCCGATCGCTCGCATATTCACCACCGGAGCGAAGTCGGCGCAACTCTATCGCAGACTCATCGAACCACGACTGGCCGCAACCGGCATCACCATCGGCATGACTCCGCTCCCCTCCACCAGTCCGGCCAACGCCTCGATGCGGCTGCCGGCGCTTATCGAAGCCTACCGACTGGCCTTCCAGAGCGCAGGCGCTCTTGAAATGGCGGATGAAACGGTCACTGGTCTCTGACGCGATCGCGGCGTGGACGGCGGCGACGGGCAATCGATGCGCCCAACCGGCAGGCCGGGATGAGATACAGGAACGGCGCCGCGGCAAGACTGCTCGCCGGCGCATTGATGGCGGCAAGCGGAACAGCTCCCGCAATCGACCAGGGAATAAGCGGCGCAATGACCACCCCGAATCGTCAGCCTCAGCCGAATGATATGCGCCGGAGCACAACTGATGGGCGCAACGATCAATTGCGGCATTGGCTGGCGGACGGCAATCTCGATGTGGCGGTGGCGGATTTCACCGGCATGCCGACCGGCGTGGAGCTGGTGGATTTCTATCAGGAACGTATGGTGTTGGTCATCGCGAACTCGATGTGACTGGATCTCGCCGGCGGCGGGACGCCGCCGGATGAGACCGCCATCGGCGCCGGTGACCTGTCATCCTTGGAGCGCTGCCCGTTCCTGCTGGGCAATCCGCAAGACATCGACGGACGCATCGGCGACATGCTGTTCCGCCGAGCCGGATTCGCTCCCGTGGCTGCGGGCCGGGAACCTCATACGCGATAGCTTCGGCATATCCGCCTGCGACTACCGGTGGAGCGCGATCGATGATTTCATCGACTGCGCGCGCCGGAGCATCAGCACCATTGACCGGCATGATTCCGGCCGGAACCGTCGGATCACGCCTGATAGTCGTTGAGCATGGCCTCGATGTTGTTGCCATCGGGATCATGGACGAACGCGGCATAGTAGCCCGGCACCCGTAGTTCGGGCGCGGACCGGGCTTGCCGTTGTCGGTGCCGCCCTGGCCGCGAGACCCGCCTCATGGAACGCCTTGATGGCGTCGGCGGTCTTGGCGCGGAACGCGACGTGTGACGGCACGACCGGATTGCCGTCCTTCGGCGATTCCAGCCAGATGCCGTCGCCGTCCTCGTCGTTGGCGAAGCATACCGCAGTCGGGTATGCGGCCTTCTTGACATAGTCCAGCGGCGCCAGCAGCTTCTCGTAGAAATCGGCGCGCTTGGCGGCGTCGGCGACGAACAGTCCGATGTGATCGATCATGATGAACCTCCTATGACCATGTGGATGACTATTCCATTATCCTTGCGTCGCTCGCGACGCGGGTGAATATCAGCTTTGGGTAAAGCCCCGTTTCAGGCGCCGAAATCGGTGTCGCCGGCGGCGTCGGCCCGGGCCACGGCAGCCTCGGCATCGCATGCGGCCTGTTCGATGACCCGCTCGTAGCCGGTCAACGCGGCGAACGGCATGAACTGGGCGGCCCGCTGACGACGGGACATCTGCGGATGCCTGCGCGACACGTGATGCGGCATATCGATGATGTCGTCATATTTATGCGTCTCATGTAATGCCATATGGACTCCTTTTCACGCCCGATAGCGCAATACGTTCGATACGCTCACGCACGATGGCCTCCGATCTGCCGATTGCGGTCCTGGCCGGTGGCGCCGTCCTCCATGTCCATCGCCTTGATGACGGCATTGCGGCGAATTTCCTCTTGACCTCCAGCAATGCAGTCTGCATGTCATGCTCACGCCGCACATCACTGTTTGAAATGCCGACATGGCCATCGTCCCCCTCCTCCGCGGACGAATCGATCCGGGAAAACAAATCAAGCTGCTCGTAGCGTTTGCCGGTACCGCAAGCTCATTCGCCGTGGCCACATCATCGGCGATGACGGTGAGCCGGCGCACCAACAGACGCGGATCCACGATGCGCTCGTACAGCATCGTCATCGCCTCACGGATGCGAGTGGAAGACGAGGTGAACTCCCCAGTCCGATCGACCCGGTGGCCGGTGGGGACCCGCCGCCCATACCGGTCGACGGACACCGGCCCGCGATAGCTCTTGCCCGTCTGATCGGAGGCCCGTTTCATCGCCGAATCCGCGCAGGAATCCAGTTTGGTCGAGTCAAGGCTGCCGATGTCGTAGCCGACGGCGAGCGTCAGTCGGTTCGTCAGCACGCTTTTATCGACCAGATCGAGGGCCAGCGCATCAGCCATCTCCTTGGTGATCAGCCGGGCCGTGGCATAGTCGGCGGGGCCGGTGAGCACCTGCCCACTGCTGATGCTGTGCGCATCCGGCTCATACGATTGGATGTCCGCGATCGTGCACGGCTCCCAGCCCCACGCATGGTCGATGAGCAGTTCGGCGTTCCTGCCGAACATGCGGTAGAGCAGATCCTCGTTGTAGTAGTCGGAGGCTTCCGCGATCGAGCATCGGGCGACGTCCCCCATGGTCAGCAGGCCGGCATGCTCAAGCTTCCGGGCATAGCCGCGACCGACCCGCCAGAAATCCGTAAGCGGACGATGGTTCCATAGCAGTCGCCGATACGACATCTCGTCAAGCTCCGCCACACGAACGCCATCCTCATCGGCGGCGGGCATGCTTGGCCACGATGTCCATCGCCACCTTCGCCAGATACATGTTGGTGCCGATGCCTGGCCGTGGCGGTGATGCCCGTCTGCGAGAGAATGTCACGCACGATGGCCCTCGCCATCTCGTGCGGGCCCATGCCCAGCGCGCGCAGATAGGGCGTGGCATCGATGAACACCTCATCGATCGAATAGACATGGATGTGCTCGGGCGCGGCATATCGCAGGTACACGCCGTACACCCTGCCGCTCACCTCCAGGTAATGCGCCATTCGCGGCTTGGCGATCACCATCGACGCCTTCAATCTCGGGGAATGTTCAAGATCCTGAGAATCACAGGATTCACCGGACAGCCGTCCGCCGGGAGCCAGCATCGCCCGCTCGGCGTTCACCGATGCCAAGCGCTGCCGAACCTCGAACAAACGTGCGCGTCCGGGAATGCCATACGCCTTCAGCGAAGGAGACACGGCCAGGCAGATGGTCTTGTCCGTACGCTCCTCATCCGCCACCACCAGATGCGTGCGCAGCGGGTCGAGACCACGGTCGTGGCACTCCACGGAAGCGTAAAAAGACTTCAGGTCTATGGCAAGATACACATGCTCGCCCCGAACCATCGTCACCACCCCCTTTCGCGCTTTCGTTTCAGAGTACAATCATTATGAGACATATGTTCGATAGTATGTCGCCGCCCATGAGTGCCCATCTGCCACACCCCCCGAGCGCGGATGTAGCCGCCGATTGGTACTGTGGATAGGTAGCGAATCCCCTGTCTCCCATGTTTTGAAGGAGCTTTGGCTTGTCAGCTGAACTCGAAGACATTCACGAAGAATGCGGCATCTTCGGCGTATGGGGTCACCCGGACGCCGTCCGCCTGACGTATTTCGGACTCCACGCACTGCAACACCGCGGTCAGGAAGGCGCCGGCATCGTCTCCAACGACCACGGCCATCTCATCGGACACCGCGGCCTCGGACTGCTGACCCAGGTGTTCGGCGACGAGCGCGAGATCGGACGGCTCACCGGCGACAAGGCGATCGGCCACGTGCGTTATGCCACCGCCGGATCGGGCACCACCGACAACATCCAGCCGTTCATCTTCCGGTTCCACGACGGCGACGTGGCGCTGGGACACAACGGAAACCTCACCAACTGCGTGTCGTTGCGTCGCAAGCTGGAGGACGAAGGCGCGATCTTCCATTCGAACTCCGACACCGAAGTGCTCATGCACCTGATCCGCCGCTCCTCCAAGCCGACCTTCATGGACAAGCTCAAGGAGGCGCTCAACACCGTGCACGGCGGGTTCGCCTACCTCATCATGACCGAGGACGCGATGATCGGCGCGCTCGACCCGAACGGCTTCCGACCGCTGTCCCTCGGCAAGATGAAGAACGGCGCCTACGTGCTCGCCTCCGAGACCTGCGCTCTCGACGTCGTCGGCGCCGAACTGGTACGCAACATCCGCCCCGGAGAGATCATCGTGGTCAACGACCACGGCTACAAGATCGTGCAGTACACCAACAAGACGCAGCTGGCCATCTGCTCCATGGAATACATCTACTTCTGCCCGCCCGGACTCCAACATCTACGGCGTGAACGTGCACTCCGCCCGCAAGCGCATGGGCGCGCGCCTGGCCGAGGAATCCCCGGTCGACGCCGACATGGTCATCGGCGTGCCCAACTCGTCGCTGTCCGCCGCGTCCGGTTACGCCGAGGCCGCGCACCTGCCCAACGAAATGGGCCTGATCAAGAACCAGTACGTGGCCCGCACCTTCATCCAACCCACGCAGGAGCTGCGCGAGCAGGGCGTGCGCATGAAACTGTCCGCCGTCCGCGGTGTCGTGCGCGGCAAGCGCGTCATCGTCATCGACGATTCGATCGTGCGCGGAACCACGTCCAAGCGCATCGTCCAGCTGCTCAAGGAAGCCGGCGCCGCCGAAGTGCACATGCGCATCAGCTCGCCGCCGCTCAAATACCCGTGCTTCTACGGCATCGACATCTCCACCACCAAGGAGCTGATCGCCGCGAAGAAATCCGTCGAGGAGATCCGCGACTTCATCGGCGCCGACTCCCTCGCCTTCCTGTCGCTCGACGGCTTGGTCGAATCCATCGGCCTCAACGCGCAGGCACCCTACGGCGGACTGTGCGTCGCCTACTTCAACGGCGACTACCCCACCGCGCTCGACGACTACGAGACCGACTTCCTCAAGTCCCTCACCCCCCGAGGACCGTGTCCGTCTGCCCGAATTCGCGCTCTACAAGAGCAAGTACGAAGGCAACGAGTACACCACCACGCCGACGCAGCAATAACGGCGTTCCAGCACCACAGACCAATCCCAATCCCGACACAACCCAACAAGCATCATCCAAGAAAGGTACGTCATGCCAAAAGCATATGAAAACGCCGGCGTCAGCGTGGAAGCCGGCTACGAGGTCGTCAAGCGCATCAAATCGCACGTGGCCCGCACCAACCGTCCCGGCGTCGTCGGCGGCATCGGCGGCTTCGGCGGCCTGTTCGACCTCGCGTCCCTCGGCTACAAGGAGCCCGTGCTGATCTCCGGCACCGACGGCGTCGGCACCAAGCTCGTCGTCGCCAAGATGGTCGACAAGCACGACACCATCGGCATCGACTGCGTGGCCATGTGCGTCAACGACATCGCCGCCCAAGGCGCCGAGCCGCTGTTCTTCCTCGACTACATCGCCTGCGGCAAGAACGATCCGGCGCTGCTCGAACAGGTCGTCTCCGGCGTGGCCGACGGATGCGTGCAGTCCGAAGCCGGTCTGATCGGCGGCGAGACCGCCGAAATGCCCGGCATGTATGACGAAGACGAATACGATCTGGCCGGATTCGCGGTCGGCGTGGCCGAAAAGTCCGCCATCGTCGACGGCTCCGGCATCACCGCCGGCGACGTGCTCATCGGTCTGCCATCCACCGGCGTGCACTCCAACGGCTTCTCCCTCGTGCGCAAGGCCCTGTTCGAGCAGGCCGGCTATACCGTCGACACCGTGCTCCCCGAACTCGGCGGAGCCAAGCTCGGCGACGTGCTGCTCACCCCGACCAAGATCTACGTCAAGACACTCAAGCCCCTGTTCAAGGCAGGCGTCGTCAAGGGCGTCGCCCACATCACCGGCGGCGGTTTCATCGAGAACATCCCCCGTATGATCCCCGACGGCCTCGCCGCCGACATCACGCTCGGATCCTGGCCCGTCCTTCCCATCTTCGACGTCCTGGAACGCGCCGGCGACATCGACCACAAGGAGATGTACAACATCTTCAACATGGGCATCGGCATGGCGCTCGCCGTCTCCGCCGAACGCGCCGACGAGACGCTCGCCCTGCTCAAGGACAACGGCGAAGCCGGATATGCGATCGGCACGATCGTCCCCGACACCGACGGCACGCAGATCACGCTGAAGTAAGCATCCACTCCCGCACTCCCCACTGATGGCGAGTACGGTCACAAGCGAATCCGGGGGTGGCCGGCAAGCCCCCCCCCAGTCCGTCTGCAACGGACAGCCCCGCCAGCGGGGCCTGAAGAAAGGACACATCATGGGTCAGAAAGTCTTGGTCATCGGCTCGGGCGCACGCGAACACGCCATCGCGCACGCGCTGCTGCGCGGCGACAGCGTCAGCGAAGTCACCGTCGCCTCCGGCAACCCCGGCATGGAACTGGACGGCATCCGCACCACCCAAATCAACGAATCAAACCACGCCGCCTTCATCAGCTTCATGCAGCACAACCAGTACGACTGGGCGTTCGTCGGCCCTGAAGTCCCCCTGATCGAAGGACTCGTCGACGACTTCGCCGCGGCCGGCATCAAGGCCTTCGGCCCCAACAAGGCCGCCGCCCAGATCGAAGGCTCCAAAGACTTCGCCAAGCAGCTGATGCCCGCCACAACATCCCCACCGCCCAATACCGCACCTTCGACAACCTCGAAGACTCCGTCGCCTACGTGCGCGAACACGGCGCCCCCATCGTCGTCAAGGCCGACGGACTCGCCGCCGGCAAGGGTGTCACCGTCGCCATGGACGTCGACACCGCCATCACCGCTCTCGACGATATCTTCATCGACCACCGCTTCGGCAAGGCCGGCGCCAAGGTCGTCATCGAAGATTTCCTCGAAGGCCAGGAATTCTCCCTCATGAGCTTCGTCCGCGGCACCGAATTCTGGCCCATGCCCATCTCCCAGGACCACAAGCGCGCCTACGACAACGACGAAGGACCCAACACCGGCGGCATGGGCGCCTACAGCCCCGTTCCCCAGATCGGCCAGGACGTCATCGACACCGCCATCGACACCATCGTGCGCCCCACCGTCGAAGCCATGGCCGCCGAAGGCACCCCTTCACCGGCATCCTGTACGCCGGCCTGATCGCCACCGCCGACGGACCGAAGGTCATCGAATTCAACGCTCGTTTCGGCGACCCGGAAACCGAAGTCGTCCTCCCCAAGCTCACCAGCGATCTCGGAGCAGCCATCAGCGCCATCCTCGACGGCGGCACCCCCGCCTTCACCTGGGACAGCGACAACGCCACCCTCGGCGTCGTCCTCGCCTCCAACGGCTACCCCGTCAACGTCATCAAGGGTGCCAAAATCCCCTCCATCCCCGTCGACGACGCCTCCCACGTCTACTACGCCGGCGTCTCCAACAGCGACCAAGGCCTCGTCGCCTCCTCCGGACGCGTCCTCCTCATCGAAACCACCGCCCCCGACCTCAAGTCCGCCCAAGACAAGGTCTACGCAATCATCGACAAGCTGGACACGGAGGGAATGTTTTACCGCCACGACATCGGTGCCAAAGCGCTGAAGTGAGTTGTGCGGCGCATCTGCTGCGTTGCGGAACGCTCGAAGTACCATCGTACGTCGTCGCATTCCGCGCCTTGCATCTGCACCACACAACTCACTTCAGGCGGTAAAAAGCCGTGTATGGCATGCCTATGAAATTGCCCCCCGCTAGTAGCGGGGCAATTGCTATTTTTGTGAGGGCCTTACGGCAGATCCATGAAGTCGGTGTCTTTCAGATAGTTTTTGCCGGCCGTGATGTCGTACTGATGAGCTTGTAATCGGTCATCAGCTGCTTGGTCTGCTCGTCGAACTCGTCCTCGGCCATCGGGTTGCCCGCCGCGTCAAGATAGATATCCTGCCCCTCGGGGATGCGGTCCCATCCCTGGATCTTGTTGACCACCGGCGGCTCCATGGCGGAGACCTTCTTGTGCATGAGCGTCAGGAACGCCAGGTACGGCGACACCTTCGCGTTCATGTGCTCCGCAGTCTGCGCCACGAAATAGTTCGGCGACGAGTACACGCTGTTGTCGACCTTCTTGCCCTGCGAGCCGGACGCCTTGTTGGACCATATGAAATAATCCGTCAAATGCAGCGCCAGCGAATTGTTCGTATCCTGGCTGGCGGTTTCGTAGATGCCCGGCAGATGGTCGCCATAGAACACGACCGTCACCGGCTTGTCGAGCTTGTTGAGCTCATCGAGGAAGTTCTTCGTCTCCGTATCGGTGATGCTCGCGCCCTTCGCATACGTGTCGATGGCCGTCACTTCGTCGGAGCCGAGGGAATCGGCGCCGTCGGCCGCGGTGGCCTTGAACTCGTTGTCGGCATACCAGTCGTTGTACGGCATATGGTTCTGCATCGTGATGATCTGGATGAACTGGTTCGAATCGGTCGAGCTGATGTCCTCCAACGCGCTCTGATACGTGGCCTTGTCGGACACGTACGGGGAACGGTCGATCTTGCCCCGATGCTTGATGATGTCGTCGCCCTGCAGCGTGTAGAAATGCGCGAATCCGAACTTTGTAGTTCGTCGCACGCGAATACATCGACGGCTCATACGGGTGGAAGGCGATGGAGTTCTTCGGAGCCCCCCACATCTGGTTGATCGTCGGCGTCCAATGCTGCCCCGGTACCAGCTGCTGGTACGGGCTGGTCAGAGACGAGTCGAAATTCGCCATGCTCGGCCCGACAATCCCATATACTCCAGGTTCGCGGTGCCGCCACCGTATCCGGACGACAGCATCAGACCGCTGGTCGTGCCGGATTTGATGGCACGGACCTCCGGAATGGCGTCCTTGTTGAGCTTCACACCGGGTACGCGCGCGGGGTCTGAGAACGATTCGGACAGCACGTAGACCACCGTCGAATCGGTCATGTTCTTCGTGCGCGAGGCGTTGATCTTCTCGGCGGCGGCCTCGTACCTCTTGACGACCTCCTTCATCGTGGCCTCGCTGTAATCGCTCGGCTCATCCATGATCGTCGGGTTGAGCTGCCGGGTGAACGAGACCAGCGGACCGTTGCGCTGCGCGTCATACACGGAATCCCACATCGAAGGAGTGTCGCCCAGGCCTTGGAAAACCGTTCGCCCACGAGCCGACAGTGCTGACCTGGTCACAGTACAGGCCGAAGAACAACGACGGCAGCAGGAACACCATCAGACGGATTCCGGCGGCCAACCCCTTGTTGTCGAAACGGATCATGCGACCATGCCAGCCATCGACATGGTTGAGCACCACGAACAGTGCGACGAACACCAGGAACACCGCGAGTGCGCCGAGGATGATCCAATGGGCCCCGGAGGGGTGAAACTCATCAGATTGCCGGTATTCGAGCCGAGGAAGCCCAGGTCGGAAGGCAGAATCGCCTCATAGCGTATGGACACCTTGAAATGCTCGATGACGCCCACGATGATGGCCACGGCCAGCAGCACCGGCGTGGCTATCCAGAACCGGTTGAACAGCATGAGCAGCGCCAGATACAGCGCGCCAATGAGCAGCAGGTTCAGCACGAACACGAAGTTGCCCTTGGTCCATCTTCGACACGAAACCCCAGCCCACGACGGGACTGGACAGCTGCACGCGCGTGCCGGACTGGCTGACGCCCCACTGCAGCGCAGCGACCGCCGCCATGTCGAACACCACGAACAGGACACCGTACAGCCAGCCGGGGAACGGCTTATACCACGGCGACCGCCGTTTCTGCCGCCTTTGCCGCCGTTCCTGCCGGAAGAGGAGTCGCCCGCTTGATATCCAGCACCTCGATCTCGCCGGACGGGCTGACGGCATCGGCCACGTTCGTACCGTCGTCGTTCTTGTCGTTTATTTCGTCGCTCATATACCCGCACTTCGTGTGATTCGCATGGCGCCATCCGACCCATGCCCATCGTTATCGGCCATATACACGTCATCATGGTTCTTCCGCCGCGTCACGCGCGGAAGGGAACGGCCATGCGCCGCCATGATGAATACCGAATGACATTCTAGTAAAGAAACGACGACAATGGTACATCACGTTCACTGATATTTCCCTGAATCTCCCCGTATGAGACCAGTCTGAGACCCGTATGGGCCACTCGCCGCCCGTTGGAATCCGCGCGGAAGAGCCCCGCATGATCCGCATAAGTGGTGCCGCATACAGCATCGGGCAATATCATCCCTGAGACGGACGAAAGGCGCCGGGTCATACCGGGTAACATCGACCGATGACACTTACAAGGGGGATGATCGCATGGAATCGTTGCCGAGTTGGGTGACGAGGTTGCTACATATACGACTCGTCTCCAGGCCCGTTGCCAACCACGATATGGGTGATTGTCGGCGTGGGAGTGGCGATATTGCTGCTGTGGCAGGTCTTCAGGAGCGATCTCCATTCAAGCTGGCGAGGCAAGTGCCCATCATGCTTGTCTGCGGTGGCTTCGGCCTGCTGGTCATGTGGCTGCTTTCCGAAAAATTCATGGTATTCGGCGTATCGCTGGGCTGGCCCGTCATCATGGCTGCGGCCGCGTGCTGCGCGCTGTTGGGACTGCTGGTGACGACCATCGTGCACGCCCGGCGCGCCCGGCGCCTGATGGCCGCGGCGCTCATCCCATTCGTGCTGGTCTCCACCGCGCTCCGTATCGACTCGATTTACGGGGAGTATCAGACCATCGGCTCGCTGATCGGCTATTCGTCATATCATCCGCTCAGCACGTCGCACATGCAGAAGGGGACCCTGACCGTCGATGAATGGCTGCGCGAGGTGCTCGATGGCAAACTGCCGCCCGCCGCCGCGCACGGCAAGGTCTATTCGGTGGACATATCCAACACAGCCTCCGGATTCCGCGCGCGTACCGCGGCCGTCTACATGCCGCCAGCCGCCCTGAGCGACACACCGCCAGAGCTGCCGGTACTCGTCATGCTCGCTGGGCAGCCGGGCAATCCGGACCGCGTGTTCTCGGCCAGCGGCATCGCCGCGATCCTGGACCAGTATGCGAAGGCGCATCACGGTCTGGCGCCCATCGTCATCTCGCCCGACCAGAACGGCGACAACACGGTGAACAGCCTGTGCGCCGACACGACCAAGGTCGGACGCGCGGAGACGTATCTGACCGTCGACGTGCCACGGTGGATCAAAGCGCATCTGCCCGTGTCTCGGCAGGCGCGGGATTGGGCGATCGGCGGGTTCTCGCAGGGTGGCACGTGTGCCACCCAGTTGGGACCGCGGCACCCGGACATATTCGGCTCCATCATCGCCGTGGACGGCGAGCTGAAGCCCACCGCCGGATCCGTGGAGCATATGGTCGCCGAATATTTCAACGGCGACCGCAGCGCCTATGAGGCTCAAGTGCCGGCCAACGCCATCGCCGACCACGCGCCTTCCAACCAGATCATGATTCTGGGGGCGGGCAAGCGCGACGCGAGATCCATAAAAAACGTCATCGTCAACGGCCAGGCCGGTGTCAAGGCCGGCATGCACGTCGTGAAGATCGTCGTGCCTGACACCGGCCATGACTGGCATTCCGTCAACGCGACATTAGAGGCGGCGTCCCCTGGCTGTGCGCGCACCGCTGGGGTCTGGGCGAAACGGGCCTGACATGTCCGACTATCCGAGAATCGAGGTTCTGCAATGAGCGACACGCAAGTCGAACCGGAGAGCGGCAAAGAAAGCCGCCGCAAATGCCGTACCCACGGCAGGATGCATGCCTTGGTGCATGACGTGAGCGTCTGGATTCACGGGCATCGCCTCGCAGTGACGTTGTCCTGCACGTTCGCGGGGCTCAACATCGCCATGTGGATCGGCTTCGCGCTGGCCGGCCGTCCACTGCCTCTGCGCAGCCTGCGCACCAGCCTGCAGGAGTTCAACCTGCTGCATCTGCTGGCCACGCTGCTGCTGACACGCGGAATCCTGCAGCTGCTCGTCGACACGATCGCGCTGTTGGTGATGTTCTCCATCGCCGAGACGCTGCTGGGCCGCCGCCGCACCCTGACGGCGGCCTTCATCTGCACGCTCGCCGGAACGGCCCTGGGACTGCTGCTGTGCGGAGGCATCGCCCAACTGCTGCAGGGCACTCCGGTGGTAAGGGCCGCATCCGTTTCGCGCTCAGCCCGCTGACACTGGGCGTGGGCGCGATGATGGCGGCCAGCGCGTTCACCCGCCGCCTGTGGAGGCGGCGCATCCGTCTGATCGGCTATGTGTCCATAATCATGGTTGTGATGTTCAGCGGTAATCCCGGTGACTACTGCCTGCTCGCGGCGGCGGATTCGGCCATGTACTGGGCGCGCTGACATCAAGCGGAAGACCGTCCGACAGCTGGACGACGCTTCGGCGGCGGATCCGCTGCACTGGCAGCTGAGCACGTCGTACGAGACCCGTCGCGTGTTCGCGGCCATCGCGCTGGTACTCACGCTCGGCCCGATCATTGCGATCTCCTCACCAACCCATATCGGCCCGTTGAGCTCATTGGGACTGATTATGAGCCCGGCCTCACCCGATGACGGCAAGCTCGCCTCCTGCCTTGCCGGCATGGCCCGCACCGACTGCTTCTTCCAGTTCAATCTGCTGCGGGTGTCCATGCCTGGGGCGGTCCTGCGTTCCCTGCTGCCGACCGCGGTGATGCTCATCATGACCTGGGGCCTGTATCGTGGCAGGCGTCTCGCCGCGTGGGCGTTCATCATCGTCGGGCTGGGGGAATCCTGCATCGCGATGCTGTACTATTTCGTGGCGCCTCTGTCTCACGCGCCGCAGGGGTTGCGTTCCCTGCTGCTGCACGGCGCGATTCCGGCGAGCATCGCCAACGTGCTGTTGCCGATGGTGTTCGCCATCGCCGTCGCCTGCTCCATGCACCACTTCCCGATCCGCACGGACGCGGGGCGTCTGCGGCGAGGCAGCGCGGCGGTCGTCATCGCCCTGGCCGTCTGCATCGCGGCGTATCTGGGCTTCGGACTGTTGCGCCCCGGCGATTTCCGGCCTCCGGCGACATGGCATGGCCTGATGCATGAGCTGCCGTCACGGTTCATTCCCATCGGGTTCCTCAACCGCAGCAGGCCGTCGTTCCTGCCGCGCACCGTGGCCGCATCGGTGGTCGATCAGGCCGTGGGACTGGTCTTCTGGCTCGTGGTGCTGGTCGTCGCGGTCCGATGGATGCGTGAGATCCTGCTGGTCGACGGACGCGCCCGCGCCAACGCCGGCCGCCTGGTGGAGCTGGATGGCGAGTCGATGAGCTTCATGACCACGTGGGAGGGCAACCATTACTGGTTCTCCGCCACCGGACGGTCGGCCATGGCATACCGGGTGATCCACGGCATCGCGCTGACGACCACGGCCGTTCGGCGACCGTGGCGAATGGTCGTCCGACCTGCGCGAGTTCGCTCGGTTCAGCATGCAGCAGTCATGGTCGCCCGTGCTATACAGCGTGCATCGCGAGCAGCGCGACCAGCTTGCCGCCATGGGCTGGTATTCGCTGGAGGTCGGCAGCGAGATGGTGGTCGATCCCCGGCAATGGAAGACGACCGGCAAGAAGTGGCAGGACATCCGCACCGCCATCAACAAGGCGAAACGTTCCGGCATCAGCGACGTGATGTCGACCTTCAACGAGGCCCCGAACGACATACGCGAACAGATCGAGGAGATCTCCGAGCAGTGGGCGCAGCTCAAGGCGCTGCCGGAAATGAAGTTCACGCTCGGCGGTGTCGAGGAACTGCGCGACCCGCGCGTGCGGCTGCTTTACGCCATCGACGCGGAGCGGGCGCGTGCTGGGCGTCACCAGCTGGCTGCCCACCTGGCGCGACGGGCGCATCGTCGGCTGGACGCTGGACTTCATGCGCCATCGCACCGACAGTCCCAACGGCATTATGGAGTTCCTGATCGCGCGCATGGCCGAGCGCCTGCGTGACGAGGGGCTGGAGCACCCCGAGTGCGCCGTCGAGTTCATGAGCCTGTCCGCCGCGCCGCTGGCCGGCATGAACCCGCAGCGCGACAATGCCGACGAGACCGGACATATGGATACCGGCACCGTCATGCTGCAGCATGCGCTGCAGATTGTGGCCGACTGGATGGAACCCGCATACGGATTCCACTCGCTGTTCAATTTCAAACGCAAGTTCCAGCCGACCGAGGAGCCGGTGTACATCTGCTATCCCGATCCGGCCGTGCTGGCCCAAATCGGGCTGGCGGTCGTCCGCGCCTACGTGCCGTCCCTGACGGCGAAGGAGGCCATGGGCATGCTGCGCACACTGCAGCGGTAGCCGGCCATCCGGCTTTATGGGTTACGGACAATCGCCGTGACGGTCGTCGCCCGTGTACACGGCAGGGTTGCCACGCATAAACAACAACAATCGCAGGATTTCACCATCCCAACCGTCCTCCCCGGCAGCCCTGCGACGCATTTGGGCGTGTCTCCCATAAGACGCATGTTCGGTACCGATGACGATGATCGTGCACCCGCCGCGTGAATCCGGATACGGCCGGCGTGTCCATCATCTTGCCCGTATATGCGTCCGGCGGGATTTCGCAGTTCCATCGCGGACGAGCTCAACTGTTACACGGGTCAAGCGTCACTGTGCGTGGGTACCGTCACCGTGCGTGCCCTCGCAGCGTGACTGCGTCACGGAAATCATTGGAAAATAAGGGTTTCTACCGCCCGCGTCACTGTGCGAACCCTCGCACGGTGACGGTACCCACGCACAGTGACGGCCAGATCATCCATCAGACGAAACGGCATCCACATCATGAAAATGACGCCATTCCAGCCCGGCCGAATCGGATGATTCGTTCCCCGGAGCCCGTCGCGAAGCAATCGGAGACTGCTCCGAAGAGCCCCTCACGGAATGATGCCCTCCATGCGCAAAAGCGACGAGGCCCCGCAAGAAGGCCCCGCCGTTGAAGGAGATATAGATAGAGATAGAATCAGCGCGCCGGCATCACGCCTTGGCGAACTGGTCGACGAGGGCGCTCATCCAATCGAGCAGGTTGGTGTATTCCTTCGGCATCTGCTCGGTGAGCTCGACGATCGGGACGTTGGCGCTCTTGGCGGCACCGGTGATCTGATCGGTGGTGGAGTTAGCTTCCTGCGTGTTGAATACCAGCATCTTGATGAAGCCGGCCTTCAGGGTGTCCTGGAAGTCCTTGATGTCGGCCGGGGTCGGCTCGCTCTCGTTGGCGGAGGCCTGGGCGTAGCCGGTCGGGGTGGCGTCCTTCATGCCCAGGTCGTCGGCGAGGTACCATGCGACGGATTCGGTCGCGGCGTACGGCACATCCTTGGTCTTGGCGGAGGCGTCCTTGATCTTGCTTTCCAGCTGATCCTCCTTGGCGTGCCATTCCTTATTGAGCTTGGCGTAGTCGTCCTTGTGGCTCGGGTCGGCCTTCTGATAGGCCGCGGTGATGGCGTCGGCGGTGTTGGAACGCACCTTGGCGGAGAACCAGACGTGCGGGTTGTCGCCTTCCTTGATGCCGGCGGTTTCGGCTGCGGTGACCAGCGTGGCCTTCGTCGCGGATGCGGCCTTGGACGCCCACGGATCGTAGTCGGCGCCGTTCACGACGGCGACCTTCGCGGTGCCGAACTTCGCGACGTCCTGGCTGGTGGGCTCGTAGTCGTGCGCTTCGACGTTGGTCTTGGTCATGATGTTGGTGACGTCGACGTGGGAGCCGCCGAGGTCCTTGGCGACGGAGCCCCACTGGTTGATGGAGGCGACGACTTCGATGGTGCCGCTGCCGCCTTCTCCCCCGGCGGTCTTGTTGTCCTTGCTCGTTCCGCATGCCGCGACGGCCACCAGCATAGAGGCGGCCGCCACACCCGCGACGGCGCGCCTGATGATAGATGAAATCTGCATTTGTTATTCCGTTCCTCTCCGGATGATGACGGGCTTTCTCCCGTTCTTTCGGTTCACAGTATACACGTTATTGAGATTTATTATCATTATCGTTATCAAATGGGCGTGTCGCGCGGCCGATCACGCACCGACGGACGACTCGACTTCATACAGGCCGGCGATGTCGCACAGGTCCGCCTCATGGGCATCCTCGACCACCACGGCGTCCCGTCTGGCCACGGCGCGGATGATGTCGCGGCACGCGCATTCGCCGTCGGCATCCACATGCCGCGACAGGCAGCCCCGGCCGACCACCGGCAGCTCAAGGACATGCGTCGCCTCCCGGATCAGGCGCGACACCACCGCGCCGGTCGACCGCTCGTCGAATACGCCATCCTCGTCACCCAGTGCCATACACGCACAGACGGTCGTCGTCGAAGAACCGCTCCTCGAACTCGTCCAGACCGACCGCATTGACCACGGCCGCGACGCCCATGCCATCACCCCACGAATCAAGGCGCATCATGTCTTCGAGATACTGGGCGACCGGCGTCGCCTCCAGTCCCACCGGAAGACTCACCAGGAACACACGGGCCTGACCTCGCAGAGGGGCGAGCGTCCCGCCCGCGTCGTGCTTGACCGAGCAGCTCAGACAACAATCCGACAGATCGAAGATTTCCGCGTCGCCCACCCCCGACGCCCTGCCCCACCGGGCGGCTGACACGCCTGACGATGCTCAGACCGGCATCCGCCTCGTCATTCGGGCGCACATCGTACGAGATCGCGCATACGGACGCATACGAGTCGGCCAGGGAGAACGCCACGGAGTCCAGACTCAGCCGATCGGCGCCCGTCAGCAGCACCACCGCCGTATCCGCGTTTCCCCGTGATTGCAATGTCGGATGACTCATGATCGCCTTTCTTTTTGATAATGATTATCATTATGATATATTGGCATCCATGTCCAAACAATGTCAAATTCTGGGAACGCGCGCCTCAACGGGCAACCGTGTATCCCACTCGCACAGGAAAACACGCCGACGCTTCAACCCGAACCTGCAGACCAAGCGGTACTGGGTTCCCTCGCTCGGCCGTCACGTCACGCTGACCGTCAGTGTCAAAGGAATGAAGACCATCGACCGCATCGGCATCGAAGCGGCCCTGGCACGCATCCGCCGCAACACGCCGGACCGTCTGAAACTGACGAAGTTCGACCCGGTCGTACGCAAGCGGGTCACATTCCGCGAGACCCGCTGAATCCGTTCCGACGGCCCGCACGAACCGCGGCCGTCCGAGCGTCATCTCGGCACACAGCCATCATCAAGGAGCCTCAATGGCAAAGACCAGCAAGATCAACAAGCAACTGCAACGCGAGCAGATCGTCGCCAAATACGCGCAGCGACGGGCACAGTGCAAAAAGGGACTCGGTCAACCCACACCTGACCGCCGACGAACGCGCCGAGGCGATGCGCCGACTGCATGCGATCCCCCGCGACGCCAGCCCGACCAGGCTGCGCAACCGCGACAGCATCGACGGCCGACCGCGCGCCTTCAACCGTAAATTCGGGCTGTCCCGTATCAACCTGAGGGAAAAGGCGCACCGCGGGGAGCTTCCCGGCGTGGTGAAGAGCAGCTGGTGATCCAGCGCGGCGCACCAACATCGCATCATCAGAAAGGCATCACCAGAAAGGCATCATCATATGAAAGACAACATCCATCCTCAATACGGGTACGTGGTATTCCGCGACCGGTCCACCGGAAAGGCGTTCCTCACGCGGTCCACGCTGGTCGCGAAGGCCGCGAGCCTGCCGACCATCGAATGGGAGGACGGCAACACCTATTCTCTGGTCAACGTGGAGGTGTCGAGCTACAGCCACCCGTTCTACAATTTACCGCAACGTCGTGCTCGACGCGGCCGGCCAAGTGCAGAAATTCAACAAGCGCTACGGACGGAGCTGACAGGGCCGGCGAATGCCGGCATCCCAATGCGCGAACCACCCCCCCACCCGCTACACGGAAGCCCCCCGCTGGCGGGAGCTGGCTCGCGAAGCGGGACTGAGGGTGGTCGGCCGACCGGCGCAGCCCATACATCAACACTGCATAAACCCATCGAAAACACGAAACGGAGCAACGATATGAAGGTCAAATCGTCGATACGCTCGTTGGCGCGCAAGGACGGCTCGTACGTCGTGCGCCGCCGCGGGCATCTTTATGTGATCAACAAGAAGAACCCCCACTGGAAAGCGAGGCAAGGCTGATGGCACTGCCGAAAGTCAGAACGTCGCGCGCGAACACGCATGCGCGCAGGTCACAATGGAAGGCGCAGGCCGCACAGCTGATCGCCGTGCACATGCCCGATGGCGAGGTGGTGCACGTGCCGCACAGTCTGGTCAAGGCCGCGCGCAAGGGATACGTGAAGCCGCGGTAGACCCGCGACCCGATGCGTGATGGGTCAATCCACGCGAACCAGCCGCCAAGACCAGTGACATGGCCTCAGCAGGGACTTTATGCAGGGTGCCGCTTCTCAAGACGAGAGGCGGCACCTTTTTGCATTGGGAACCATTATCACCGTGGTACGATATGGCGGCATCATCCCATACCGACAGCCCATGCCGGCAATTCAAGGAGCGTCATAATGTCATGGGGGGACATCACACCGGCACGGTTCATGACGGCACCGGACGGGGACACCACGCCGATGGCGGCAGTCCCATTGACGCCAACAGCGCCGATGGACGCGACCATTCGGCGCATTACCTTTTTCTCATCATCGGCACGCCGCTGGTGGCGTTCCTCATCGCCGCGTCCGCCATGTTCGAATCGCGCGGTCTGCCGATTCCGCTGGTGCGCATCGGCACCGGCGCCGCCGGGCTCATATTGCAGACGATCCCGTTCATGCTGGTGGGCGCGATGATGTCGGCAGCGGTCAGCACATTCGTCAGCGCCGATGCGTTGGAGCGGCACGTGCCGAAATCGCTGGCCGGCGGACTGGCGATGGCGATGATCGGCGGGCTGTGCCTGCCGGTATGCGATTGCATGGTGGTGCCCACGTTCGCGAATCTGGTGCGCAAGCGGCTGCCGCTGCCGTACGCGACGGCGCTGCTGTGCGCGGCCCCGGTGATGAACCCGATGGCGATCTGGTCCACGTGGTTCGCGTTCACGGGCAGTCCATGGATGGTGGCGGCCCGCGTGGGTCTGGGCATGCTGGTGGCGAGCGCCGTGGGATTGTCGTTCGCCGTCCGCCCGTCCCGCTCCCCCGCCGTACGGGACCTTCCGCTGACGAGGGGCCGGACGCCGGCCTGTGATGGCTGCGCCGTACAACATGCGGGGCAGGATGGGCGTTCCCGCTTCGTGCACTTCCTCAGGCACACGCACGACGATGTCATGCGCATGATGCCGATTCTGCTGTCCGGCACGATTGCGGCATCCATCGTACGCACCGCGCTGTCCCCGCTGACCGACGGCTCCGGCACGATCGACGGCATCGGTGCCGTGACGCTGATTGCGGCGGCGATGGCGATAGCCTTCCTCTGCTCGCTGTGCTCCACGTCCGATGCGGTGATCGCCGCGAGTATGACCGGCGTGTTGCCGGCTTCCGCCATGCTCGCTTTTCTGCTTTTCGGGCCGATGCTGGATCTCAAGAGCACGTTGATGCTGGTCACGGAATGCCGTCCGCGGTTCACCATCCGCTTTGTAGTGACCGTCGCGGCGGCCTGCTTCCTGGTCGCCGTCGCCATCCATCTGACGACGGGAGCGTGATGCAATGACGAATACTCTGAACTTTCCCGGCTCCGACCGGCATGCCCCGGCGGCACGGCATGCTCCCGCGCTTCCCGACCGTATCGAGGCGATCTGTTTTCGCGGCACTGGGCGCGGCCATCGTGTATTCGACTACGAGCGGCTCGTATATCACGCTCACCACGCCCCGATCGCTGCCGTATCTGATCGTCGGCGCGATACTGCTGTTCGCTCTGTCCGTCGCCGCGTGGCTCGGCGTGTTCCATGCCGACGAGCGATCCTCGTTTCGTTTCCTGGTCGCGCTCGTCATCCCCGCGCTGCTCATCGCCGTGCCGTTCCAACCCGGCAACGGCACCGGTTTCGACACGTACGCCGCAGGACGGGCCATCGCCATACGCCGGGACGCGCACAAGCCGGCGGGATTCGCTCATCTCCACGGGCTCGACGAGGAGCGCAAGACCATCACCATCAGCGATGACGAATTCGGCTCGTGGTTCTCCCACATCGACCACAATCCGCAGCGATACATCGGCTATCGGGTGCGTCTCACCGGTTTTCGTCTACAAGCCGTCCACGCTCGGCGCCCATGAGTTCGAGCTGTCACGGCAATTCATGTCCTGTTGTATCCTCGATATGACGCCGTTCGGATTCACCACGCACTATGCGAAGACCGCGCACCTTCAGGAGCATGACTGGGTGAGCGTCGACGCGACGCTCGTACAAGGCACGTACGGCATCGCCGGGCATACGCGGCAGGGGCCGATGCTGAAGATCACGTCGCTGCACACCGCCAAAGCCGCGCCCACCGGCTATTTTACTGGCAGTGACCGTGCTTTCGGCGGCAATCCCCGCCACCGAAAGCACGGTCGGCTTTTTTGCTGCGGCTGCTGCGTCACCGGTGACTGCTACGACGACTCCGACTGCGAGCACGGCTCCACCGAGGAGTGCGAGGGCAAGGCCTGCGTGCACACCTGCCACGAGAACCGCGAAAGTCACGAGTGCGCCTTCTGCCACCTCGCCTTCGACACCAGCGAGAAGTGCCACGAGGAAATCCTCGCCGACCTCAAGGAACTCAAGGCCGAACTGGCCGCATGATATAGGCGAATGGCGGCATGGAGGAACCGAGTGGCATCCCTTCGCGCCGCCATTCGTCGTTATCGGCTCCTCCGCGCGCGAGTGCCACGCCGCCGACCACCCCAGTCAGCCCGCGGCCGACAGCCCTCCGCCAGCAGGGGCGAATCCGCGGAAAGGTCAGCGTTTCCCCTGACAATCGGGGCATAGGCCGAACACCTCAAGGGTATGCGACTCCACCGTGAACCCATGCCCGTCGGCCACCTTGCGCAGCCAGGATTCGCTCGGCGGATCGATCTCGATCGTCTTGCCGCATTTGCGACACACCAGATGATGATGGTGGGCATCATCGCCGCACAGGCGGAACAGCTGCTGCCCATCCATGCGCACGGTATCCGCCGCTCCGGAATCCACCAGCGAGTTCAACTGCCGATACACTGTGGCGAGGCCGATGCGCAGTCCGGAATCCACCAGCTTGCGATGCAGCTCCTGCGCGGAAATGAAATCATCACAGCCGCGAAGCTGCGCCATCACGGCATCCTTCTGCTTCGTATGCCTCACCGGCCCGTTCGCCATCACACGCTCCTCAAGTATTATCATTTAACAACCATTAATGATAATAGCGCAATCCACGGCGACATGCGAGCGCCGCACATACAACGAAACGAGGGGCGGACGCCGCAGCGTCACGCCCCTCGCTCTCGAACCGCCAAAACTACCGGAGACTACTTGAGGTCATCCCAGCAGCCGGTGGCCTCCAACGCCTCGACGGTCGCCGCAGTGTCATCCGTGAGCACGGTGATATGACCCATCTTGCGGTTATGACGCACCTGCGCCTTGCCGTAATCGTGCACGTTCCACTCGGGATGGTCGGCAATCAGCTCCCTCGTGGGCGCGACATGCTGGCCGAGCACGTTCACCATGACCGCCGGGCTGAGCAGCTTCGGCTGGATCAGCGGCCAGCCGGCGATGCCGCGGATGTGCGCGTCGAACTGATCGATCGAGCACGCCTCGATGGTGTAATGCCCCGAATTGTGCGGGCGCGGTGCCAGCTCGTTGACGACGACGCGACCGTCCTTGGTGATGAACAGCTCGATGGCGAGCGTGCCAGCCAGCTCGAAGCCGCGGTAAAGCCAAGCGCCATCTCGTGAGCGGTGCGCGCGATCTCCGGGCTCACCTCGGCGGGGGCGATCGTCATATGCAGGATGTTGTTGCGGTGGTCGTTGCGCACGATCGGGAACGTGACGTAATCCTTGCCGTTGCCGGACACGAGAATCGACGCCTCGAACGCGAAATCGACGAACCCCTCCAGGATGGACGGTGGGAAGCCGCCGCCGCGGTCGCCACGGGCGCGAATCTTCTCCAGGTCGCTGTCATTGCGCAGCACATGCTGGCCGTGCCCGTCGTATCCGCCGGAGCGGGTCTTGAGCACGCACGGGTAATGCAGGTCGTCGATGGCGGCGTCAAGCTCCTCGAAGGTGTTGACCTCACGCCAGGGTGCGGTCTCGATGCCGTGCCTGTTGATGAAGGTCTTCTCGTGGATGCGGTCCTGGGTAACGCGCAGCAGGTCGGTGCCCTGCGGGGCCGCGACCAGGTGACGCACCTCGTCGATGGATTCGGCGTCGACGTTCTCGAACTCATAGGTGAGCACGTCGGACTTCTCCGCCAGATCATGGATGGCGGTCTTGTCGTCGTACTCACCGACGACCTGGAAATCGGCCACCTGCGCGGTCGGACAGTCCGGCGTCGGGTCGAGTACGCCGATGCGGAAGCCCATGTACTTCGCGCTCAATGCCATCATGCGGCCGAGCTGTCCGCCGCCGATGATGCCGATGGTCGCTCCGGGCTGCAGCATCTTCACCGCGCCATGGGTCTCCTCAGACAAGCTGGGCATTGGATTCGGCCACCTTCTCCTTGAGAGCGTCACGGTATTCCTGCAGCGCGTCGGCGAGACGCTTGTCGGTCGTGCTCAGGATCTGCACCGCCAGCAGGCCGGCGTTCGTCGCGCCGGAATTGCCGACGGCGGTGGTCGCCACCGGAATGCCGCCGGGCATCTGCACGATGGACAGCAGCGAATCCCAGCCGGAGAGCGCATGCGAGCGCACCGGGACGCCGATCACCGGCAGCGTGGTCTGGGCGGCGACCATGCCGGGAAGGTGCGCGGCGCCGCCGGCACCGGCGATGATGACCTTGAGACCGTTGACACGGGCGCCGTGAGCGAATTCGGCCATCAGTTCGGGCGTGCGATGGGCGGAGATCACCTGCTTGACGTAGGGCACCTCGAACTGGTCGAGCATGTCGCAGGCGTGCTTCATCGTCTCCCAGTCGCTGGCCGATCCCATGATCACGGCGACTTCGGGCTTGCTGTCTGCCATAAGAAGAACCTCCTCTTGGATACCGTTACAACTGTACAATCCCCTATATCCTCACCACGACCTTGCCGAACACGTCGCCGGAAAGAGCCTTGGCAAAGGCCGCGCGGGCGTCGGCGAGCCCGAACGTCGAGTCGATCACCGGATGCAGGTCGGCGTGCTCCACGAAGCGCAGCAGCCGGGCGAAATCCTCGCGCGAACCCATCGTGCAGCCCTGCACGCGAATGTCCTGGAAGAACACGCGGGTGAGTTCGGCGCCCGGCTGGTCGCCGGTGGTGGCACCGCAGATCGCGATGGTGCCGCCGGGACGCACCGACCGCACCGAATGGCCCCATGTGGCGGCGCCCACCGACTCGATGACGGCGTCGACCTTGCGCGGGAGGCGCGCTCCGGCCTCGAACGCGGCGTCCGCGCCGAGGGCCAGTGCACGCTCGCGCTTGGTCTCGTCGCGCGAGGTGACGAACACCTCCAGCCCGGCGGCGTGGGCGAGCTGAACGGCAGCGGTCGACACGCCGCCGCCTGCTCCCTGAATCAGAATCGTGTCGCCCGGTTTGACGCCCGCCGAAGCGAACACCAGCGAGTAGGCGGTCAGCCAGCTGGTGCCGAGCGCGGCGGCCTCGTCGAGCGTCAGGTTCGCGGGCTTGGCGAACACGTTGGCGCTGGGCACCTGGGTCTTCGCGGCCATCGTGCCGGGGTACCGCTCGGGAGGATCGTGCGCCGCTCCCCCGGCATCACGCCGCCCCATCGGCGCCGATCACGGTGTACAGCACGACCTCGTCACCGGCCTTGAGCCCCTTGCGCACGGGAATGTCCTCATCGAGCACGCCGGCGGCGTCGGTACCGAGGATCATCGGCGTGGCCTCCGCTGCGAGCCCCACGCCCTTGAGGCTCCAGATGTCATGATGGTTGACGGTCGCGGCCTTGACGGACACGGTGGACCAGAACGGGCGAGCTGCGGCTCGGGCAGCTCCCCACCTCCAGCGCGGCCAAGGGGTCGGCATTGTTGATCGTTGCGGCAAATACGGCCTTCATTGGCCCCTCCTTGTTCGGGGATATCCATCGTCGATACCATTCAACCACGCGCACACGCCCGCGCGGAGGCCGGGCGCGGCATGCGCAACGGGAGCGGGACGCGACAGACGGTACAGGCGGAACGGAGCCGCAATGCCTCCCAGGACTCCTGCCGTATACGGAGATGTTGGGGGCATTTTCTCGTGCCAGCGGCCCGATGCGACGGCATCGATTATCATGTCGCTTTTGAAACATCCGAGGAAAAGGACATATGCGTATGAGCGTCGGCATATTGAGTGCGATTCACGGACCAGCCGACGTGCATGCCCTCGACGCCGCGGAGCTTCCGGCGCTGTGCGGTGAGATCCGCACGACGCTGGTGAGGTACGGCCATGTCCACGGCGGGCACATCGGATCGAACCTCGGCATGGTCGAGGCCACTGTCGCCCCTGCACCGCGTATTCGACTCGCCTCGCGACCGCATCGTATTCGACGTGTCGCATCAAAGCTACGTGCATAAGATGCTGACAGGCCGCGCCGACGCGTATCTCGACCCGGCGCATCATGACTCGGTGACAGGTTTCACCAATCCCGACGAATCCGCCCATGACCAGTTCGTGCTCGGTCACACCGGCACGTCGATTTCCCTGGCGTGCGGCCTGGCGAAGAGCCGTGACCTGACGGGCGGCATGGACGGCGGCAGCGGCATACGCAATGTGATCGCCGTGATCGGCGATGGCTCGCTCAGTTCCGGCGTGGCGTTCGAGGGGCTGAACAACGCGGCCGAGCAAGGCGGCAACCTCATCATCGTGTTGAACGACAACGAGATGTCGATCGCGGAGGATCACGGCGGCATGTACGGCACGCTCGCCCGTCTGCGCGCTACCGGCGGCAAGGGTGGGCCGAACCTGTTCATGGCGTTCGGACTGGACTACCGGTATGTCGAGGCCGGCAATGACGTGTTCGCTCTGATCGAGGCGTTCGAACAGGTCAAGGACACCGATCATCCGGTCGTCGTGCACATCCACACGCGCAAGGGTCTGGGATTGCCGCCCGCCAAGGAATCCGCGGAAGCCCGCGACTCCGGGATTCCCATGGAGGGTGACGCCGCGGTCGCCGCCGAGGACTCGATGGTCTTCGAAGGACGACATGAGGCGAACCATTGGCAGGATCCCGACAGCACGACCGGGCGGCCTTTGGGAGCGCGCAAGCATTACGGGAGCATGGCGATGGCGGCATTGGAACCGCGGTTCGCCACGGAACCTGGACTGGTGGTCATCTCCCCCGCGACGCCGGGCTCGAACGGCATCACCCGCGCGTTCCGGGAACGGGCCGGACGGCACTACGTCGATACCGGCATCGCCGAAGAGCACGCCGTGGCGTTCGCCTCGGGCATCGCACGGGCCGGCGGACGACCGGTGCTGGCCACTTCCGCGACGTTCTTCCAGCGCACGTTCGACCAGTTGCAGCAGGAGCTGTCGCTGAACGGCAACCCAGTGACGCTGCTCGACTTCGGCGGCGGACTGTCCGGAGCCGACAACACGCATTCGGGCGCATTCGACATCGCCATGTTCGGCAACATCCCGGACTGACCTGCCTGGCACCGACCAGCGGCGCGCGTTCCTCGACATGCTCGCCTGGTCGACGAGCCAGAGCAACACCTCTCCGGTCGTCATCCGGGTGCCGGGCGACACGATTCTCAACCGGGGAGCGCTCGGGCGACTTGCCCGGCGACGCGCAGGACGTCACGGACATGGGCTCCGCGGACGATACGTGCAGTAATGCGTGCAGCGAAAAGACCACGGTACCGACGGAACAGCCACCTGCCCGTGCGTCCCGTTACCGCACGATTCGCCGCGGCACGACTGTGGCGGTCCTGGCATTGGGCAACACGCTGCCGTTGGGATGGCGCGTGGTCGAGGCTCTGGCTTCGGATGTCCGGCATCCCCTTGATGCCACACTGATCGATCCGCAGCAGTTCTCCACGCTGGATGCCGCGACGCTGACCGAGCTGACCGGGCGCCACCGCATCGTCGTGACGCTGGAGGATGGACAGCTCGAAGGCGGCTGGGGAGACAAGGTCACCGCCTTCTACGCCAATGCCGGGCTGCGCGACATGCGCGTGCTGAATTTCGGCGCGGCGAAGGAGTTCACCGATCGCGTGCCGCTCGACGCGCTCAACGAGCGTTATGGCATGACCGTCGGCAACATCACCGCGCGCATCCGCAGCGAGAGCCGAGGCTGAAAGCCGCGCTTATCATACCTGCCGGCCCCCCACAAGGACGTCGAAAAGGAACAGAAAGCCCGTTGGAACCTTATTGGTTCCAACGGGCTTCACCGTGACCCCGGACGGGCTCGAACCGTCGACCTTGAGATTAGAAGTCACATGCTCTATCCAGCTGAGCTACGGGGCCGAACAACGAAAGAACAGTGTACCATCACCGCGGCACGTTCAGGGATATGTGTCCGCGGGCGGCGCGGCAAGTCATATCCGCCGCCCCCTCACCAGTGGCCGGGAACCACTGCGCCGCAGTCGGGGCAGCATCCGTCGGGTCCGATGCGGTCGGACAGTATCGCGTACCAGTCGCGCACGATCAGGCTCGCCCCGCACGCCGGGCAGAATGTGGTGTCCGCTCCAGCAGCGCGTAGGCGAGGGCGGCGACCGAACCGGAGTACACGTATCCGGCATGCGGCACAATCACCGCCTTCGGAGCCCCCTGCGGCAGACGCGGCGCGAGGGACGACACCAGTCTGCGCGCATGGTTCATCTGCCGGTCAATCATGGCCTGCAGTTCGCCGGCGTTGGCCGGATAGAACGCGCCGGCTACGGCGGCCGGGCGGACGGTGCCGGCCTCCTTGCCGGAATCGGAAACAACCATCAT
>VOFH01001935.1_pt1 | contig 33108 bp, 52 predicted proteins | sample 5384091 | NCBI WGS metagenome assembly VOFH01 (sample SAMN12384727, study PRJNA508395) | human gut metagenome | isolation source: healthy gut G | host: Homo sapiens
GCCAGCACCTTTACCGGAGCGTTAATGAATGATTACAATATTCAGGATTCTTTAAAAATTGCCGCTGACTTTACAAAAGCCTGTATAAACAACACTTACAATGACCCAGAGGCAGTTAACTATGTTAGAACTCTGAAAGTGAAATACCATATCTGTTGAAGCTGATTAGGAAAGTGTAATGGTGTGGTGTAGAAATTAATTCAATTCAATTCTTATAATATTCCCAAGCAAAAACAGCTTGGACTGCCTTTACATTAAGGTAATCCAAGCTGTTTTCTACTATTTAATATTCTGTAGCTTACCGGATTGCTACGTGCTCTGCACTCACACAATCCTTCCCGTACATTCGCATATTGCTCAGCTTCGCTTCGCTTTTTTTGCTCATGTTCGGGGCGCGTCTCAAAGTCTTTTCTGCACCTTTGTGCATGCACAGGTGCAGTAAGACTTTTCTACGCTGTAAGCTACATATATTTTTTAACATTTCTACTTTGTCTGTCTTTTCCCAAGGTACATCGATGTCGTTTCTTCCAAAGTGGCCATAAGCTGCTGTCTGCTTGTAGATTGGTCTTCTAAGGTCTAACATTTTGATGATTCCTGCAGGTCTAAGGTCAAAGTTTTCACGAATGATTTCTACTAATTTTTCATCGCTAAGTTTTCCTGTTCCAAATGTGTCTACCATTACTGATGTTGGATGTGCAACACCGATTGCGTATGATAACTGGATTTCACACTTGTCAGCTAAACCGGCTGCTACTATATTCTTTGCAACATATCTTGCTGCATAAGCTGCTGAACGGTCAACCTTTGTACAGTCTTTTCCTGAGAAAGCTCCACCGCCGTGACGGGCATATCCACCATAAGTATCAACAATAATCTTACGTCCTGTAAGACCGCTGTCTCCGTGAGGTCCTCCGATTACAAAACGTCCTGTTGGGTTAACGAAGAACTTAGTATTTTCGTCAATCATATCCTGTGGCAATACAGTGTCAAATACATACTTCTTAATATCTTCATGAATCTGTTCCTGTGATACTTCAGGATCATGCTGTGTTGAAAGAACAACAGCATCAAGTCTTGCAGGCTTGCCATTTTCATCATATTCTACTGTTACCTGGCTCTTTCCATCTGGTCTTAAATATTTTAATGTACCATTCTTTCTAACTTCTGTAAGCTTTCTTGCAAGCTTATGAGCCAATGAAATAGGGTAAGGCATATATTCTTCTGTTTCGTTAGTTGCATAACCAAACATCATACCCTGATCGCCTGCACCTATAGCATCGATTTCTTCATCTGTCATTTTATTTTCTTTTTGCTTCTAATGCCTTATCAACACCTAAAGCAATATCTGCTGACTGTTCATCAAGAGCTGTAATAACACCGCATGTATCGCAGTCAAAACCATATTTAGCTCTGTCATAACCAATCTCTCTAATTGTTTCCCTTACAACTTTCTGAATATCAACATATCCCTTTGTTGTAATTTCACCCATTACAAGTACAAGACCTGTTGTAATAGCTGTTTCACAAGCTACACGGCTCATTGGATCCTGTCTCATAAGTTCATCTAAAATCGCATCTGAAATCTGATCACAGATTTTATCCGGATGTCCTTCTGTTACTGATTCTGAAGTAAATAATCTCTTCTCCATTTTTTTCTCCTCTCTGAAAATAAGCTTTTGTTTCTGCAACTTACGAATCAATTGCATTCGTAAGTACTATAAAGTAAATTATTGTTAACTACAAGCAAAAATTAAGTCCACTGTTTTACAGCGGACTTGAAATCAAGGTATTCAAATCCTCTTATTGATCAATATTGCATTGCTCCGGTGGGCACCTTCCATCATAATCGGGGGTTGCCGTGGCATCACAGATCCTTGTATCTCCGCCAACTCTTAATAAGAGAAATATTATTTTTCTTGACAGTTATAACATTAAACAATATATATGTCAATAGATAATATTTTCTGATAGTAAAAGAACCACACCTTCCGGCGTGGTTCCTTACGTAATAAAACAAAATTCATAAAAACAGTTTATTTCTTAGTTTTAACTGACTTTTTAACCCATTTACTATAAATAGCATTTCCTGCATAGTTAGTCTTTGTAGCTCTAACTCTTACATAGTACTTTTTACCTTTCTTAAGGTTCTTAATTGTGTATGTAGTCTTCTTTGCAGTTTTTACTGTGCTCTTCTTAAAGTTCTTCTTTAATGAATATTCAACTTCATATTTCTTAATGCCTTTTACTTTCTTGAACTTTAATGTAACTGTAGCTTTCTTAGCATTCTTCTTAACTTTGTTAGCCTTTAAATATTTAATCTTTGTAGCTTTTACTGTGTTAAGTTTCTTAATTGTAGCCTTAACTGAAGCTTCTGTAACACCAGCCTTAGTTGTAGCAAACATATTAACCTTTCCTGTTAAAGGAATGCTAAATGTTGCTGCATTTGGATTTGAAGCATCCTTAGCTCCGTTAGTGCTTACAATAGCATTAGGGAACTGTACTGTTATGCTTGTCTGAATATCTTCTTCCTTAAGTTCAACTCCCATTTCCTTGTATGCAGCAAAAATGTCCACATCTTCTGCATCTAATAATTTCATTATGTCACCGTTCATATAGAATGTATCTGTAGTAACATATGTATCAAATCCCTCTACTCCAAATTCTTTCTGTAAATCACCCTTTTTAATATTCTGTGAATAGTCAATTACATAATAATCTTTTTCCATTCTCAGTAACAGTTTTTACATCTATACCTTCATCTTTTAATTTTGGTAGCATTAATGTAATCAAAGCTGTTACTTCAGCTTCTGATACAGTCTGTCCCTGTGACTTCATCATCTTAATGTAGGCCTGAATAGCTGCCTGTTTGTCAACTTTAATGTTTGTAGTCATCCTAGCACTTCCGTCGCTGTTAATAACTACTGTTGACTTCTGTGTGACACACCCTGTTAATGCTAATGCTAAAACAAGCATAATAGCTACTACCTTAGTTTTAATTGTTTTCATCTTTTTATCCTCCTTAAATTGAAAAAATGGTGTCCGTTTTATTACCCTGACACCATTTTATCACATTTAATATATAATTACATTAAAATTCAAAATATTCTTTAAAATATTTTTATACGATAATACATCGCTCTCAATACACTTTAAACACCGATATACGATGGTATATCATCAATAACATTACACCGATTATTTTTCTTCATTACGGAATTGAACAGGTGTCATTCCATATTTCTTTTTAAATAATCTTGTAAAATGTTCCACATTTTGATATCCAACCTTTTCAGCAATAGATTCAACTGTCATATTGCCACCCTTTAATAAAGTTCTTGCTTTCTTCATACGAACATTCTTAACTAATTCACCGAAAGTTTTTCCGGATTTTTCCTTTTTATATATTTTGACAAATAAGGCTTTGAAAGATGGAACTGTTCTTCTAACTCATCTAATGTTACTGTAAGATAATTAGTATTAATATAATTCAAAATCTCAGTTAATCGTTCATCCTGAAACTTTTTTCACCTGATGCTGCAACCAATTGGTTAACAGCAACTGTAAGTGCATAAATAGATGACTTTATTATATCTTCATCGATACCAACGCCCCAATACATCTTACCATTACAGCTTATTCCCACATAAGAAACAGCCTTAGATGATGAACCTCTTGATAATGAATGCTCTTCGTATACTGATAATTCATAACTAATATCAAAATACTGTTTAAATGCATTACTTACCGCATCAAGTCTACCATTACCTGTACTCTTAACAACTCTTGTTCCTTCATTCTGTGCAATTGTTACTTCTGCAACAATTCCATTCCTCTGAACATAATGTGTTTCAGGAACACTAAATACGCTATTATCATTAATATATTTATCTTCAAAAATCTGATAAACCCAAGCAGGTGATAATTCCTTATGTTCCTTATCTGAAACATCCTTAACTGAATATCCAACTTCTTCTCTCATCTTTTCAGGTAAGGATAAACCATAGCTCTGTTTTAAGATATAGCTTACGCCACCTTTTCCTGACTGGCTATTAATTCTGATAACGTCAGAATCATATGTTCTTCCTACATCTACAGGATCAATTGGTAAATATGGAACTGTCCATGTTTCGTCTTTGCTTTCTGCTCTGCAAGCCATTCCCTTTGAAATAGCATCCTGATGTGAACCTGAAAATGCTGTAAATACCAAATCGCCTGCATATGGCTGACGTGGTCCAACTTTCATTCTTGTAACACGTTCATACATTTCACAGATTTCCGGCATATTGCTAAAATCAAGATGTGGATCAACACCGTGTGAAATCATGTTCATAGCCAAAGTAACTATATCAACATTACCTGTTCTTTCACCATTTCCAAATAAAGTACCTTCAATTCTGTCTGCTCCTGCCAAAACACTTAATTCTGCAGTTGCAACACCACAACCTCTGTCATTGTGAGGATGAACTGAAATAGTTACCGCATCACGATATTTTAAATTCTTATGCATATATTCAATCTGAGTTGCAAAAACATGTGGCATGGCATTTTCAACTGTTGCAGGTAAGTTAATAATAACCTTGTTATCCTGTGTTGGTTTCCAAACGTCAAGCACTGCATTACAAACTTCCAATGCATAATCCATTTCTGTGCCTGAAAAACTTTCAGGGCTATATTCAAATGAAAAGTTTCCTTCTACTTCATTAGCAAGCTTCTGTAATAATTCCGCTCCGTCAACAGCAATCTTCTTTATTTCATCTTTACTCTTTTTAAATACCTGTTCACGCTGTGCCACGGATGTTGAGTTATATAAGTGAATAACTGCGTGCTTTGCACCTTTTACTGCTTCAAAAGTTCTCTTAATAATATGTTCTCTTGCCTGTGTTAAAACCTGAACAGTAACATCATCGGGAATCATGTCACGTTCAATTAGGGCTCTCATAAAATTATATTCTGTTTCTGATGCTGCAGGGAAACCTACTTCAATCTCTTTAAAGCCAATCTTAACTAACATCTGAAAAACTCTAATTTTTCATCTAAACTCATTGGCTCTATAAGTGCCTGGTTTCCGTCTCTTAAGTCTACACTACACCAAATAGGTGCTTTATCTATATATTCTTTCTTGACCCAATCATATGTTGGTGTAGGTGGCATAAAATACTGTCTTTTATACTTTCCAAAATTCATCTTAAAATCTCCTTTTCAATCAATCAAATAATATATTTTTAGTTTCCTTATGTCAAGATTTGGTAGGTTCTTAATATACTAAATAGTTCGCTTGCTAACTTTCTCGTCAGTCAGAACGAAAAAAAACCCTGCACTTCCAATTAGGAAATGCAGGACGTATTCTCTACCTACGCGGTACCACTCTGCTTCATGTTATACATGCTCTAAGGATGCCTATGACATCCGCTCCCTTTAACGGTGGAATCCGTCCAAGCCTACTCTTGAAATAATAAGATTATTTCGTCCGTCTTACTATCCAAACCATTCAGCCGGCAGCTCCAAGGTGAGTTCATTGCATCGCTTCTGCTGTCTTACACCTGCCGACAGCTCTCTGTTAACCACTTAACAACTACTATTCCTTTTCAAAGCCTTTTTTTATTTTTAGGATGGTCTAATATTAACATACGCAAATTTGTTTGTATAGTGACAATTTTAATCAGTTTTATTGATTATTTTTAATTAAGTAATCATCCAACCTTTAATTTAAACTTGCGCTCTTCTTTTTTCAGAATCTACTTTTGCAATAATTGCTCCAAGACCTGAAAGCTTCTCTTGAATCTTTCATAACCTCTCTGGATATAAACAATGTCATCTACTACTGTAAATCCGTTAGCTGCCATGCCTGCAATAACAAGTGCTGCTCCTGCTCTAAGGTCTGGCGCTGCAACCTGCGCCCCTGCAAGACTTCCAACACCTGTAATAAATGCTGTATTGCCTTCTACCTTCATTATTGCACCCATACGTGTCAATTCATCTACATATTTAAATCTGTTTTCAAAAATACTTTCTGTTACTGTACTGCTACCGTTGGCCATTGTAAGAACAACTGCCATCTGTGGCTGCATATCTGTAGGAAATCCCGGATAAGGCAAAGTCTTAATCTTTGCACTTCTAATGAAATCTCCTGCCTTAACGCGTACTGCGTCATCATATTCTATAACTGTGCATCCCATTTCAATAAGCTTAGCTGAAATACACTCTAAATGTTTAGGGATAACATTCTTAATCAAAACTTCCCCACCTGTAGCTGCTGCACGCACAAAATGTACCTGCCTCAATCTGGTCAGGAATAGTTGAATATACTGTTCCTGTAGTTCACGAACACCTTCAATTCTAATCTTTGTCAGTTCCGGCACCTCTTACATTAGCTCCCATACTGTTAAGCATATTGGCAATATCTACTACATGAGGGTTCCTTAGCCGCATTCTCAATTACTGTCTTTCCTTCTGCCTAACTGCTGCAAGCATAACATTAATTGCTCCAACAGAAGATGTGTCAAAAAAGATATGGTTTCCAACTAAACGTTCCGCCCTGAGCATTAACCATACCATGATCAGTAATAACATCTGCTCCCAAAGCTCTAAATCCCTTAAGATGCAAGTCAATAGGTCTGCTACCGATTGCGCATCCACCCGGAAGAGCAACCTCTGCCTTGTTAAACTTGCCCAAAAGAGCACCAAGCAGATAATATGAAGCTCTAATCTTTCTCATTTGCTCATATTCTACTACATGTGTTCTAATTGTTTTTCCGTTAATTGTTACTGTATGTCTATCTATTCTATTAACTGTTGCTCCAATGTTTGCAATAGCATCTATCAACTGATTAATATCACTAACATCAGGCAAATTCTCTATTGTCACGTCTTCATCTGTCATTATTGCTGCAGCAAGTAATCCTAATGCAGCATTCTTTGCTCCGCCTATTTCAACTTCGCCATTAAGTGCTACTCCACCTTTTATTACAAAACGTTCCATTCTTTACTCCCGGTATATATGTATATTTTATATCAAACAGGGATTGGTCACAATTAAGCCCTCTCCCACCAATAATTATCTTTGTATATCTACACAATTATAGCACAATATCTATCTTTGTAAACATAATAAAAGCACAATATATATAAATTTCAGCGATTTTTTGGTCAATTTTTATAAATTGTGCTTTACTATATTATTACATTATGATAATTTTCAAAATGTGTTACCTGTTACTAACATACTCAATAGGATTAACCCTTTTTCCATCCTTTACAACTTCAAAGTGAAGATGTGGTCCAGTGCTAAACCCTGTGGAACCGCTAAGTGCTATGACCTGACTTTGTTCAACTTTTTCTCCCTTTGAAACTTTCACTTCCGAAAGGTGGGCATATCTGGTTTTGAACCCGTTATTATGATTAATCAAAATATTATAACCATAACTTTCACTAAAATAAGCCAATTCAACCACGCCCTCTGCTGCCGCTCTCACCTTTGTGCCTGTATTAACAGCCCAATCGTGTCCATTATGACTTGCAGTTCTTGAAATTGTATCTCCAAACCTGATGTGGTAATTCCACCCTTTACCGGTTTTTTTCAAAACGAAATTATTAACATTTATATTTTTCTTGTTAATAACTTTTGTTTTGCTATTAACATTTATATTTTCTATGTTAATAGCTTTATGATTTCCTTTTAATGTTAGAACCTTTGCTGTACTCTCTTTCTCCCGGTAGTCATTATTTTTTGCAATAAATCCATATGCATATATTTCAACTGCCAATTGGTAAAAAGTCAAAATCATAATCATAGTCACCATAAATACTGCTATGCAGACGAAAGCGCTTTTATGTGATTTTTTATTAATAAACATTATTTTATCCCCTAAAAATAAATGTTCTATTCTTTTAACTAATATCCGTATGTATTTTTATTTTAGCAAATTATATAATTTGTTCTAAAATCCACTCTGGCGTAATTTTTTGTTACAACCTTATCAACTGTTTTTTCAACAGAACAATGATTTTCGCTAATCACAATATCAGCATATTTTTCATATAAAGGACATCTTTCATCATAAAGGTCCTTTAATGTCTGTCCTTCTTTTTAAAACCACCCCACGCTGCTTAAGATTTCCTAATCTTCTCTCTAAAGAGTATAGGTCTAATTTTAAATAAACTATTGTTGCTATTTCTGATAAATGTTCCATTGCCTCTGTGCAGTAAACAACGCTTCCTCCTGTGGAAATTACTGCCTTCTCAGGATTCAATGACTTGTTCACGTCATTTTCTACCTGAACAAAACCCTCTGTTCCACGCTCAGCTATGATTTCTTTCAAAAGTTTGCCGTACTGCTCCTGAATTACAAGGTCAGCATCTATAAACTGATATCCCAGTATTTTTGCAATTATTACTCCTATTGTGCTTTTTCCTACTCCCGGCATACCTATTAATACAATGTTTTTTTTCATTTCAGTCTCCTTTTGTTGGCAAAATTGCTACCATCTTCCATTGCCAAATTGTTTGTTTTTTCTGTTTGTATCTTTTATTTTATAATCTTACTTAAATTTTTTGCTTTTGTTTTTGTTATTCTTCATAGTATTTTTTTTTTTTTTCATGTCTACTGTTTGCTCAGCTAACAGTCTTGCTCTTTTTATTTTGTCCTCACCGTATTTGTTTTTGATGGCATCTAGTGCCTTGTCCAATTTTTTCCATTTTTTCTCTGGATATGTTGGTTGTGACGTTTTGTTGTTTGTTTGTAGTTTGCGCCATTATGTCCATTATGGACATTTGTTCTAAGGCTCCCTGTTCTTCTAAGTTGGCGGTTCTTATTCCAAGCAGGCGCACGCTTTTTGTTTCCGTCTTTTTCCCAAAGTTCTCTAAAAAGTTCTTTTGAGAGCTGGTATATTTCTGTGCCTGAGTCTGTGCATCTATCAAGTGTTGTCTGCCTTGATGCTTTTATGAAGTCGTTATATTTGTTTTCCTTTTCGAAGTCTACCAGCTACTTTTTCTGACAGTTGAAGTAGGATTTTTTCTATTTCTTCCATATTATCAAGGTCATATGGCAATGTGATGGAGTTGCCCCTCCTTTTAGTTCTTCACGCTTGGTATTTACCACACTTTTATCTATTCCATTGGCGTATTCCCAAAGTATTTTTCCATGCTTTTTCAGGTGCGCCTCCAAAATATATTCAGGGCTTGTTGCCAGTTGGCCAATATTGTATATTCCAAGTTTGTGTAACGTGTTTACACTTGATTTACCTGCCATATAGAGTTCTTCAACAGGTAGTTGCCACATTTTTTTCTTTTATTTCTTCTATATAATGTATGAACTTTGTCAGGCTTAGTAAAATCTGATGCCATTTTTGCCAAAACTTTCACATCGGATATTCCTACGTTTACGGTGAAGCCAAGTTTTCTCTTTTTACTGTGTCTTTTTATTTTGTACGCACATGCTAATGGCGATGGATACTCGTTTTGTATTCCCGAAAAATCCATATAGCACTCATCCACGCTTACCTGCTCAATGTCAGGTGTAAATGTTCTAAGCAAATTCATTAGTTTATGGCTTTGTTCATTGTAATAACCGTGCTCCGGCGGAACAATCAGTATGTTAGGGCACTTTGCAACGCATTGGCTATAGGCTCACCTGTAACTATTCCAAACTTTTTTGCGGAGATGGATTTTGCCAAAACTATTCCGTGTCGCTTTTTCCCTGTCACCGCCTATGATGGCAGGAATATTTCGTATGTCGATTTTCTTTTTCATCTTTTGTTGCTTCTTTAAGCAACTTTACTGCTGTCCAACTTAAATAAGTTGAATTTACATCAATATGAAATATTATTCCCATATATTGCCATCCTTAAACAGTTATTTTGATTAAATTATTTTTCATTCTTGCTTGGCAAATTAATTTCTCTTTATCTGTCAAACTAATCTTTAGACATTTTTGAATATTTATTTGTTTTTTCTGTATCTCTTTTTGCTGCTTTTTTCTTAATTACAGAATATCCAAACTTGCCTATTTTTTACCAAGACCATAATACCAGCCGTGAGAATATACAATCGGCTTTGCCTTTTCAAGACTAAATGTTCCATTTTCGTCCATATATTTTTTGTCCGCGTGTACGCAAAGTACTTTCGCCACAAACATATCGTGACTGCCACATGGAACAACATCTGTTACCCGGCATTCAATGTTTACAGGACTTTCCTTAATCAAAGGTGCCTTAACATATTTTGCAGGTTCTTTTGTTAATGATGCATTCTTAAACTTGTCCTCATCCTTACCTGACTTTACTCCACAATAATCTGTGGCATATGCCAATTCTTCTGTTGTCAGATTGATTACAAATTCCCTGTTTCTTTTATCATATGATGTGAGTATCTTGAAGGTCTTACTGAAACGTAAACCATTGACGGGTCTGAGCATACCGTTCCTGTCCACGCAACTGTCAACACATTATCATTTCCCATCATCTGCCACAGTAACCAAAACAGATGGAAGGGGATATAACATATTTCCCGGTCTCCAAATTTCTTTTGACATAGTTTCCTCCATTATTTCCTTGAATCATTTTTTATTTTGTCTTTAATTTTTTTTGTTTAAATTTTTATTTGATTTTTCCTTCAAATTATTTTCTTTTTTGTTTTTCACTTAATTTAACATTCTTAATCTTAAGATTTCCATTGTCTATGCTGTACGTAATCTTCAATGTTGCCTTACAACTTCCTGAATATTTATACACATAACTTGTATATGTTGCAATGTCAGTTGTACATGTGTAGTCATAGTTGTATGTAGATGTTACCTGAAAATCTTTACTTTTACTGTGGTATTTTATTGTACTATTCAAATCCTTAATTTTAAAATCAGATACCTTGTACTTGTCTATGTTCTTCTTATCCGACCAATAAAGACCTGACATTGTTTCTTCTACTGTTTTGATACGGATTTTTGAAGCTTTTTGTCATCTATAAATGCCATAAGTTTTTTATCGCTTTTGCTTCTGTTTCTTGCGGCACTATAATATTTATTCATAAAATCCGTAACGCTGTTTGTTATTTTTGAAGTGTACCGGTCATTTGCTGTGTACCAACTCTTTGTCAAATCCACTTCCATATCTTTTTTTTATAACATTTGCAAGTGTATTTTTTTTGCACAATATTCATTCTCACATGTTATTTTATAATTTCCATTTAAAATAGCCTTAAAATTATATATTTGAATATTATTTTCTGTTGTAATATTTGCGTCTTTATCTGTAATTTCAATTCCTGCAATTGTAAGCTTGTCTCCCTGCGGAATCTTTATTGTAAGATTTTTAACTAGCATTTTTTCAATATCTACCTTGTAGTCAGGCTTTAACTTAGGCAGATGCATCTTCTTATTTAAATAAATATTCATATTCTGAGAGCTATCCGTCTCATCATCTGTGCATTCAATTGTTACCACATATTGTCCGTCTTCTTTCTAGGATCGTTAATCTTGTAAGAATCTATTGTCATTGATTCTCTTGTTTTCTGCATTATTTCCTTTGTATCTGTCCTTGCTAATATAGTAGCCGTCTTTCTTGTCCAAAAGATTGTACATTGTGTCATAATCCTGTTGCACAAAAGCCCTAAAATATGTAACCGCCTGCTCCGTCGGATTGGAAACGTGTTTAACGTAGGCTGCAAAAGCTCCTATTCCCATACACACTGCAATAAAAAACAGTATGCTTATAAGTCCAAAAATTCTGCTTTTATATATTTTTTTTAATATTTGTTCCATTTTAATCCCCTAATTATTCTGCTATAATTTTTACTATATTAAATGTTACCCATTATCCTTGATTTTTGCAAGGCTTTTTATGTATCATTTATTTATTATAGACGAGGTGTAAAATGGATAAAAATTATTATTTAATGAAGCTCTTACTTCATTGGTAGACTTTGCTGCTGCCAATGCTAACCATGTAACAATGGATGATGTAAAATTATATTTTAAAGATTTAATTGATGATGATAGCCAGTATCAGTTTATTTACGACTATCTTGCCCTTAATAAAGTTGAGGTTGAGGGATTTACTCCACCAGCCAATAATCCTTTGGCTGATGACGCTCCTGAAACTTCGGCCGATGAAACTATTTCTGAAACTGCTTCTGTTTCTAACCATGTTGAATCAGAAGAAGAATTATCTTTTATTAAGATGTATATGGAAGAAATGGAAGCCCTTCCTAATCTTTCAAAAGATGAAGAGGCTGATTTAATTGACAAGCTTTTAGCCGGTGATACTTCCGTTTCATCTAAGATTGTTGAAGCTAATCTTTCTTTAGTTGCAAAAATTGCTGAAAGTCATCGTGGAAAAGGCGTTAACTTTGGAGACTTAATTCAAGAGGGTAATGTTGGTTTAATGCTTGCAGTTTCTGATTACACAGAATCTGTTGGCGATTTTCATTCATTTATTTCAGGTAGAATTGAAGATGCAATTAATAATACTGTTAATGTTCAGATTAACTCAGACAGAATTGGGCAGCATCTTGCTGACAAACTTAACAGACTTGACGAAGTTACTAAGAATTTAAGTGAGAAACTTGGTCGTGTACCTGAATTAGACGAACTTGCCAAAGCTATGAACATTTCAAAAGATGAAGCTTCTATATTGCTAAAGACTTCTCTTGATACATTGTCAGTTAACGAAGACACACAGATTACTGACGGTTCTGAGGCTAATGGTACTTCTGATGGAATATCAACTGAAGAAGCATTTGCAAGACCTGAAAAAGATCCGTTGGAGTGGAGAGTTAATAAGAAATAAAGTATGTAATTCCAATAATAAAAGCAAGAATACTAGGTTCCGCTTCTGCCATAAGCTAAATGCTACTTGTATTCTTGCTTTTTATACATTTCATTAGTTTTTAACCATTTACTTTTCTGCCCATTTCCACATTTTATCCCAAGGATCTTTTGTTCCTAACGCCAAAATCCATTCGGTAATAACATAGTAACATAAATAAATTGGAAAAATTAAAATTTTCTTTAATGTAATCTTCATACTGTACCTCCATTTTTTATCTTCTATACACATTTGTATATTTTCTAATCTTATCTACTACTTTGTCTGTCAACTTATCCTTCGTAACACGCCATTTCCAGTTATCACCTAAGGTTGATGGTGTGTTTATTCTTGCTTCATTTCCAAGTCCTAAGTAGTCCTGAAGTGGAATGATACATAAGTCTGCCACTGATGAATGAGCAAGTCTTATTATTTCATCTACCATTTCCTGACCAACAGGTATGTCTCTACCTATGTAATCTTTTATGTATCCTAATGTGTAATCATTTATATGTTTCAACCAACCTAATAAAGTTTCGTTGTCATGTGTTCCTGTATATACAACACAATTATTGTAGTAAGTAAAAGGAAGGTATTCGCAAGGTTCATAAGAATCTCTTGCATCAAAAGCAAATTCAATACTTTCATATTCGGAAATTGCTGTCTTTTACAAGCTGTCGTACGCTATCTGTTATATAACCTAAATCCTCTGCAATAATTCTAATCTCTCCAAGCTTCTCTTTTTACGACATCAAACAAATCCATTCCCGGACCTTTTTTTCCCATTTACCGATTACAGCATTCTTTGAACCGGCAGGAATTGCATAATATTCATCAAAGCCTCTGAAATGATCTATTCTTATTACATCATAAAGCTTTGTGCTATTTTCAATTCTCTTAATCCACCATGTATAACCTGTCTGCTTATGATAATCCCACTTGTAAACAGGATTTCCCCAAAGCTGTCCATCTGCAGAAAAAAGCATCCGGTGGGCAACCTGCAACAGATATAGGCTTAACCTCTTCATCCATTTGGAATAATTCAGGATTTGCCCATACATCCGCACTGTCATAAGCAACATAAATTGGAATATCTCCAATAATTTTTATTCCCTTATCATTTGCATATTCCTTTAATTTAAACCATTGCTCATAAAACTTAAACTGAATAAATTTATAGAAAAGAATTTCATCCTTAAACTTTTCCCTATATCTTTCCATTGCTTCTGGCTTTCTTACTCTAATTTCATCTTCCCACAATTCAAAGCTTTCCCCATTATGCTCTGCCTTTATAGCCATAAACATGGCATAATCTTCAATCCAAAATCCGTTCTCTTCTACAAACTTCTTAAAACCTTCATCCTCTGGATTACTTCTCTTGTAAGCTTTTTTTAGAAGATTAAATCTGCCGTTATATAATTTTTCATAATCAATATATTCATTATTCTCACCAAAATCAACAGAATTACATTCTTCCTCTGTAAGTAATTCCTCTTCTATTAATTTTCCAAACTAATAAAATAAGGATTTCCCGCAAAAGTAGAAAATGACTGATATGGTGAATCTCCGTAGCTTGTTGGCCCTATAGGCAATATCTGCCAGTATTTTTGATTTGCTTTTTCCAAAACATCCACAAAATCATATGCTTCTTTTGAAAAACATCCTATTCCATATTTTTCCCGGTAAACTTGAAACAGGTAATAAAATTCCACTAGCTCTCATTGTCCCTCCTTAATAGTTCTAAGCTATTTCTGCCTGGGCAGTTATGTCCAATATAATACCACTTACCGCCTTATAATGCTACTTTTCAAAAAATTTTGTATATAATTTTATAATAAAAATCAATGTACATTTATCAATTAATTTACATAATTATTACTTGTTTAATTATTTATGATACTATTTTTCCAAATATTTATTGGCTGATTCTGTTACTGCAAGTCCACCTGTTCCTGTTTCTTTTAAACATGCCGGCATGCTATTTCCAATACGACGCATACTGTCAATTACATCATCAGGTGTAATTGCACTTTCTATACCCGCCATAGCCAGTTGAGCAGATGTTACTGCATTAACAGCACCATATGAGTTTCTCTTAATACATGGAACTTCTACTAATCCCTTTACCGGGTCACAAGTAAGCCCTAACATGTTTTTAAGTGAAAGTGCTGTTGCATTTACAATCTGTTTAACTGTTCCTTTCTGGAGAAAAGCTAAAGCTCCGGCTGCCATTGCACTTGCTGAACCTATTTCAGCCTGACAGCCTCCTGCAGCTCCCGCAATAAAAGCATTCTCTGCTATAACTTTGCCAATTCCGGCAGCAACGTACATTGCCTTAACCATTTCATCATCACTTAAATTATATTCTTCCTGATAACTAATAAGTACCGCAGGCAAAACTCCACAGGCACCGGCCGTAGGTGCCGCAACAATTCTTCGCATACAGGCATTTGACTCGCCCATCTTAATTGCTTTTTCCATAACATTTCCAATAAATTTTCCGCAAATATTTTTGTTAGCTGCATTATATCTGTGAATTTTTTCTCCATCTCCACCGGCTCTTTTGCTGGCTGACTTTAAATTTCCATTATAATTTTTGTCAGCCTCTTTCATTGCCAAATACATATTTAACATTTTTTCGTAGGACTGCTCTTTAGTCCTTCCGTTTTCTTCCATATCAGACTGTTCAATAACCTGCCACACTTCTAATTTATTTTCATTAACTAAATCTTCTAACTCTTTTAATGTATGATAATAAAACATAAACTCTCCGTCCTTAATTTATATTCCTGCAAAATAAGTTACCTTTAGTATTCCTTCAACGTGCTTCAACCATTCGATTCCTTCCTTTGGAATCTGCTGGTCGCATTCAACTACCATAACCGCATTGCCACCTTTTGCCGACCTGTATAGCTGCATGGTCGCAATGTTTACCGACTTGTGGGCAAGCATAGAAGTAACCTCCGACACGTGCCCCGGCTGGTCCATATTATGAACAATAAGGGTAGGACATTCCCCTGAAAAATTAGTATCTATGCCATCAATTTGAGCAATATTTATTCTTGATCCACCTATGGATTGCCCCAAAACTTCTATTTTGTTGCCATTGATTCCTTCTAATCTTAACAACGCTGAATTAGGATGACCTTCATTAAGCTTTGCCTCACCAAACTCAATTTTCATATCTTTCTCCTTGGCTATATTGAAGCTGTCGGAAATACGGTAATCATCCGGCTCCATACCAAGCAAACCTGCAACTATAGCCTTCTTAGTTCCGTGGCCTTCACCTGTGGCAAGGAAAGAACCATACAATAAAATCTGAGCTTTCTTAACAGGCTCTCCTAACAACTTGCCCCCCAATATATCCTATTCTTACGGCACCTGCCGTATGGGAACTTGAAGGGCCAACCATAATCGGGCCTACAATATCAAAAATATCCATGTTATGCCTCCTTTTTTAGTACATTTTTGATTCGCGTGGGGAATTTTTTTTTGGCAAACACGTTACTTTTATCATTTTGCTCCGCCGCCTATTGTAAGACAAAAACAAAACTCGCCTACGGCTCAAACAGTCGTTTTTGCCTTACGCTATGCTCGCAAACTTTCAAAAAGTTGCCTATTGTTTGCCACAAAAAAATTCTCCACGCTACATAAAATGAACAATAAAAAAGAACTTATACATATAACGAGAGGTATTCCCCTTTTTACATTGGTATAAGTTCTTTTAATTTAATCCGTTGTCCTCGGATTTGTTTTAAAATAGCAGTTTTTATTAGTTTTCTTCTATCTGTTTTGGCTTTTTTATCATTGAGATAAGTGCTAATACTGCACAGATTGCACACCAAGCTGCCCAGATTATAAGGTCTGTGTAACTTCCAGCCATTGTGAATCCCATGATTGCGCCCAATCCAAATAATACGATTACGGCGATATTTCCGCCTTTGCCTTTTTGAATTACGTGTGGCTATTGATACAATTCCACCTGCCAATAACATAATTGCAACAATGATTCCTGCGCTTCCGCCAACTTCTCCATTATCCTCTATACTGTTGCTTATGCCTGCTGCACATGACTGAAATGTTACAAATACAAACATAATTATTGACAGTATTCCTGATACCAGTTTCCAAGTCTTCATAATATAATACCTCCTTCTTCTTACATTATTCTACACTTTTCCACTTTTGTTTTGTTATGCTGCCGGCATACTTTTATTTTAAAGTTATAATTGACAAAATTATTAAAATAGCCAACCATATTACCAATGCTATCCCTATTCTGTTTAAATATTCAAAAAATTTGTACTTAAATTTTTCTCTTTTTCTTATTCTATAAACAACATCCCCTATGTTTGTCAAATATATATATGGAATAATCCAACACATTTCGCTTAAAATAACACATAGCCATTTATAGCCTTTTTTGACATTTATTACGCTTGTTCCTATTTCAATGTATGTTGCAAAACAGATACATACATTATTATTGCAATTATCTTGTGCAAAATATTATTTTTTTTCTAAATCCCGGAACGGTTCTGATTATCCCCTAAAGCTTAATTCTTCTAATTCATCCGGTTCTAAAATATCCTGATTGTAGAGTTTAATATATTTCAATTTTTTTCAATTTCTTCAATTGACTTATATCTTTTTTCGGGAGCTATCTCAGTACATTTCCTGCTCATTTTCACAAGTCTTTCAACTATCTTGTGCTCTTCTAATGTAAGACTGGCACCGGTGTACACAATTTCTTCCCCCCGAGACCTCCCTAACGGTTTTCGCATAAGGCTTGACCATATCACCAATAAGCACGCCCAAGGAATAAATGTCGCTTCTGCTTGTCTGTCTGGGCAAAACCAAACTGCTCAGGTGATGCATAGCCCACCGTTCCAAGAAATTCTGTGTCACTATCGGCTTCTTCTTTTCTAATTCTTGCAATATCAAAATCAATGATTGTAATATGATTGTGTCTGTCCACAATTATATTTTTTAGGTTGCAAATCCCTGTGTACAATATTTTTGTTATGGACTTCTTTTAAGCCGTTGCAAATCTGCCTTACGTAATCAACAATTACTTCTACTGGAATATTTTTCTGCAAAACATCACATAATCTTTTTCCATTAACAAACTCTTCAACAGCCACACATTTGTCTTCATGTAAAAAGCAATCCATTACATCAACAATGTTGCTATTATCCAAATCTTTAAGCCTGTCGTACACATCCAAACCGTGTTTGTCCATTACCTTAAACACCACTATTTCATTAGTATCTGTATTTCTTGACAAAATAGTCTTGCACTTTTGTGTGTCCGCCAAAACTGCCAGTTGTTCGTATTTTTCAAAATAATAATTTTCCTTAAAGTCCATTTTCTATAATATTCCCTTATATAAAAGTCTGTTAATTTAACAGTATTACGTATATAATATCATTATTCGACACATTTTTTAATATGGGGAAAGGATATTTATAATGAATTCAAATAATTTTTCAAATTTTAATAATGACAAATCACAAAAACTACAGACCAGCTTCTTAAAATTTTACAAAACTCTAATGACATAAATTCTTATTTAACCGACAATGATTCAAACATTAGTAACATAAGTTTTCATGAATATCTAACTCAACTTTTAAATGAAAAAGGTCTGACAAAAGCTCAGGTAATCACTGATTCAAACATCCAAAAAACTACGGCTACCAAATCTTTGATGGTTCAAAAACACCATCCCGCGACAAAGTTATTGCCCTTGCACTTGCAATGCAACTGACTTTGGATGAAGCCAACCGCCTGCTTCACCTTTCAAACAATGGCATACTTTATCCGAAAATCAAAAGAGACAGCATTATTATATTTGGTCTTGAAAATAATCAAAAAATCATCGATTTAAATATTACACTGATGATTTGGGGAAGCACCATTGGGGTAAATTTAAAAAAGGAGCCGGTGGTTTCCCACCGGCCCTTTTAATGAGATTAAGTAAAATATATATTTAAGAACAGAGTTCCAAAATATCGTTGTTATCTAATAGTTCTGTAAACTCTAATTCTATCTGTATTTCCAACTACATTCATAGCTGTTATCAATTATCTGTTATTTTTTTTCATTCTTGTAAGCTAATGCTTCTACACCAACTTCTCCTGTACGAACTCTCATAACATCTTCTACATTTGTTACGAAAATCTTACCATCGCCATAGTGTTCTGTATTAAGTGCTTTTTTGCAGCAGCTACTACAAGTCCCGGATCAACTGTTGATACCACGATGTCAACCTGTACCTTTCTGTAAAGGTTCATTGTTGTTGATACACCTCTGTATCTACCTGTCTTTCCTTTTTCAGCACCACAACCCATTACCTGAGAAACTGTCATACCCATTACTCCGATGGCGTTCATTGTGTCACGAAGAACTCCAAATCGTTCTTCAGGACAGATAATAGATACTTTCGTATATCTGCCTTCTGCTCTTTCTCCAAGTGTAAGTGCTACTGGTTTTACATCAGATAAATCAACTGAGCCTTCTGCCTCACCTGCATATGATGGTGCTGCCGGAAGGAAGTCTGCATATGCTGATGCAAGACCATGTTCTGAAATATCCATACCAATAATTTCTTCTTCTGCTGTTGTTCTAAGTCCTATTGTATGCTTAATTAACTGGAACACTATTGTCATCATTACTGCTGCATATAAATCAATTGCAACAATACCTAAAATCTGGATTCCTAAAAGTTCTGCTCCACCACCATAGAATAAACCTGCGTATGTTGAACCATCTGCGAAAGCCTGTACTGTATCGCCTCTGCCTGTTGCAAATAAACCAACAGCGATTGTTCCCCAAACACCGTTTGCCCAGTGAACACCAACGGCACCAACAGGGTCATCAATGTGGAACTTCTTATCAAGTGCTTCAGCCACTACATCAACCAAGATACCTGATACAGCACCAATTATTAATGCACCAATTGTATCAACTGAAGCACAACCTGCTGTGATACCTACCAAACCTGCAAGTGAAGCGTTCAAACACATGCCAACATCAGGTTTTCCATCTTTAATCCAAGTAAATAACATACAAACTACTGCGGCTGTTGCAGGAGCGATTGTTGTATTCATAAAGATTGATGCCAAGCTATCTACGTTAGTAGCTGCTGCACCGTTAAATCCGTACCATCCAAACCAAAGGATGAAACAACCAAGTGCTCCAAGTGTTATTGAGTGACCTGCAATGGCATTTGATCTTATTGAGCCATCAGATCTCTTTGTATACTTACCAATACGAGGGCCAACAATTATTGCTCCAACTAAAGCTGCCATACCACCAACTGAGTGGATTACTGCTGAACCTGCGAAATCAACGAAATGTAACTGCTGTAACCAACCGTTGCCTCCTAAGTTCCATACCCAGCCGGCTTCAATTGGATATACAATCAAGCTTATTGCTCCTGAGTAAATACAGTAAGCACTGAACTTTGTTCTTTCTGCCATAGCTCCTGAAACGATTGTTGCAGCTGTGGCACAAAATACTAACTGAAATACGAACTGTGACCAGTTAAAACTGTTATAGTTTGTGAAGATATCTAGATTTGGAACACCTATAATTCCCATTACATAATCTTCTGACATCATCAAACCAATACCTAAAATGATGTACATTAATGTACCAATACAAAAAGTCCATAAGGTTCTTCATAATAATGTTACCTGCGTTCTTAGCTCTGGTAAAACCAGTCTCAACCATTGCAAATCCTGCCTGCATCCAGAATACTAAACCGGCACCAATTAAGAACCAAATTGCGAAGCTACTGTTTGTAGCTTCCTGTAAAATTTCCTGTGCGTTCATAGTTCCTTCCTCCATTCTTTTTCCATTGTCCTATTATTTTACTTAAGAAAGCATTGTAAATATTGTCCCTTCATAAATCACTCCAACTTTGTTGTCATAATTCTATGAACTTAACTTTATTTACTTAAAAGGGGATTGCTTTCTTCATTGAAAAACTTATCTTTTGTCTGATTTAATTTCTTAAACCCATTGGCTAATCCGTTAGCTCCTACTTAACTTTTTAACCTAAAAACAAAGAAAAAGAGAGCAAGACTTTTTACGTCTGCTCCCTTGCATTTCGTTTAACAATGGCTAGTATAACATCATTTTTTAAAAAAGCAACTGTGATTTTAACATAACTTAAATAATTAGTTTTCTCATTAATAATTTAAAACCGGTTATTAAAATTATTAATTTTAAACTTTTAAAAATTAACCCTACGCTAATTTCCCATTTCAGTTATTAATCAATTTGGTGAATTTTCTGCCCAAAACTCACTTGTTTTTAAAATATGTTATCTTTTAAGAATTTAAAACTATGCCATGATTTTTTAATTTTATTGTAAATTCCTTCTGCGTCAAGACCAAATTCTTTTTAATAATTCCACTGCAGGACCTGAATGTCCATACACATCTTCAACACCAATCTTTGAAACGCTAACAGGATATTTAGCACTTAAGCAATCACATACTGCACTACCTAAACCACCAATAATTGAATGTTCTTCAACTGTAATAACCTTGCCTGTTTTCTTAGCTGATTCAACAATAATGTCTTCATCTAAAGGCTTAATTGTGTGAATGTTAATTACTTCTGCATTAATTCCGTCTGCTTCAAGATTCTTAGCTGCTTCTAAAGATGCTGCTACCATAAGACCTGTTGCTACAATAGTAACGTCTGTTCCTTCTTTTAATTTAACACCCTTACCGATTTCAAATTTGTAATCTTCACTGTTGATGATAGGTGTAGCAAGACGACCAAATCTTAAATAAACAGGTCCTTCCATTTCGTAAGCTGCCTTTACAGCCTGCTTGGCTTCAATATCATCACAAGGGTTAATAATTGTCATTCCTGGATTGTACGCATTAATGCAATATCTTCATTACACTGATGAGTTGCACCGTCTTCACCTACTGAAATACCTGCATGAGTTGCACCAATCTTTACATTAAGATGTGGGTAACCTACTGTATTTCTTAACTGATCAAATGCACGTCCTGCTGCAAACATAGCAAATGTGCTTGCAAAAGGAACTTTTCCACATGTTGACATACCTGCTGCAATACCTACCATGTTACATTCAGCTATACCACAATCAATAAATCTTTCAGGGAAAGCTGCTTTAAACTTTCCTGTCTTTGTTGCTGCTGCAAGGTCTGCATCTAAAACAACAAGATTGTCATGTTCTTTTTCCTAATTCAACTAAAGCATTACCATAGCTTTCTCTTGTCGCAATCTTCTTTACTTCTGACATAATGCTTCACCTGCTTTCTCTAAATCTTCCATAGCGATCTTGTACTGTTCTTCGTTTGGAGCTGAACCATGCCATGAAACCTGATTCTCCATAAATGAAACTCCCTTACCTTTTACAGTATTCATAATAATAGCTGTAGGCATACCTTTAGTTTCTCTTGCTTCTTTTAAAGCACTTCTAATTTCATCAAAATCATGTCCATTTATTTTAATTACATGGAAATTGAATGCCTCGAACTTCTTGTCAAATGGGTATGGTGAACATACTTCATCGATTGCACCATCAATCTGAAGGTTGTTGTTATCAACGATAACTACAAGATTGTCTAACTTTCTGAATCCGGCAAACATTGAAGCTTCCCAAACCTGACCTTCTTCACTTTCACCGTCGCCTACCATTGTATATACTCTGTAATCGGCATTGTCCATCTTTCCTGCCATAGCCATACCAACTGCTGTTGAGATTCCCTGTCCTAATGAACCTGAAGACATATCGATTCCCGGTATTTTCTTCATATCAGGGTGTCCCTGAAGGTATGATGTAGGTTTTCTTAATGTTTTGATATCTTCTCTTGGAAAATATCCTTTTTCTGCCAATACACTATAAAGTGCAGGTGCAACATGACCTTTTGATAATACAAATCTGTCTCTGTTAGAATCTTTTGCCTTTTCAGGTGATACATTCATCTCTTCAAAATACAAAAAAATGTTAACATATCTGCTGCTGAAAGAGATCCACCCGGATGACCTGATTTTGCATTGTAAACACCTGTTACAATGTCTTTACGTACCTGGTTTGCAATTTTTGCAAGTTGTAAATTTTCCATTTTTACATCCTTTCCTGTGTTAAAAAATAAAGTCTGATTCTATTAATATATATAATCCATCATCATTTTTATTTGATGAGAATAAACCTGATAATTTTCTGCCAAGTTTATGAGAATTAGCAATGGCTGTATCTACAAGTTTCTCAACATCAGCTCTTCCGATTCCTTTGTGTTCACCAAAGTAATCATCGATAGCCTTGTAAAAGGCAAGACTTGCCAGTTCTTCCATTACATATCCCTTGTCCTTAGCATATCTTTTTCCGTATTCAACCCATTCCTTTATATCGTACTGTTTAATACGGATAACGTGGTTAAATACCTTTGATAAGCGTGGTGAGTCCTTAAGCATTTTTTCCATTGGCTCAGTTTCACCTTCAAGTATTATAAGCATATCGTCAGTAAACATTCCTGAAACGTCCACAACTTCACTTAAAATCATTGCACCAAGCTTTTCTGCATTCTCAACAATCAAATCACTTCCAAGTAATTTGTTAAGTGAATTTCTAAATCCTCTCTTGTTAAGTGCTGTAGCATCAATCTTAGCCAATCTTCTGTTACGTCTGCCACGTTTCTTATTTACTAATTTTATGATTTCAACTGCTAATGATGTTTTTCCTGTTTTTTTCTTCGCCAAGAATAACCACATTACCATCTGTTGACTTACCGTTAGGTGTATAACCTGCAATAAGTTCCTTAACTACTTCCTGAATATTGTCTTCTAAACCTTCTACATTAAAGAAGTTCTTAAATACACTTAATTCTTCCTCTGTAGCTACTAATTCCGGTTCAGGAATTTCTTCATTGTTCTTATTCAATATTCTGTTAAGTAACTCACCTTCACTTGTGCGCTCAGGAGTGCCTTCTTCTGCTTCCTCCTTTGCTACCTCTAATTGCTCTTCTTCCTCTTCAAGTTTTTCCTCATACTCAGGTTGCTCCCAGTCTGTCCCTGAAATCACCTCAACCTTGGCACTTAAGTCCTTAGTTGAATGTATATCTAAATTAATTGAATTATCCTGTGCCGGTTCTTCCTGTACAGCTTCTTCATTTTCAGTACTTTCTGATTTTTCAACATCTACACTCTCTGCGTTTTCGTTTTCTGTGCTTTCTTCTGCATTTTAGTATCTTCACACAAATCCTGCTCAGGAATACCTGTTTCTAAATCTATTTCAGGTGCATCAATATTAGGAAGTTCCTCATCTACTACAACCTCACCTGTATTATTACCTGTTTCAATGTGGGCTTTAGGTATAGTAAATATTGCTGTTTTGCCTAAATCTTCTGCTGTTTCAGAAGCTTCTTTCTGAACATTTTCAGCTACTTCCTGTTCAGACGGAATTTCTTCCGGCTGAGCCTCTTCTGCTACCTGAATTTCTTCTATATCAGGTATGCTTTCTGCTATCTTCTCAATATCAACCTCAGGTTCTTCTTCCTGACTTTCTATTACTTCCAATTCAGATGCATCCTGATTCTCTGTGGTTTCAATTTCTTCTTTTTTTCAGGTTCTTCCGGCAAATCCTCTACTTCATCAGGTATTTCTTCCAAATCAGGAATCTCAACCTGGGATGCCTTATTTTCTTCATTATCTGAAGTATTGTCTTCAACTGAAGTCTGCTCTTTTTCCTCATTATCTGAAGTATTGTCTTCAACTGAAGTCTGCTCTTTTTCCAAAGACTTTTCTACTTCAACATTATCCTCCTGCCATCTGTCAAGAGTACTAACGTCTTTTTTTTCATCAGGCTTTTTCTTCTTTAGATTCTTTCTTAGTCTCTCTTACATTCTCAATAATGCTTACGGCACTATTAACAGTTTCTGCTTTTAAGAATCCTCTTGCCTGCAACTGATGAAGTATATCTTCTACATCATCAACATTTAATATGTCTTCTTTTCTTCATCTGATTTCATAACCATATCCATATCTTCATCAAATTCCATATCAACTGTTTCTGTTGTATCTTCACCTAAGTCATCTATAACCGGTTCTTCAACTTTAGACACATCATCCGAGTTAATCAATTTAAAATCTTCATCTTCTTCAAGTGGAACCTTTGTATTAACCGGTGCTTTACCTTTTTATCTTCCTTTAAAGGATTTTCTGTCTTTTAGGTTTAACACTAAAAGGTCTAAGCTTCAATCTTTTTCTTCTCTTTTGTCAGTCTTAGCTACAACATCTTCTTCTCAGCTTCAGCTTTATCACTTGAATCTGATTCCAGCTCATTAAGATCATCACTAATTCCCGGAATTTTTATTTCTTCAACTTCCTGGGGATGAGTCATGCTGTTAACATCAATTGTTGCCCCTTCTATATCATCATAAGGCTTGATTTCTTCCACTACAGATTCATTAATTTCCGGAAAATCAAAAGATTCTGTATCTGCCGCTTCTTTTCCAACAACTTTTATCTTATCCATATTTTTATCTGTGCCTGTAACTTCTTCTATTGTTTTAGATTCCGCCTTACGTTGGTTGGCTTCTTTTACAGCTTCATCTATTCTTGACTTAATAGATGTTTTTTCCATTATTTTATCCATAAGCTCCTGAGTTGAAGGTTTTTTTTCTTCCTGCTCTTTAGACTTATTTTCTGATTTTTATTGTAGTTGTCCTGCTGTGTGGATGTTAAAGATTCATATTTTTTCTTTAAATCCATTGCCTTAACAACGTATTTTCCTTCCGCAAACCATAAGTTTATTTCGTCGCACATATTGACACATTTCTCGCCCTCGCCTGCAATATCATATAATTTTGCAAGTTCATAAGCCCACTTTTCTTCCATGTCAATGTTAACGTAATCTTCAAGAATCTTTATTAATTCTTCCACCGGCTTCTTCTTAGCTTTTGCCATTTTATATTTTAAAATAAATCTTGCTGAATCTCTTGGTGCCATTTCAATAAAGTCCTGATAAAATTCATTTGCCTCATCAAGTTCTTTTTTTAATTTTATGGAAATAAGGCATAATCTATATGCTAACTGTCTTCCTGTGTTAGTATTCTCATATGCCATAAGCAATATTTTCTTAGCCTGCTCATTATCGCCTGTTAATTCATAGGCGTCGGCAATAAGACTTAACAGATTGTTGTCACGGATTTTTTTGATATCCAATGAATCTGCCACGTCAACTGCCTTTTTCAAAATCGTGAGCGTGCATAGCTGTTTTTAACTCTTCTATTTTTAAGTTGTACTCGCTTTTTATCCATTTGACTTCCTCATTCCTTTGTCAATTTAAACTGTAACTCTTCCCTGAAGAGCCCTAAGCAAAGTAACGTTGTCCACATATTCTAAGTCCCCACCTACGGGAACACCACTTGCTATTCTTGTAACTTTTATTCCGAGTGGCTTTATGACCTTTGTAATGTACATAGCTGTAGCCTCGCCCTCCACGCTTGAATTAGTTGCAATAATTACTTCATTAACATCGTCCTTCAAACGCTCAAACAATTCCTTGCTTAATGTCATTCTGGCCAATACCCGCCATGGGATTAATTGCTCCGTGAAGAATGTGATAAACGCCCTTGTATTCACCTATTTTCTCATATGCAGCCATATCCTTTGTTGTTTCCACTACCATAATGGTCTTGTGGTCCCTTTCCTTACTGCTACATATTGGGCAATATCCTGGTCTGTAAGTGTGTAACAACACTTACAATATCTTACATTCTTTTTTGCGTCTATCATAGAATTTGCCAGACTTTCAACCTGTTCTTTTTGGCATATCCAAAATATGAAAAGCAAGTCTCCCTGCTGTTTTAGGTCCTATTCCCGGCAACCCTGATAATTCTTCTGATTAGTTTTGTTATATAACCACTGTAGTAATCCACTGTGCTTACCTCTTTCTAGAAAAAGTCCACCTAACCCGCCTGTTATCTTCTGACATCTTCTGTGTTGACATTTCATCCATCTTACGGATAGCTTCTGTTAACTGCCGCCATAACAAGATCTTCTAACATTTCTATATCATCAGGATCTACTACTTCAGGATCTAATTTAATCTTTGTTATTTCTTTTTGTGCCTGAAATAGTCACTTCAACAGCTCCACCACCTGATGTTGCTGTATATTCTGAACTTTCTAATTCTGCCTGTGCCTGCTCCATCTGCTTCTGCATCTTCTGAGCCTGTTTCATTATATTATTCATATTTCCAGGCATTCCTCCCGGAAATCCTCCTCGCTTTGCCATTTTAAAACTCCTCCTCTTCAATGTCCATGTTTATTTTGCTTACGACTTCCTGATAGTAATCGCTGAAAGTCTGATTATTTTCAAGCATAGTTACTTCAACTTTAACCTGCTTCTTTATTTCTTCACTTATCAAAGTGTTAAGCATCTCAATTACTTCCGGTTTCGAGCAGCCTTCTGTAGCCTATTGCTCCCGGATTAAAAACTATTAAAAGTGTGTTTTCCCTTTTACGCTAAATCTTGCATCCTGCAGGAAAGTCTTGTACGGATTGGATATGTGTCTTCTAACTGAACCCCAGTTATCCACAACATACTGCACATCTTCCGGTATAGCCTTTTCAAATACCTTTTTAGGCTTTGATTCCGGATTTGCACCTAAACTGCCTGTGGCCTGTGGAGCTGCCCCCCACATTAACCGTAAAGTTTTCCTTCTTCTATTTTCTTTTCCAAAATAGCGATTCTGTTATTAAGCGAGCTTACGTCTCTTTCCATTGCTGGCTTTGCAAGCTTTATTAATGCAATCTCTATTAAAACACGTTTTTGTGACGAATATTTGATTTGTCCTGAAAGTTCTGAAAGGATTCTAATGTATCGCATAATAACATCTACATTAACCATCTGTGCTTCTTCTTTCAAAGCTTTATTCTTTCTGCTGACGCATCAATTACTTCCATTATTTCGTCATCATCTGATGTCTTAATTAACATAAGATTTCTTAAATACCATATAAAATCATTAACAAACTGTCCCGGCTCTCTGCCCTGCATAATTATTTCATCCAAAAATATTAAGGCTTGTTGTTACATCTGAATCTATTACGCTTCTTGTAAGTCTGCTGAATATTTCATTGTCTACAGCACCAAGAACGTCAAGCACATTGTCATATGTTAACTTCTGTCCCAAATAAAAAGCAATGCATTGATCTAAAAGACTTAAGGCATCACGCATTGAACCGTCTGCTGCTTTTGCAACATATCTTATGGCCTTGTCCTCAACCTCAATTGATTCTTTTTCCATTAATTCGGACAATCTTGCCGCAATTGTGTCTATTGATATTCTCTTAAAATCATATCTCTGACAACGTGACAATATTGTTATGGGTATTTTATGTGGCTCTGTTGTAGCCAAAATAAAAATAACATATGCCGGTGGTTCTTCAAGTGTCTTTAACAATGCATTAAAAGCACCTATGGAAAGCATATGTACCTCGTCGATGATATACACTGTGTACTTACCACTTGAAGGCGAATATTGTATTTCATCTCGAATCTGTCTAATGTTATCCACACCGTTATTGGATGCCGCATCGATTTCAATAACATTCATGGCACTTCCATTGGTTATTCCACGACATGTTTCACATTCATTACAAGGGCTTCCATCAACGGATGCTCACAGTTGACAGCCTTGGCAAAAATCTTTGCCACACTTGTTTTACCAGTTCCTCTTGTTCCACAAAAAGATAGGCATGTCCGATACGGTTGGCATTAATCTGATTCTTTAATGTCTGAACTATGTGGTCCTGTCCCTTAACCTGATCAAATGTTGAAGGTCGAAACTTTCTATATAATGCTGTATAAGACATAATATCTCCTTTCCTAAAAAGTAACTGCTATGGATTCCAAGGGCATTGTAAGCCCTTTTACACCTTTGGAGTTTATTATATAATAAACTGGAAATGGTTACAAGCAATATATTTTGGTAATTTGGCATTTAAAAAGGTGAAACACAATTCTTTCTGTGTTTCACCTTTTTATTAATTATTAAATCCGCGCGATCTGCTTTGTGAGTATTCCATAAGCGTTACCTTTACAGTTAACTCGGTCTAGGCTTCCTCATGTCACATGAAATGATCTGTTTAGTGCTGCTTCATTCCTGACCTGACACGGTTCACAGGATTCCATTGCATAAGACCCAAACGTCAACATCACTTATAAAGGGCAGCCCTACAAAATAAACCCGAGGCCGACCATCACCCCTGCTGTAGCGGATTGCAGGTACAGGACGCCGCTATCTTCCCGGCTGCGCGGAAATGTTATATCAAATTTAGTACCGACAACTGTCGGTCAGAAATATAGTATACCTTATACTAATTTTCTTTGTCAATAAAGATTTTGAATTTTTGCCTAACTTTTCAGACAATGTTCTCTGTTCTTTCTGTTCAATCTCTTTTGCATCTTTCTACAAATAACCAATATGTTTACTATGCATATTGGTTATTCATCCTTCTGCTTTTTTTCTCAAATTTCTAAAAAAATCTTTCAGCAGATTACTGCACTCTTCTTCAAGTATGCACCTATTATCTTGTCCTGATAAACAATTACACAGCCGCAATTGGCACTTCACCTATTGAAGCATGAGCGCTTTCTTAGCCTGCTTAATTGACCTTCTTTCATGTACTTATTAGCTTTCTTGGAATCATAACTTTCTTCTCTAAATCAACATTGTTACTAATATCTTTATTTAAATCATTAACCTTACCACTCATAAATAGTCATTGCGAAAATCACTTTTTAATAAACAATTTCCGATTATCCTTTTCATCCTTATTTAGATTAGTTTGTGAAAACATCCTATTTGAAATACGGATAAATTGTATCCCATATGCTGTCTGTTTCCTGACCTAATCTCCAGTAAGCTGCACCTGCAAGCTTGTATTTTTCCATAATATCAAGTCTTGATTTTACAGATGTAGCATCTTCAAGCCAAATGCTCACTGTGCTGTCTCCCTTTTCATATGAAACAAAATTCTGACCTGTTGTTTCATCGAATGTCGGCTTTACTTTTGCATTAGTGTAAAGTTCTTTAGCTTTATCCATTGTAATTGCCTGACTTGAAAGGTAGTAATTGCCATTAGTTGCATCTTCCACATAAACGCCTTCACCCTTTTTGCCATCAGTTGCAGGAGTTGTAATCCAAGCTCTTGTGTAGAAAGGCATACCGTTAATTACTCTTGACGCATCACCTGTTAAAGCAATGGCATCGTTTACGGCCTTTTCCGTGAAAGTCATTGATGAAACAGAACCTGCTTCCTTACTTCCTGCGTAATGCTCATCGTAACTCATTATAATAATGTAATCTGCAACTAAAGACTGATGTGCAATGTCGTAATATTCTGAGCCTGATGATGGCACATAATTATCTATTGAAAGAACCTTTCCTGCTTTTCTGCATTCAATTGAAAGCTCTCTCAAAAACTGCAAATAACTGTTAATAATATCCTTATTAATAAACTCAAAATCAATGTTAATGCCATCAAGATTATAATCTTTTATGTTTGTCATAATGTTATCAACAAGATTTTCTCTCTTAGTAGTATCTGTTAACACTTTCTTGTGTATTCCTTTGCTTGCCTTGTCCTGAGTTCCAAAATCATTAACCAAAGCCCATACTTTAAGCCCTTTTGCTGTGAGCCTTTTCAACATAAGTTGCTGAAGCATATGATCTTAAGTTGCCTTTATTGTCAGACAAAGAATACCATGTTGGAGAAATAACATTTAAACCTTTTGTATGTTCAATTATTGTTTCCAAATTGCCATTAGCAGTCAGATTCGTTATTGCATTCCAACCTAAACTAATCTTTTATTCATCAAAACATGTGTATATGTATCTGCGTCAGATTTAAACTCAGTCTTCTTTATTTCTTTATCTTTTAATTTCTTTGCAGGCACATAGCCCATGAAACCGTCGTCAGTTCCAACCTTTGTCCAGTCGCCGCTTTCTTCTAATACTGTAACCTTGGTATTTTTCTTCAAAGTAGTTACAATAAGGTTCTGGTAATCTGCCTTTGTACGCATTTCAATGTTGCTCTTAACAGTCATCTGATTTTTCTCGCCTGATGTGTATTTAAGAACAATTCTTGCAGGAGATTTTCCCTGCGCCTTAACAACTTTATAATCAAAATCCACGTATTTCTTAACAAACTTTACATTAACATAGCAATTTTTTCCGTCCATAAAAGAAATAACATAGTCTGTATTTTCAGTTTCATTTATTGTCTTACCACCTATTTTAGTTTTGTAAGTTTTTGTGGCGTCAGTAAACATTACAAGGTTGTTGGTTGCGTCCACATAAAATCTTTTGTCAATATTTTTTTTATAATGGTGTTGATATTAAGGTAAGCTTCCTCGCCCTTTATAATACCGAACTCATCGCCATATCCATCTTCCAAAGCCACTGCTGCAATAGTTCCATCTGTCCCTATTGTGTAATCCGTGTCGTTGCCATTGTCATCCTCGTAGGTAAGTCCCATGTACCATTTTTGGTCAACCTGCCTTGTTAGTCTTTATAAACAAGTCACATCCTGTAGTTAGCAGAAGTGCTGATATTACGGTTATAATCAAAAATAGTTTATTTATAGTTTTTCTCAAATCAAAAATCCTCCTTAAGCTAATGTCTATCTACTATGATACCACATTCACCATAAAAAAAGAATAAATATCCACGGTAGGTTTTTTCATTAATATAAATTTTTTCGTAATTTTTATTAATGAAAAAAGCCACAAAATATGACTCTTTCTCGTTCTTAGGGAAACTCCATAATAAATCTAACTATATTAACTAAATAGGCGGTCAATGCCTTGTGATATATATTAAGTTAAACAGTTGTTATTATGTGTACATTTCCGTATTCGTATTATCCGTGTCTTTATTATACACATATTGAATGTACTTTTCAATCATTTTTCAAATAGTTTTTGTCTTAATTCATTATTTTTCAAAAATTGTAATATTTCGTACATTTTTTCGTATATATGTTATATTACAGCATTAAAAGGTCTTATTTCATATTTGCTTATGCAATTGGGATAATGTTATTTTGGATTTTTGTTTTACAGCAATTTTTATTTTGCAAATACTTGTTTTTTTATATATTTTTTACATAAAAGCTTTATTTACTACAATTTGTAAGATTTTACTACCTTAATAACTTTACACTATTTAAGATATTGGATATACTAATAGCAAGAAATAGTTGTTTTAATTATTTTGAATTTACACGAATCTAATGATAGAGAGGTGATTTTTATGAAAATTGAAAAAATCAATGATAATCAGATTCGTTGCACTCTGAGTAAGGAAGACTTAGCTGACCGCAACATTAAACTTAGCGAATTGGCTTACGGAACAGGCAAAACCCGTGAACTTTTTCAGGATATGATGCAGCAGGCTAATGATGATTTCGGTTTTGAGGTCAATGACATCCCACTAATGGTAGAAGCAATACCTGTTTCTCCTGAAACCATCGTCCTTGTTATAACCAAGGTTGAGAATCCTTCCGAAACCGAAGAACATCTCTCAAAATTCTTTTCTAAGGAGATGAAAGACGGTATTCTTTCACGCTTAGAAGATTCCGATATGGACCTTACAGATTTCGAAGAATTTGATGATGACATGGAAGATATTGACGCTTCCGCTAATGACAAGAAAGATGACAACGATGATTCATTGTTGTATAGCATTTTATATTCGACAGTTTAAGCCAGGTAATTGATGTTTCAAGATTGATTGCTCCAACATTTAAAGGTGACAGCTCAGTATACAAGTCACCATTCAATGACAAGTATTACTTATCTCTATGTGTTGAAGCTTCACAGGGTAAGAAACTTAACCGTATATACAGTATTCTTACTGAGCACGGAGTTCGTGAGAATCCAACATATGCCAAAGAACTTTTCTATATGGAACACTTTGACGAAATACTTGCAAACAAAGCAATTGAAACACTTGGTGCTTTATAATAAACAAAACCCTGTGTTGTACATCGAATCGGTACAACACAGGGTTCTTTTTATTCTTTTATTCTAATTTAATAATTTACAAACCCATTCTTATTCTTTTTTTGTAGATTGAGTTGTCTTTTGATATTGCAAAATTTATGATACTCTAATGATATTTTCACTATTAAAGCAAAATTATGCAACAATCTATAATCCATATATAAATACTATATTTACCGGCATTTATTGTAATAATAATCAAAGGTATTAAGCACCAAATTAGCATTCCCACCATTTTCAAACA
>VOFH01003477.1_pt1 | contig 33101 bp, 40 predicted proteins | sample 5384091 | NCBI WGS metagenome assembly VOFH01 (sample SAMN12384727, study PRJNA508395) | human gut metagenome | isolation source: healthy gut G | host: Homo sapiens
TGTAGTTTTTCCTTCGCACGGATCTCCTGCACAATGGTGTTCCCCGCAGGAAGCCAAGGGGTATAAAAGCAAATGCACATCACTCCGTTTGGATATCCCGCATGAAATCAGTTTGCAGTTCTGTGTTCATGCTTTCACGACCTTTCCCAAGAAAAAATAGCCGTCCCCATGAGAATGGGAACGGCTGGATGTTTTCCTGCTGATTATTATTCTCTGATTTTGATAGAATGAGAATGCAAGACAGCGTTCGAACAAATATGCGACAGAAGGTGAAGCTATGCCGCTGGGACCAGACAGAACAACAATCTTCTGCACCTGACACTGGATATCTGGCAGGAACAGATTTTTTCAACGAGGCTGCGTATCCATCCGGATTCTGAACGTCAATGACGAAACTTTGAGGGAACTGCTCACCACGGCGGCGGATAAGCCATCAGATGGAGGCGTTGGTGTGCAGAGCAAAGCCGGTTTGTCAAATTGCTGCCGGAGCTCCGCTCTTCATGCTGGATAAGGAACAGGAGCTCACGCGCCATAGAGTCCTGTTTTTCAGATGCATCCGTCAAATTTGATGGAGCCTGAATCTCCGCCCGGCAATTTTCTTTCGTTTGACAGCTGTATTCAGCATCCCCCTGGGATCTTTCATTTTTCCGTGGCGGGCCGATATTTGAGGAGGGCCATCTGCGGCGGCTGAAAAAACGGACTGAGACATCTTTTTGCCGTGGCGGGCGCATGACTGCTTCAACAGCAGCGCGACTTCTGGATGATGATGGACAGCTTCCATGGCAGGTATTGAAGCATTCACCGTTCGCCGGCCATCTCATCCTCCTACACCTTTGCCGCAGTCCCGGGGACGAAAAAAAAATGGTGTTCGTCCAACGAATCAGCTTTCCATCACCCTCCATTTTCAGCTTCACGTTTAATGAACGGCCTGCATCATGCCATGCCATGCCCCCAGCCAGTGCCGGAACTGTGGAAATGCTTTTCACGGCCGTAAATATGCAAAATATTGCAGCGGCAACGCGCGCCTCAGGATCACAGGCATGACATGTCTACGTCGGCAGTGCCATGGTTTGACAGAAGAGCCAGAAGGGGAGAACAGGATCTACCGTCTGTTTTTGCACCCGGACCAACACCATCCGCAAACACCACCAGAGGGGCACGGTCAGACGACCTGCGCCGTGAATCGCTTCGCCTTGGTGAAATCTTGCATATCGGGGACAAGGCCCTTATGGGTCAACGGCAGCGGCGGCTGGTTATGCTTCGGGATATGGAGCAGGAGCGGCTTTTTATGCGAAGCCTGAAAGCGGTGTACCCGTGACAAAGAAATGTATTCCGTTGCAGGAGGGGGGCCCAACGAAAGGCTGGCGAGGCGGCTGCAGACAGGGGACATGCTTGCGGCAGCTCAACAGTTTCTTAAAACGAAGGTTATCTGACGGTTTTAGCCAGAAGCTACTGCGAACCCTTTTCTCAGCATTCGCTGGAATGCCAAAGTTTTCCGCCCTGCCGCTACGCCCAGCCGTTATTATCAGCTGCGTCAAATAGCTTTCCTTTGTGCAGTTCACGGACAGGCTGCGGAAATCGATCTTTAATGAAGATTCAGGACAAATTGAATATCTCAGCCGTACCGCCAGGCGTTTGCTGGAAGAATACCGTACGGTATTCCAAACTGAATCACTGGGAGAGCGTGTCTTTGACCTCGGATGCGGAGGAACCCGGCTGTGTCCTATGACCGCCATGCGCAGGACACTGCTCCGCCAGAATAGCCGAAATCCTGAAACCACGGGGAACTGACTTTGGTCCGCAGCTATCTGGGACTCTGTCATCCGGAGGAAAAAAAGGCCTATCCTTTCAGGAACTGGCCGTTCGTCTGAACTACAATGGACCAGCGGCGCGGAAAAGGCCTACTAAAAATGCCATCAACAAATTAAAAAGCAGCTCCATGGCGGGGCATACCGGGCGATGGCTGGATGTCCAGCCAAGGCCATCCAGGAGGCACAGTGCAGAACAAAGGCGGATTGAGAGCATGTTCTGCCATTGTTTTCCGAGTGCCCGATAGTGAACGTATAACTCTCACTTTTAAGCAATCCTCAAACGCTCTAAGCCCCATATTTGCGCGCCTCTAAAACAGCTTTTTACGCTTAAAAAGTAAGACGAAAGAACAGTAAAAAGCCGCGTTGAAACTTTGAAAAGTGATATCCCAATATACATATCGTCGGCGTGGGCGTCTGGTTACCCACTCTATACATGTCGTTCCGCTTGTCAGCATACTCAGATTGTTTCTCCCGAATAATTTCAATTTCCCCCTTGCATTCCGCTACTCACTGAGGTAAAGACGTTGCTTCTCATAATGGTACAGCTCAAATGTCCGCAAGGGCACAATGTCAGGCCATGCCCGCCGCAGTACGCAACTGCGCCTGCTCCGTATTGTTCAATCATGCCAAAATAATCTAAGCAAGTTTTCTGGAAGTCATCAACGCTCTTGTAGAAAACATTGACTGCAATGCTGGACCGGACTTACTATACAGGCAAGCCTTGCTGCCATGTCCGTCCGCGATTGCCATGATAACCGTTCCGTCATCATATTCGAGTTTCTTAAAGCTATCCTGGCACTCTTTATCTACCCGCTTGTGGGAGGCACCCTGCACACTTTCTCCGAATACCATTCGTTTCATGATGCAATCATCCTCTCCGGAGAAAGCTCCGATCACCATACATCATTTGCTCCAATCGAACCCGGATCGGGAATGTTGTTCATATCCAGCACCAGAGGCGCATTTGTTGCGCTGGGCGTGTTGTTCCCAGCAGGAACGACATCCATTTCTTTCTGGTCTGCTTGCCGGAGCAGAAACCAGCGAGGCTGCGGTAGATGCCCACTTGATCATCTTAACGAGTGCCTGCGGATTGTTCGCCTGCAAGACAAGCTCGCGGTTGCCAGTAAACTGCTGGAGCACATCGTCATCCGCATCCTGACCGATAGAGATCGCGATACGAACAGCTTTCTTGCCCCAGGGCAGGTGCAGCAACTTATCCAGAGATTTCTTATAGTCATCTGTCGGCTGTCCGTCCGAGAGCAGCACGATGACGGGGGGAAGTGCGCGATCCGTCATTGGTGGAATGGTAAAGCTGCGCTGCCAGCATCTCAAAAGCCTTTCAAGATCGGTGACACCACCGGCATCCAGATCATCCCATGCAAAGTCTTCATGTTTACCGGGTCCGGCGTCACCCAAGTCGCCCCGGTGGAGAACTTCAGCGTTTTTTCACAAGGAGCTGCGCATTGGGATTATCCTTTGCAGCATCTACCATCTCCGGGATGGTAGACTGAATTGCGATTCACAATTTTTTCGCCGTACATGGAGCCAGAACAGTCGACCACCCAAAAGAAATGAAGCGGTCTGCTTGCCAATTCACCGCCTGACGTTTCAATGCTTCTGCCATTTTAATTTCCTCCTATGTAGCATCCTGTGTTTATTTGAATTCTCCGGTCATCTGACCGAAGTCAATGCGAACATCTTTTGCGATGGCTGCGCTCTTGCCGATCGCAACGGGAATCTGCATTCCATCCGGTTTGATATACGTCCAGTTCTCCGTACTTTCATTGCGAATGCCCCAGAGATTTGGATTCTTCGGATTCTGGACAACAGAGCCGACAACGGTGTTCATGTCGAAATTACCGTAGATATGATGTGCATAGAGCTTGGCATCTTTTTGAAGCAGGACGCGACTCTTCCCGACGATCAGCGTCGCCGGCATGGGAACCGTACTCTTACAGTTCCAGCAGGTCTGCGCTATGCCATTGTCATGTTTTTGTGCATCAAAGAATACCTCCGCGCCGCACTTCGGGCAAAGAACAATGCCGGAGAGCAGATTGGCAAATGCCTCAAGCCACTCTTTTTCGGTCACGCGTTTATTTGGCGCGGTCAAACCAACTGTAAAGGACTTTATAAAAGATCGCGGATGACCTGCGGATACAGCTCCCAATAGATGATGACATTGTCCTGATATCCCTTGACCGGGCGATTGCTCTTGTCGTTCGGATCATAGATGAAAATCGGGTTCTTACCGTACAGTTTGTTCATGGCGTGAATGTCCATGCACTTGATTTCAGCTTCGAGCTTGCCTTCCAACGGATGCCCCATCATAAACATATAAAACAGCAGCACCGCCAACGAATAAAGATCGGTGTTCCGGGACGGCTTTGCCTGTCCCATGACGATTTCCGGGGCCATGAAGCGCGGTGTGCCATATACGGAACTGTTGTCGATTCCATTGGCAGATACATTGTCATTATCACAGATCAGCACATCGCCGGTATCCGGATCAAAGAACATATTGCCGAACGAAATATCCCGGTAGCTGTATCCCATCGTGTGCAGCTTCTGATAGCCATTTGTCAGGTTATAGGCTGCTTTGCAAAGCGTCCGGAACGACGGCTCTGCACGACGCTTCATCATGTCTACAATGCTTTTGAAGTTCTTTGGACGTAACGGCATGATATAGCCAAAGGACTCGCCGTATCCTTTGAAAATCAAATCCTGCGGCCAGAGGAATGAATCATCCGGCGCACCTCTGGTAATCAGGTTATCCAGAATCTCTTTTTTGCGATTTGGTCGCCATGTGCTTGAAGTACCACTTGAGTGCATAGTGCTTGCTGCCACACTCTACATCATAGACTTCGCCTTGTCCGCCTGCGCCAAGCAGAGCGTTTACTTTATATTTGTTAGAGCTTTCCGATGTCAGAAAAGTTCCTGCTTTTAACTGCCCGTCCACGTTCATTCCTCCTTATCGTATTAACTGCAAAACAGACTGCGTCACATTGCCGTTTGGAACAAAAATCTTGTAGGTTTTACTTGTCTGAAGCTCCACGCAGTTGCTGTAAGGCGTAATTGCCATCAAGGTCATCCACCTTCAAATCAAATCCTTCTTTTTGATCACCCTGAAAGATGATTCGGCGGTTCGTGATGCTACAGAATCCCGCGCATCGTCTGGTAGGTAACATTGTCTACCTGATCGGTTGTGCCGCCCCCATAGTTAACGCGCGTTCCCTTGAAAAGTCCCGGCGCAGAGTATCCGGAGTTTTCGTCGGACATAGCGTTTCCTTACGGTCTTCTTTTCATAGATTGCCTTGTCAATGTAATGGCAGACCTCACCGGATTTTAGAAAGATCTTATTTGTATTCAGAATCGGCAATCGTCCGCGCAGAATTTCCTGAACGGCAGCATCCGGTAGGATGCTCTACACCATTGGTGTTTTTTGATTGCGGCTTAAACAAATCTAATAATCCCATAGCCCCACCTCAGTAAATGATCTGAAACGTGATATCATGGCTTCTTGCGTACTTTTCTGCCTCGGAGAGTCTGTGACAAAGCAGCGTAAACTTCGGGTGTGTTCCAGAGAAAGCGTTTTCACCGATTGAATGTACCGATTCCGGAATTACAATGGATTGTAGGCTGCTACAATCTCGAAATGCATCAGCGCCGATGCTGTCCACCGTCTCTGGCAGTTTGATTTCGCTCAGACTGTCACAACCGCTGAACATCTTATCTGGAATGGAAATGATGTTATCAGGTACAACAACATTATTCAGCCGTTTGCAGTCCGAATAAACACCTTCTCCCACCCAAAACACAGAACGCGGAATCGAAATCGTCTTGAGTCCGGAACCTGCAAAGGAGTATTTTCCGATCTGTTCAATGCCTTGCGGCAGCATTGCCGTAACCAGCTCTGGGCAAGACTGAAATGCAAAATCGCCAATTTCTTTGAGTGTGTTGGGAAATATGACCTGCTTGAGCTCCGTGCAGCCGGCAAACGCGCCCGTGTCAATGACTTCAATTCCGTCCGTCATAACTGCTTCTCGCACTTCGCACTCCGCAAAAGAGCGCGGCATGATCCGTTTTACAACTTGGTTGTTATATCGGTTCGAGAAAATGATGGTTTTCTTGTTTTGACCAGAAAACCGGTGACACCATAGCCTCCGTCCACCTTTGTATAGCGGAACAAGTCCCCATATTGCCTGCCTGCGTCCGGATGGCGGTCTGCCTGAATTGCCGGAGCCGCACCGCTTTTTTGCGCGGCTGATTTGAATGTCGCAAGGTTTATGTAAAAGCCTCTGCCCATAACAGACGCACCACACAGAAACCGCCCAATCTGCATTGAGCCGACTGACACCGTACTCGTCCACCAGACGCTTTACAAATCGAAAAGCAAATGCATTGTTAATATGCGCAACACCTGCAATCTCATTGGCAATGCCAAGCTCATACGTTGTATTTATGAGATTGATCTGCATCTGCTGCCCCGGAAAGAGATCCTTCATCAAGCCGGCAAAGACCTTCTTGTCTGTGACCGCTGCCGGGTAATCACGGAGCATTTTTGAAAAATCGTCTTCAAACATGTTCCTGCCTCCTTAGTCTACACCGAGTGCCTTGAAAACCGCCTCCTGCGGGGTGGAGTAGAAAATCAGGCTGAATGCACCGACCAGCTCGGACGGAACGCTGCCGATATCTGCTGCAGAAGTGATTGGCAGCAGGACTTTTTTCGCACCGCTGTCGAGGCACACCTGAAGCACGTTGGCAAGATCTTCGACTTTCATAATTGTTCCGCTAATGCTGATGTCGCCCAGAACAGCCAAACCGGTCACAGTCGGGCGAGACAACGCAACGGAGCAAATTGCAATAACGGTCGGAAGTGCCAGATGCTTCGTGATCCCGATGCCGTTCAAATCCTGATAATTGATGATGTAATCTTTGCTTGTCGTGCTGATATTACCGCTGATGGCGTTTGCGTTGGCTTTGAGATAGTTAAACGCGGTATTGGTTGATTCTTTTGCTTCGCGGTCCGTGCCAAGTCCTGTCCGCTCCAGCTTGCCGTTGCCGGGAAGCATTTGCGTTTCAAGGCGATAGACGCCGATCATGCCGCTCTTGCCGCGAGAAACTGTATAGATATGACCTGGATTACACATGCCATCCGGAATCAGTTTGCCGCCACCTTGCTCAGGAACAGACACAAAGGTTTCTCAAAGCTGTCGTTATCTACGAACGAGAAATTGACATCGTAGAACTCCATGCCGCCGATTTTTAAGCTGCCTTAACACGGCGGCGCATCTCCAGGGCAAAGGTAAGCACCTCACGGACTTCCTCCTTACTGAAGTCACCGTCTGGATAAAGCAGTTTCAGCATGCCTGAAACCATTTTGCGAACGGCAATCGTATCGCGCTGATTCAGGTTGCTGCCAAGTTTGAAGTATTTATCCAAGGCATCGCCGAACGATTCCTTCCGCAGTTCCCGCAGGAACTCCGAGAGGTAGTCCGTATGAAGCCGTAATCGTTGGTAAAGCTGTTTGGACGGAACTTTGGAATCTCCCAACCGGGAAGGTAGCAATGAATACGGTCAAGAAACGCAGTATCATACGCCATCGCATCCGGGAACGGTTCGAATAGATGTGGGAGGTCTTGAGCAGCACAGAAATATCCTGATTGATATTGCCGACAAAGACCATCGAGGCGGATGCAGATTTTTCTTCCTTTGCCGCGGGCGAAGGAGCCGGAGGCCATGTAGTCCTTCATGATTTGAACGCCGTCTTTATCCTTGAAGTTGATACCGGCGATTTCATCGAACGCCACACAGTCCCACATGCCGACGAGACCGACTGTCTTTGTGCCAATGTTGTAGAACAGGTTGGCAACGGATGTTTGACCGCCGGAAACGAGAATGCTGTTCGGGGAAATCTCTTTATAGATATGGGACTTACCGGTACTGCGTGGACCGAGTTCGCAGTAGTTGAAATTGTTTTCTACCAGTGGAACCATACGCGCCAACAGCAGCCACTTTTACACGCTCCGGGAAGTTGTCTGGTTCCATACCGGAAGAACGGAGCATGATCGTGAGCCATTCTTCTTTGGTGAAAGCCTTGCGCCCATTTTTGACTTCGTCCATGTCGATATGGGGCATCTGAATCGGAGTCAGCTTATAAATTCTGATGGGGCTGACTCGCTTATCTTCTTCGACAAATTCATATTCAAGCTGGACGATGCAGACCAGATACCGCCGCAGAGCAGCCGATCATATTTGGAAGCGTATTCCGGTTGAATTGGAATGTTTTGATTCCGAGGTTGGAAAACTCAGCCTCATAGCGGTCTTCCTTGATGTTCAACTTGACCGTCAGCTTATCAATGACCGTGTAGCTGCCGCGCTCACGCAAAATGGACAGGATCTTCTGCGCCTCGTCCGGGCGGACGAAATTGTCCGCCAGAATCTTTTTGACATTGTGAATGCCCTCGTCAATCACGCTTTGGTCGTCCGAGCTGCAGTACTGTCCCAGGAGGAACTCCAGAACATAGACCGGAACATTCGCGCCCTCTTTGATTGATTTTGTGAGGTCTTTGCGGACGATCTTGCCATCAAAATAGGCACGAAGCTTGCGATCAAGCGTTTCGTTTGACTTTCTTCGAGATTTGGTGTTTCCAGCACTTTACGCTGTTCCATGTTCTCAAATTCAACCATTGCTCTTATCCTCCTATCTTAAAAATCCAAAGCCGAAATCATCCGCAAAAGCGATGTCCATAATGATCTCATGCCGCAGGACTTCAAGATCGTTCTTATCATCGAATGCAACAAGATAGTATTTCCGACTCCTATCGTATTTCTTGTTCTTGAACGAGAACCTCAGACGGAAGACACGCTTTGTCGTATCCTTGTCCTTCTTATCAGCAATATAGATATTCTCGTTGGAGATTTTCTCGTTGTCGTCCGAGATAAAGTAGAGTCGGTAGGTCGTTTCTTTCACGACGTCACTGACAGGTTCAGTCTGTATGAAATCAAGCGTTGTAATCAGATTCGTGATTTTGGAAGTCAGGCTGACAAGCGCAATCTGTGCGGTTGTCGTGTCCCCGACGTCCTTTCTCTGTTTTCACATCAATCAGCGGGATGATCAGCTCCTGCGGAGAGCTGCCGCCGTGAACATAGTTAAGACCAGCACCTGCTGCCTTGAACAAATCGCTGCCAAGGGGAAAATATACCGTTCTGCCGTCTTTTCACCAGTAATCGAAGCAAGCGGCAAACTTGTCACACCGGCTGCCTGAATCTTTTCAGTGGTGAGCGCGAACCTACGTCCAGCGTTGGGAATCCCGTTGATCTTATCGCTCTCGTGCAGTTTGTCCCGCTTATAGAGAAAACCATGATCTGCGGTAATGATGTAATGGATCGTGTTTGCGCTGACGGTCAGACGTTTGATCAGCGTGAAAATTTCATTGACCGCTTCCTCACAGGCTGCGAAGACCTCGTTCTCCGTGCTCGGCTTGTCTCCGCGCGCGTCGATCTGGTTGTGGTAGACATAGACCACGTCTTGACCAGTAAAGACTTCTCTCGCAGTTCGGCAACCTTCATGGACTTAATATCGTCAAATTGGACACACCGGCTGTTCGGCTGTGCCACCTGCAAAATTGCTTCGCGCTGCTTGAGATCGTCAGTCTGCTTTGCCGTCTATGGTAACGTGGAGATCTGGGCAGACTGTAATCGTTTTATGCGGCAACAGCGCCGCCATGCCGAACCGCGTATAGGACGGCAGAACCGCCTGCATTGCAGAGATCGTTGCGGTGCATTTCTCGTCTGCCTGAATCTTCTCAAAGAGTGTCCGCCCGACCTCATATCGCAGCGCATCCGAAATGATAACGACTGTACGTTCTTTTGTTATTGCGAACAAAGCGGGAATAAAAATCGCTGCTGTGGCAATCCGCTCTTTCCGTCAGCCTCCCGTAAAGTCTCTGATTCCAGTTGACGATCTGCTTGTTCAGATAGTCGTTGGTATAGATGTTCTCACCAGATCGCGCAGTCGTTCAAAGTCCGCGCCTGCTTTCCAGCCGGTCAAAAAAAAATAGAGGTAGAAGTACCGATAGCGGCGGTCGATGAGATAATCCCTGCGCTGTGTATTGCTTGACAATATTTTCAATACCCGTGACAGGGACATAGAGTCCGGGAGCCATAATGTAAAATGCGTTCTCAAGGATGAAATATTCGCTACGGAACCGCTTTCCCAAAGTGCATCTTACGCCGCAGTGTGCAGATCTCTGAATTGTCTTTCCACCGAGCTTGGCATCGAGGTCTTCGCTCTCTAGCCGCCCCTGATCCATGCGATCAACAGCTTGTCAATGCCTGCAAATACACAGCAGTCCACGAGCTTCCGCCGGCAGTTTGCTGAACGCTCCGGCAGCACCGAGGGCTTCATAGGCAAGCTCTGAGATCTCATCAAATCGTTCTCCATAGAGATAGCTGTTCATCAGATTATCCAGGAACGCGATGATATTGCCGGACTTGTAGGAGATAAACGGCTTCCACGCCTGTGGCATTTCCGCAGTAATGCTCCGGGAGGCATAGGTTGCAAAGCACGTCATCACAAACTTTTGGAGCGTCGGCTTCGGGTCGGTGTAGCCGAACACGACCTCGACCTGCTGCCAGAACGCTGTGAGCAGGTCGTATTTCTCAAACTCTGCCAGATACTTGTTGTCCTCCATCCCGTCATCCGTCAGGATGCAGCGGACGACCTCCTCAAACGAAGCGGTTTTGCTCTTGCAGAGAACACTCATGAGCGCAACCTCAATCGTGTTGCGGTTAAAAGTTTCGAGCTCAGATCATAGAACTTCTGGGTCCGGTCTTTGTTCGCAAAGAATTTTATGTAGTGCTGGATCACCGGCTTATACCGCTCGTCGATACCGAGATCAAGGGCGAGCAGCGAGGCACGGTCTGCGAAAAACTCCTTGGAATACCGGATGGTGTCTGCGAGGTGGTTATCCCTAATGGCAGGCTTCGCAAAGGGCGCATAGACAAGATAATTCGTGGTTCTGTCTACGCACTCCAGAAAGTATTTCGTATAGAACTGGTTGTCCGGCGCAAGGTGCAGCACCTGGCATTTTCCAGCTCCAGCGTGTCAATATCCTCGGCAAACTCCGCATTGTCGTCATACCAGAAGACCAGCCCGCACATCCCCGGTAAAACTCCGCGTTGAGCTTATCTGCGATTTGTTTTAAGTTCAGTTCTGCCATGTTTAGTCTCCAACTTGGTTTCTTCGTTACTTCTCAAAAAAACAGCCATTTCCTCTGTGGCCTGCTTATACCAACCATTCATGAAGGATGTCATCTCGGGTTTTAAGCCTTTGCCTCGAAGATAGTTGCTAAAAGGAGGAAGTGTCGACTCTTCAAAGTATTCTTTTAACAACGAAAATATATCTATCCCTTTTTCAACTACACTCATCAACATTTCGTACTCTTCAACATTAAAGTTGAAATAGTATTTAACTCTGGCGCAACCTTTTTTCTTCTCTATTTCCTTGATAATTCCCTCGTAGTAATATGGATTTGCATTTATGCTATCCATAGAAACTGCAACAACATATATTTCTTCAATCTCTGAAAACTTTTCTCCTGGTTGAATTGCCTTTTTGAGCAAAGCTGTCGGCTTCAAGGATAGGCAGATAAAGAGTTTTCGATTATTTTTCTCAACATCTTTATTGCATGCCATTACTTTACTTAGTACGGAGACCCTTTTTTTGCTTCAACTGCAAGCAGTTTGTTTTCTTTTGCAGATATGCATCAGATGATTTCGCCTCATGTCCGCGCTTACCAATCAAAAACTCATCAATATAGGTGTAAGTTGTTTGAGCGGCTTCCCTCGTTAGATCTTGAATATATCTTTCATATAAGCGACCATAGAACGCCATTGCACGACTATCCTCGGTTGAATAGCAGTCCCTTATCAACCAATACAATTTTTCAAAAAGGCATTCGACAGCGTATAATCGCTAATTGAGAGATAGTTTCCTTTGCCATCGAGTAAAAATGGCGCTCTCTGAAATCCCTCGAAATTCCATTCTTCGTTTTCGGTATGCACAGCCCATTCATGCAAATCTTCTGGCTTGGCCGACAATGATGATAGTGTTTTAAGGAGCAAATCACAATTGACGCTGCTTTTTTATATATCGCTTTAATATTGCGCCATACAGAAAAATAGTTAAGCCGGTTGTTGCTGGAATCATAAGGTTGTAGCTCCCATAATAGAAACGCCATGTATTGAGTAATCGACACCCGTATTTTTCCAAAAAAGCAGCTGGATAGTCACGGTATTCGCCTTGCACATCAGCAGCAAAGTTTGTTTTATCTTTACATAGATTTCAAGCATGTAATACATACGCAAAATGCGCCCGGCGACACTCGGCTGGTTATTCAAATGATAAGTTGAGTAGAGAAAGTGCCCTTCATCAAACTCCGCCTTGTTTTTTTTTCCTTCAACCTTATCAGCGACAACTAATTGGAGACGGATTATCTGCGCATAATCTTCTTTAGTGATTGAGTAGTCCGTTTTAGAAAGAGTGCTATAATCGCCATAAATAAGGATTTTCTTGAGAAAAATCAGGAACATTTGTAAGGAAATAATATGCCAGTCTTTTCGGTATACCGGATTTGAAGGAAGCCCATTCACCAGTCTTTCATCAATCCCAAGGATTTCCTTTTTAATTGCCATTTCAAACGGTATCGAAATCTCACAGTAGAAAGACCGGATAGGATTCAGCTTCACATTTCTGATTCCAATGAGCTCAGCAATAATCGACAGCGTTTTGTGCATATTTATTTTTCCAATCTCTTCAATCAGATTGGGGGCGGGTTCTCCAAAAACATCAGAATATCCAAGCAAGAGTTGTATTCCGGTAGCGTCGACTTTATACATAGCCCATTTCCTCCTGGCCTATATCTTTTTATTTAATCGCCGTCAAAATCTATCTTCTTCCCGTCCTGTCCGGTTTGTACCTTTTCGTAGTTCACTTTTACGCCGTCATCGAGATCAATGTCGATGCGGGAGAGAGCGAGGTGGGCGATTTTGGCGTCGTAGTCTTTGGACTCTTTGAGCTGCTTGGTCAGCTTGTCCTGCGCTTCTGCGCGGCGGAGACCTCGCGGGCGTTGCTGCTGTTGTCGATGGTGTCCTGCATCCGGGCGATCTCGCTCATAGACGCGCTGGACGCGGTGCAGGTACTCCACGCGGACGTTGCCGGTGGTGTCGGCGTTCCAGCGGTGCAGGTAGACCAGTGCCTTGAAGCCGTTCTGCTTGCCGCTGTCAAACAACCAGTAGATCGGACGCTTCTGATAGGTCTTGATGTGATCCTTGATGAAGTCGTTCAGGAAATAATTGCGGATGACCTCACGGCTGGTGCTGCCCTTGCCCGCAAGGGCGTTTGCGACGAAGTCCAGATTTTCCTCCAGTGTGTCGCTGCCATAGACAGTGCGGACAAATTCCACAAAACGCCCCACAATATCGTCCTTGAAGTATTCCTCATCGGTGACGGGGATGCAGTTGTCCTCGTCGGGCAGGAAGGTCTTGTACCGGCTTTCGTCCCATTCACCGCCTGCATAGGCAAGCCCCTCCACATCCAGAGAGTAACGGCCAAACATACAGCCCACAGCGTAGGAGATGAGGGAGACGATCTCGTCGCGCATGGTGCGGACGTAGTTGCTGCCCCTTCATGGATTCCGGCACATCGTCACGGCTAGTGAACACGCGATGCACGGTCACGTCTTTGTCCGCCACATCCGGCGTCAATTCATCCTGCAAACCGTAAATGTCAATGAAAATGCGGTTCAGTTCTTCTTCGTTCTTTTGAGCTGCTGGAAGCGTTCTTCGCACTCGGCTTGCCAAGCAGCATATTTCTCGGAAATCAGTCGTCCCATATGTCGATCCTCTTTTCGTACTTTGCCCGCAGCTCGGTCAAGACCTGTTGGTAGTTGGTCTGGCCGCTGGCAATCCGGTCAAGGTTGCTGCGGGTCGATTTGCTGATCGCCATGCCCTCAGCGGCAAAGGTTCCGCGGATGTTGCGGAGATTGCTTTTGTGCTGCGAAGCAATATATTTCTCGGAAGTTGGATTACCTTTCATTGCTCATCATCCTCTTCAAGCGCATATGTCACTTGATCCATAGATATAGTCCTTTGAAATGTCGCTCGTATAATGATTGGACCATTATCACAAGAATAGGAGAAAGGCTTTGGGCCGGTCAGCGTATACCCCAATTGTTCCAATATGTCTCCAATTTTTTCTTCGCAAACAGCAATATTGTTTTCGCTTGTAATATACACAGCTATGTTCATCACTGCACTTTGATTGTAATCGGTATCGTTATATTTAACATGAAAAACACAAGAGGAAACCTGTTCACAGCACACTATCTGCGGAATATTCTTACTCAATATTCCTATGTACTGCACTTTGTCAATATAGCTATCTAATCCTTTCAACAGCCCTTCTTCGAGTCTGTCCCACTCCCTTTGATACATAACTTTCCTCCTATAAATTCTTCTAATTGCGCAACATCCGCTTCAGACAATTTATTTACCGAACAATACTTCTTACCAAGTCCATTCAAGGATGTACCAACTGATACAACCGCCTTTATTGATTTATCAGAACAAATAATCCAGTATCTATCATGAATATTGGAAAATGGAGCGCTATAGCTACAACAAACACTTCCATTCATTTTTTTAGCTAAAGCCTCTGCAAATTTCCCATGCGTATTTTCGGAATAAACGGTGAGTTTATTTATCCCCATCTCCGAAAAGCCACGATGTTAACGTCTCTGCGATTGAAGGACATCTTCATCGCTAATTTTAGAAAATACCTATCGATTATTGTAAGATTGCAGCCATTTGAATCTATTCCGAATTCATGCGAAATTCGTTCAAGAGCTTCTTTTAATGATACTTTTGGCTGTACAGCTTCAAATTTAACAAACACCTCTGCCACCTGTTTTCCCTCCTCACACCAGTGGATTCCGCGTGAAATCCCAGGAGCTTTCGAAGGACGTTTCGTCCGTTTCAACTAAATCGATACACTCTTGTACGATTGGAGAAATATATGTATCAATGGTGTCGGTGACTTGGATATACGGAATTTTAGGAATATGTCCTGTACTGTAGTGCATTCCTTGACTAACAACTTTTGCAATTACTGCAAACATTAGAGTTGAAGTATGCTAATACCGAATTCCAGTGCTCTTGTGGAATATAACTTGGCGTAACATCAGAATAGATATATCCGGGAGCCATGTTTTTTGCGTTAAACACATCTGCAAGATCGTTCCAAACAATACCGGGTTTGAAGTAGATTTCTGTTTTCTTTACAACAAAATCAGGACTGCTTAAATACGGGTATTTTTTCATTACAGTATCCTTTATTTCTTTTGCGTCATCCAATGTCAATAAGCCGATTCAGCTGCTCGGCGGTATCTTCCACACCCACGCTGTCCATGCTAATCTGACCGTCGGTGTCTTCCGCTGCCACAAACCGGCGCAGTAAATCCCAGTTGTAGCTCTCCACATTCAGGATAGAGCCGTACTCCTTGGCATCGGTCAGGGTGTCCAGCAGACCTTCCATCTGCATCTTGGCGGCGTTCTTCTCAATATCGTCCAACCCAGCGCCGAAATACTTCAGGTGCGCACGGTTGATGCTGTTGCTCTCCTGAATGGCATAGACATGGCAACTGTTTTCACCGTTGAGGATACGGCGATTGTACTGCCGCGCTTTCATCATCACGGCAAAATACGCCAACTGATAGGCACGGTCATCAATGTCCAGACCATAGATGTTGTGTTCCAGAATGCTCTTTGCAGCATCACGCTGGCTGTAACCGGCACTCTCATAAATCTGCATCAGCACATCAAAGGCGTAAACCAGAATATGGCCGGAGCCCATGCAGGGGTCGATGAGCTTGATGTCTTCCGGATTCAAGGCAGCGTACTCTTTACGAATTTCCGCCAGTTTTGCCTGCACCTCCGGTTCCTGCTGTGCCTCTTCCAGATAGTATTTCCAGTTTTCTTTCAGGCCGCAGTCGGGGTGTCCTTCCACCCACAGACGGCCAAGGCTGTTTTCCACCATGTAACGAACGATCCAATCTGGGGTAAACAGCTGGGTTACGGCAGGGATTTCCTCTTTGGTGATCTTGCCGTTCTTTGCAAAGGCAGTGGCCTTCGGCTCGGTATTGTAAAATAACGGACAGTCTGAGCAGCAGCTCGGTGTAGCAAATCGACTGAGATTGGCATCTGCAGTATCATTGGTGCTGTTCAAAAAATTACTTGATAAGCGTCTAAATTCGAGACTAAGTTTCCTCAAGTCTTTGATGTTCATATATCCACCCCACAATAAGAACAAAAGATTTTTGCAATTCCAGCACAATACAGCACTTTTACATGGCGGTTACAGCAAGCACACTCAAATTCTGTTTCCGTAGTATCCTTGCCTTTCAACTCTTTCGTTGTCACTTTTTTCAATGGCTTATATGTCATCTTTATTAAGCTTCTCTGCTGATTGAACGATCGTGCCATCTTTCCAAAGGCTCTATTCAGTTCCTCCACCATATGGTTATATGCGACAGCTTCTGCTTGCTCGATGACTTCTTTAGTATAGAAAGAAGAGATGCTCTTTGCTAATCCACAATATGGACAAAACAATTCGTCAAAGGGGTCTTCCTCATTTTGAAACTCGTCAGCTTGCAGCTTAAATTCTGAACCGCAATACGGGCACTCAAATGAAACATAACCTTCACTGTCTCCCTGTATTTTGACCGTGAATGTATCATCATTCATAACGTACTCCACTCTTAGAACTCAATATTGATGACCGTATCCTTTTCCAATGCCCGCATGAGCTTATCCTGAAGCTCGGACACATAGCGCCGAACATCGTCTGCGCTCTCAAGCTGCCAAGTATTCGATGTATTGATGGATTTGATGCTCACGGTCTTCTGCTTTTTGATCTTCGGCTTGGGCGGTTCCGGAGCAGGCTGCGGCGTTGGCGTTTCCGGTCTCTTACCAGACGCGGTCTGCGCGGCGTCCGCCTGCGCTCTACGCTGCGCTTCCTCCGCCGCTTTACGCGCCAAGATTTTTGTCTCGGCATCGCTGATTTCGTTCAGACAGCGAACCTTCAGCGCATCGGCCTCCACCTTGATGTTCTGCAGCGTCGCAACATTATTGCTGCTGGTCGCTTTGTCGTGAAGCTCCTGGAATTTGGCAGCAAACTTGCCCATAAACTGCGGCTTGCTCTCTTTTCCTTCCAATTCGGCAAAAACACGGCTTTTCGCATCCTCAATAGCGGCGAGCACCGGTTCTTCCATTGTTTGCAGGACTTCATCATAAGCACGGATGTACTGGTCGAGCAGAGCGGGCAGCTTGAAAATATCGCTATATGGTGCAGGCTTCTGCATGATCGCCTTGATCTGTCCAACGGTATTCTCGACTTCGTCATTCACAATGAATGTCTTACTGTCGTCAAAAATCTTCATCAGGCGAATCGCGCGGTCGAAAATGCCGATTTGATCGCCGGTAAAGAACTTTCGGACAGGCTCATAATCCTCGGCAAAATCGAGGAAATCATCCCGCGCGGCATCGACGGCGCTGAAGAACTCCGCCGGATATTTGATGGGCAGCACTTGGCACAATAGTTGTTTTCCAGATGTGATCACAGCTTTTCCGGGATACTTGGGCTGCGAGGAATAGCGGATCTCCAGCTTCTCCAGCTCCGTCTTGAGGTTTGCGGCGTAGTTCAAGAAACTGTTCATCAGGGATTCATCGTCTTCACTGGCTGAGCTGACGCGGAACAGCTCTTTCATAACCTCACGGACGGCTTTTTTCTGCTTCTCGTTCGCTTTGACCTGCTTTTCCATCATGAGTTTTTCCAAAAACTCTTTGCGGGTCAGATAGCGCAGGATCTCATCGTCCGAGCTGGTGCGGCGCGTCACGACCTCGCTGTTCACAAAGAGCGTGATGTCGCCGTCTTTGAACAGCTTCGCAATCAGCCATTGAATGTCCGCCTCAACAAAACCATACGGAGCTTTCTGGAAACGATCATAAATGGACTTCATGGAGACTTTCATATGCCGCACCGTAACGGAGGCAATATAGTCGTTCACATCCTGCAAGGCCAGCCGATTGACGGATGCCGTTTCAGCGTCCAGTGTCAGTTGCTGCCCCTGATCCTTCAGCAACCGGCGAATATCATTCTCGCCCATAGCGGTATCAATATAGGAGAGCTTGTGATAGACGCTTGCGACAAGTTTTCCAAGCGCATCGTTGATGCGGCTTGCAATTTCTTTAGAATTGGACTGTATACGGTCTCCATTCACATAGATATCCGCGTTTTTCAGCGACTCTGCCAAAAACAGCTGTGCGGCTTCCCGCCGGTCGCGAGCTTCAATTCGTTTTGCCGCCTTGATCTGCTCAAACTGTGCTGCAGAGTTTGATGACTCGGACTTTAGATACTTTTCAATTTTGATTGCCGAACGCAGCTCATCAATGAAGGACCCGTCGTTTGGCAGGACGACAAGTACGCAGCGGCTCTGCCCGGAAAGCATGCGCATTGTGGGTTCGTCTGCGGCTTCATCACTGTCCGGTGTCAGAATGTGCAGCGTAATGTCATAGCTCTGGTTTGCCTTATAGGGACGGTCGTCCACGATCTGGTTGAAGCCGAATTGATACCTGCCGTTGAACGCGGCATAGCGGTACTTCTTCACCGGATAAAGACCGTCAAAAACCAGTTCAGCGGCAGTTCGCGTTGACTTCGACGGATCGACAAAGAACCCATCTATCGCCTTATTGATCTCCTGTTCTTCATTTGTCAAGGAACACATAAATCTCACCGTTCTTCTGAACAAGCGTCTGGCGGGCCAGTCGCTTCAGCGCCTCCTCCACACGCTGCGTCAGTTCCATGCGGTCTTCATTGACGCCGGAGACCATCAGGCTGGTAATGTTGTTTACGTTGGCGGTGATCTCCTTGACATACTTGATCATGAACAGGGCCTTGAGGACATTGACGTCAAAACACTCGGCGTCATGCTCCGGGTTCAGATATTCGTTGTCCAGCGCGCGCGTGATCACGCCCTTATGCGAATGGTCAAGAAACTGCTCAAGGGCGTCGTAGAACATATTAAAGGGCACCAGTGCACCCGGCTTCCTGCTTCATGACTCTTACAGCGGATTCCTTGAACAGCGCCAGCATGGAGCGCTCGCCCTCTGCAAGGTGCTTGCCGGAGGCGCCGTGCGTGCGGATGGCGGTAAGTCAGGACGCTGCCCAGCAGGTTGAACTGGTACGGAATGAACGGATAGACCGCGGAGAAATTCTCCCGGTCGGAATAGAGCTTCTTCTCGACGCCGTCGTTGAAAACGACCAGATTTTTGATGACGGTCGCCTTGTCATCGTAGAGAAGCGTGAGCGTTTCTTTGCCGGGCGCGTTCTTCTCCAGAATACGCTTCCGGATGACTTCGTCCACGTTGGCGGAGGACAACGAGAGGCGGGTATCAAAACGGCCCTGAATCTTCGAAAAGTCGTTGCCCTTTCAGTTTTCGTAATGGAGTCAATGTCCTGCTGGCTGGTGACGATGATCCACGCTTTGCCGCGGCAGGCGGTGCCAAGGTCTTCCGTCACCGTCTGCAGGTTGAGCATCAGCCTGGAATCTTCGCCGATATACTGGCCAATCTCGTCTACAAGGAACACGACGTGATGATTGCTGCCTTTTTTATCGATGTATTTTTTTACAAGATCGGCGAAACGCTCAATGCTGATCGAATACGGCTCTGCTGCTTTTTCGCACCAGTTACGGGCCGCTTCTTCGCTCATGAAGCCCATATCTGACAAAACTTCGACTACATCGTCCTGGATGAAGTCGAAGTCGTTACGCGCCTCCTGCCAGGGCGAACCGAAAGAATCCTCGAACCGGCTTTTGAACTCGCTGTATTTGCCGTCGTCGGTAAGCTTGCGTTCCAGGTCTGCAAGGAACGGGATGGAACCGCAGAAGCCCTGCATCTCGTTGAAAACCTTTAAGAAAACGGACACAATGGCATCCTTGGATTGCTTGCTGCTCATTTCGCCCTTGGAGTCAATGTTGAACAGCACAACATCCGTTGGAACGTTCGCGGCAAGACGCATATCGGCCAGAACGGTATTGTCAATGATTTTCTGGTCGTCGATGAAGTAGTCGATGGCAGCCTTGCCGTCGACGTTCTTGTTGGCGAGAAGATAAGAAAGAATTTTCAGAAAATGCGATTTACCGCTTCCAAAAAAACCGGAGATCCAAACGCCCATCTTGTCGGTTGTTCCAAGGATACCGCGTTTGTAGCTGGCGAAGAATTCCGCAAAGTGCTTTTGCAGCTCACGCGTAACGACATATTCTTCCAATTCCTGCCTGACATTGGAGCTGTCGTCTTGCCCAACCTTGATAACGCCTTTTATATCACGGTCAATCGGTTTTGCGAACAGGTCTTTAATCATCATAGCTTTCTCTCCTCAATCAACAAGCTTGAAAGCACGGTAGTAATTGTCGTCCTTGATTTCACCAAACAGGACTAGCTCCTGTCCATCGTATTCTCCGGGGTAAAACATGACCACCGGAACAGAGTCTATTACCTGGTGCAGGTTGTTCAGTACCGTGTGGGAACGCAGAAGCGGATAACATTTTCCGATTCCGGTGATAAACACAACCGAGTTGGCGGGGTACGCTCTCTGATATAGTTTACAATCAGGCTATCAGACGAAGTGATCCGGAAGCATGTTTGCCAACTGCCTTTGTGATTCTGTCAAACCCTTTTGTCTTCAAATTCAAAGCATTTCTCGAGATAGCCCTTTGTCTTTGAGTATCGAAATGAGGATGTCGTATAAATCGAATACGACAATGCGAAACCCGTCAATCGCTTCCTCGTTTTTTTGCCGTATGTACTCCACGTACTCACGGACGGCAAGCTCCTGCTCGGCAGGGTAATCAAAGATATAATATCCAACTTCATTGCCAAGCCCCTTATTCTGACGGAAGGAGGGCTTCTTGATAATTCCTTCAACTTTATCTAAGCGTTGTTCCAGTGAAAGCATCAGCTCACCCCCGTAATTGCTTTTATCATAGCACTATCGCCTTTTGCCTCGAGATGCCGCTCCAAGGCGATGTCCAAAATCGGCGGCGTGATTCTGCGTGTTTTTCCATCTGGCGCAAGCAGATTTGCATCGACCATAAAATTGAAGTAGCAGCCGAAGTTTTCTCTTTGTTGTGTCTTTCCACGCTTCAACTTCGGCACTCTGTACTTCTTTATTATTGAAAAAGATATTTGCATCTCTGGTTTCCATGATTGGGATTCCCAAGATAATCTTTTCACGATAGACATCAAACAAAAACTCAAAAACAACCGGTCAGTTCTGAGAATCGCAATCAGATTCAGCAACTTCTGTGTTGCAGGATCTGATTCCATAAATAACTGCACTTCTTTTGCGTCCAGCGCAGCAGCCCTGTTTGTCAAGTATCCAGCAATCCGTTCTTTGAACGATAGGCATTGACTGCACCAAAGAGATTTTCTTCTATACACGCACTTTTGATTTCTGTTTTGGCTTTTTTCCATCTGAAATTAGTTTAACGACTTTTTTGAACTCGATGAACCAAAAAGACTGTGACATGAGTCCGGCACTATATGCTTCCATTTCTATGTCACCCTCATTACCATACTTCTTCAACACCAACGTCCTCAAGTTCGGCGTATTCGTCGTCCTTTATGAAATCCATCATATCGCCGGCATTGCAGTCAAGAACTTCGGCGATTTTCAAAATAACCGACAGGGTTACTTCCTGGTTTTTTCTAAGCTTTGTGAATGTGGCGGAGGAAATTCCAGCTCTCTTGCGGAGCTCGGCTTTACCCTTTTCTGCACACAACACCCATAGCTTTTTTATAACTAACCTTCATAATTGCACCTCGCGCAGAGTTTTATCTTGGAATAATATAGCACACGCCCACGCAAAACACAACATATTTTTCAATAAAAAAAGAACACGTTTAGAAATGCGAGAATAATCATGCGAAAATAAACGTCAGACAGGCATGTTAGCCTCAAAAAATACTTCCTAATGCCTATGCTACTGCCATATCATGCGTGACCAGCGCAGTGTAATAGCCGACCGCACCGCCGGATGCGGTTTCGCGCATTTGACATTTTGCAAAAATGGCGCGAGGACGGAGGCTTCCGTTCCCGCGTCACTGTTTCTGCACCATTTTCGCAAAAAACATTCAATTCAAGAAGTCTGTTCTATACCCATTATACCAGCGACAGCGCGCTGACACATTAGACTTCCACGCAGGAGTATGTCGTTTTCAATGTGTCTGGGTGGATCATCAGCATGGGGCGGTGCAATTCTCTCGCATACGAAATCGCCTTATCTGTATCATCCCCGCGCGCAGATGCCGGATCGTAGACCGCCAGCACCATGTCAGACTGCCGGATGATTGTTCGGTAGGCTTCAAGCTGTGCATCCGGCTGTTTATGGAGACTAACAGCCGTCATGTGTGTGCATTTTATCAGCATATCAAAGTAGCGTTCGCGCAGCTCCGGTGTCCACTTTGTTGCCTGTTCCTCGTATGGCGTAACACAAAACAGCATCAGTTCCGGATCATTGTCGCGCAGAACGTTAATGAGTTCGGCGGCGTAAAGCCCCACGCCGTAGTCGCAGGCCACGGAAAAATGCGTCACTCCCTGCTGCCGCAGCACCATGATCTGCTGGGCCAGCTCCATCTTCATATCGTGACACTCCGCAGCTTCTTCATCAAATCCCCATGCAAACCGCATGGGATTGTGTCCGAGGATCGCGCAGCTTTTGGGTAAGACCATTCCAACACCTGCTTTCTGTCTCTCTGCAAACTGTATGCAAATACGCTTGTATGCGTTATTTCGCTTTTGATTATTATAGTATTGCTCACAGATTAAATCAATACAATACCATTTCAGACAGAAAGTTTTTATGGAAGCTCGTATAATTTGCTTATACGCAGGAGGTGTCAGTGTATGGGCAAAGATATTTCATTCAAGAATCACGACCGGTTTATTCATCTCGGCATTGCCATCGCTGCGCTCCGCAAAATGCGCGGGATGTCACAGGAACAGTTGGCTGAAAAAGCGGGAATCAGCCGTTCTCTTATCAGTGCAATCGAAGCACCTGGATTGGCAAAGAGCTTTTCACTGGACGTATTCTTTAACCTTGCTGACGCGCTTGATATTGATCCTGCCGATTTGATCAATGCTACCGTTTTTCCAGATCGGATATTCAAGCAGAAATAGGATCTTCCTTCAATTCAAAGCCTGCATGGTTCTGCCGTGCGGGCTTTTTGTGTGCAAAAAAGCACCCCATCTGCTTGCGGACTTTTATGCGCGGACTTTCAGCATCCAGGCGCGCTGCCTGCATTCTGCCGCGAGGCTGTACCGAAGCAGCCGGGCATGATAACAGCCGTGGTCTGTAAGGCACTCGATTGAACAGCATTTGGTCAGCACGAACTACAGACTATGCCGCGCCTGCCATATCATGCGCCACCAACGCCGCGTAATAGCTGTTCATCGTACTTGGCGCGTTGAACAGCATTGCCAACAGATATTGCCGGATATTCCGAATCCGTGTTGTGTTCTGCTTCAGGCAGTCCATGACGAAACGGATATGCTCGCTGTTCAGCTTCAGCAGCTTTGCCCGCACGACCTCGGCTGGGTAGTCGCTGCCTGCAACGCGAATTCGACTGCGGGTGCTGCAAACTGTCTCCTGCACCAGATCGACGATCTCCTCAAGCTGCTCTCGGTCGACGTGCGGATCATTTGCCAGAACATCGTAGTCGATGTTCTCCAAGATCAAGTCCCGGTAGCTTTCAAATGTCCCCTTCGTTTCCGTTCGCTTCTGCGTGGCAGTCTTCGGGAAACCGGAAGGGAAAGGAATCGAATCGGTAATTGATTGATCTGTATTTCGTTTTTCTTTATTTTTTCCTTTAGTATTTAATTGCATTGGATTTTCCAACGTAGGTTTCTCCAACATAGGCTTTTCCAACGTTGGATTATCCAATGCAGGCAAAGCCTGCGCAGGTTCTTCCGGCGTTGGCTCTGTGTACGGCTGCTCATAGATCGTGTACACGGTTCCGCGCAGACAGCCGCGCTCGTCGCGCTCGCGACTGCGCTTGATGTAACCGGCACGTTCCAATTCGCGCACAGCTTCGCGGATGGCGTCGATGCTCTCTTTGTTGATCTGTGCGAGACCTTGCAGCGTATAATCCCAATTCTCTGGCAGCGACAGCATCTGCGAGAGCAGACCCTTTGCCTTGAGGGATAGCGCATGGTTGCGGAGATGGTGGTTGGACATGACCGTGTAACCTTTGGTTTTCTCAACACGGAATACAGACATTTTTGTGACCTCCTATGTCTTGGTTTTGAAATATAAAAAAGAAAAAAGCGGCGTTTCAACCCTCTTTTCATAAGAGAGCGAAACACCGCTTCATTTTTGTGTATTGATTTGTGATTCAATATTTCGGCACAATGCGTATAGACCGGTACTGCATCTTGTGGTATGATTGCCGCGTTTGTTGCGTGAACATTGTAGAGGAGGGCAATCACCATGCAGTACACCGAAAATGAAGCCGCCCTGATCGGTGGCCTGATTTCAAACTATTTCTTTCAGCCGTCCGTGGACGCAAAGCTCCGCGAATCCTATCGCCGGGTGCTGCGCCATCTGCACGAGGACACGCTCTCTGCGTCAGATCTGAGCCGCATTCAGAACGCGCTGACTTTCTTGTCACCGCTCTGCCGCGATACCCGCGAAGCCCACAAAGACATGATGGGCGTGACATTAAAAACCGATGCTCTGCTGAGAGCCAGCAGATAAACGACCACCCGCTGCGCTTGCAGCGGGTGCTTTGCTTTCTCGCGTCCCAGCATCGCCAATACGCCGCGGTTGTGTCCTGGAGTTGGCGGAGGCTTGCCTGCGGTCTTAACGTCTGAAATGCCGCACAGCGGGCTAACGTGCTGGCATCTGTGCTTGGAGTGGGTATTCGGCAACACCAACAAAAACGCTGGTCAAAATTCTACACTTTGCCGAGGACAAAAAAGAGCCGCTTTCCCGAAAAATCCTCGGAAAAGCGGCTTGAAATGCCTTGGGTAAAGGTACAGGTCCATCGAATTTGCCTGACACGGCAGTTGGCATCTTTTTGTCACGCTTGAAAAAATGGGTGCAAAAAAGCCCGGAAGTCGTTGAAACTTCTGGGCTTTTCGCAGCGGCATCTTTTTGGGTGCAGCTTGATGGTGGAGACTAATGGACTCGAACCATCGACCTCCTGCGTGTGAAGCAGGCGCTCTAACCAGCTGAGCTAAGCCTCCGTGCGCAAGTATTATAGCAGAAAGGATAGGCAAAAGTCAACCATGAGTTTTAACCTGCGTGCATTTTGCTGGTCAGTTTCCCTCCAATGCCCAAATCCTGCATTTTTCCGCTTGACGCAGCGCCGGAAATCTTCTATACTATGCCTTGCTGAGAGGGAGTAGTTACAATCGCACAGCCAACAATCGCCCGGTTTTTCCGGTGGCTTTGCGCCTGGAAACAGGAACGAGACTTTTTGCACATCACGTGCAGAAGGTCTTTTTTTCGTACCTCTTCCAGACAAACGGGAGGAATTGTTATGTCATCATCACTTATTATCACGATTTTGCTGTTTCTGCTGGGGCTCGTGCTGATCATCAAGGGCGGCGACTGGTTCGTGGACGCCGCAACGTGGATGGCAGCAGCGTCCGGGCTGCCGCAGTTTCTGATCGGCGCGACCGTCGTATCGATGGCAACGACGCTGCCGGAGATCATCGTTTCGACCATGGCGGCAGCAGAGGGCAGCACCGATCTGGCAATCGGCAACGCCATCGGCTCGGTCACGGCAAATACAGGACTCATCATGGCAATTTCACTCATCTTCATGCCCGTTGTCATCCGCATGAGCCAGTTCAGCGTCAAAGGCGTTCTGATGGTTCTCAGCACGCTCGTGCTGTGGCTTTTGTGCCGCGACGGTCTTCTGAGCCTGCCGGAGAGCCTGATTGTGCTGGTACTGTTCATCGCCTTTCTCATTGAGAACATCCGCAGCGCGAAAAAGCTTTCGCAGGAAGAGTCTTCGGACAAGGCCGTCCCTGTGGACAAGAGCAGGAAGGCGCTGCTTAAAAATCTTGCGTTGTTCGTCCTCGGCGCGGCGTGCCTTGTGGTAGGCTCGAATCTTCTGGTCGACAACGGCACTGTGCTGGCGCAGCTGCTTGGCGTTTCCGAGCGCATCATCGCTGTCACCATGGTTGCCATTGGCACGTCGCTTCCCGAGCTTGTGACGGCGATCACGGCGATTGTCAAAAAGCAGTCTTCGATGTCAGTCGGCAACATTCTGGGCGCAAACATCATTGACATCACAATCATTCTGCCGCTGTGCGCGCTCATTTCCGGCGACGGGCTGCAGATTGCGGCGCAGTCGGTGCGGCAGACGGTCTATCTGGACATGCCAATGTGCGTGCTGGAGACGGCAATTGCCGTCATTCCGACGATGCTCTGCAAGCGCTTTACCAAGCTGCAGGGCATCATCATGGCGGCGCTCTACATTGCCTACGTGTTTGTCACCGTCAGAATCTAAATTCCCGAAGCTTTTCTTCCGCCAGACGCAGCAGCGTCTGGCGGTTGTTGTCTTCCGGGTGCAAAAGCACATGCCGAAGAAGTGTCTGCAGCATTTCGCCTGTCCGTTTTCCGGCAAGTGCCGGAAAATCCTTCCCAGAGACTGCAAGATTGCGCAGGCTCATGCACTCACCGCTTTCCTGAATCTCCCGGAAAAGCGCCGCTTGCGCGCTCAGCTGCGCGCAGACGAATGCGGTTTCTGTCCCCGCCTCCGCCATCAATTCTTTCAGCGCCTGCCGGTCGTAGTGCGGCCGGTAGCCTGCAGCGGCAGCTTCTGCCAGGCGGACGCGCTTCGCCGGCATCCGGAACGCGCGAAGCTCCAGCTCCGGTATCAAAACCTGCAGCATCGCCCAGCGTGCGTCTGGCTCCGGCGGAACCGTGCGAAGCTGCCGCAGATCATAGCTGCCTTCCAGAGCGCATGCGGCAAGAAGCCCCTCTTCGATCATCACGCCGAGCGTCTCGGGGCGCTCGGACAGCAGTGTTTTTTCTGTCTCCGCGCAGACCCGCTCTTTTGAGAGCGCACGGCAAAGGTTTGCTTGCTTTTGGATAGCGCGCGCGGTTCCGGCTTCGATTTGAAAGCCGAGCTGCGCGGAAAAGCGCCGGGCGCGCAGCATCCGCAGCGCATCCTCCTGAAACCGCAGGTCCGGGTCTCCAACGCAGCGAATCACGCCGCTTTGCAGATCCTCGCGCCCATGAAAGCAGTCGGTGATGCTGCCGTCTAAATGCATCGCCATGGCGTTGATTGTGAAGTCTCGCCGCGCCAGGTCTTCTTCCAGCCTCGGCACAAACGTGACCTCGTCCGGGTGGCGGGCGTCGTGATACGCGCCGTCTTTTCGGAAGGTTGTGACCTCAAAGCTTTCGCCGTTCAGAAGCACCGTAACCGTGCCGTGTTTGAGTCCCGTCGGAATGCAGCCCGGAAACAGCGCCATCATCTGCTCGGGAAGCGCAGAGGTTGCAATGTCCCAGTCGTGAACTGGGCGACCGAGCAGCGTGTCCCGCACGCAGCCGCCGACAAAGCAAGCCTCGAAGCCTGCCTGCTCCAATGTTTTCAAAAGCTCGTCCGGACGCAAATTTTTCGCCTCCCGCCTTCTGCCTGCGTTTTTTTTGCTTGTGTTATGGACAAATTCAGGTTATAATAAACCAATTCAGCGATTTGCCGCAGCACCCGCTTTTCTACTCCTATCATACGGACGCGGGCGGCAGTTTGCAAGCAAAATCTTTGCAGCCTCGGAGGTATCCTGATGGAGAACTCTTCTCATTTTCAGATCAACGATTATTTAAAGCCCGGCAGACACGCGCACTTGGTCGGCATCGGCGGCGTTTCCATGCGCCCGCTGGGGCTGGTGCTGCGCAGCATGGGCATGCAGATTTCCGGTTCGGATATGAACGCCTCGGTTTCGACCGACGAACTGATGGCAAAGGGCATTGCCGTTTCGATCGGGCACCGGGCAGAAAATATTGAGGGTGCGGACTGCGTCATCCGCACTGCCGCTGCCAACAATGATAACCCCGAAATTGCCGCTGCCCGCGCAGCCGGCATTCCGATTTTTGAGCGCGCACAGGCATGGGGCTATATCATGAAGGCGTACCGCCACGCCATCTGCGTCTCCGGCACGCACGGCAAGACCACGACAACCTCCATGCTCACGCAGATTTTCATGGAAGCGGGCAAAGACCCCACGGTCATGATCGGCGGCTCTCTTCCGCTGCTTGGCGCAGGGCACCGCGTGGGTCAGGGCGACACGATCATTCTTGAGAGCTGCGAATACTGCAATTCGTTTTTGAATTTCTTCCCCACGACGGCAGTCGTGCTGGACATCGACGCGGACCATCTGGACTTTTTCAAGGATCTGGAGGACGTGAAGCATTCGTTCCGCCGCTTTGCCGAACTGGTGCCCGCCGATGGCTTGATCGTCGCAAACGGCGACGACAAGAACACCCTGGACGCGCTGGATGGACTTTCTCTCGTGCGCTTCGGCATGGCAGAGACGAACGACGTCTATGGAACAAATTTCAGCGAAGACTACCGCTGCTTTGACGTCGTCTGCGGCGGCAAGCCCTACTGCCATCTGGAGCTCGGCGTCATCGGACGGCACAACGCAATGAACGCGCTTGCCGCGTGCGCGGTCTGCTGGAAGTTCTCGATTCCGGCGGAGGCAGTGCAGCGGGCACTGCACGAATTCCACGGCGCAGGCAGGCGTCTGGAATTCAAGGGTCGGTATCACGGCGCAGACGTGTATGACGACTATTCCCACCACCCGGCGGAGCTGCATGCGCTTCTGAGCGCGGTGCGCCTGATGGGCTACCGGCGCGTGATCTGTGCGTTCCAGCCGCATACCTATTCCCGGACAAAGGCACTGTTTTCCGATTTTGTCCGCGAGCTTTCCGCGGCAGACCTCGCAGTGCTGACCGACATTTACGCCGCGCGCGAGTCCAACACCATCGGCATCAGCTCCAAAGGACCTTGCCGATCAGATTCCCGGCAGTGTCTACTGCCCCGGTCTTCCGCAGCTGACCGGCTATCTTGCCTCCATCGCACAGCCCGGCGATATCATCCTCACCGTCGGCGCGGGCGATATCTACAAGGCAGGCGAAAAACTCCTGAAATTACAGGAAACTCCTGCAAACACTTCTCTTTGAGATCGCCCAGAGACTGCGGGAAGCAGAAAGCCCCTGAAAAGCGTTGACAGCGCCCGGAGGTTTGTGTTAGAGTCTGGTTAGAAGCGCCTGACATGCTATCAAGGAGCGTTTCGGACGTACCGTCACTGGCTCGGTTCACGGGCAAGGTTGACTCTTGATTGAGGGTGCTTTTTGCGGAATCGGTTTTAGCCGTAAACCAGGGGGCGTTTGCATCTGGGAGCCGCAGGCAGGCGGAGAAGAAGCAAGACACGCGCAGGGCGTATTTCCGGGGTGAAGGCATCGGAAACTTGCGTAACCCCGCCTGCTTCTTTTTGCGATTGACAAGCGCTTGAACGCGCGTATAATGAAAACAGGAGGATTGAGACGATGTTAGACGAAAAGGATTTGCGTGCCATCAGGGAAATGATTCAAGATTCAGAGCAGCGCATGAACACACGCATGACAGAAATGGCAAACGAGGCGCGGCATGGGGCTGTGCATGACATGCAGGTGATTATCGAGAACACAATCATGCCGAGTCTCAAGTTACTTGCCGAAGGGCAGCAGACGATTCTGCAAACGATGACCCCGAAAAGCAAGACGGAAGAACTCGAAGAAGAACTCGACTTTTTGAAAGCCATCGTCCGCTCCCAGTCGCAGAGAATCGACGCCCTCGAAAAGCGGCTTGCCTGATAGATCCTACAGCTGCTGTGTAAGGGTGCATCCGGGTATATGCAATCCCAATGCCGTGCCATACGGAGGCGGCAGTAAAGCAGCACGCGAGGTCTTCCTGCACATATCGTTCTATCCTACATATCAAACTGCAGCTCCGAAAACCGCTCCCTTTGTGCCAGAAAAGATCAAAGGGGGCTCCGTTTTCGAAGTGGGTACAAAAGTGGGTACGATAGGCGAAGAAAAAACCTTGAAACCGTGTGGTTTCAAGGTTTTTTATGGTTGCGGGAGAGGGATTTGAACCCCCGACCTCCGGGTTATGAGCCCGACGAGCTACCGAACTGCTCTATCCCGCGATATACTTGCTCGATTAAGCTTAGTTATAATAGCATATACGGCAGGTTCTGTCAAGGGTATTTCAAAAATATTTTTCGGTCGGCTCCGGCTCAATACAAGCTCAGCAGCATCAGCGTCGCGGCGGAAAACAGCATCCAGTACCGGACCGCTTTCTTTCCGGTCACGAGCGAATAGAGCGCGCAGCCAGTCCCCGCAGCGAGTACGGCAATCAGCCACGCAGACTGCAACCGCCGGGGTGTGAAGCCGTAGCTGCTGATGTACAGATACAGCTTGGACGCCGCGATGGCAGCAAACACCAGACTCTGGCACAGCAGCACCGCGCACAGAAGCAGAAGCGTCTTTCCTGCCGGACCGGTTTGACGCACGCGCGCGTGACGAGCCACAAAAGCGCGAAATTGACTGCCATCACCCGGCACAGCGAGAAAAAGCCCTGCCGTGCGTACTCCGCAATCGTGTATCCATCCGGTATTATTTTCACGAACGCGCCGAACAGATACCCCGCCTGCAAGCTGAAAAATGCCAGATACAGCGCCGCAAACACGCCGAGCGCCGCGGTCCAGACCGCAACCGGTACCTTCCGCAGGGAACCCAGCGCCGCGTTCACCCGCTCGCCTCTTGCGCGCACGGCTTCGATTTTCTCGCGCCCGGTTCCCGCGATCAGCCCAAACAGGTACGCGCCGACCGGAAGGCTCAAAAGCACGTTCCATAGCGTCTGCTCGTTCAAACGCCACTGAAACACCCCTAGCAGCTTCTGTGTCCATGCGTCAAACGCCGCGTCCGCGCCGGAAAGCTCACGCACCGCGAGCGCCAGAAGCCCCAGCGCCAGCAGCGCGCCGACTGCCATCGCAGCCCATGCCGCCGGATGCGTTTCCTCGCCCGTTTTCCGGTGCGTCAGCGCAAAACTGACCGTCCGGATGCGCAGGAACAGGTGCTTGAATGGAAAAACAATCAGCCCGAACAGCGCATCAAGCGGCAGAAGCTGTCCGCTCTCCCCTTCCAGAAGCCGTCCCGAGCGGCAGAGGACATAGTAAACCGCAAACGCATGGGTAAACAGCGGCGTATAGCCTTCCCAGACGCGGTTTTCGCCAAACGTCGCGGCAAGCGCCGTCACCGCCAGGCAGCCGAGCCAGAACCAGCTCTCGTCCGCGCGCGGCGTGCCCCGGTAAAACCACTCTGCCATCGCGCAGAACAGCGCGCAGAACACCGGGAAGCACCACGCCGCGCTCTGCAAATAAAGATACGCCGGCAGATACATGAAAAACGCCAGCGCCATTTCCCTGCCGCTTGCCGCAAACGGCAGCTTCGGTGCAAAATCCGCATCCAAATTGCCGCCGTTTTCCGGCAAAATGGGCGCAGCAAAGCCCTGGGTGTCCGATCGGACATCCATCTTTTCTTCATCCATATGAACTTCTCCTTATTGATATCTAGGGTGTATTCTTCCAACTCATGATGTGACCGGCAGCGAGGGATTTTTACGTTGCGCAAGACATTTTTTCGCAGGAATACTGACGTATTTCAAGGAAAAATGACGCGGCGCACCGCAAAAAGACCCGCTGTCCGGGTGCGTTGGGAGTTGGAAGAATACACCCTGAGTTGTTCTGTCATTGTGCTTCCGGCGCAGTCTCGTCGTCTACAAACTCCAGCAGATCTCCGGGCTGGCACGAAAGCTCGTGGCACAGCGCCATCAGCGTTGAAAACCGGATTGCCTTCGCCTTGTTGTTTTTGAGAATGGACAGGTTTGCCGGCGTGATGCCCACGCGCTCGGCAAGCTCTCCGGCGGATATTTTCCGCTTTGCCATCATCACATCCAGATTGACCAGAATCTCCATGCTGCGCCTCCTAGATCGTCAGATCCAGATCGTCCTTCATCAAAATCGCCTGCCGGAAGACGTTCTTGACAATCCGGACAATCAGCGCCATGAAGAGCCCCGCACCCACGCAGCACCAGCTCACCGCACGCAAAAGCGCCACGTTCCGCGCATCAAAGATGACCTGCGCACGGATATTTGCAAGCAATCGCCAGAGCTTCCAGAGCAAAATCCAGCCGAAAACGCTGCAAAGATAGATGGTCAGCATCATCAGCTTTCCCGTTTGCCACGGCATACCGCGCAGCCCCGTAAACCAGCGCACCGCGAAATAGCACAGGCAGTCGAGCAGCAGCAAACACACTGCGAACAGCACCACGCACGCCTGCGAGAGCCGGACGCTTTTGTTTTCATTCCAGTCCATCGGAACCACTCTCCTTCCGTTAACCATAGAATACCACGAGGTACATCGTTTGTCAATGCAATTTTATCGTTTTTCGATAAATATTTTTCGTTTCTCATGTCCTGTTCCGACAAAAAAAGAGACGGCGAAGCCGTCTCTTTTCTGCTTCATTTTCTGTTATCCGCGCGAGAAGCTGAGGTATCTCGTGCCCTGGAAGGTGAGTTTGCCGGTATCTCCCTCGACGAGCAGCCCATACTCCGAGCCGTCGACGGGCATTTCCACCCGGTCGCCGCTTTCAAACTCAAAGGTCACAAAGTACTTGCTATAGTTGTAGCTGTGCATCATGTCGTCGTTTGTGTGCCGGTGACGGTTCTCGCCCACCTGCATACGTTTGGAAACGACCTTTGCCTCCGCCGTCAAGCGCGGAGACTGGTCATTTTTCCGCTCCCGCTTTGCCTTGGACACAAATGTTCCCACAATTGCACTGATGACAAAGACAAATACAATCAGAAACAGCAGCGGAAATACTGCGTTCATCAGATGAAAGCCAACCCCAAAGCCCATGTGTATACCGTCCTTTCTCTTTTCCCGGTTTTTCATTCACACTTCTTAGACGAAGTATACCGGAAAAGGTTCCGGATTGCAAGAGGCGCTTATTCTTCCTCGCCGCGGTAGAGCCGCAAGCCCTCGCGCCCTTCTTCGGTGACGGGCTTGAGCCAGCGCATGGAGACAAAGTGCCACAGGCACAGAAGCGACTTTG
>VOFH01000762.1_pt1 | contig 33036 bp, 42 predicted proteins | sample 5384091 | NCBI WGS metagenome assembly VOFH01 (sample SAMN12384727, study PRJNA508395) | human gut metagenome | isolation source: healthy gut G | host: Homo sapiens
CATTGCAGGAACGGATGATATTGTCAATGACTGTATCACACAGGCCAAGACCAGCCTGGGCTCGCTGTGTTTCAAAAGGCAATGAGTGAGTCATAATAGGTATCAATGGATGATAAAAGAGACAGGTAATCGTCAATATCCTGTTTTTTGTAAAAGGTATATTCAGATAAAAAGAATGGGAAGCTGGGACTGGATGCCAAGGGTGGTGGATAAAAGGCTGGTCATACAGCTCTAATCCATCAGAGGACAGAAGGGTATTGATGAGATGATGAACAACTTCCTTCTTCCGGGACTTCAGGATCTGTGTGTATCCAGAAACCTTCTTTCAAATGGGGAATTCCGGTAGACTTTGATCCGAAACACGTAGTATATGTATGGCTTGATGCCCTTACAAACTATATTACAGGAATCGGCTATGACTGCGACGGCAACAGTTCCGAACTGTTTAACAAAAACTGGCCGGCAGATCTGCACCTGATCGGTAAAGACATTATCCGTTTCCATACAATTTACTGGCCGATTTTCCTGATGTCTCTGGATCTTCCCTTCCGAAACAGGTATTCGGACATCCATGGCTGCTTCAGGGCGATGGGAAAATGAGTAAATCAAAGGAAATGTAATCTATGCAGATGAGCTGGTAGAGTTCTTTGGTGTAGATGCAGTCCGCTACTTCGTACTCCACGAAATGCCATTCGAGAATGACGGTGTGATCACATGGGAACTGATGGTTGAGAGTCTCAATTCTGAACTCGCTAACACCCTTGGAAACCTTGTAAACCGTACCATTTCCATGTCCAACAAATATTTCGGCGGTGTGGTAGAAAACAAAGGCGTTACAGAACCTGTAGATGATGATCTGAAAGGCTTCATTCTTTCTGTTCCTTAAAAGGTTGATGCAAAAATGGAGAAACTTCGTGTGGCAGATGCCATCACAGAAGTGTTCACTATTTTCAAACGCTGCAACAAATATATTGATGAGACAATGCCATGGGACTCTTGCAAAGGATGAGGCCAAACAGGATCGTCTTGCAACCGTTCTTTACAACCTGGTTGAGGGCATTTGCATTGGAACCCCTCTTCTTGAGTCCTTTATGCCGAGACAACAAAGAGAATCTTGGTCAGTTAAATGCTTCAGAGAGAACTCTTGGAGGAAATGGATACATTTGGTCTTTATCCTTCAGGAAACCGCGTAACCGACAAGCCGGAGATCCTTTTTGCCCGTATGGACATGAAAGAGGTAATGGAGAAAGTAAACGAGCTTCATCCACCGAAAGAAGAGCTGCAAAAGGAAGAAAAAGCCAGAGGATGAAGGTTGTAGATATCGAGGCAAAGCCGGAGATTTCTTACGATGATTTTGAGAAGCTGCAGTTCCAGGTTGGTGAGATCATCGCCTGTGAAGAGGTTAAGAAATCCAAAAGCTTCTCTGCTCTCAGGTTAAGATCGGACTAAGATCAGGTTCGTCAGATCGTATCCGGAATCAAGGCTCATTATTCACCAGAGGAAATGGTAGGAAAAAGGTTATGGTAGTAACCAACTTAAAAGCCTGCTAAATTAGCCTGGGTCGTATCCGAAGGCATGATCCTAATGTGTGCAGAAGATGCAGAGGAAATCTGTCTTAATGGTACCGGAGAAGAAGATGCCAGCCGGAGCTGAGATCTGTTAATTGATCACAGATGCAAATGCTGCTTGATAGTGGAATTATTATAAATGTGTTTTTGTCTGCGGTTGCAGATATTTGAGTGTATATAAGTGAGATGTAAAGGGAGAGGGAAAAATTCCCCTCCTTTCTTTTTCGCGCATATACAGGACTTTTAAGTAAGATTTCGAGAGAACATTAAGCAAGCACAGGAGGAATGATCATGAGAATCAGTCTGGAACAGGCACTTAATATCCTTATGGATCATGTAACACATGGAAAAACAGAGAGAAAAACTTTGGAGGACTGCCTGGGGCTGGTACTTTCGGAAGATGTGTATGCACTTCTTGATATGCCTCCCTTCAGCCGCTCTGCGCAGGATGGGTATGCTTTGTGCTCTAAGGACAGCATAGGGGCCACTGGAGAGAAAACGGTTAAGCTGAAGGTTACAGGAAAGATTTATGCAGGGGATCGTCTGGATGTGCAGGTCAGACCAGGAGGCAGTCCGGATCATGACAGGGCAATGGTCCCGGCAGGCGCAGACTGTGTCCTTCGTCAGGAAGATACAGATGAAGGAGAAGATGTGGTTCAGATTTATAAAGAGGTAGAACCTGGCTGCAGCATCTGTTTTAAAGGAGAAGAGTATAAAAAGGCCATACATTGCTTCACGCAGGTACAAAGATCGATGCAGCAGCTCTGGCTGTTGCCAGTGGAAACGGCATTATGGAGCTGCCTGTGTATGAACGTGTAAAAGCAGCAGTTGTTTCTTCAGGCAGCGAGGTGGTGGAGCCTGGTACTCCTTTGACACCTGGAAAAATATATAATACAAATACTATATACATGAAAGCACGTTTAAGCCAGTTAGGTGCAAGAGTGATGATGACCCGGACTGTAGGAGATGATCTGGAGGTTATGGCAGAAGCTTTGAAAGAGGCGGCAGATCAGGCAGAATTGGTAGTCACTACTGGAGGTGTTTCCGTAGGACAGAAGGATCTGACAGAAGAAGCGCTGCTTTCTATCGGGGCAAAAGATCTTGTTTCACGGTATTGCCATTAAACCGGGAATGCCTACCCTTGCAGCTGAAAAAGACGGAGTCTTGTTTATAGGGCTTTCCGGCAATCCATTTTCTGCGGCAATCCAATTTGAAATGTTTGTACGTGAGATCCTGTCATTAAAAATGGGCGATCGGATCTGAAACTGCGCCGGGAAACTCTTACCGCTGTAACCGGTTTCTCAAAAAACAGCAGAAGGCGTCGCTTTTTAAGAGGAAAAGCAGAAGGAAAGGAAGTATGGCTTCCAGACCAACAGGCCAATGGGCAGATGCGCAGTATGGTAGGCTGTAACTGCCTGATCGAGATACCGGCAGGAAGCGGACCGGTAAAAGCAGGGGATAAGGTAGAGGTGCTGTGGCTGTAACGGTATTTTAGCGGCAGGGGCATTTTTATTACGATGAATACTTGATTTAGGGGTTAGCATATGTTATAATGTTGGTAGCCGAGAAAAGATATGGGTGTGTCATTTGACCGCCAAAAAAGAATCCCCAGCAGTTGCAGCTGCTGGGGATTCATCTCTCTTTGTGCGGTTGAGAATCCGCTTTAGGCTAATTGTCGCGATCATGTCTGTCTAGCCATTTGCATATGTAGTAGCCAACTACTTCTGCTGCGACCGACACTAGAAAAAGATGTGAATATAGCCATTCTCCCGCCTCCTTTCTGTTGCCAGAATAGGGTGCGACAACAGATTGAGTATAACATGGGGCGGGGGATTTTACAATAAGGCTTTTTGGGAGTTTAAGAGCTAAAAAGTAAATAACAGTGCTGAGGTCTAGAGGCTGGAGCGCTCGATTATCAAAAGATGAACGATTGCACAAAAAATGTAAATTATCAACAAAATTATTGTATAATATACACAAAAACACAAAAATATTTTCGATACTTATTATCAATAGACACCAGACTTTTTAATCTTATAATAAAGATAACTTCATAAAGCAGATTTCATATGTATATCCGGAGATGGGTCCGGAGTTTCTACCAACTACCGTAAAGAGTTGACTACATAGTGTATATGGCAGGTAAGTACTTGTTGTATGTAAATGCGTGCGGTTTTGGTGACAGATGAAGATCGATCCAGTAAGGAGCCGCACATATCGCGGCTCCTTTTATAATGTTCTCCCGGAATCCTTCTGTGTCTGATCTTGTGAGTAAATTTTTTTGTCAGATGCATCTGGCAGAAAATCAGCTGCAAAGATCAGGTGCAGGAAAGACTCTGAGAGGACACGATGCCAGATATCTGGAAAAAACTGTGGGCTGCAGATCCTGTAAGCCTGCAGGTATAGATGAGCGCATGAAATACTTTGAGCAACGGGGAAGCTTAAAGGCTGGAAAGATCGAGAAAAAATCGCAAAAAGGGGGGTATAGTGAACACCAGAACGCAGACGGCTGTTAGTGAAGGAAATATGTGAAAGTGAGGCTTTATTTTATGGAAAAAGGGAAGGTTTTTTCGGAAGATTTTTGGGATTTCACAGAGTGGATCAAACATGCGTACAGAGATATTGGCAGGCATTACAACCTTTATCACAGTTGCCTATATCCTGATCTTAAATCCACAGATCTTAGCAGATCCATTTGTGATCACCGGTGATGTGGCAATGGCGGCAAAGGTATCAAATGGTGTGTTCATTGGTACTTGTATCGGTGCGTTTATCGGAACCTTTCTCTGTGCTGTTTATGCTAAAGTACCACTGGCACAGGCACCTGGAATGGGATTAAATGCATTTTTTGCATACACAGTAGTCTTAGGAATGGGTTATACCTATAACCAGACACTGACCATTGTATTTTTATCAGGTGTGTTGTTTATTGTGATCACAGTGGTGGGCCTTCGCCAGGCGATCATCCGGGCCATACCGGAATCTATTAAAATGGCGATCACACCAGGAATCGGGCTTTTTATTACAATCATCGGACTGAAAAATGCAGGTATCGTAGTCAGCAATCCGTCTACACTGGTAAGTATGGTAGACTTTGCACAGTGGAGAAATGGTGGGAATACAGAACTGATCTGCGGGGCACTGGTTGCTTTATTTGGTCTGATCGTGATTAGCGTTTTAAACGCAAGAAAAGTAAAGGTTCTATCTTTTTAGGGATCGTGGCAGCAACTTTAGCAGGTATTCCCTTAGGCGTTACAAAATTATCATCCTTTGATCTGAATCTGGCAAATAAATTCAGGGATTTTGGGGAAGTATCTCTGTTTAAGCTGGATATAGCCGGATTATTTGAAGGAAAGAGCGTGACAGAAGCTGTATTTATTATTATCATGCTTGTGCTTAGCTTCTCACTGGTAAATATGTTTGACTCTATGGGAACACTGATGGGAGCAGGAAGACAGTCTGGTCTGGTGGATGAAAACGGGGAAGTCATCCACATGCAGGAAGCGTTAATGGCAGATGCTATCTCTACAGCAGCAGGAGCATTAATGGGAACTTCTACAGTTACAACGGTTGTAGAGTCCAGTGCAGGTATTGCAGAAGGCGGAAGAACAGGAATGACCAGTCTTGTAACAGCAGTTGCTTTTCTGGCAGCCATTGTGTTTGCACCGGTAGTTGGCATCGTACCTGCAGCAGCAACTGCTCCGGCACTGATCTTCGTAGGTGTGCTGATGCTTAGAAATATCAAAGATGTGGATTTTTCTGAGCCAACAGATGCAGTGGCATCCTTCTGTACGGTTGTATTTATGCCATTTACCTATTCGATCGCAAATGGTATTGCAATGGGTCTGATTACTTACTGTCTGTTAAAGGTTTTCACTAACAAGGCGAAAGAGGTAGAGGTACTTACATCAGTAATTGCAGTAGTATTCGTTTTCCGCTATGCATTTATGACATTAGGGTAAAAATGTCCGGGGTTCTGGGGTCAAGGAGGAAACATATGGAAAATAATATATTTGCTTTAAAAGGAAATATTATATACGCAAAAAGACAGCAAAGAACTGTGCATTAACGAACAGAGTTATCTTGTCTGTGAAAATGGAAGGGTTTATGGGATCTATTCTAAACTTCCGGAAGATATGAAGGATATCCCGGTAGAAGATGTGGGCGATAAGCTTATTATCCCGGGACTTACAGATCTTCATGTTCATGCGCCTCAGTATTCCTTCAGGGGTCTTGGAATGGATATGGAGCTTCTTGACTGGCTGGAAACCAATACATTTCCGGAAGAAGCGAAATACAAAGATATCTGGAATATGCAAAAAAAGCATATGGCATTTTTGCAGAACAGATGAGAAAAAGCGCTTCTACAAGGGCGTGTATTTTGCAACGATCCATAAAGAGGCAACGATCTTACTTATGGATCGATGGAAAAAGCGGGCTTTCTACTATGATCGGAAAGGTAAATATGGACCGCAACAGCCCGGATTATCTGCGGGAGCTGTCAGCAGAAGAATCAGAAGAAGCCACCAGAGAGTGGCTGAAAATGGCAACTGATAAAAATTATGACCACACAAGACCGATCCTTACACCACGGTTTATACCAAGTTGTACCGATGAACTGATGGAACGGTTAAAAGGTGTTCAGGGAGATTTTGGTCTGCCTGTGCAGTCCCACCTGTCTGAAAATCAGGGGAGATCGCCTGGGTGAAGGAATTATGCCCCTGGTCCGGATTTTATGGGGATGCCTATGATCATTTTGGCCTGTTTGGCGGAGAGTGCCATACGGTCATGGCTCATTGTGTTTATTCTGGCGAGGAAGAAATCGCCCGTATGAAAGAAAAAGGCGTATTTATCGCCCATTGCCCTGATTCCAATACCAATCTTTCCTCTGGTGTGGCTCCGGTGCGCAGGTATCTGGAAGAGGGAATGAACATAGGACTGGGAAGTGATGTAGCAGGCGGAACAAGTGAAAATCTGTTTGCAGCTATGGCACAGTCCATTCAGGTATCCAAGCTTCGCTGGAGACTGTTTGATGATTCTTTAAAGCCGCTGACCATTGAGGAAGCTTTCTATATGGCATCTAAGGGCGGCGGGGCTTTCTTCGGAAAAGTAGGAAGCTTTGAGCCGGGTTATGAATTTGATGCAGTGGTCTGCGATGACAGCCGCTTAAAACATACCCAGCTACTGACTGTAAAACAGAGGCTGGAGCGGATCATTTATCTGGGGGATGAGAGAGAAGTAGCAGGAAAATATGTAGAAGGCAGAAAGCTGTTTTAAATGTGATAAAAAAAGGGTTTTGCAGGCAAAGAGGTGTGGAGAGATCCATGCCTCTTTTGCGAATTATAAACATTTTTCCAGTTGTCCGTTCCGCTTGTAAACCATTCGTCTTCATGCTATTATGTATACAGTAATCTGTTGCAGGGCAACAAGATCTTGTATCAGCGTAATAGACTTACAGACAAAACTTCTCTGGGCAGCAGAAAGGACAAAAACACGATGAAATACGATTTTACAACAGTTTTAGACAGAAAAGGAAAAGATTCTATTGCAGTCGAACCATTTGAGGCTGACTGGATCAAGTGGCCGGGAACGGTGAAGGAAGGTTTTGACATTATCCCCATGTGGGTAGCAGATATGAACTTTCCGGCTGTACATACTATTCCGGAAGCCATTATTGAGAGAACAAAGCATACCACTTATGGCTATTTTTCCCCAAGAGAGGAATATTTTGACGCCATTATCCAGTGGCATAAAAACAGAAATGGTGTGGAAGGGCTAAAGCCAAAGCATATCGGGTATGAAAATGGTGTTTTAGGCGGTGTAGTCAGTGCGTTAAATGTACTTTGCTCTAAAGGTGACAGTGTACTTTTACATTCCCCACTTATATCGGTTTTACAAACAGCCTGACCAACAACGGTTATCACATTGTCCACAGCCCGTTAGTAAAGGATGAGAATAATGTATACCGTATGGATTTTGAGGATATGGAGAAGAAGATCATGGAAAACCATATCCATGCAGCAATCTTCTGCAGTCCGCATAATCCTACCGGCCGAGTGTGGGAGCAGTGGGAGATCGAAAAGGCAATGGAGATCTACAAGAAGCATGATGTATATGTAGTTTCTGATGAGATATGGTCTGATCTGCTCTTAAATGGCCATAAGCATACTCCCACCCAGTCTGTATCTGAGGATGCAAAGCAGAGGACAGTAGCTCTCTATGCTCCATCCAAGACTTTTAATCTGGCTGGTCTTATTGGAAGTTACCATATTATTTACAATGACTGGTTAAGGGAACGGATTTTAAAAGAGTCCTCTTTAAGCCATTATAACAGCATGAACCTGTTATCAATGTATGCATTGATCGGTGCTTATAAACCGGAAGGTTATGAGTGGGTGGATGAATTAAAAGAGGTGTTAAGCGGGAATGTAAACTATGCCTGCGATTACATTGAAAAGCATTTTGAAGGCGTTAATGTTTCCAGGCCGGAAGGCACTTACATGCTTTTCCTGGACTGTACAGAGTGGTGCAAAAAGCATGGAAGGACCATTACAGAACTTCAGGCAGCAGGCATTGAAGTAGGCGTGATCTGGCAGGACGGTGTAGCATTCCACGGTCCATGCCATATCCGTATGAATCTGGCACTGCCGTTGTCCAGGGAAAAAAAGAAGCCTTTGACCGTCTGGATAAATATGTGTTTAATGTTCTATCGGCTCCGAGAGGACATTTTAACCCACAGGAGGGATAACGAACATGATATTTGACACACATGCTCATTATGACGATGAAGCCTTTGACGAGGACAGAGAGCAGCTTCTGGCAGCCTTTAAGGAAAATGGCATCGGCGCTGTTACAAATGTAGCAGCCAGCATTTCCAGCTGCAAGACCACACTGGAGCTTGCCAGGAACCATGATTTCATGTATGCTGCTTTAGGTGTGCATCAAGTGAAAGTGCAGAGTTGTCTGATGAAGGCTTAAAAGATATTGAGGCTTGGTGTACAGAAAGACAGGACGGGAAGGTCCGGGCCATTGGTGAGATCGGCCTTGATTATTACTGGGAAGAGCCGGATAAAAGGATCCAGAAGAAATGGTTTGTGGCCCAGTTAGACCTGGCCCGCAGGCTGAAGCTTCAGTGATCATCCATAGCCGTGATGCTGCAAAAGATACATTGGATATTATGAAGGCAGAACATGCAGAAGACATTGGCGGCGTGATCCACTGCTTTTCCTACACAAAGGAAATGGCAAGAGAATACCTGAATATGGGATTTTTCCTTGGTATTGGCGGCGTGCTTATTTTTAAAAATGCCAGAAAACTGGCAGAGACGGTAGAATATGCCCCTTTAGACCGTCTGGTACTGGAAACGGACTGTCCATATCTGGCACCTGTTCCCAACCGGGGAAAGCGAAATTCTTCCCTGAACCTGACCTATGTGGCAGACCAGCTGGCTGCCATTAAAGGCATAGACCGGGAAACAGTGGAGAAAATCACCTGGGATAATGCCAGAAGGCTTTATGGTTTACAGCCATAGTTTTTTTGCTGACGGCATGCAGCAATTCGCTATCAGAGGGGTCAAAATACCTTTTGCCCCAACATTAAATGATAGAAATATAACATAGATAGAAAGAAGACAAAAGCAGGTAAAATCATAGATGAACCAGAAATTATCAGATCCGAAAAAACAATTGAAGTCATCCAGAAATATCAGTTCGCATTCAGAAGCGCTTCGGCCAGAACTTCCTTATTGATGCCCATGTTCTGGAAAAGATCGTAAGCGCAGCAGGTATTACAAAGGATGACTGTGTTCTGGAGATCGGTCCGGGGATCGGAACCATGACCCAGTATCTGGCAGAAAGCGCAGGACAGGTGATCGCAGTGGAGATCGATACCAATCTGCTGCCAATCCTCACAGATACATTAAAGGATTATTCAATGTAAAAGTCATCAACCAGGATATCCTGAAAGTGGATATTAATGAGCTGGTAAAGGAATACAATAACGGCAGACCTATTAAAGTAGTTGCAAATCTGCCATATTACATTACTACCCCCATTATCATGGGACTGTTTGAGAGTAATGTGCCTATTAACAATATTACTGTTATGGTGCAGAAAGAAGTAGCAGACCGTATGCAGGTAGGGCCGGGATCTAAGGATTATGGTGCCCTGTCTCTGGCAGTGCAGTATTATGCAAGTCCGTATATTGTAGCAAATGTACCGCCAAACTGCTTTATCCCAAGACCGAATGTGGGTTCTGCGGTGATCCGCCTGACCCGCTATCAGGAGCCGCCGGTACAGGTGAAAGATCCAAAGCTGATGTTTAAGCTGATCCGGGCATCCTTTAACCAGAGAAGAAAAACACTGCAGAATGGTTTAAATAACTCTCCGGAAATTTCTTTTTCAAAAGAAGAGATCACAAAGGCTATTGAGAGCCTGGGGTATCACCTTCTGTCCGTGGAGAAGCCTTAAGTCTAGAGCAGTTTGCACAGCTGGCTAACTATTTTGCACAGTAATTACGCCGTTTATAAAAAAGAAAGGCGAAAATGCCTATGTCAGATAAAAAAGATGGATCCGGCTGGCTGTGGCCGCAGGCTTAGGTGCTGCAGCCGGTGCATGGACTTATCAGATAGAGAAAGATAAAAAGCGGAAAATGATGCCAGACTGGCGGCGGTGGAAGCTGCTGTAGTGCGGAGCAGGGATTATGGGAAGCAGAAGGCTTATATTATAGGAAATAGTTTAAGCTCTCTGGCAGCAGCAGTCTGGCTTATAAAGACTGCCATTTTCCAGGAAGCAGCATTATGGTGTTTGGAGAAGGCACTGAGGGAGAGGAAGAAATACGCCCTCTTGTAGTAAGCCGGGAAAACTGCAAAGATTTTCTGGAAATGTGTGGAAAAATACCGGATTCCGGGGAAAAAGTATTTACTTTCCCGAAAACAGAAGGCAGAGAATGTCTGGACTGGGGGGATCTTCCTGCACTTTGGCGGTTGTTGTGTACAGAAGAAGAAAGGCTGGATATTTTAAGCATTGAAGACTGGTTCAGTGAAACACCTCATATATTTGAGACAAATCTGTGGCAGCTGTGCCAGTGTGTGTGTTTGGCCTACAAAGGACAGCAGCCTGGCAGGATTTCGCAGAAGTTTATGGGAAATAAAAGGACCGTTTCTCTTCCTTTCGCCAGATGAAATGAAAGATCTCGATCGTTTGCTGAAACAATACCTGCGCCGTAAAGGTGTATTATTGCTAGAAAACAGCCAGGTAACGGATCTGGAATTTGAAAATGGCAATGAAGGCGGAAATGGACTGGCAGTAAAGAAATTGTATGTAAAACGCAGACTGCAGGAAGAAGAAACCGACCAGGGAATCCTTTGTATTTGAAAAAAATAAATCTGGGCTTTGGGGATATCTGCATTATGGAAAATGGCAGCGGTTCTGGGAAATTATGGAAAAAAACGGCTGATCTGCATATTGCTATGGGAGGCCGGAAGCTTTTTCAGATGAAACAGGTAAACTTTCATCACTTCGGCCCCATCATTTTACAGACCGGCCTAAAACCGTTCCGGCCGGAAGCCGGAATCTTGGTTTTGTTGGAGCATTTTCACGGCTGGAAAAGGCTTCTGCCTTACAGGAAACTATGCTGTGTCAAGTGCCAGAAGCACAGTAGATGAGCTGATGCATGCAGGAAAATGGGCTGGAGGAACAGGAGAGAGAAAGAAGTCCCGGACCGGGAAATGGCTCACAGTTTACAAGGTGGTCAGTTCATTGTACCGTGCAGGTCTGTAACTTTCAGGTCTGTAATTTTCGTACATGGTCATGCCGCTATAGGTGGTACATTTTGTTAAAAAGGAGATGGATAAATGCTGTTTATCGGAGGTATCAGTCAGGGCAGGAAGCTGCTTAACTACGCAAAAGAGCATTCTTTGCGGAAGCTGCGGCAGCACCAGCCAGTGTCAGGTCTTTATGACCTATATGTATTTCAGTTTTTCTTTATCCCGCTGTTTAAGTGGAATAAGCGCTTTTATGTGCAGATGTCCTGCTGCAGTGCCATTTATGAGCTGGAGCCGGAAATCGGAAAAGCTATTTTAAGAGGGGAAGAACCGTCGATCACATCTGCCGACCTTCATCTGGTCCAGGAGGGAAAATACACCCGCACCTGGCAGGAAGGTTCCGGAAATCCCCATAAAAAGTGTATGCGCTGCGGATTTGAGACAGATGAAGATTACAATTACTGCCCCAAGTGCGGGGACGGATCTAATGAGTCCAAAATAAATATTAAATCCTCCCATATGCGATCAACGGATCTTTGTATTTTACACCCAGACTCAGAGTGTAATAAAGTATAACGCCGTCAAATGGGGCAGTATACCGGAAAATTTCATTTCCATAAAAATCTTTCAGGGTGCCAAGGAGGGCGCCCTGTTTTAATTTCTGACCGGCATGTGACACAGCGGGATACCAGAAACCATTTATAGGTGCTTCTTCATAAATTGACTGACGGATCTCTTCCTGGTGAAAGGCTGTATTTGAAAAAAGTTTTGATCTTAAGATGATCCATTAGCTCAAAAACGTTTCTTTTTGCAGGCTGTAATTTCGTTCTCACTCCATAGTCCCCGTTCTCCCCGTTCTACTAAAAGCGATGGAATACCACACTGGGCGGCCCAGCTGTATAGCCCATTTTTGGAAGTGGAAGCAACACGGTATGGAACAGAAAGAGCCGCTGCAGCAGCAGAGGTTTTGGCAGCCAGTGTATCAGGAACGGCTGCAGGAAAGAAGATCAAAAGGAGTCAGAGCTTCGTTTATATCACCGCCATGGAGATCCATCAGAAAATCAGCTTCAGGATACAGGTTTTTCAAGGATTTTTTGCAAAGACGGCTGGAAAAAGTACCCTCAGGATCTCCGGGAAACGTACGGTTTAAATTCTGACCATCTGCAGGGATTATCTGTTTGGCAACCCCATGTAAAAGCCTTCTGGATTTACCAGGGGAAGCAGGATGATACGTCCTGAAAGATCGATGGGGTCCAGTTCCTTTTTCAGACGGTTCAGGGTTTCTATGCCTACATATTCACAGCCGTGGACACCTGCGGTCACTACAAGGGTTTTTCCGGGACTAGCTTCCGCAGATAACAGTCATTTCTATGGGATAGTGGCTGGCAACTGGCAGTAAAAGGGTTTGCTTTGTATTGCTGCCGGCTTTAAGTCAGACAGTCTCATTTTTTCAGATCTCCTTTAGTCATATTCGATAATAGAAGCTAAAAGCTTACTGGCATAGTCATCTTTTGTTTCTGCAATACGGGATACAGGAATGTGTTCAGTAATGCGGCCATGATACAGGAAAAAGCACATCATCGCACAGATAAGTGACAGAAGTCAGGTCATGGGTAATGAAAATATAAGTCAGCCCCAGTTTTCTTTCAGATCATGGAGCAGATCCATGATCTGAATCTGAGTATGGGCATCCAGAGAAGAGATAGCTTCGTCAAAAGAATGATCTCTGGCTGGCAGGCTACAGCCCGGGCAATGCATACACGCTGCAACTGTCCGCCGGACAGCTCATGGGGATACCGGTTTGCATAGGAGGAATTCAGCCCAACAAGCTCTAACAGGCGGTTGATCTCTTCCAAACGGTTCAGGCGGATCTTTTGATTTCGTTCTCTTGCAGCCAGTCCTTCTGCAATGATCTCTTTTACACGGAAACGGGGATTGGCAGAAGTGGTGTAATCCTGGAAAACAACACTTAAGCGTTTTTGAAGGTTTTTCCGGCCATTTCTGGAGGCATAAACAGATACATCCTGGATCTTTACTTCTCCGGTGTCAGGCTTTAAAAGACCACAGATCACACGGCCAAGGGTAGATTTCCCACTTCCGGATTCTCCCAGTATTCCCAGACAGGTTCCCTGTGAGACTTTTAAGGACACATCAAACAACACCTGGTTTCTGGCAGTTCCGAAAATCTTTTCCTGGCGTTCACTTCGGAAGCTGACGCATACATTATTTACTTCAAGCATGGGATATCTCCTTTCCATGTAAGATGTCACGGTAGTGGCACATAACAGCAGAACGCTTTTCTATCAGCAGGCGGGTGTAGGGATCGTTTGCATGATTTCGGATATGCTCAAAGTCTCCGCTGTCTACGATCTGTCCGCTGTTCATAACAAGGATGCGGTCTGCTACTTTGGAGATGGCTCCCCAGGTCATGGGTGATGAAAAGCATGGCAGTATTTTTATTCTTTTTAATGCGGACAAACTCTTCCAGGATCTCGTATTGAGTGACGGCATCAATGGCAGTTGTTGGTTCATCAGCAATGAGAAGTTCCGGCTGCAATGCCATGGCAATACCGATCATAATACGCTGGATCATACCGCCGGAGAGCTGATGAGGATATTTTTCCAGAACTTCTTCTCCATTTAAGATCTGCATCTGGTCCAGGATCTTAAGGCAACAGGTACGTATTTCCTGTGCATTCCATGCAGTATGTGCGGCGAAGGTTTCAGCCATCTGATTTCCAATGCGGTATAAAGGATCAAAACAGGTCATAGGGTTTTGAAGTACCATGGTGATCCGGCTTCCACGGAGCCTGCGAAGTTCTTCTTTTGACTCTTTTAAAAGATCATGGCCATCAAAAACAGCGCTTCCGGAAACCTGGAAATTTTTATCTAACAGACCCAGGATGGATTTTACAGTCATGCTTTTTCCGCTTCCGGACTCCCCAAGGATCCCCAGGCATTCTCCTGGGTGGACTTCAAAGCTCACATCTTCTACCAGCTTTTTGGAGGCTTTACGATATGTCAGAGTTACATTCAGGTTTTCAACTTTTAAAACGGCAGACATTACAGCACCTCCTTTGGGTCTAACACATCACGGATGGCGTCGCCCATTAAGTTAAAAGCAGAAACCAGAACAACGATGGCGATACCCGGTACCAGCATTTGGGCCGGATTACTGGTCAGGACATTTTTTGCTTCGCTTAACATAGCACCCCATTCAGGAGTAGGAGCCTGTACACCAAGTCCCAGGAAGGACAAAGTGGAAATATTGATAATGGCCCAGCCTACATCCAGAGAAGACAGGACAGCCAGATCAGCTGCAATAGATGGAACCAGGTGTCTGAAGAGGATAAAACGTTCCGGAGTTCCTACACAGCGGGAAAACTGGACAAAGTTCCGGTCACGGTACTGCATAACGCCCGTTCGGATCATACGGGCATACCAGGCCCATTTGATAAATACATTTGCCAGGATCACGTTCTGTACGTTAATGCCCAGCAGCGCAACTACAGCAAAAACCATGATCTGACTGGGGAAAGACAGCATTACATCCACTATACGCATGATCAGTTCTTCCGTAATGCCACGAAAATACCCGGCTAAAAAAGGCCCATCAGGGCGCCGAGACCGATGGTGCCTAACATGGTCAGCACAGCCAGGCCAAAGTGGGACGGATTCCGTAGATCATGCGGGAGAGAATACAGCGCCCAAGATTATCTGTGCCAAGGGGATATTCTTTGCTGAAATGGGCAAATTTGTTAAGAATATTGGTGGCATAGGGATCATGTGGAGCAATAAATGGGGCAAAAAGGCCCATGAATGCCACGATCAGTACAATGGTTATTCTACCAACGGCAGTTTTATTATGAAGAAACCGGTGTAACATTAGTTGCTCTCCTTTCGCATACGGGGGTCAGACACGGTCTGCAGGATGTCAAACAGCAGATTGAACATAACAAACAGGACACCGATGAGCAGAACGTAAGTCTGGATCACGGGATAATCCCGGTTGAAAATGGAACTGATGCACAAGGTTCCCAGTCCCGGCCATGCAAATACATTTTCCACGACAATGGTTCCGGAGATCAGCTGCGGAATGCTCATACCGATGGCAACAATGCAGGTGTGCATGGAGTTTTTCAGGATATGCTTTACCAGAATGGATTTCTGCGGGAGACCGCGTACATTGGCATAAAGTACATAGTCCTGTTTCATGTTTTCCAGCATATTGTTGCGGATCAGGCGGATGTAGGTGGAAATATAGCTTAAGGATACGGTAAAGGCCGGCAGAATCAGATGTTTGATGGTTCCGTTTCCGCTGGTAGGCAAAAGGTCCAGTTTAATGGAGATCAGCCACATCAACAGAAGTCCGACCCAGTAAGGGGGCATGGCAGTGGTCATAAATACAAGGCTCCGCATGATCCGGTCAAACCAGCCATCTTTATATACAGCACAAAGAAAGCCGATAGGGAGACTTAAAAGGATCACCATAATAAGGGAAGCACCTGCAAGCTGTAAAGTAGCAGGCATACAGCGCAGCAGTTCTCCGGCAACAGTACGGCTTGGGTTTACATAACTGATGCCAAAATCACCGTGAAGACAGTCCAATACCCAGGTAAAGTAACGGACCAGATAAGGCTTGTCCAGCCCAAGCTGGGAACGGACCTCAGCAATGGCATCTTCCGTGATGATAGGTACCTGGCGTACACGTAAAGCTACTTCAGCCGGATCAGAAGGGATCAGGTTGATAAAAACGAAGCATACAAAGGAAATGATGAGAAGGAGCGGTATGGCAGAAAGGATCCGCTTGATAATATAGGGTTTCAAAATAATACCTCCCGTTGAAAAAATAAATGTAATAAAAGGATCCGACTGGAACAAAGCCGCCTCAGAGGAGACGGCTTTATACACAAGATTAGGTTTGTTTTGCCAGATTTAGAAAGAGAAATCCTGGAATGGAACCTCGTACTGAGTCTGGGTAAAGTGGAAGCCTTTCATATCAGAGCGGTAGATTGCCTTATTGCACTCATAGGTCAGTGGAATATAAACGGCATCTTCGTGGAGATGGGTCAGAACATAGGTATAAAGTTCCTGGCGTCTGTTTTCATCTGTGGTGATCAGGATCTCGGTAATGGCATCATCGATTTCTGCTTTATCATCCAGACCAAGCTGCGCTGCATAGTCACCATATACAGGAGCGCGCATGGCAGCAAGAGAGGACTGTGGATCGTATGGTGTACCCCAGCAGATATTGAATACCATATCAAAATTACCTGCTTTCATATTATCACGGTAGGACTGCTCCTCTTCCCCGTGGATGTTTAAAGAAACACCGATGGACTGGTATTCGCTCTGAAGATGCTCTGCAATGGATTTTTCAGTCACGCTGTCACTATTATAGAGAAGATCAATATTTAACGGCTGTCCATCCTTTTCACGGACATTGCCGGAACCCATTTTCCAGCCTGCTTCATCCAAAATCTGTCCTGCCAGTTCCAGGTCGTAAACATATGGTTCTAGTTCAATATCACAATATGGAACAGTGGATGCAAACAGAGTGTCTGCCGGTTTTTCCAGTCCGTAAAAAATACCGTCAGAGATATTCTGCTTATTAGTTGCATGCTGGAGCGCAATACGTACATCCTTCTCTGAAAGAATGTCAGAGGAAGTATTCAGAACAATCTGTCTGGTAGAGGTTGGATCAGAAAGTTCCACGGTAAACTGATCGCTGTCCAGATACTGATTAATGGCATCTGCGTCGATCATATTTTTCCGAAGATCATATCAATCTCACCTTTTTCCAGAGCCAGGATACGGGTCTGGTTATCCGGGATGACTTTAACGGTAATAGTTTTGATGGCAGGCTGCTCGCCCCAGTAGTTCGGGTTTGCCTTGAAAATAGCATACTCATCGGTTACAAACTCATCCAGTACATAGGGACCGGTACCAATATAAGCTTCTACCCCATCTTTGGTGCTGCCGTTTTTCATGGCTTTCGGGGAGATCATGGCAAATGGTCTTGTTACACCAAGCTCTGTTAAAAGGGGATAATATGGTTCGGATAATTCAATCACAAAAGTGTTTTCATCGGGAGCATCTACACCTACCAACAGATGCATCATTTCCAGCCAGGTATGGCGGTCTTTATTTTCCAGGATTGCGTCAAAGTTTGCTTTGATGGCATATGCGTCACACTTTTCGCCATCAGAAAATGTTACGCCTGGACGAATGTGGAATGTATATACTTTACCGTCCTCACTGACATCCCAGCTTTCAGCCAGGCAGCCTTCAAAGCCGTCTGCGGTGATATTGACGAGACCCTCGTACAGCATTTCCTGTGCGTACATTTCGCCGGCATATAAATGTGGGTTTAAATCGCGGATATCGCGGTAGTTTACGAAGATCAGGTCTTCCTTTGTACCTTCAGCTGTGGTGGTAGTTTCTGAAGGATTGGACTCTGCAGCAGAAGATGCAGAGTCAGAAGCGGATGAACCGCAGCCGCTTAATAAGGCGGTGCCTAAGAGACCTGCCAGAAGCATTGTGCCCCATCTTTTTTTCATGATAAGTTTCCTCCTGTTGTAAAAAGAACATAATGTTGTTTATTCATTCGCCTGAGGCGAACGGTAGAAAAGTATAACATGGGTTAGGCAAAACTTACTACTAATGAAATTGGAGGGGCTTAGTTATTCCAAATGTTATAACCGGGCGAAAAAACTTATAAAATTTCCTTAAAATGACAGATAAACCATTCAGCAGCTTTACTTAATTTTGCATGATCCGGGCAGATGTAGCCGATGAGGAGAAAAGGCTCACAATTATTGATCCTAAGCTGGCGAACATCATATTGGCGGTACTGGTCATAGAGAAAATTAATGCCGAGGCTGCATATATCTGTGTTCAGTAACAGATTGACAGTCAGATGATCACTGTTGGTATAGACTGCATAGTGGAGCTGCTCTGTGCTGATCGCCCCAAGGCTCACATGGTTCAAATGGTGCTCTACAGAGAAAAAATCCCTTACACCCCGTACAAAGGAAAGAGAAGAAAGGTCCTGAAAGTCAATACTTTCATCATGATAGCGGGGATGCTTTGGACCAACGTAAACACAGGCTTCTTTGCTGTCAAGAGGAACGAATTTCAGCTTTTGTGGGACAGGATATGCTGGAACTGGTGGAGCTGTTTCTGTGCAATATAAACGATGCCAATTTCAGAAAGTCCCTGGGCTACCCGGTTGCTGATCTCTTCCACGGTGCCTTCTAAGTGTTCTACGATGTAGGAATTGCCCATTTCTTTATAGAAATCGGTCAACAGACGGGAGATCATGTTGCTGGGATAAGTGGCCAGACTGAATTTTTTTTCCCTGGTTGTGATCGGTCAGTGAGTTGATCAGGCTTATATTGTGCAGGATATTCTGGGCATATTCCCGGACCGTTTCACCATAGGGAGTGATGCGGATACCGCGGCTGCTGCGCTCAAAAAGCGGGCGGCCCAGTTCCTTTTCCAGGGAACTGATTACCTTGCTGACATTGGGCTGTGTGGTGTAAAGGCATTCGGCAGCCTGGTTAAAGCTGCCTTTTTCGCAGGTGATCATAAAATATTCCAGCTGACGTAATTCCATAAGATCCTCCTGAAGTACAATAAACAGTAAGTTAATGCTAACTACTATAACAGAAAAAAAGACAGTATACAACAAGGCTGATAAAGCAACAGCCGAAAGAAGCACTTATTGAGAAAAATGCCGGTTATTCCAAAGGGGAATATCAATGTATCCGGCGCCATAAAGTGGTGTGTTTTGATAAACAACTTGACAATTTTTACCAATAAATGTTATTCTGAATACGAACAGGGAGCTTGTGAAGCAGGCTGAGAGGAAGTAATCGAACTTCGACCTATTGTACCTGATGTGGGTAATGCCAACGTAGGGAAATAATGTGTCGCATATTATATTTGCGTATCGTGCGTATATTTTGCGGTCCGTTCCTTATGTGGGCGGACCGTTTTTTTGTTTCTGCGCAAACCAGATGATCCACATATGCGCTAGAGATCTGTGCAGCAAATGTGGAAAACGTTCCGTCCAGGTACCCCTTCTGTGGAAAAATATTATTATGTGAAGGAGAAAGAAAATGGACTACACAACACAGATGGATGCTGCCAGAAAAGGAATTATTACAAAGGAGCTTCCAGGCAGTAGCAGAAAAAAGAGCAGATGGATACAGCCCGGTTAATGCAGCTGGTGGCAGAGGGAAAAGTAGCAATTCCTGCAAACAAAAACCACAAATGCCTGATCCAAACGGTATCGGCTCCATGTTAAAGACCAAGATCAATGTAAACCTGGGAACTTCCAGAGACTGCAAAGACCTGGATATGGAGCTTCAGAAAGTAAATGACGCAGTAAAAATGGGCGCAGAGTCCATTATGGACTTAATCTCCTGGGGCGATACCCAGAAATTCAGAAGAAAACTGACTGCTGAATGCCCGGCTATCATTGGTACTGTACCGATCTATGACGCAGTGGTATACTATCATAAGGCACTGAAAGATATCACCACCGAAGAGTGGTTAAAGATCGTGGAAATGCATGCACAGGACGGTGTGGATTTTATGACCATCCACATTGGTATCAACCGTGCAACTGCCCAGCGTTTCAAGAAAAATAAACGCCTTATGAACATTGTATCCAGAGGCGGTTCCATCATATTTGCATGGATGGAGATGACCGGAAAGGAAAATCCATACTATGAGCATTTTGATGAGATCCTGGATATCTGCCGGGAATACGACGTGACCATCAGTTTAGGTGACGCCTGCCGTCCGGGATGCTTAGAAGATGCCACCGATGTTTCCCAGATCGAAGAGCTGGTAACATTAGGAGAGCTGACAAGAAGAGCCTGGGAGAAAAATGTACAGGTGATCGTAGAAGGACCGGGCCATATGCCTCTTAACCAGATCGCAGCCAATATGCAGATCCAGCAGAGCATCTGCAAAGGCGCTCCTTTCTATGTATTAGGACCTTTGGTTACAGACATTGCACCTGGATATGACCATATTACAGCAGCTATTGGAGGTGCCATCGCAGCAACCTACGGCGCAGCCTTTTTATGCTATGTAACACCGGCTGAACATTTACGCCTGCCGGATCTGAATGACGTAAAAGAAGGCATCATCGCTTCCAAGATCGCAGCCCATGCAGCAGATATTGCAAAAGGTGTTAAGGGCGCTTCCGAGTGGGACCGCCAGATGGGAATGGCAAGAAAGAAACTGGACTGGGAAAAGACCTTTGAGCTTTCCATTGATCCGGAAAAGGCGAGTAACTACAGAGCATCTGCGAAGCCGGAAAAAGAAGATACCTGCTCTATGTGCGGCAACTTCTGTGCTGTAAAAAAAATATGAACCGCATTTTAGACGGCGAGATCGTAAGTATTTTTGATGAATGAAATGAGCCCAAAAGAAAACAAGCGGCTGCGAAGCAGACATTTGTTTTCTTGGGCCATTAACGAACAAACAGTCTGCGATAGCAGACAGTAGAGCGCGTTAGCGCGGGTTTGTGAGTGGATGATGGATATGAGAAAAGGAGAGAACCATGAAATTTGACAAAGCCAGTTGTTGATCTATGCAGTAACCGACCGGGCCTGGACCGGGAAAATGAGTCTTTATGAGCAGACAGAAGCAGCCTTAAAAGGCGGCGCCACCATGGTGCAGCTTCGTGAAAAAGGACTGCGGATGACAACGTGGAAGAATATCTGGAAGAGGCGAAGAAAATGCGCGCTCACAGAAAAATACAATGTTCCTCTCCTGATCGATGACAATATAAAACTGGCAAAAGCCTGTGGTGCAGACGGTGTCCATGTAGGCCAGAATGACATGGATGCCGGTCTTGCAAGACAACTTCTTTTGGACCGGATAAGATCCTGGGAGTCACAGCCAAAACGGTAGAACAGGCATTAAAAGCCCAGTCACAGGGGGCTGACTATTTGGGCAGCGGTGCCGTATTTGGCACATCAACCAAAAAAAGATGCCCGCCCTATGACGATGGAACAGCTGCAGGCAATCTGCGCATCTGTAAAGATCCCGGTAGTAGCCATTGGCGGTATCTGCCTGGATAATATTGAAAAACTGCAGGGAAGCGGTGCAGCAGGAGCTGCCATTGTATCCGGTATTTTTGCAGCAGAAGATATTGAAGGGACTACCCGAGCCCTTCGTCAAAAAATGGAACGTATTATTTAGACGATGCCAAGTGGTTACAACTGGGATGTCCGTCATAAAAAGACATGATATTTCAAAAATGAGAAAAATTCTTGATAACAAAGGGGACTGCTATAAGCGGTCCCTTTTCTATTTGTCCTGTTTTTAACAAATTCAGAAAAATCCTTTATTTAAGCCAATTCTGCGTTATTCTCACCAAACTATAACAATAAACTGATAACAACTTTTTTAATGGAAATTTTTCCAATAACCTGCACGATTTCTTGTTGAAAAATTTTATCAAAATAAAACTGCCCCTCATAATTGACGAAAAATTTCAGTTAGTGTATACTAATGCGGCATGCGAGTTAGTATGCATTAACTCACATGTTCAGTAATCTACAAAAGAGGAGTTTTGTACTTATGAGAAAAACAGGAAGAACAAAAGCACTGTTAGCCATGTTTCTTGCAGCTGCATCCTTGCAGGCAGGAACTGCTTTTGGTGCACAGGCAGCAACCGGGTCACAGCTGCAGGCGGGAACCTGGGTAAAAAGAAGATGCAGGCTGGAAATATAGAAAGCCTTCAGGAGAAATGGCAACTGGATGGGTCCATACTGCAAGCGGCTGGTATTATCTGCAGCCTGAGACAGGTATTATGGCAACCGGCATGCTCCGTATTAATGACCGTACTTATTATTTTAATCAGACACCAGATGCTGTAGAAGGCAAAATGGTTACCGGATGGTACCAGGATGCAGCTGGCAAATGGTATTTCTTCAGCACTACTGCAGATAGCACCGAAGGTGCAGCAGTAACCGGATGGCAGTGGGTCGATGGCCGCAGCTATTATTTTGAGCCGGCAGCAGGAGAGAACACTGGAAAAATGTTTGCAAATGGTGTAACACCAGATGGCTACAAAGTCAATGCAGACGGACAGTGGGTAGATGAAAATGGAAACATTCAGGTAGTGCCTGGAAAAGGATTTTCAAGTAATCCTGGAAAAGATACCAATTCTAAGACCACTGTAAGAGGCGGAGGTGGCGGTGGAAGCAGCCACAGCAGCTCCGGCAGTACAGATAACGGAAATAATAATGCCAATAACGGCAATACAAATAATGGAAACACCAACAACGGAAACACCAACAACGGAAACACCAACAACGGAAAAACCAACAACGGAAACACCAACAACGGAAACACTAACAATGGAAATACCAACGACAGTAATTCCAGCAACGACAATACAAACAATGGCAACAATTCCAACAATGGAAATAACCAGCCAGACCAGAATAAAGCAGTTTTTGTAAAGCAGGATCAGACAAAACTGACAGAGTTAAATTCCCTTGGCTGGTGGATCACGGTAGCATTTGAAGATGGCTATAATGCAGGCAATACAAAGGTCTATGCAGATGGCGTAGATGTAACTGCAGCTCTTTCAAATGTAACTGATGATGGAAGTATATGCAAACTGGCTGTTACAAAGGCACCGGCTGTTCTTACTGTAAGCAGCAATGATGACGGGGCACAGGTACAGACCGTTTCCTTAGATGATACTGCAGCAGATGGTATTATCTACACAGGAGACAGCTATCTTCCTGAAAAGATCATGACACACGGACCGGTATCCATCTGGGATTACTATCTGACCAACTATGCAGATGATGGTTCTGTAAGATATTCACCATCTAAGACAACATTCGCTCTTGGAGAAAAGCCGGTGGCTCATCCTGCTTATTCACCGGATGCAGAATTAAGCGAAGATGGAAAAGCAACTGTAACCATTATGTTCAATTACAATACCGACGATGAGAAAGAGTGGTTTGACGGAATTAACCGCCTTCAGCTGGTAGAGTACAATGAAAATAAGAACACCATCAACAGTGATCTTGTATTTGACCGTGCAAAAGATGTAGCTCATGGAAGTGGCCGCGTAGGCGAACTGACCATTAAGAGCGGACAGGGCAATTTCACAAACAACGGAAGATATTATGTCCGCGTAGAGTCCAAGGCAGGTACATCTGCTCTTGTTCCGATCCATGTAGTAAATGCCCAGGCACCTGTTCTGAAATTACAGGAAACAGCCCAGTCTGGCGTAAACCTACATTTCCAGGTTGAAAACATGGTATACGGAATTGAGACACCGATCAGCCGTGTGGTTCTGGAAGGACCAACTGAGACGGTAGAATTAAACGAGATCGATGACTGGTTCCTGTTCAGCCAGGATCTGTTTGTCCTTTATAATGATAATGTAGATCATTTAAAATATAAGGGCAATTACAAGCTGACTGTATATGCAGACGGATTTAAGGCAACCTCTGTCAGATTTAAAGTAACAAATGGTGAAAATGTTCCATTCAAGGATGAAATGGGAATTTCCCAGTATTCATTTGATGGCGTCTCCACAGCATCCACCGGTTCAGGCGGAGGCAGCAGCTCCGGCGAAAGCAGTTCCGGAAGCAGCGCTATTTCTGCAAATCTGGTATTTGATACCGACCTGCTGGTAAATGCAGAACTTCTGGAAGAAGCTGGAAGATCTACAGCTGAGTCTGAGGCAGTTGTAGACTGGTGGTACAACATTATCAAGGATGCAGTATTTGACAGAGCAGAAGGAAAATACTATGACTGGACCGATTATGTATCCAGCGTAGAAAATAAGAAATACGAAGACGATCAGATCCTTTCCTTTGAGGATTACAAGAGAACCGGTGTGACCTGGAGCAACAGTCCGGCAACTGCAAAGGAAGTTCTGGAAGATGGTCTTTTAGGTGAGATCCAGAATAACGGTGATTTTGCCCGCCCGGCAGCTGGTGCATTCACAGTAGAGCAGAACAAGGAAGGCGAAAATGTTGTTCTGGAAGCATGAAAATGCACAGTATCTGGCTGCTATCAAAAAATGTTGTGATCAATGACAGCTGGACCGGACTTGCAAAAAAAGACAAGTATACAGTAGATGTTGAAAAGGGAACTTTAACTCTGGATCAGAGCCTGTTCACACCGGGAGAAGAATACAAGATCGCAGTAGAAGCAGACGGATACCAGATGAATGCATTTAAGATTACTTATGATCAGCTTCTGGAAGAGGGACTGACTCTGACTGTGAAGTATCCAGATGGCAAGAATGAGTATGCATCTGATAAGAGAACCTTTGGCAAGATCCAGGGATACTATGCAGACGCAGAAGTAGATGTAACCGGTTCTGAAGGCGGTTTCTTAAAGTATCTGACCTCTGTAGTTTTAGATGAGGATGATACCCTTTATACAAAGGGCTATGAAGGAAGCGATGCAGCATATTATGAGATATCTGCTGACAAGAAGAGCCTGACTATCGGAAACATCAAACCTGGAACACATACACTGACTCTTCGCGCAAAGGGATATGTAGATGCGTTAACAGCACAGATCGTAGTTGCAGAAGGTGTTGACGAGCCTGAGGTTACTTTTTGTTCCGGTTGTAAAGAGCCTGGAGTACAAGGAAGCTGGCTTCTTTATGTCTCCTGCCAACTATTACATTACTTTCGAGAATGATACAGCTACAGATGCTAAGAAGGTGCTGGCAGATTATCTTGACGCAGTAAAATCTGTTACGGTTGGTGATGTGACTTATACAAAGGCATTACTTGGACTTGGATATAATAATAATGAGTTCGCAGCTTCTGTTGTAGACAGTGGTTACGGTAGCATTAATGACTGCCTGCGTATGACTGTTGATACTGGATTTACAGGTGATACAGTTGAAATTGTTGTTGAGGCAGAGGGATATGATACCATTACTCTTACTGCTGTAAAGAACGGCAATGGCAGATATGTTCTGAAAGATGGTTCCGAAATTGTTCCTCCTGCAGAAGATAAGGATGCTCCAAAGCTTACTGGACAGCTTAATATCCAGCGAGGAAATGAATGGACACTGAAAGGTAATGCAGAGTATCTGAAAGCAATTACTTCTGTTAAGTATGGAGAAGAAGAACTTGACACAACAGTAAATGACACAGAGATTACCATTGATACATCTGAATTACCGGTTGGTACACATAAACTCACAATTGAAGCAGATGGATACAAGAGCCAGGTAATTGAAGTAATTATTGAGTCTGATGGTAATGCCGGAGAAGATGAGGGCGTTGAGGGACTTACCTTTGAGAAAGCTCATGTGAAATATTGGTTTGATGATTATGATACATATCGCTTAACATTTACTGATGAGAAAATTAACGATGTCAGCAGAGATCTTTACTTAAAAGCTATCGATTATATTGAGGTTGGAGATGTAAAATATTCTTATGGTACTCAGATATTAGCAAAAACTCAAATAAATTTAAGCAGGGTGGCACTAATACAGAGACCGGAGAGCAGGAATATATCGATTTTACAACTGATATTGCTGATTTTGGTACAGACGGTACTCCGGTTAAAGTCACTATTTACTCTACTGCTAAAGCAGACTATGATCCATATGTATTCTATCTGAAAGCAGGCAAATTAGTTGCAGCACCTGGTGAAGATAATTCCGGAGATAATGGAAACGATGAAAGTGATAAGGATATCACTTTTTGAAGAAGTTTCAGTAGATAGTTTCCTGGCGAAGTATGAAGCATATCGTTTACTCCTTAAAGTAGACACCATAAACGATATTTCAAGAGATACCTATCTTGGTGCTATAGATTATATAATGGTAGGACAGCATCAGTATGAAAGCTGTAGTTATGGTTCTATATCAGATCCGCAGTTTAAAGTAGGTACAACACCTGAAAGTGATGGTATGGGAAAAGGAAAAGATTACATTGATTTTGCTAAGGATGGTTTCGATGCTTACGAAACAGGTGATCTGATCAAAGTTACTATTTACAGTAAGAAGAGCGAATATGGTTCTTATGTATTCTATGTAAGAGATGGCGAACTGGTAGACCCAACCGAAGCAGAGGAAGAACTTTTTAGATGAGCAGGAAATGAAAGAAGAGGCTCAGGAAGAAGTAACTGTTCCTGAAAACAAAGGATGAAACAGTTGTTCCGGAAGTTCCGGCTGAGGAAGAGCCGGCTGATAAGGATGCAGAAGAAGTTCCGGCAGAAGATGAAGTAACCGAACCTTCTGAGGAAGATAAGGAAGATACTGCAGAAGAGCCGGCAGAGGATAAGCCAGAGGAAGATGCATCTGAGGATAAGGACTCCGAAGATAAGGATACAGAGGAAACTCCAGCTGAAGAAGATAAAGAAGATGCTTCCGAGGACAATAACTCCGAAGACTCCAATGAAGATGTTTCCGAAGACAATGCAGCTGACGATGTTGCCGAAGATACAGAAGCAACCGAAACAGAAGGAGAAATCTAATTGAAAAAATGGTGTCTGGTGATCTTGGCACTGATGTTATGCGGATGCAGTGCATCTACAAAAACAGCTGAAACAGAGGCGGTCAAAAATGACCGCCCTGTTTTGCGTACAGAGACAGGATCCGAAGAAAAGAACTTTACCGTATTTGCCATGGACACAGTGATGCAGTTCCAGATCTATGGCGGAAATGATGACGTAGAAGAAAAAGTCCGGGGGAAAATAGAAGAACTGGAAGATACACTTTCTGTGACAAAAGAAGGAAGTCCCATGTGGAATTTAAACGAGAAGAAGAATGAGAACTTTGCAGAGGAATTTGCAAATCTGATGCTTCAGTCACTAAAACTTTGCAAAGATACAGACGGTGCCTTAGACATTTCCGCCTATCCCATTGTAAAAGCCTGGGGCTTTACCACAGGTGAACATCGCATCCCCGATGAGGTAGAACGCAAAGCATTAGTCTCCCGCGTAGATTACCGCAAGATCCAGGTAAATGGTAATACTGTATCCATAGAACCGGATATGATGGTAGATTTGGGAAGTGTAGGAAAAGGCTATACAGCAGAGGTCCTGGCAAACCTGATGAAAGAAGAAGGTGTTACTTCTGCTCTTTTCAGTCTGGGAGGAAATATCCAGACAGTAGGTACAAAGTCGGACGGGTCTGACTGGTTCATCGGTATCGGGCAGCAGAAGAGGACCGTTATCTGGGAGGTGTTTCTGTAACAGATAAGGCGGTGGTTACTTCCGGTGGCTACGAGCGTTATTTCACAGGTGATGACGGTCAGGTCTACTGGCACATTATGGATCCTAAAACCGGTGCTCCGGCTAAAAATGGGCTGGTATCTGTGACCATTATCAGTGACAGCGGTTTCCTCTGTGATGGTCTTTCCACTGCCCTTTTTGTCATGGGTCCGGAAAAAGCGGCTGAACACTGGCGCAGCCACCAGAATTACGAGGCAGTCTTAGAAGATGATAAAGGCCAGATCTATATTACAGAAGGCCTGGAAAACACCTTCAAACCGGTAGATCTTGGCACAGAGCAGGAGATCCAGGTGATCCGCAGATAAAGACGGCTTGTAAAGACAAATGCAGCATGGTATCATGAGTGAAGATATGAATAAAAACACAGATTTTCAGGAAAAAGGCGGACATATTTTATGAACATCCAGATCTTCGGCACAAAAAAGTGCAATGATACAAAGAAAGCAGAACGCTTTTTTCAAAGAGCGTGGCATCAAATACCAGTTCATTGACATGAAGGAAAAAGGCATGTCAAAAGGCGAGTTTAACTCCGTTGCCCAGGCAAACGGAGGCCTGGAAAAATATGATCAACTGGGATGGGAAAGACAAAGATATTTTGTCCCTGATCAAATATATCGCAGAGGAAGATAAGCTGCAAAAGTCCTGGAAAATCCCCAGGTGATCAAAACACCGGTGGTCAGAAACGGAAAGCAGTCTACCTTAGGCTATCAGCCGGATGTGTGGAAAAAATGGGAATAGATAGGTAATAGATAAAAATAGCAGAAAAATGCGTATAATAAAAAAGCAGGTCGCAGAAATCACATTTTATGGAAATATCCGCGACCTGTTTTATATTTGCTGTGAGAACCAATAATAGGAATAGATCTTACGCGTTCTTCTGTGCGCAGAACTGATCCATTACTTCCACCAGATTTCTGTGGTCTTCCAGATGAGGCAGACCGGAGATCATGGCAACACCGCGGAACTCATCATTTACAATAATTGGAAATCCACCGCCGCAGAATGCATAGTGGGACTCGTCCTGCTGCCAGTTTTCCTTTACACCGTTTAATTCCCGTTCAACAGCTGCACGCAGAGAAGAAGTATGGCAGCGCTCAACCGTGTGCTGCTTGCGGTTCATCCACTGGTTATTGCTTTCGTCTGTTCCCGGAAGGAAGGACTGATACAGGATAATATCATCAAAAACAATACGGATGGCGATTGGCTTTGGAGTGGTCAGACCACGCTCGCGAAGCATGGTTCCCAGTGTGTAAGCATCATTGTAATCAAAAGAAGAAAAGTGGATACGCTCTTCCTGGCTTTTGATCTCTTCTAACATTTTTAAATCGTACATAAGAATACCCTCTCTATACTCATATTTTTCCAGAATTATTATAGCCTTTAAATAGAAATGTGTATAGTAAAAAATAAAGTCCCCAAAACTGTTTCTAAAACTAACCTTTAGTTAATATTTTCCCTGAAGGAACAGCTGTATAGTTCAGATATACAGAACAATAGGATCAGTTTCATAATTTGTAAGAAAGAGGGAAAATGGATGTTTGGATTGGAAATAGCCACATTGCTATTGGGAAGTAGTTTTATTGCAGCAGGCATGATCCAGAGCAGAAAGACGGGGCAGAAAAAATGGCATATTTTAATGATCATTGGGATCATCCCGGTTCTGGTCAGTGTATTTTTATTGGTCTGCACATTCTGGCTCTTATATGGGATCAGGTCCAGGAGCCGGTTGCAGGTCCGACAGAAAACGGAAAGATCATTACGGAAAACACAGATGCAGAGCCAGAACCAGGTTCCGGTTCAGATTCCAACATCCCTGGCAGCGACTGGCGCACTTACAGGGCTTATTCCGAAGACCTGCACCTGGACGATAAAGGCGCTCTCATTTTCTGCCTTTCCCCGTTAGATAATAAGAACGGCTATGCTGTATATGACAACGCACATGGGGCCAGAGTGGGAACTCTTTTATGGGGATCAGAAAATGAAGCGGACTGGCAGGCTAAAGCACAGATGGAAGACTTAGATCATGACGGGATAAAAGAAATCGGCATATCCATGGCAGATGGAGAAATACTGTGGTACCATTACCGGGAAGGTTTGGAGGATACCTGGCCGGAGAATAAATGTGGTTGTTTTGAAAAAGTTGATTAAAAATTAACAAAAGAAAAGCCTGTAATTATGGGAAAAACTGTAAAAACTTAAGATTATAAACATTGACATTTCCATACAGAGTGATAAAATATTAACAGAGTTAAACAGAACATATATCTGGAAAGGGATTTTGGTTATGGCAATGAATATTGATTTTACTGGAAAGACAGTCCTTGTTACAGGTGGTGGACGTGGACTGGGTAAAGAGATGGCACTTCAGTTTGCAGGATGTGGCGCAAACGTATATATTGCAAACCGTAAAGAAGATCAGGGCCTGGCTACCGTGAAAGAGATCGAGGCACTTGGCGTAAAGGGTGGTTTCACAAAGTGTGATGTTGCTGTTGAAGAAGACGTTAAGAAACTGATCGCTGACGCAGCAGCATTTGGCGGCGGAAAGATTGATGTGATCGTAAATGCAGCAGGTGTAATTTCCCTTCAGGATATGATGCATACAACTACAGAAGAGGTTCAGAGACTGTTCAATATCAATGTAGTGGGAACCGTACATATGATCAAACATGGTCTGGCACATCTGGAAGCAAATAAGGGCGGAAACATGATCCTTGTATCCTCTATTGCAGGCAGAGATGGTATGGGAATGCTCCAGACCTACAGTGCATCCAAGGCAGCTGTAACAAGCCTGATGCAGTCCGCAGCAAAACATGCAGCTCCTTACGGAGTCCGTGTAAATGCTATTCTCCCGGGAATTATCCGTACAGCAATGTGGGAAGAGATCCTGGAAGGCATGAACAATGGCTGGGATCCAGAAGTTCATAATGAACTGACTCCTGAGAAACGTGAAGAACTGTGGAATGCTTCCGTTAAGAGCATGATCCCGCTGGGACATGATCAGAAGGAAGAAGATATTGCCTGGGCAACTGTATTCCTTGCAAGTGACTTTGCCCGCGAGATCACAAGCCAGGCACTGTGCATTGATGGTGGTACTACCTCCGGAAGATAATCATATGACATGAATTGAAAAATTTAAATTAAAGAAATAAAAGAGATAAAAGAGCAGCCGCTTTTGGAAAATGAATTCCATTAGCGGCTATTTTTTTAATTCCATTCCTCTGCCAACAGAAAATCGCAGATATTGCGGTGCTTGATCCCGTTTCTGCTCATGTCGAACTCATCCAAAGAGACAACATATTTCGGGTAGTTATCACGGATGTTATCATATGCTCCAAACTCACGCTGGATGGTTTCATCGGATGCCAGCAAATAGGTAACCTGAACATACAGTTTTTCCCCGCGTTTGTCGCATACAAAGTCAATTTCCTTGTTTCCGGTTTTGCCTACTGTAACTTTATAGTCCCGGCGCAAAAAGTTCCAGATAAAAGATACTTTTGAAAGCATTTCTGGATCGGTTCATCTGGCGCAATGGGGCGATACAGTTCCAGGAACTCTGCAAAGGAGAATGGGTAAATAACGAACTCCACAAAGCGTCCGCCAAGATAAGTGGAAAGCTCACTGGAAAGAAGCTTTGCGTTTGAACCGGTGATATAGATGTCGCAGTCAAGGGATACACGCAGGGAGTTGATACACTTCTCCCAGTCTTTTACTTCCGGGATTTCATCAAAGAACAAATAGGCTTTACCGTTGATTTCTGTGGCTCGTTTTGTGATTTCATTATGCAGTGCCTTTGCAGTTTGCAGATATGCGTAGTTTAAATCCTCAAAATTAATAGAGATGAACTGAGCAGAGCTGATACCGGACTCCATACCCGCTTTCAAAAATTGAAGTTTTTCATTTCTCGAAACCGCTTCGCTGTACGTATTATACTGTCTGCTAATAGTATATGCAAGATGTCGCTTTCAAAAACGCAAATTTTTTATTTTTTGAAAGTGGAAACTATGTAAAGGCAACCCGAAGGCTGCCCCAGGCATCAAGCCTATTCTGCTTACACAGGTTCACGGCAGTCTGCCGCCGTACACATCATAATCACTTATGAACCATTCTTCATAAGGATTACCAAAGTCATCTTTTGAACCGATTCCAATTCGTTCAAATACTTTTTTCAGATCTTCTGATCTGGTAGGAAACTTTACCCATTCGCCTACCAGCTCCCCTTCGTTATATTTTCCGAGATTCGTGATGTAAGCTTCAAATGGGCAATCGTGTCCATATTCATATGGCATGCTATTTCCTCCTGTTTCATTTTCAGGTCATCACCCGGTTTCGGCATCAAAAAAAGCGCCATACTCATCACCATTCCGGCAATGAGCAGACGCTTTATATTTTGTCCGTATTCTTTTGCAAAAGAGAAACAAATGAAATGTAAGTTTGTAGCTCATGTCTCATTTGTCTATGATAATATTAGCACAGGTCAATTCTGAAAAAAAAGAGGTAGAATGGTAGCAAAAGGATAGCAATTGGTAACAACATGGGAGTAATACGGAAACATGCTGCACATTCCCCTATCCTCTATCCGCAGACTCTACACATATAATAATTCCATAAAAAAATCCTTCCTCTTCTTCTTGATTATTTATTCTGCTTTAGAAAACTGATCTTTTCCAACAAAGCATAATGGACATTCAAAATCTGCCGGAACATCTTCCCATTTTGTTCCTGGTGCAATACCACCTTCTGGATATCCTTTCTCTTCATCATATTCCCATCCGCAAACATCACATACATATTTCATGACCAGTTCCTCCATAGAATTTATTCTTTATAAAAGTATATAACAATAATACATGATAGTCAAGATAATAATAGTAATTATTATCATTTTGCAATGAACATTTCTACGTTATGTTCTTCTATCACGATTTTACTTTATGGCTTTTCGTTCAAAAAACATACTCTGTCTCCGATGACAGATCTCCTCTGAAAGTATATCCAAGTCTATCAAACTTTTTTTATATCTACAGGATTTTCAAAATTATTCTCTGCCATAAATCTAACCATTTCACCGCGGGCCATTTTGGCATATGTACCTTTTGTAACCAATTTATCTCCGGATAACTCACAAAATACAATCGTAATATATCTGTCCTGTGGTGTCAGATACTTTTCTATGCACTTTGAGTATTCTTTAGATGCCAGATTTATGATCGTTCTGCTATCATCAATCACTGAATGATATAGCAGGTCACCCCAGTAATCATATAGATTTGTTGTTTCTTCAATCTCAGCTTTTGCCTGCATTTCAAGACGATAAGGAGTCACACCATCCATTGGTTTTAAAATGCCATAAAATGCAGACAGGATTCTTAAATGATTTTGCAAATACTCAAACTGCTGGATTTCAAACACCGATGGTGCCATATATTGAAATGCAATCCC
>VOFH01002893.1_pt1 | contig 33035 bp, 53 predicted proteins | sample 5384091 | NCBI WGS metagenome assembly VOFH01 (sample SAMN12384727, study PRJNA508395) | human gut metagenome | isolation source: healthy gut G | host: Homo sapiens
TTGCCAAAGCACTCGACCAAGTGAGAGCCGGTGGCGTGGTAGCCTTTGTGACTTCCCGCTATACGATGGACGCTAAGGATTCCACCGTGCGCCGGTATCTTGCCCAGCGGGCCGAGCTGCTGGGGGCCATCCGCCTGCCAAACAATGCGTTCAAGGCAAATGCCGGGACCGAGGTTGTATCGGACATCATCTTCCTCCAAAAGCGAGACCGTCCGCTGGACATCGTGCCGGAGTGGACGCAGACCGGACAGACCGAGGACGGCTTTGCCATCAACCGCTATTTTTTGGACCACCCGGAAATGGTACTGGGCCGTCAGGAACCGGAAAGCACCGCTCACGGCATGGACTACACCGTGAACCCCATTGAGGGGCTGGAACTGGCCGATCAGCTGCACGATGCCGTGAAGTACATTCGCGGTACCTACCAGGAGGTCGAGCTGCCGGAGCTGGGCGAGGGCGAAGCCATTGACACTTCCATCCCTGCTGACCCCAATGTAAAAACTACTCCTACACCGTGGTGGATGGTACGGTGTACTTCCGGGAAAACAGCCGCATGGTGAGGCCTCGATCTCAACGCCACCGCCGAAGCCCGTGTCAAAGGCATGGTGAGGCTGCGGGATTGCGTCCAAGAGCTGATTGACCTGCAAATGGACGCCGCCACGCCGGACAGCGACATTCTGGAGAAGCAGGCGGAGCTGAACCGGCTCTATGACGATTTCTCTGCAAAGTACGGACTTATCAATGACCGGGCGAACCGGCTGGCCTTTTCCGATGATTCCAGCTACTATCTGCTCTGCGCGCTGGAAGTCATTGACGAGAATGGCCAACTGAAGCACAAAGCAGATATGTTCACAAAGCGGACCATCAAGCCCCACGAGGCGGTAACTTCCGTGGACACTGCCAGCGAAGCCCTGGCTGTATCCATTGCGGAAAAGGCCCGCGTGGACATGGAGTACATGGAACAGCTCACCGGCAAGACCAGCGACGAGCTGGCCTGAGCTGCAAGGCGTGATCTTCCGTCTGCCTGGGCCTGTGCCGGAGGGAGAACGCCCAACCTATGTGACCGCCGACGAATACCTTTCCGGCAATGTGCGGCGCAAGCTCCGTCAGGCACAGCGAGCTGCACAGCAGGACCCGGCCTTTGCGGTCCACGTGGGGGCCCTGACCGCCGCCCAGCCCAAGGACCTGGACGCTTCTGAAATCGATGTGCGCCTGGGCGCGACGTGGGTCGACAAGAAATACATCCAGCAGTTCATGTATGAGACCTTCAACACCCCGTACTATCTCCAGCGCGCCATCCAGGTCAATTACGCCTCCTATACCGCCGAGTGGCAGGTCACCAGCAAAAGCTCTGTATCCGAAAAAGATGTGGCGGCCTACACCACCTACGGAACGAGCCGCGCCAATGCCTACAAAATTTTGGAGGACAGTTTGAACCTGCGGGACGTCCGCATCTACGACATCGTGGAGGACGCGGACGGTAAAGAGCGCCGGGTGCTGAACGCCAAGGGAGACCACCCTGGCAGCCCAAAAGCAGCAGGCCATCCGGGACGCTTTCCGTGATTGGATTTGGCGGGACCCGGAGCGCCGCCAGACCCTGGTGCGCCAGTACAATGAAGAAATGAACTCCACCCGGCCCCGTGAATACGACGGGTCCCACATCACCTTCGGAGGTATGAACCCGGCTATCACCCTGCGGGAACATCAGCTGGGCGCTATCGCCCATATCCTCTACGGCGGTAATACGCTGCTGGCACACGAAGTGGGCGCGGGAAAGACGTTCGAAATGGTGGCCGCTGCGATGGAATCCAAGCGCCTGGGGCTGTGCCAGAAGTCCCTCTTTGTGGTGCCGAACCACCTGACAGAACAGTGGGCGTCTGAGTTTCTGCGGCTCTACCCTTCGGCCAACATCCTTGTCACTACCAAGAAGGACTTTGAAACCCACAACCGCAAGAAATTCTGTGCCAGAATTGCCACCGGAGACTACGACGCCGTTATCATCGGCCACTCGCAGTTTGAAAAAATCCCCATCAGCCGGGAGCGCCAGGAACGGCTCCTTCAGGAGCAGATCGACGAGATCACCGAGGGCATTGCGGAGGTGAAGTACAGCGGCGGTGAACGGTTTACCGTTAAGCAGCTGGAGCGCACCAAGAAATCCCTGGAGGCCAGATTGGAAAAAGCTCCAGGCGGAGGGGCGCAAGGACGATGTTGTGACCTTTGAGCAGCTGGGAGTGGACCGGCTGTTTATCGACGAGGCGCACAACTACAAAAACCTGTTTCTTTACACCAAAATGCGGAATGTGGCGGGCCTCTCCACCAGCGACGCCCAAAAGTCCAGCGATATGTTCGAAGTGCCGCTACATGGATGAGATCACCGGCAGCCGGGGTGTTGTTTTTGCCACCGGAACCCCTGTCAGTAACTCGATGACCGAGTTTTTTTTACACCATGCAGCGGTATCTCCAGTATGACCGCTTGCAGGAACTGAGTATGACCCATTTCGATTGCTGGGCGTCGCGCTTTGGCGAAACGACAACGGCGTTGGAGCTGGCACCGGAAGGCACCGGCTACCGGGCGCGCACCCGCTTCTCCAAGGTTTTCAATCTCCCGGAGCTGATGAACCTGTTCCGCGAAGTTGCTGACATTAAGACCGCCGATCAGCTGAATCTGCCCACCCCGGAGGTGGAATACCACAACATCGTGGCCCAGCCCACCGAACAGCAGCAGGAAATGGTGAAGGTGCTATCCGAGCGCGCCTCTCTGGTACAGCAGCGGCACGGTAGACCCCTCCCAGGACAATATGCTCAAGATCACCAGCGATGGCCGCAAGCTGGGCCTGGACCAGCGCATTATCAATCAGGCGCTGCCGGACGAACCCGGCACCAAGGTCAACCAATGTGTCGCAAACATCATGCAGATCTGGCGGGACGGCGAGGCTGACAAGCTGACCCAGCTGGTGTTCTGCGATATTTCCACGCCCCAGGCCACCCCCTCAAAAAAGGCAGCCAAGGCGCTGGACAATCCCACGCTTCATGCGCTGGAGCAGGCTGTGCCGTTGGACGAACCGGAGCCGGTCTTTACCGTCTATGAGGACATCCGGCAAAAGCTCATCGCCCAGGGAATGCCCGCCGATCAGATTGCCTTTATTCATGAGGCCAACACCGAAGTCAAGAAAAAAGAGCTGTTCTCCAAGGTCCGCACCGGCCAGGTGCGCGTCTTGCTGGGCAGCACCGCCAAGATGGGCGCTGGCACCAATGTGCAGGATCGCCTGGTGGCGCTCCATGACCTGGACTGCCCCTGGCGGCCGCGGTGACCTGGCCCAGCGCAAGGGGCGCATCGAGCGCCAGGGTAACCAAAATCCGCTGGTTCATGTGTACCGCTATGTTACCGAGGGGACTTTTGACGCCTACCTGTGGCAGACAGTGGAAAACAAGCAGAAATTCATTTTGCAAATCATGACCAGCAAAAGCCCAGTTCGCTCCTGCGACGATGTGGATGAAACGGCGCTGTCCTTTGTCGAAATCAAGGCCCTGTGCGCCGGAGACCCCCGTATCAAGGAGCGCATGGATTTGGATGTGGAGGTTGCGCGTCTGAAGCTGATGAAAGCCGACCATCAGAGCAAGCAGTACCGCCTGGAGGATCAGTTTCTCAAATACTTCCCCCAGGAAATCGAAACTAACAAGGGATTTATCAAAGGCTTTGAAGCGGACCTGGAGACCCTGGCCGCCCATCCTCACCCGGAGGATGGCTTTGCCGGGATGGAGATCCGGGGCGATGTGCTGACTGACAAAGAAAACGCCGGTGCAGCCCTGCTGGACGCCTGCAAAGAGGTCAAAGGCTCTGAACCGGTGCAGATTGGCAGCTACCGGGGCTTTATTACTATGTCCGTGGAGTTTTCCGCTTGGAAACAGGAATATACGCTCCTGTTGAAAGGCCAGATGACCCACCGGGCAAGCCTCGGCACAGACCCGCGCGGAAACCTCACCCGTATCGACAATGCACTGGCTCAGATGCCTCAGCGTTTGGAAGCCGTAAAAAACCAGCTGGACAACCTTTACCAACAGCAGGCCGCAGCCAAAGAGGAAATCGGAAAGCCGTTTCCCTTTGAGGATGATCTGCGAGTCAAGTCCGCCCGTCTGGTGGAACTGGACACGCTGCTGAACATTGACGGCAAGGGCCACGCCCAGCCGGAAACTGTGGTTGCCAAAAGTGCGCGGTCTTCGGTGCTGGACAGCTTGAAGCGTCCTGTTCCGCCCCGTAGCCCCGAAAAGAAACCGAAACAACATGAGGAGGTGCGATAACATGAATACCAACGATCTGAATACGGCCCTTTATGAGAAGATGGCCGCTGAACAGGACAAATACCGGGACTGGCTGAAAAGCCAGCCCCCGGCAGAAGTCTTAAACCACGCCTATGAGTACACTATTCGCGAGGACATCGTGATGGCGATGGAGGAGCTGGAGCTGACCGCTACCCAGGCCCAAGCGCTGCTGGATTCGCCCAGACCGCTGGCCGATGTGTACCACTACTTTGAGAAACTGGAGACCGGCCACATGGATGTGGTCCGGGACAGTATCGAAAACCGGGCCGATGACGCTTGCACAAGGCTCAGGCGGAGCTGCGGAAAGCCGCCATCTACCCTCACTCCGCTGCCTATGCGAAAGAGCATGGGGAGCTGGAGCAGTACCGGGCCTCCAACAACGCCAATCTCCAATGCAAGGAGGCCATTGAAAGCTGCGGTGCGGGAACACTTCGACGGGATGTATCTCAGCCACGATGTCGCCAAGGGCGTGATCGAGACCTACGGCATGGACCGGGTCATGCTAGTCCTTGCCAACACCGTACAGCTCCAGGACTGGGATGGGCGCTACTCGCCCCGCAACAAGGAATGGGCAAAGACCATCCCCAACTATAACTCCGATACCGTCCGGGTTGGCTATGCGGTAAACAGCCATCCCGCTGTCTTGAACGGGTTTATTGATCTGGTGCGTGAGGAACATCTGCACCGCCAGCCGTTGACGGCAGAGGACATCCAGACAGAGGCAGAACGGATTTTGCGGGAGCTGCGCGCACCGGATGTGCCGAACAGCCCCCACGGGACCCATTACATGGCCCGTATTTCCCCGGAGTTTCTGAACCGTGCCGGGAGCAAAGACCATGACCGGCTGATGAATCTCCTGCCGTTTCGCAGTCTGGCGTTTACCGGCATGAAAGGGCTGCCTGGAACCTATGCCACCATCCTGGCCAATGAGGACCGCTCCAAGCAGCTGCGTCAGATCCGGCCCTCTGTCCGGGAGTATTTGAAGCAGGAGCCGAAACAGGCGCCCCGAAAGCTCCGGCCCATAAGAAACGGGAGCCGGAGCGATGAGCGCCCCGAAGCGCAAACGGGAGATCCAGGTAAATTTCCGGGTCTCCCCCGAGGAGCTGGCGCTGATCGAGCAGAAAATGTCCCAACTTGGGACCAATAACCGGGAAGCCTATCTGCGGAAGATGGCCCTGGACGGTTATGTGGTGCAGCTGGACCTGGGAGCTGAAGGAGCTTGTGTCCCTAATGCGCCGAAGCAGCAATAACCTGAACCAGCTCACCCGCCGAGTGCATGAGACCGGGCGTGTCTACGACGCTGACCTGGAGGATATAGCCCAACGGCAGGAGCAGCTATGAGGGCGTGAAAGAAATCCTGACCCAGCTCTCCAAGCTATCGTGACAGGGATATATGCCCCGCCTGCGGAGGGAGGAACGGCGTTCTTTTCGCCGCGCCTCCCTCCGTTTTTTCTTTTTGTCTGTATCCTTGCCTTTTGACGGGGCTTGCCGGATAATAAAGGCAGATAGCAAAGTGTTCTCACATCTCACAAAGGAGTTGAGATACCAATGTTGACCTTTGAAAAGGTTTTAGAGATTTTCGAGGACTATCTGGCGCAGGATATGGAGCTGGAAGTCTACAAGAGCCGGTACGGATATGTCTGTGTGTCCTTCAACGGCTCGCCCCCGGACCCGCCCTATTGCGAGGGAGATGTGTGCCGGACCCCGGAGGAACTGTTTGACCATCTGCTGGTCGAGTACGAATCCTTTGCCTCCATTCAGCTGGACAAAGGGACGCCGAGAAGAAAACGAGGTCGACGAGGAGCAGGTCCGCCGTCTGTGCCAGAAGTATTTGGATCGTCGAGAGGAGGCCATGAAATGACCGCATTGAAGCTGATTTTGAAGATTGTGATTGCGCCGGTGATCCTGCTGCTCACTCTGGCCATCTGGATTTGTGGGTCTGGTCTATGTGTCCGGCTTGGTGTTGGGGTTGCTCAGTACGGTGATTGCCCTGCTGGGCGTGGCCGTCCTGATGACATACTCCCTGCAAAACGGCCTTATTCTGCTGGTGATCGCGTTTAGCATAAGCCCTTTTGGTCTACCGAAGCTGGCCTTTGGGTTGCTAGGCAAGGTGCAGGATTTTTGGTACTTACTACAAGATACAATTTACAGATGAACATAAAAATCATCGATGATATATCAAATAGCTCAATAAAAAGTGGATCTTTCTATATAGAAATTTTTGTAGCTTGTATGTTGAGTGTTCTCAATTTACGGCGCCATATTGAAGAAGATGTGTAAAAGGATATATAATTGAATGAAGTTAACTTATTCGATACTACATAACAGATGGAGAGAGTTGTATGAATACTTTTGAGTTTTCGGCCATATATTGGGATTTATATTTGAATTTAGAAGCAGACTTAATTAAAATGTCGGATTACATTGCATTCTGCGATGAGAATAAGCCAACTTTTTTCGATAGAGTTATTAAAGCAGTTATTAGCTATAGGCTCAGAGTTTGATATTGTTTGTAAGTCGTACTGTGAGTTCTTAGGCGAATTATCTAAAATTGAAAATAGAGTACAAGATAAACATAAAGACATTCTGTTTTATGCAGCTGTTTTTTCTCAGGAAAGGCCTTCCATATTTGAAGAAGTTGTTCAGTGAAAGTTGCTCCAGATTACTTTACAATGCCAATGGATACTTGGAAGTGTAATCCTCAAGAGCATCGCAATCCGAAATTAAATTGTGCCCCAGAATGGTGGTGGGCATACACAAAATAAACACAACAGGAACGGAGTTATCTCAGAATATGCAGGACAAGAACAGCCATTAGGAGAAAAAACATATAAGTCCCAATATATAGGAAAAAAACTATTTCAATTAGCCAGTCTTGAACATGTAATTGATGCACTTGCATCATTGTTCATATTAGAAATGTACTATTACAAAGATTAGCTACAGTTCATAATATTGATGTGACTATACCGCAAAAACCTTCTAGAATGTTCTATCTCTTGGATTGGGAAACACATATAGTTCCCATGTATGATGTTGTGTCTGTCAACTCTACGCTTAAGTTTGAAAGAAAGCCTAGCAAAAAAGATTTAGAGATATTTACAAAGTAGAGTGCTTGCTTTTTCCGTTGAATAAAGCAGTACTAATCGTTTTTTGATTTTGCATCTTTTATTTTTGAATTAATTTAGAATAATTGGCATAGCGGTCTGCTTCGGTAGGTTGCTATGCTTTTTTATTTTCAAAGGAGGTATCGTAGTAATGGCAACCACACGAATTATGCCGCTGCATATTGGCAAGGGCCGGACTGAGAGCCGAGCCATCAGCAAAATTATCGACTATGTGGCCAACCCGCAAAAGACAGACCACGGCAGGCTCACCACCAGTTACGAGTGCGACAGCCGTGTGGCCGACGCCGAGTTCATGCTGGCCAAGCGCCAGTATATCGCTGCTACCGGACGAGTCCGGGGCGCGGACGATGTGATCGCCTACCATGTCCGCCAGTCCTTTTGCCCTGGGGAAATCACACCGGAGGAAGCCAACTGGCTGGGCGTAGAATTTGCCAAGCGGTTCACCAAGGGCAAACACGCCTTCATCCTTTGTACCCATATTGACAAGGCCCATGTCCATAATCACATTATTTGGAGTGCTGTCAATCTGGATTGTGACCGGAAGTTCCGCAACTTTTGGGGCAGTACGAAGGCCGTCCGCCGATTAAGCGATACCCTCTGCATTGAGAACGGGCTGTCCATTGTCGAGAACCCAAAGCCACACGGGAAAAGCTACCATCAGTGGCTGGGAGACCAAGCGAAACCATCCCATCGGGAATTGCTCCGTGCTGCCATTGACAACGCCCTGGCACAAAAGCCTGCTGATCTGGACGAGCTGCTGAAGCTGCTCCGGGAATCCGGCTGCGAAGTGTCTAAGCGCGGAAAATCCTACCGCTTCAAGCTCCCCGGCTGGAGCAAAGTGTCCCGTCTGGAGAGCCTGGGCGATGGCTACACCCTGGAGCATCTGCTGGGTGTCCTCGCCGGTCAAAAGGAGCATACACCCTGTCAGAAAGTCCGGTCAGGCAGGCAGATCCGCCGAAGGTCAGTCTGCTGGTTGACATCCAGGCAAAGCTCCAGGCCGGAAAAGGTGCCGGGTATGTACGGTGGGCCAAGGTCTTTAATCTGAAACAGATGGCACAGACCGTGAATTATCTCACGGAGCATAACCTGCTGGAGTATGCTGTGCTGGAGGAAAAGGCTGCGGCGGCCACGGCTCACCATAATGAGCTATCAGCAAAAATTAAGGCAGCGGAGAAACGCATGGCGGAGATTGCTATCTTGCGAACCCACATCATCAACTATGCCAAAACCCGCGAGACCTATGTGGCCTACCGGAAAGCTGGTTACTCCAAGAAATTCCGCGAGGAACATGAAGAAGAAATGCTGCTTCATCAGGCGGAAAAAATGCCTTTGATGATATGGGGGTCAAGAAGCTGCCCAAAGTTAAAGAACTGCAAGCTGAATATGCTCGGCTGCTGGACTGCTGGAATCCTACGGTTATGACTGTCTGAGCGTGGACACCGGCAAACCGAAGACTCCTTCTACTACGCCTGCCCGCCTATGTATATGCCCAACTCAGCCGCCTGCTTTGTGGGCAGCTTGCCGCCAAAGCGAAAAAACGGTCAAATTCAAGGTTTTGCGCTGGTTGAGCGATAAGGAGTTCATTAAAGTTGTCGGAATCGCGCAGGAGGGACGCTATCATGGCACAACAGTATGTCCCCACACTCACCAAGGACGAATACCTTGCCTATATGCTGGACAACAGGGCGTGAATTCGTCCTTGTTCGCCCGCAACCAAGGGTGCATCGCTGTTCAAGAAGCAGACGTCCTGCGCTGTGCAATCCGGGAGCTAGGACGAAAAGCTGATTGCCGAACTTAAAAGATTCAGTCGAACAGGATTTTGTGGTCGGCGGCGGTGTTGCCGGAAAAGAGCAAGGGAAATAAACACTTCGAGGCCACAATTTTTCCTGTATGAGAAGAATCAGGAACTGGGTGGTAATTTAATCCCTGGTGGGCATATCGCTTTAAGAAAGAATTTCGAGTTCTGAACGCTTGGTATCAGAATGAATTGAGCCTCCTTCCGCCGCTGGAATTTCATACTGATTGCAGCGGAGGCAGTTACGGCAGAGCAGGTCAAAAATATGCTGGTGCGGATGTGGTCATTCTGGCGAACAAGCCGCTACCCCCACTATGCCGAGGGTGCCGGGCATGGCGACCCAAAGGTGATTGGCTGTATGGATGCTTTTGCTATATCCGGGTGGGACAAAGCGATATATTGGTGGCGGCTTGGTTGGCTGCGAGATGGGCTGGACGATGCGCAGGAAGGCTGTTGAGGTAACTGTCCAGCGGCCCTGCCCAAGATTCTCTCGGCCGGTATTCCATCTCCCATCCCCAACGGCCAGATGATCCCGGATTTGTTTGAGCATTATCATGTGAATGTGCTGGAAGGCCATAACTCTCCGCAGTTGAGCATGGAAAGGCCATTTTGGACTGCAATGGACAGAAAAGAACTGGAAGCCGACACCTTTGTAATCGCAGTCGGATTCCGCCCCGCACCCTCCATAGCGCAAGAACTTTCCGACTGCGGAGCTGCTGTCTATGAGATTGGCGACCAGCAGCAGGTCAACGATTCTCCATGCTGTATGGGATGGCTATGAGGTTGGAAACAACATTTAATGGGATTGATATAAGGCCAATTGCCGTTTATATAAACTGAATTTTGATTTATAGGAGGAAATTACCAAGCCGAAATTAAAGAATATCAGGCTGTGGAAGAAGCCGCAATGAAGTTTGTCAAGAGCGTTGCCGAGGGCGACAGCAAGTATGCCGGAGCTTTTTATTGACGAGGCTGTCCTGTTTGGCCGCTTGAACGGTGTGTTGGAGCATGGCAGCTAAAAGCAGTTTTATCACAATGTTGACACCACCACTCCCGGCAATCCCAAGTTCCAGCCCGGTGGACGTGCTGATGGTGGAAAATGAGCTGGCCGATAGAATTAACCGTGTGCTGGAAAACTGAATTTGGTAGCAATCGACTTTCAATCTGATGTGCTGCTGATGCTGAAAATGGACGGTCAGTGGAAGTGTGTTGCCAAGGCGTATAACCAGAACTCCAACACGATCCAGAAGTAAGTTAATTCCCAGAAAGCACAAAGCGGGCAGGCCTGCTCATATGCTGCCTGTCCGCTTTTCTTCTGCATATAGTATGTCAAAGAATCACACAACTGCAACATTGTTGGAAAACGCACCCGTGCGCAGCCTTGTTTTACATTGGCATTCCTGCCATGTTCGGGCAGTTTTTCAATATTCTTTACAGCATTGTAGATCGAATCTATGTGGGCCAGATTCCACAAGCGGGCGAAACTGCCCTTGCCAGCATCGGGATTTGCGCCCGGCGACTGACGGCATGTCTCTGCCTTTGCCTATATGGTAGGTATCGGTGGTGCATCCAGCATGAGCATTTTCCTGGGGCAAAGGACGAAAAACAGGCAAAAGCAACGTTGGGAAACGCTGTTTTCCTGCTGTTTGTCATTTCTATCGCTGTGACCGGGTTGTTGCTGCTCACAAAGAAACCGTTTACTTCTTTATTGGTTGGGATGCAGCGAAGTTTTATTGTTTATCCTATGCGGAAACCTACTTTACCCTGTATATTTTAGGAACTGTGCCCATATCTGCTTGGGGTTGGGCTAAATGACAAAAGTTCCTGCTGGCGCAAGGCTTTGCCAGGCAGGGAATGTGGCAGTCGCTCTGGGGGCGGTGGTCAATGTAGCTTTAGACCCGCTACTGATTTTTGCAGCAGGTATGGGAATTTCCGGCGCCGCCTTAGCGACGGTGCTCTCTCAATGCTGCATGGCAGGCTATGTTGTGTTCTGCCTTTGCCGACAAAAAACACCAGTGCGGTTTCATGTCTGCCGACCACAAAGGCGGCTGTGTCTACGAATTCTGTCGGTCGGCTCCATGTCTTTTGTGATTACCATTCTGGATAACTTGATTATCATTCTACTCAATGTGGTACTGCGAATACATGGCGGAACAGTTTTGGGAGATCAGCTGATTACCTGCGCCACCGTCGTACAGAGCTTTCTCACGATTGTTTCCTGCCCAGCTCAGGGAATCACATCAGGGTGTACGACGATTTTCGGCTATCACTATGGAGCAGGAGTGTATCGAAAAATTCGTCAGGCGTTTGCTTATGTGTTCTTGCTTTGTGGAGTGTACATTGGCACTTTGCAAATTGCCGTACAGATTGCACCACAGCTCTTTGCTGGGCTGTTCCTGCGAAATGCAGACTTGGTGCAACTGGCTTCCGCAAGCCTTCGGATGTATACACTGGCTTTTGCTGGGCGTGGCCGTTCAATATGCGTTGGTAGACGGTTTAACGGCGATGGGTAAAATCCGCTTTGCCTTCCCGCTGTCCGTATTCCGCAAGCTGGTTTATGTGATTTGTATTTTTGTCTTACCTCTGGTCACAGATATTCGTTATGTTTTTTATGCAGGCAGTATCCGGATGCCATTGGAGCGACATTCAGCGTGATTTTGTTTGTCTGCATCATCGTACCAAAATTAAAAACAGAATTAAAATGCAAAACCTATGAAGGAGAGCTTAATTATGAGTAAGAAAAATTGTTGTAATTACCGGCAGTCCCTGCAAAAACGGCAACAGTTTTGCCATGACGGATGCCTTTATTCAAGCGGTAGAGGCCAAGGGCCATACCGTAACCCGCTTTGACGCCGCAATGATGAAAGTCGGTGGTTGTCACGCCTGCGAGACCTGCTTCAAGACCGGCAAAGCCTGCTCCTTCGACGATGATTTCAACACCATCGCCCCGGCTATCCTGGAGGCTGACACCCTGGTGTTCACCATGCCAGTGTATTGGTACTCCATTCCCGCTCAAATCAAGAGTGTTATCGACAAAATCTTCTCTCTGGTGGTGGGCGGCAAGGACATTGCAGGAAAGGAATGTGCGCTTATCGCCTGCTGCGAGGAGGAAGATCGGTCTGTGCTGGATGGTGTCCGCATTCCCATGGAACGTACTGCTGCCCTGAACAAGTGGAAGATGGTAGGCGAAGTTCTGGTTCCCGGCGTTCTGAATGTGGGCGACATTGAAAAAACGGACGGATGTGCGCAGGCCGCGGCACTGGCCGACAAAATCTAATTGGCACGGAGGTATGATATGAACAAAAAATTGTAATCTTAAACGGCAGCCCCCGCAAAAGTGGCAATACCTCTGCATTGGTAAAGGCGTTTACAGAGGGTGCGGAGAGTGCAGGCCATTCCGTCACCGAGTTCTTTCTGGACAAGATGGAGATTCATGGCTGCAAGGGCTGCTTCGGCGGCCACAGCGACTGGGATTGCCCCTGCGTCCAGAGGGACGGTATGGCGGAAATTTACCCCGCCGTCCGCGACTGTGATGTGGTGGTGCTGGCCAGTCCTCTGTACTACTGGACCATGAGTGGTCAGCTGCGCACCGCTCTGGATCGTCTGTTTGCTTTGGAAGAAGGCGGTACAAACTTGCTGCGAGGCAACGGAAAAGCCTCTGCCTTGCTGATGGCGGCGGATGGGGGCATGGATTTGAGGATGCCGTGCTCTACTTTGACCACCTGATGAAGCATCTGCGGTGGAAAAACCTCGGCCATGTTTTGGCCGGAGGAAATATGGATGTGGGCGACATTGCGGGGAAACAGGAAATCCAGCAAGCCTACGATCTAGGAAAATCTATCTAAATCATAGTAAGAAGGGAATGATTTTCATGAAAGAAATTACTTTGCCGAAAGCGTCTCAACTGACCTCTCCCAACCCGGTAACGGTGGTATGCACCCAGAAGCCGGACGGTTCCACCAATCTGGCCACTGTGTCCTGGTGGACATACCTCTCCTACAAGCCCAATATGATCGCCTATGCCATGGCAAAGACTTCTTACAGTGGGGATATGGTGCGAAACAGCAAAAAGATCATCCTGACCATTCCCGGCGCGCAGATTGCTGAGGCTGTGCTGGGCTGTGGAATGACTACTGGCCGTGACACCGACAAGGCCGCCAAGTTTGGGATCGAGTTGATTCCGGTAGAGGGCAGTTCTATCCAGATTCCCGCTCACAGCCGGGTTGCTATTGTGTGCAGCCTGAAAGAATATCACGAGACAGGTGACCATTACCTCTATATCTGCGATGTAGAGAAGGTCTACGGTAACGAGGCGGAAGAGGCCCTGTTTGCATGGAATGGCTATGGGAAAATTGCTCCCGCCAAACAAGGTGAATAACCAGAGGTAATTCAACGGAAATAACGAAAACAGACGACCATGAGGGAAATCTGTAGGTCATAACTATCGCTATGATGGCAATCGTTAAAAGCGTTCACAGAACGCGCAGCCGCAGAATGAAATTCTGCGTTCATGGGGGCTTGGGGATACCCTCAACAAGCAGCGCCGGAAGCCGAATGGCTATCCAAGGGCATTGCTTGCCATTACTCCCTGAATGTTTAGTGGCCAGAGATTCACACAGTATCATAAATCCAGGCGCTTGACGCAGAGATATGATATAAGAAAAGAGGAAAGGAATGGTTAATCAGAAACAAGGTTCGCTGTGGATTCACTGTCCAATATGTGGTAGAAAAACCCGAACAAAGGTGTATGACGACACTGTCCTTGTAAACTTTCCACTCTATTGTCCTAAATGTAAGAAAGAAATTCGGGTTGATGTAGTAAAGCTAAAAATGGTACTCAGTAAAGAGCCGGACGCTTAAAGCGCAGAGCCTGCTCCCCTAATTACAGGGGCAGGCTCTTTTTTGCTTATGATGTAGTTTACTTAATTTTTTTAGCCCGATTGGATCGCAATGCAGTTAAGACAGCTTCCATTACAGGAAGCAATGTAGCCGCTTCTTCTTCGCTACATTCATCAATTAGCAAGCGCAAATGACGAATTGACAGCGCATCCAGTTTGGCTGTTACATCGAATATTTCCCTGGCGTCCATTTTGAGTGCTTGAATTAACGGGAACAGGGTTTCCAATTTGGGGTTTCCGCGACCTTGTTCCATATTGATGATAGTTCGCACATCGGTACAGCTCTTTTCTGCCACCTGCTCTTGAGTAAGACCCAGCTCTAAACGAGCCTTTTTAATTGCATCAGCTAATTGCCGAGAACATTCTTGCATCCCGCTTCACCTCAAATATATTCTACAATACACCTCGTTTTGTTTTAATTCGCTGCGGCACACCTTGAAACTGTATTGTATTACACCTATTTAGTGAAAGGAGTTGCGTCTTGAATAGGAATAACTGGTTCGAGTATGTTGCACTGAACATGAATTTCAATGTTCCCTATTAAGTCAGTGCGTTGTTGAACCTGTATTCCAATACAGATTCAGGAGTGAATGTAGTAATACCCCTGGCTGCCGTTCTCCGCCCCATTTCGGCTCACTCGCCAACTGGACCCGTGAACCGAAATGGAGGTACATAATGCAAAAGATCAATCTTCGGAGATGTATCCCGATATTTATAAAACGGACACCTATCTTGAAGTAACAGATGAAGTACAGGCGGTATTCTTGGCCGACAAGCGAGCGGAAGCGCGCTACCTGCGGCAGATGTATAACTACAAAGCTCACTACTCCCTGGACTGCGACAACGGCATTGAGAAGGCCATTGTGCAGCACCCGCCGACCCCGGAAGAAATCCTGGAGGACAAACAGCTCCGCGATCAGCTCTACGCTGCGGTGATGAAGCTGCCGGACAAACAGGCCAAGTGGATTTTGCTCGGTTCTACCTGGGAATGACCGTCAAGGAGATTGCCCAGGCGGAAGGTGTTGATCTCAGCTGGGTGTATAAGAGCATCAAGCGCGGGTTGAAGCACCTGGCTGGAAAAATTTCAAAAATTTTAATTAACATGGCCAAAATATCGGCTTTTTCTTCACTACCATTAGAAGGACAACTTTTCACCTTCATTGGTACATTGACAACCGAATAGACGGCATTTCTGGTACATAACCCATGTACGAGCGAATCAGGCGCGCCGCCAAGAAGGACAAGCCAAGGAGGTGATGAACCGGCTGTCCTGAGCGATCAACGCAAGCCTGAGACCCGGAGGCGGCACTTCGGGGCGCGGTGACTGCATGGGGCTTAAAGATACTTCCTCACGGCCTCCTAAAGACTTGGGAGGAACCCTGCGGCGCACGAGTAAAACGACGCTGCGGAGTTATGACAGCCGCGCCAGCGGAGACCGGGAATGTCCCCATCGTCAGGGGTGCGTGGCAAATGTGGCGAAAACAGCAAACATATCTAATTCAAAACCGGCTGTACTTCTTTCTGATGTCATTTAACGACACCAACAAAGTATTGCAGCCGGTTTTTTATTAAGAAATCCTCTAAAAAGGAGGAGAGTCGTGCGAAAAATTATGAGAGGCGATTTGTATTATGCAAATCTTGATCCTGTTATTGGCTCTGAACAATCGGGATACCGCCCGGTGGTTATAATCCAAAACAATACAGGAAACCGATTTAGCAATACGGTGATTGTGGCAGCTGTTACAAGCAAGCCAGATGTAAAGGCAAAGCTGCCGACCCATTGCTATATCCAGGCAGGAGATGTGTTAGATGTCCCATCTGTCATATTGTTAGAACAGCTGAGAACATTGGATAAATCGCGTCTAAGCCGCTATATTGGCAAACTAAACCCAACTTACATGGAGAAGATCGACCGAGCCTTGATAATCAGCGTTGGATTAACCAGGGCTATCAATCGGCCCGATCTTCTTTTTGTTTTAATCAGCTTTCAGCCTCAGACAGAGAAAGTTTGATGAACGATATTGGTAGATTGGAGGATTACCATGTTTGAAGAAAAATCGCTGAAATGAACCGTGAAACAGCTGTCATGCAGCCCGAATATATTCGAGATAAAAGGACCTACACCGTAGATGAAATACAGGATATTTTAGGTATCAGCCGTCCTACTGCCTATGCCCTCGTAAAGCGCAATTTGTTTCGCAGCATTCGCATTGGAGGACAGATCCGTATTTCCAAAAAAGAGTTTTGATGAATGGTTGGACGAAGGTGGCCTTTTGATTTGTCAAGTTTGTCGTTGAGGGAAAATAGCTCAGCGACATCTTTGAGCTTTTTTCTGTTTTCTCCTACAATGTAGCCAGACACAAGAGGTTATGCCACATTGTAAAGGAGGAAATAGAGCAATGGAAAAAACATACGCTACGCGATTGTGCAACTAGCAAACCAAATGCAGAAATCAAGCGCACTTACACAGTGGAAGAAATTCAAGGTATTCTTGGAATCAGCGCGCCGACTGCCTACACCTTGGTTCGCCGTAATCTTTTTTCGCTATGTCAAGGTGGGACGAAATATCCGCATTTCTAAAAAAAGTTTTGATGAATGGTTGGATTGCGGGATGCCGGATGGGGGTGTTGCTTATGATTGAGTACACCCCCTGCTCCCCAAAGCTAAGACCAGTTTCTTTGTTCCTGAAATGCGTGAGATGTTGGGACTGAGCAAAACGGAAGCATACTGGCTGGTTAAGAAGAACTACTTAAGACAATTATTGCAGCTGGCCGCATGAGAATCATGCGGGACAGTTTCGAGGGTGTATGCCAACCAATATACTTACCAAAAGGTTGGGCCCGCCGCCAGGGGGAAAATCTCAAGAATATACTTCTTTCCACGGCAGACATTGCGGAGATCTTAGACATAGCCGAGGCGACAGCTTCTGAGCTTGTTGCCAAAGAGCAATTTGAACTTACTTTATGTTTATGGGAAACGCCGTATCGTAAAGAGCAGTTTCGAGCGATGGTATCAATCACAGTCCTTTTTATCGAACAGCAGAAGATCGGCTCAAAAGATCAGGCACAATTTGGCGAGACATTGACGATGCCGCAAATTGCTCGTTTTTTTGGGCGTACATCGCAACACGGTCTACTACTTGGTAAATAAGGGATGTTTTGAAATTATCTCTACGGCAAGAAGCAAGCTCGTGACGAAAGCCAGTTTTGATAACTGGTATATCGGACAGAACCACTACAAAAAACAAATTCAGATGGAGGTGATACGGATGGCGTCCATTGTTAAAAGGAAAAGCAAGTATTCGGTTGTTTATACCTGCCTTGATGAAAACGGCGTGAAAAGACAGCGGTGGGAGACCTTTGCGTCCAATGCAGAGGCCAAAAGCGTAAGGCACAAATTGAGTATCAGCAAAGCACCGGAACTTTTTTATCGCACCCACTGCTAAGACCATCCGGGAGCTGCTGGAGGAGTACATCTCCATTTATGGAGTCAACACTTGGGCGCTCTCTACATATGAAAGCCGCAGAGGGCTGATTGACAACTACATAAATCCTATCATCGGGGGGATATGAAGCTGGAACAGGCTACACCTCGCGTGATGGATCAATTCTATAAAAACTTACTGACCGTAAAAGCCAAGCCTCGTCCATATCAGTCGGCAAAGAACGAGTATCTCTCGCCCCGGACTGTGAAGGAAATCCATAAAATTCTCAGAAATGCCTTTAATCAGGCCGTGAAGTGGGAACTTATCTCCAGAAATCCCGTTATCAATGCAACTTTGCCGAAATGTGAAGCGAAGCCAAAGGGATATTTGGACCGCAGACACTTTGTTCCATGCGTTGGAGCTGTGCGATGATGATAACCTCGCTCTTGCATTGAACCTTGCATTCTCATGCTCTTTTGCGTATGGGTGAAATGCTGGCTCTTACCTGGGATTGTATCGACATTGCTCCAGAAAGTATTGAGAAGGAAAAAGCCAGCATATTCGTCAACAAAGAGTTGCAGCGCGTTCAAAAACAATCGCTCGATGCCCTGGATGGCAAAGGAGTTATCAAAATCTTTCCTTCTATTCTGGTGTCGAAACACACAGCTCTTGTGCTGAAAGAGCCTAAGACGAAAACGAGTATTCGCAGAGTTTTTCTTCCCAAGACTGTTGCGGAAATGCTGGTGGAGCGACGCAAACAACAGGAAGAGCTCAAGGAACTGTTTGGGGATGAGTACACCGACTACGGTTTGGTATTCTGCTCATCTATGGGAACACCAATCGAAGGTCAGGTTATCAATCGAGCCTTAAACAAGCTGATAACTGAGCATGGGCTTCCCAAAGTAGTATTCCATAGCCTGCGACACAGTAGCATAACCTATAAGCTGAAGCTGAACGGCGGTGATATGAAATCTGTTCAAGGCGATTCTGGACACGCACAGATAAAGATGGTTGCAGATGTGTATTCCCATATCATCGACGAGGATCGGCGGTTGAATGCCAGACGCTTTGAAGAAGCCTTCTATTCCGGGCATAAGACAGAGGAAGATCTGGATGGGCTTCATGTTCATACCATTGAAGAAGCTGCAAGTCTCCAACCTGCTCAACAGGAAAGCGATCAGGAACTTCTGATGAGACTGCTTACCAAGTCGCCTGAGATGGCAACCCTAATAAAGACGCTGGCCAAGAGCCTGTAAACTATAAAAGCAAGGTTTGATTTCACCGTCATACCTTGCTTTTTCTTTTGATTATGGTTTATCATTTTGTAAATGAAACTAATGCCTTTTTGAAGCGACCTGCAAAACGGCTGCTAAAAAGAACCCTAAAATGCCTTTGTTTCGGCCTGTTAGAGCTTGCCTTGGATTGACAGGGAAACCTCAGAAAAATCCGATAAAATCGAGACTTTTTTATACTGGTTTTGATTCTCTCATATTGCTTCGGGGCGAACTCCTAAGGGCGAGGCTGGGGTTCGATTCCTTCTGGCGTGCCAAAGACCGCTGAAAACTCTCGTTTTCAGCGGTCTTTGTTTTTCGTTCTGTCAGGTCTGGACAGGTTTGCGATGGTGATTTTATATGCGGAAACAGAGGTTATCTTCCTACAAAGAAAAAGTGAAATTTGAATATAGAGATGTGAGTTTGCCTACATCTGCCTACAAACTGCATTGTTTTAGTAGAATTCAGATCATCTATACAAGCCTCTTATGTTCTCGTTGAACCAAGGTAGCAGATGTGAATTGGCCTCTAAAGACAAGTAACTTGATGGCACGGATCGATAATGATATAATATGTTTCAAATTATAAGATTGGCGGTGAAATCATGCCTGTAACATCGAATGAGGTTGAGTATATTTGTGTATCTATGAATTTTTGTTTAATACAGCTTATGTTATATCCGTAGCGCTTCAACTAGCCGCTGGACTTTTATTGGTAGGAAATACGGCTACTTCTAGAAAAGGAATCATACAGGCATATTGTGCATGCCATACTGGTATTGCATTTGAAGAAGATGGAACTTTGGCGGACTACAGCAGTTTGAAAAATATTGTGAAAATGTCATGGATAAATAAAATTGCTTTTTCTTACCTATTTGCCGGATATCTGGTAGGCGTTTGGGGAGAAGTGTCAGCTAATAAGGGCATATCGTTTGCAATAATCCTAATTTTGATAATAGTTCTAACTGTCATCCCATATAGATTCGCGAAGTATAGGAGTGAGCACTTCGGAAGAATAACAATAGATGACATACCCAAAACGGGTGGGGTCATGTATGCAACATTTGAACCCGAGGATGTTGATGAAGTAAAACAACCATAGGCAAAGACTAATGAATAGTAAATGCCGGTTTGCATCAAGCAATCCGGCATTTATTTTCTAGACTTTCATAGCAAGAATTGATTGTGTTCGAGACTGTATTACCTTTGATGCTTCTTCAGCAAAAAGTTTTGGTAACCAGTCTGGATGTTCACGTATCATCTGGCGCAGCAGATCAAGCATGTCAGAATCGGAATCAGACTTAGGAGTGCCATTCTCTATTTTTTTGAGAAGAAGCTACTGTCCATTTCTTGGGCAATCAGCTTCCGATCAGCGTCAAAACCGTGGGCATAGGTGTCCGTCACCATACGGGCTTCGGCGTGGCCGGTGTCACCCTGGACAGCCTTAATGTTACCGCGACTCAGCTTCAGCTTTAGTGACGTGCTGCTATGGCGCAGACTGTGAAACACTACGGGTCTAAAGCCATTTTTCTCAATTAGTTTACGAAACATCTGAGCGATGGTTTTTGCTCGTAAGGATGGCCGTTCATTTGAGCCACAACTAAGTTGTAGTCGCTATACTCGTCTCCCCAGGAGACGTTTGTGCTCCTGCTGCTGAGCCTGAACTTTTCGGAGTTCGTCGACGACAGCCAATGGAAGGTAAATGACTCGATTACTGCTATCTGTTTTAGGGGCCTTCAATACCAATGTTGTAGTTGCCTTTTTGGGCATGATGTGGAAACTTGAGAATAACTGTGCTGCGATTGACCCGCTCCAGCACATCAATGCTTTCGTTGCTGCATCGCTTTAGCTCTTGAGCAACTTTTATGTGTGCTTCGCCTGAAGCAATGTAATCAGGTTCGAAGTGGACATTGTGCCACTGAAGCCCGAGGATCTCCCCCAAGCGCATACTGCATCCGAGGGCCAAATATAAACAGATACGGAGTATGGGATGCTCAGGCTGCTAAAGCCTGGAGCGCCGTCGTCGTCTGACCACACAGCCCGCTCCTTAGAGTGTCGCTCTGGCAGTGTTGCGCCAATCGTAGGGTTGATACTGGTATATTCCCATACGAGCGCTTTGCTAAAAGCACTTTTAAGTAGCTTGTGAATGCGGGTGACGGTATCAGCGGTTACTCTGGCTCCTGTGTCGAGGTGACCGGAAGTAACAACGGCAGGTTTATCGAGTAACATGGTGTAATAAGCATCTATGTCTCGAACCGTAATGGAGCGCACGTACCGAGTGCCAAGGTATGGATTGATGTAGTTCTTTATTAAGCCCATGCACATGGAGTAATAAGAATTGCCCCATTTCTTTAAGCCGTATATTTCCACGTATTCGGCTAAAATTCCTTGACTGTAATATCACGTGTTTCTACGATTACCCCCTTTTCTTTGCGGATAGGGGAACAAAGCTCCCGTTCTTTTTTTGCTAACTTGATTTGCTTGTCACGGATCGTCGCTTCTTCCTCAGACTTGAAGGACTCGGTACGAGGAGAGGATTCTCCTGGACAACGATAAGTGACCTGATAGATGTTTCCGCGTTTTCGTACTGCCATAATCATTCTCCCTTCGAGCAAAGAATCGCCCGCTACCATGGCAGCGGGCGATTCTTCATAGCGGTTGTAACGCTTCTGATATAATCAATGAAAACTTCCCGAGGGATGCGGAAATGGTTTCCGATGCGGAGAGCCTTGAGTTGGCCAGAATTGACCAATTCATAAGCTTTATTTTTCCGATGCCCAGGGTATCTGCAAGATCATCAACGTTTATCACAAGCGGCATGGAATCAAAATCATGGTATTTCATTTGATTCTCCTCCTGAATATGATATATTCTTATCACTACGTAGTTTTATTCCTCGGTAAACCCGAGCACCCCCAATACGGTCGGGGAGAATGGGGAATGAGTGATTGCAGCTTTCGTCCAAAGTCATTTGACTTTATTTTTGGGAGGAACTGTTATCCGCCTCTATGAAGCGAAGAAAAGCGCGATGTAATTCAGCAGTAACGGTATATGCTGCTGAATCCAGTTCACAACAGCTTGTCACGAAATTACGGATTTGGTCAACTACAGATGGCACGAGAATGAGAACATTGTCATCTGTGTCACAGTCTAAAGGAGTGAAAATGTAGTTCTGATCCTCGAACTCTTCTGCCGCTTGCAGAGCTTTCCAGATGATACCACCAGCTTCATTGAGCAATAGCTCATGAAGATTTGGGATCTGCTGACTTTCTGGCACTGCATGACGAAACGGTATACATACCATTCGTTTAAGGAGCGCAGGATCCTGTGCGTTTCCGTGATTCGCAGCGAGAAGTTTGTCAGGAACAGCAGCTTCGCGGTGTTTTTGAACACAAACGGAGATTGAAATTTGATTTCTCCATAAATGGGATCGTCCCCGGTCAATTGCTTGATTGCACCGACTGTATCCGAATCTAGCGGTTTATCAGGAACGTCAGAGCAGACGCATAATAGTTTGCCTGGCAGCATTCCGGAAGTCCATCTATTCCCTAGTTGGTTGACCCCATTAATTGCAAAACAGGCGGTGTCGCCCAGCACATCTTGCAGAAAACGGGACAACTGGCTTTTTCCAGAATCCGAGACACCTTCAAATACGAAAAGTTTTTACAAGGAATTCCGGTCAATATAACCCCGATTACTTCAAAATCCTCTGGCGAAGATTGCAATCATCTTGCGCTACGGTATCAAGAAAGCGGTCGAAAATGGGTGTTTTACGAGGTGCTATATCTCGAGCAAATACCTCTAAGTGTGAAAAACGGAGGTCTTTGCTGCGAAGAGGAAAGATGCTATGGTCTGGCCAACAGTAGATGCCGTCTTTACAGCACAGTTGGTGGTGATCAGGGTAGGGAATTTCGGGAAGAGCTTTTAACACGGGGAGAAAGAGAAATCTTTTTCACAAGCTCTTCTAATTGCCCCCGACAGAAGATAAGAACCAATTTCTTTGCAGCTGTCTTCTATCAAAAGGAGCACCTGACGCTTTGCACTATTTGATGTGAGAATGGTCCAGTTTGGAGGAGTATAGAATGCAAGCTTGCCCCGATGAGCAGAAATTCAAACGAGTCAATCAGAAACTCTGCGATTTCGCTGAGATTTCGATTGCCCTTTTTTTCGATACAATCCCTCACCGGCATCCGTTAGTTCAAGCCGCTTTTAGGGGTGGTTGCCGGATGTAAGTCAGGAATCGGCCAGGGGGAGACTCCAAGTTCCGACAGCAGAGATGCAAGAGGGAACTTGAAATTCGTTGATGGTGTCATCTGTCAGCCAGGGTGTTACACCCTGGCTGACAGATGACAGTTTAAAAGGAGAAGAATCATTGCGCGAAGAGATCCAGACTGGGATCAAGCGAGGGATTCTCGGTACATTCATGTGATGATCCTCCTTCCATCGATGCTACAGCAGTTCGCAGATGGTGATACAACTCAGGTGAGCCATCAATTACCATCGACGATTTCCCCGTGGGAGTAAACGTGGCATGGATAACGGCTTGTCGGGGCCATGCTCATCATGAGCCAAGATTAAGATCTTACCAGAAATCACTCTGCGGTCAGGATCATCAGAATTATACTCCAAAACAGGACCTGCGCTGATGCCGTCGATGTACAGGACCAGCTGCACAGCATTATAGCCGTAACTATCCATCAGAAGTGCAAAGTGTGGGCATGACTCCGGAGTTAGCACGATAGCCTGATCTTCCGTGGTGAGCATAATTTGATAGTTCACCAAAGTGGTCCGATTAGGACCAAAAAGTCAACAGGGCCTGCATCCTGCTTGCACAGGAAGACGGCAGAGGAAGTGTTCTGCTTAAGTGCATTGTAAATGCGCTCAGATAAAAAGTGTCGGCTTAGTAATCAAGGTAATTCCTCCTGACATCCAATGATTGAGATACGCAGAACTCAACAGCATTGGATAAATTTTCATCCTTGGTGGCCACCAATTATGGCTGTAGTATAGCACCCTTGTTTAAGATACTCTGGTGTAAAAAATAAGAAAAGACGAAAGAGATTCGAGATGTTCTACCTAGATAAAGTGGGGAAAGAGGGATTGCTTTGAGTTACGATGAGATGGCAAAAGAACTGCTAAGATCATTGAAATTGGGGGGAGGGTAACGCAAACGAAAATGATGAAATATCTTCGCAGACAGAAGCGTATATAGATCCTCTGTTTTCCATTGTACTTAGATTCCAATTAGTTTCTGAGAAATATCTGAAAAAGAAAAAAGGAACAGACAATGGATGCTATTCGGAGGCATTTGTTGGAGTTTGGAGGAGTACACGCCAAGAAGAGCTATGAATATAAATCTGAGATAATCGAGAACATTTGCGAAATGGCGAGTGAATTTTTAACATCACACCACTATTTAGCTAGTGACAAAGTTATATCCAGAAATGAACATCGCCCATTTCAGAGAAAATGGTTGATAAACATGAAGCGACTGCTTCCCAGAGTAAAGAAGTAATGGCAGTTCTCCCGTGGCTTTTAACTTGCTATACGATTAACATCCCTAAGAATAGACTTGACCCCTTTGATGGGGAAGTAATGAGTTTACATCGGGTTGGACGGATATTTTTCAAGATAAGGCTAATAATCGGAAGGCGTTGCTTAATGAAGGGGCGGGTAACCGCAGCAAAAGTATTGATGCCCTATGTCGCTATTTTCAAGTAGACTATAAATCCAAATATTGCGCCCTGTTTTATGATGAAAGTATTGTGTTAGTAGAAGTTCGGAAAGATAGAAAGTCAGAGAGAACTATATCGCCAACGACTCTTAGAGGCGAAAAAAGCAGACTGCTGGGAATACTATAGGCGTTTCGCGGCATTTTGTGTTGCGTGTGAGAAGTACCCGGAAGTGAATATGTCACTGTCGCTCGCGTTATTTGTATCGATGTGGGATTTTGGTATCGGATATGATTTTGAGGGTACATGTGAAGAAAAAAGTAGGGCAATATTCGTGCTATGTAGCTGGAGAAGGAACTGGAAAACAATTGCTTGCACAGTATTCGGAAGAAGATCTAGAGGCAGATCAGGTGCGAAAAAAGTTTTAGAACTAATGAAGCGAGAACCTACAGAAGACCAGCGGTTTGCAAGTGTCCATGAAATAGCGATGATTACGAGCCATGAGGATGCAGAACCGAAAAAATTTGAAAAGTGGGATTCCCTTGAAAAATATTTCTTTGATGACGATGTTGACGACAATGACAGCATTTTTTGATAATAAACGGTGGAAACACAACTGTGTTTCCACCGTTTATTTAGACTTTTTAATGGATTTTGTTGTCAATGCTGTCATCTGTCACCGAGGATGAATGTATTAAAACTGTCTAATGGTATGCGCCAACGACGCCCAACTCGAAAACCCTTGAGTGTTCCGGAATTAAGAAGGTCGTAGACTGAGTTTTTTCCAATGCGCAGAATTTCCATGATGTCCGCTGGTGTGAGAACGTTGTATTTTGATAGCATTCGGCTCGATGCTCGTAAGCATCTTCATACTCCTCATGGTACATATAGATCCTCCTTATCGAAAAGAGATTACAAGTGTATTTAGTTCCTTGTTATCCCGGGTTTGGTTTTCTTGTCCTGATCAAAAACATATTATTTCCATAGAATGCCGGAAGTTGCCGAAGGTTTTGCCTTGCGTGCAACTTCTGGTTTTTCACATTTTTACTGAAATGAGGAGGAGAAAACATGTTGAAAACGCTTTTATCTGTTATTCGCGCAGTGTTGGTCGAGCTGTTGGACTCAGTTGCTGCGCAAGGCATGTGCCGCGATGTGACCCCGCAGAAAAACGAGATTCAGGAGAAGCTGCTCAGCATTCTCCTGGCCGCTGCCGCAGCATTTCTGTGTGCAGCCATTGACTATCTCACCAAGGAGGAAGAATAACCATGTCAATCGAAACCTTTGTTTGCACCTGCTGCGGAGAATCCGTCCCTATGGATCAGCGTACCATTTTTTTGATGGGCAGGAGCTGTGCGCACAATGCTTGGAGCAAGAAACCGTTTTATGTATCACATGCCGAACACGAGTTTGGCGTGACGATAACGCCGGAAGCGATCACGCACCTCTCTGTCAGTCCTGCTTTGATCGCAACTATACCTATTGCTCGCGCTGCGGTGCTGTCCTGCACACTGAAGACGCAAGATACCACAGACACGACGAAGATGAAGAAGAACCTTTTTGCTATACCTGCTATATGCGGCACAGCCAGAAACGTGCTATTCAGGATTACTATTACAAGCCACTTCCGCTGTTTTATGGCAAAGGAAAGCGCTACTTTGGAGTAGAGCTGGAAATTGACTGTGGGGGCGAGGATGACGGAAACGCACATGCACTTCTTGGATATCTGCAATGGTGGATCAGACAGAATCTACTGCAAGCACGACGGTTCATTGGACGAAGGGTTCGAAATCGTAACACATCCAATGAGCCTGGAATACCAGCTCACAGAAATGCCTTGGAAGGACGTATTGCGAAAAAGCAGCATCCATGGGGTACTCCAGCCACCAAGCGGGAACATGTGGTCTACATGTCCATGTCAGCCGTGCCGCATTCGGTGATACCGAGAAGGAACAGGACGCCTGTATTGCCCGTGTGCTCTACTTCTTCGAAAAGCACTGGGAAGAACTGCTGAAATTTAGCCGCCGTACACAGCGACAGTTAGATCGTTGGGCTGCCCGGTATGGCTATAAAGAACAGCCGATGGACATCCTGGATCACGCCAAGAAAGGCTACGGCCATGGCCGCTATACCTGCGTAAATCTCCAAAAATGAGGACACTATCGAATTCCGCATATTCCGTGGGACGCTAAAATATAATACCTTCATTGCCACAGTGCAGCTGATTGACCGGGTCTGCGATGTGGCTCTTTATTTATCCGATGATGAGTTGAAAAAAATATGTCCTGACGACCTTTGTCTCAGGGTGTCAGCAACCCAGTTGGTGCAGTATCTGAAGGAACGCCGCCTGTATATCAATGAACCTGTGGAAGGTGAGGTGGAGCTGTAATGTGCTGCTTGTTTGGATTGATCGATTACCGTCATTCTTCTCAGCACCAGGCAGAAAACCCACATTCTGTCGGTCTTAGCTGCCTCTTGTGAGGCCAGAGGGACAGACGCAACCGGGATCGCCTATCACAGCAAAGGCCTTCTTAGGATCTATAAACGGCCTGTCCCGGCCCATTTGCTTCGGCTCTCCTTGCCGGAGGATGCGAATGTTGTCATGGGCCACACTCGTATGACTACTCAGGGGGATGCTCGTAAAACTTTAATAACCACCCCTTTTGCGGCTCCTCAGATATTGGCCCATTCTGCCCTGGCCCATAATGGTGTAATCTATAACGATGATGCTGCGCGGCCACATAAACTGAAAAACCAAAATTGAAACGGATAGCTTTTGTGGCCGTTCAACTCCTGGAACAGAAACGAATCTCAACTTCTCCAGTCTTCGGTACATGGCAGAGCAGGTCGAGGGTTCTTTTACATTACCATTCTGGATGCCAGGATAACCTTTACATCATCAAGGGGGACAACCCATGTGTCTGTATCCACTATCCCAAGTTGGGGATCTATCTCTATGCGTCCACACAGGAAATTTGAATCAGGCTCTGGCACATCTGGCCCTCCCCTGGGAACAGCCCAGGCAGATCCGAATCAACTGTGGTGAGATTTGCGAATCGACAGCTCTGGCATCATCACCCGTGACAAATTCGATGACAGCAAGCTGTTTCGCCACCGCTATTCCATGTACTGGTGGCCGTTCTATTCAGCTGGGGCCTCCGCAACTCCTCCAATGATCATTTGGAGGAGATTAAGTCGGTGGCCTCTGCTTTTGGCTACACCCCAGAGGAAATCGACAATTTGGCAGTAGAGGGATTTACTCCAGAAGAACTGGAGGATTTCCTATACTGCGGTGAGCTGTAACCTGTTGCCAATAGGGTGTGCCCCAACGGCATAGTGAAAATATATGCCAATAGGGTCGGTTTCGGTGTTTTGGCACATACCATTCCGAAAATCGACCCTATTGGGAATTTAGATTGAAAGGACTGACTTTTTTTGAAGATTGGATATATCCGTGTCAGCACCCAGGAACAGAATACCATCCGTCAGGAAGTGATGATGGAGGCTCTGGGCGTGGACGAGCTATACATCGACCGGGCCAGTGGCAAGAACGCTCAGCGCTCGGAGCTGCAGAAAATGATGGAGTATGTCCGCCGGGGCGATACTGTTATCGTAGAGTCCATCAGCCGCTTTGCCAGAAATACGAAAGATTTGCTGGAGCTGGTGGAACGGCTGAGTGCAAAGGGCGTGGAGTTTGTCTCCCAGAAGGGAAGCCATAGACACCACGACTCCAACAGGCAAATTCATGCTTTACCATCTTCGGTGCGGTGGCAGAGCTGGAGCGAGAGTATATCCTTCAGCGGCAGCGGGAGGGAATCGCTATCGCCAAGGAGCAGGGAAAATACCAGGGCGAAAACCCATCCAGCACACGGGGTTCGACTTGATTGTAGCTCAGTGGAGAGCAGGAAAGATAACAGCGGTAGAGCCATGCGGAAGTTAAAATGACACCACGCACCTTCTACCGGAAAGTAAAAAAGATTCGCTGATCAAAGCGAATCTTTTTTTGCTGTTCATGGCGATAAAGTTTTCAAAATCTGTTCGGCATATTCTTTTTCCTCCAGCCGAGGCTTGATCAATCATCTGCTGAATCTGCGTACAATCAGTAGACGCTTCTGTGCCAAACAAAAATATAGTCCGTAGACAGCCGGAGTGCCTGTGCGATTTTACAGAGTGTCGGGATGGACATGCCTTTCACACTCCAACTCAATATCTGAGCAGAACTTAGGCGTAACATCCAGCAGTTCCGCAAGCTGCTCCCGTGTATATCCAATATACTCCCGCTGTTTTCGTATTCTTGATCCAATCGCATTCCAGTCCATTTTTTGCCCTCCGATTTTGCTCATAGTTTATCCCGGAGAGTTATAATCATAAACAAACTTACAGGGTTGAATTCGAGAACTTTCAGGGTATAATTCATAGCAACTATCAGGCTACATTTCAAACGGGACCACATTTACGTAGATTTAAAAATAGGAGGAGGATATTATGAAACGCTTCTATCCCATACTATGTGCATTCGTTTTGCTTGCATCCCTAGTATCCTGTGGCAACCAGCCCTCGACACCCATGGCTCCTTCGAATTCAAACGATCCCCGGCTTCCAGCAATGACTTAATCTCGCATGATGGGGTGGAATCCATGATCCATATGCTCCTTCCGAGCCAACGGGTTATATTGAGGAAATGGACGTTGATGGAGATGGAGAAATTACCGCGTTTGAGTCTGGAATTATGTACTACAACTACGGTGAAATGACGAATGATCGCATAGTGTTCAGAACTCAGTGCTTTGATGCCCTCGATATTGCACGAACTGGTTTTAGACTGGAACACCTCTTATGCTGACATTTTACGCAATGTATATAGTCTGTCTGGAACAAAACGGCCATAACCGGCACTATTGATTGGATACAACGAGATGGATTTTCGACTTATCTGCTAGTCAAAACAAACCCCGGGAACAATATCGTTTCAGCGTATGCCTACACAGATATTCCCGCAATAAAAGGCGATAGTATTACTATATTTGGAACCATCGATGGTGCTGATACATATACCTTTACTGACGCGTACGGAAATGTAACGCAGCATGATACATTTTCCGTCTACATTATGGACTATTTAATACCAACCTAAGCCGTTACGGATATAGCCAGACTTCGGTGCCAGCTGATGCCGTACAAGGATCTCCTGTATTTCTCGAAACTGAATATGATTATTGGTTTGACCGCATGTATGGAGAATGGTATTTCACATTAGGCAGCATCAGCGAAAAGGCCTATGAAATTTATTACTATTGCTATGATCCCGAAGCAAGTGCATACGTGCTGTTCACCCGGTACACTGATATTCTCGATTTCTATGGGCCGGATGACTATACTGTCATAACTTTAGACTTAAACGATATTACTATCAATACCCCGGAAAATGTCGGCTTAGAGTATTCATACATTGTAAGCTATGATGAATATGCCGAGTTTATTTACAAGACCGATCCGGTTGGTTGGGACTGGTATATGAGGAACTCTTAATCAATCATATAAGCTTATGCTTTACTCTCCGCCGTTTCCTTGAAGACAAAGGAAACGGAAGGGGCATTTTCCAAACGATAGGGATTTTGGGCAATTTATGTTGTTTATTGCAAAAAAATACGCTATAATTTAATTGCGGCAACGTATTTGCCAATATAGCGAAATATAATTTGAGCCGCGCGGTGTATTCCTGCGCGGCTCTTTATATTTAAACTAAAATTGTAGGGGAGGGTATCCATGGCCACAAAGGATAGAAAAAAGCTAACCAAGTATGAGTTTGCAGAGCTAATTTCAGAGGTTGATGGGTTGTGCCCCTTGTGTACTCAAGAATTAATAACTTTGGATGGAAATCGGCAAGCAGCACTTTCTCAAGCAGCTCATATCTATCCACATAGTCCTACTGCATCAGAAAAAGAGATTCTGAAAGATGTTCCAAGACTATCTAGTGATGATGAAAGCATTGAAAATATGATTATGCTTTGCCCGAACTGTCATCACAAGTTTGACAATCCACGAAGTAGAGAAGGATATATGCAGCTGTATGCGCTTAAACAGCAATTGACGAAAAGAAGATTGGCGAGGAAGTATTACCAAAAGCACAGCATTGAGGATGATCTGGTAATTGTTTTACAATGTGTGGGGAATGTCGATACTACGACCGATGAGCGGAAACTATCGTACAATGCTATGTCGATAAGCAAAAAAATGAACGTCGATGCAAGCGATATTGTAAAGCGGATGGTAACACGAGATGTCCGGGACTACTATCTCCCTATCCGAGATGCGTTGATCCAATTAGAACATGATGCGCCCGGAAAGAGTGAGTTAATTGCAAAAGAAGTGGCACTTTTCTATGCCGAGTTAAAAACGAAGAGCCTCTGCCAGGACGATATATACTATGGAATTAATGATTGGCTAGATGCAAAAAACCAGAGGCAATATACATTAATTACCCCACTAATTACAGCCTTTTACATCCAGAACTGCGAGGTGTTTTCGCAATGATAGTTCCAAACAAAGCAATTTCTTATGAAAGTTCCTTACTTTCAAAACTGCCTATTATTCTGCAAATACTCTATCACGAACAACTTACAGCGGTGGAGCTATATCATAAGGTACATAAGGATTTTGAAGATGTGAGCCAATTTATATTGGCAATGGACACTTTGTTTGTGCTTGGAAAAATAGAGCTTTCGGATGGAGATTTGAAATATGTTAACTGAAATATATTGTGAAGCATTTGGAAAGACTAAAAGAATTCCTTTTTTGCAGGACTGAATGTAATTCAAAAGGAATTGGCGGGAACTCAATAGGAAAGAGCAATGCGTTAAAAAATAATTGATTACGCATTCGGTGGACGATATTATGCAGAGTCAAATGATGATGTAATTAAGTATGTCGGAGATCACGACATTTGTTTTTCCCATACCTTTGGCGATAAAACTTTTTACTTTTAAGCGGAACGCCAAGAAACATGGGAAGGTGTTGAAATGTACCGATAATAAGTATATTCCTCAAAGCGAGATTTCCGAGAGCGATTTTTGCAAATGGCTATGTGAAAAATATGAGTTTCAAAATTTGGACCTTACCTTCCGTGAGATGATTGGTCTCTATGCTAGAGTGTGGAATAAGCCAAACAAAAAGTTAGCAGGCCATTATATAATCATAATGCCCAAACAGTAAAAAGACGCTGTAATATCGTTAATTAAACTTTTTGATGAATATGGAGCTATTAAGGAGCTAAATGAGCACGATGAGTACCTTAGAAAAAAGGTCACAAATATTAAGTAAGGCAGTAAGCTATCACCTGTTGAAGGTTCCATCTCAAAAGGAGTATGCCGAAATTACCAGTGAATTAGCAAAAATCAAAGAGAAAATACTTCAATTAAAAACCAATATCGCAGTTGGAAGTGTTGAAAACGCAGGAAATCTAAATGACCAAAAGAACGATCTTTTTTGAACAACGATCAGAGCTATTGGTTCAGCAAGGGCGAATCAAAAGAGATATCCAGCGGTGTGAGAAAATATCCAAAAACTCTATTCTTTTGGCGAAACAACATTTTCTCAGTTGACCGAGTTTTTCCCAGACGTAAACATAGAGCGAATTAAAGAAGTCCAAGGTTTCCATGAAAGTCTCCGCGCTATACTGATGGAAGAACTCAGAAGTGAAGTGAGCGGTCTAACTCGTCGTCTGGCAGAAATTAATGAAGCAATAAATAATAATCAGCAGGAGATTGAAAGAATAACAGGCCTGCCCACTAAGATCAACTGAGGCAATGGACAAACTGCTTCAGTTAATTAAGATCCAAGAGCAACTACAGTCTCAAATAGAACTTTATGATGACAAGGTTGCAGATGCCATTCAAAAGGACGAAACCAAAGGAAAGCTGGATCAACTGCTAAACGAAATTACTTCTAGGGTTGAAAAAAAGATCAATACGCAAATCAAGGAATATAGTGACTGCATAGAAACCAGCAATGGAAAAGCGCCTATACTGCATCTGTCTAATAGGCAATATGATTATGGTGTCGAAGATAACACTGGAACCGGAAAAGCTTATACGGATTTAATTCTATTTGACTTAGCGGTTCTATCGCTTACAAAACTACCTGTTTTAATCCACGACTCGTTTTATTTAACAATATAGACGATCTTACAAAGCAGAGCTTTCTCAGGCTATATAGTCAATTTGGAAATAAGCAGGTGTTTGTTTCGCTAGATACATTCTTGGGGGCATGACAATCAGGAAATTAACGATATTCTGTACTCGTCAACTAGGCTAGTTCTTTCCGAAAACGACATGCTTTTGGAAAAAAGATTGGAGACTGTCTGAATAAGCGTTTTTCTTTAATGTCTGTGGCATCTAAGGAATATCTCGTTATCTCTCTTTGCTAACATTTTCTGCCTACAAACCCCAAAAATACGGGGAATGACTGACGAAGCACCATCGAGACTAATTAGGTATAAATCCCCCGCAACCTCTTGTGTTGCAATGGATTGC
>VOFH01003797.1_pt1 | contig 33022 bp, 29 predicted proteins | sample 5384091 | NCBI WGS metagenome assembly VOFH01 (sample SAMN12384727, study PRJNA508395) | human gut metagenome | isolation source: healthy gut G | host: Homo sapiens
CAAACGAGAGCCCAGTGAAACGGGTCTCGTTTGAGAGCTTGTCAAAAACACTTTTTTTGACAAGCTCCAGGGGGCGCGGAAGCGGCCCCTCAGACTGTCGAAAACCTATTCAGGCAAAGGTTTTGGAGGGAGGAAAAGCCTCGCAGAGTTTGCGCCCGCAGGCGCAAAGAAAATGGAAATCATTTTCTCCGGCGGCGTGTACGTCGGAGAAAATACCGCTCGGCTCGCAAACGTGCGAAGAGTACGCCGCAGGCGTGCCCTTCGTGCGATGCAGCGAGCCGCAGCCTTTTCAAACGAGAGCCCAGTGAAACGGGTCTCGTTTGAGAGCTTGTCAAAAACACTTTTTTGACAAGCTCCAGGGGGTCGCGGAAGCGGCCCCCGTTTTGCCGTCTTTACATTGGGCGAAAGCTGGTGTAAAATAGGGAAAGAAAGGGGGTATCCCGATGGACCCGAGAAATCAGCCCGCTCAGGACGACGAGGACCTGCTGCGCGACATCCGCAAAATTCTGGATGACCGGCACGACGCGGACGATCCCTATGAGCGCGGCTTTGCCGATAAGCTGTATGAGGACTGCGAGGACCCGACGCTGCAGACGCAGCAGCTGCCGAGACGGCAGCAGAATTCCGTCTCCGGCCCCGTGATTCATGCCTATAACTCCGACTTCCGCCGCGGCGCAGCCCCGCAGCGCCGGGAGGAGCCGACGACCTATCTCGGCCCGGTGGAGGAGGACGACTACGAGCCGCCTCGCCGCCAGTCTCAGCGCTCCCGCCGGGAGCCGGAGCGTGCGCCGCGCCGCGAGGAGCAGCCGCGCAGGCACCGCGCCGTGCCGGAATCCGGCTATGATGCCGAGCCGCCCAAAAAGAAGAAAAAGCACCGCTTTGCGCGCGGACTCGGCAAGCTCCTGCTCATTTTGCTTGTGCTGTTTGCGATCGTTATCGGCGCGATGCTGCTGCTGGCCAAGCAGCCGAAGGCAGAGGAGACCCTCGGCGCGCGCCGCGACGGCTGCTCGACGATCCTGCTTGCCGGAACGGACAAATCCGGCGACCGGACGGACACCGTCATGCTGCTGAGCGTCGACCGCAGCGCCAAACGGCTGACACTGCTGAGCATCCCGCGCGATACGAAGGTCAATTCGACCTATACGCCGCATAAGATCAATATCGCCTATGGCGTGAACGGCAAGGATCAGGAGGGCATGGAGGCCCTGATGGACTATGTCACGGAGCTGATCGGCTTCCGGCCGGACGGCTATGTGCTCATCGATCTGGATGTCTTTGTCGATCTCGTCGACAAGATGGGCGGCGTGAAATTCGACGTTCCCTGCGATATGGATTACAGCGACCCTGCGCAGGACCTGACCATCGATCTGAAGGCCGGTATGCAGCGCCTGAACGGCGAGCAGGCCATGGGCCTCGTGCGCTTCCGCTCCGGCTATGCCATGGCCGATCTGCAGCGCGTGAACGTGCAGCGGGATTTCATGCTGGCTGCCATGCACCAGTGGGTCTCCGTCTGGAACCTCTGGCGTTTGCCCTCGGCGGCGCGGCTGCTCTCGGCGCATACCGTTACGGACCTCAGCACACGCAATCTCGTCTGGCTGGCAGAGTCCGTCGCCCTGTGCGGCACGTCGAACCTGCAGACGCTCACCATCCCCTATACGTTCAGCGGCGACGGTATGTATGTTCTGGCCGACCCCTATGAAACGGCCGATGTTGTCAACGCCTATCTCAATCCCTATGAGACGGACGTCTCACCGGATGATATCTACGGAGGCTGACATGGAAGAGACGTTTCATATTGACACGGTCTGCCACAGCGGCAGGCCGTCCGACCCGCGCAGCGCAAAAGAGACGGCGTGCTACGACCTGCTCGACTCGCTCGGCATCGCCTATGACCGCGTCGACCATGACGCCGCCATGACCATGGAGCTGTGCCATGCCGCAGAGGGCGTGCTGCACATCTCTATCTGCAAAAATCTCTTCCTCTGCAACCGGCAGAAGACGAAATTCTACCTGCTGCTCATGCCGGGCGGCAAGCCGTTCCACACGAAGGACCTGTCCGCCCAGCTCGGCTGCGCGCGCCTGTCGTTCGGCCCGCCGGAGGACATGGAGCGCCTGCTCGGCGTGACGCCCGGCTCCGCAACGGTGCTGGCCCTGCAGAACGACACGGCGGGGGAGGTCACGCTCGTCATCGACCGCGCCGTGCTGCAGGCCCCGCGCTTCGGCTGCCACCCCTGCATCAACACGAGCTCGCTGGCCTTTTCCACGCAGGATCTGACGGAAAAGCTGCTGCCCGCGCTGGGCCATGCGCCGGTTCTGGTCGACCTGCCGGAGGACAGCGATGCGTGAATTGATGATCGAAGCGGAGTACGCCCCGTTTGCTCCGGATTGGTTTCTGGAAACAGCGTCCCGCTGGTTCACCGTGCAGAAAACGCCCTGCCTGCAGACGGCCGAGGCCGTCATCGGCGAGCCGACGCTCGAGGCCCTGCAGAACGCGCCGCAGCTGCGCTGGCTGCAGATGACATGGGCGGGCGCAGACCGCTATCTGCATGGCGGCTTCCCGCGCGGTGTGCTGCTCACAACGGCCTCCGGCGCGTTCGGCGAAACGATCGCGGAGCATGCGATCGGGATGCTGCTGGCCCTGTGCCGCCGCCTGCCCGCCTATGCGCGGCAGGGGAACTGGAACGATCTTGGCTCCGAGCGGCGCGTGGCAGGGGGAACGGCCCTCATCTTCGGCGCGGGCGATCTGGGCGGGTGCATTGCCCGCCGCCTGCAGGCCTTTGGTGTGAAGACGTTCGGCGTCTGCCGCCGGACCTCGCCGGATCGCCCCGGCTTTGACCGCCTTGTCCGGCTGGACGAGGCAGAGACCCTGCTGCCCGCGGCGGACTTCGTCCTGGGCGCGATGCCGCAGTCGCCGGAGACGGCCGGGTGGCTCAGCGCGGAGCGCCTTGCTCTGCTTCCGCAGGACACCGTCGTTGTGAACGTCGGGCGCGGCAGCTTTCTTGATGCCGATGCGCTGGCACGGGAGCTGCAGAGCGGCCACCTGTTCGGCGCAGGCCTTGATGTGACGGACCCGGAGCCGCTGCCTGCCGCGCATCCGCTCTGGAGCCTGCCGAACTGCATCCTGACGCCGCATGTCGCGGGCGTGAGCTTCGGCCACCTGCCGCAGACGGAGGAGCGCATCTGGCGCATCTGCGCGGAGAATCTGGAGCGCTATGCCGCCGGAGATCCGCTGCGGAACCTCGTGCGGGAGATCCCGCTGTGACGGGCCGCTTTGCGCCCAGCCCGACCGGGCGTATGCATCTGGGCAATATTTTTACCGCGCTGCTCGCGTGGCTTTCCGTCCGGTCGCAGCGGGTGTATGCTGCTGCGCATCGAGGACCTTGACCCGCAGCGCAGCCGTGCGGCCTATGCCGAGCAGCTGCGGAGGGACCTCGGCTGGCTTGGACTGGACTGGGACGGCGAGATGCCGCCGCAGAGCACGAGAAGCCCGGTCTATGCCTCACATTTTGCAAAACTGGAGGAGCAGGGCCTGATCTACCCGTGCTACTGCTCCCGCAGCGAGCTGCACGACGCCTCTGCGCCCCATGCCTCGGACGGCACGGTGCTCTATTCCGGTGCCTGCCGCGACCTGACGCCGGAGCAGCGCGCCGCAAAGACCCGCCGCCCCGCGTGGCGCGTCCGTGTGCCGGACATCGCCGTCTCATTCCGGGACGGTGTCTGCGGCCCGCAGACAGAACGGCTCGCCGAGACCTGCGGCGATTTTATCGTCCGACGCTCCGACGGCGTGTATGCCTATCAGCTTGCCGTTGTGTGCGACGATGCGCTCGGCGGCGTGACGGAGGTCGTGCGCGGCAGCGATCTGCTGGGCTCCACGGCGCGGCAGCTGTGGCTGTTCTCCGTTTTCGGCTATCCCGCGCCGCAATATTACCATGTTCCGCTGCTTGTTGTGCCGGACGGACGTCGCCTGAGCAAGCGGGAACGTGACCTTGACATGGAGGCGCTCCGCGCGCGCTGTACGCCGGAGCAGCTCGTCGGCAGGCTGGCGCAGCTGGCCGGCCTGCAGCCGGGGCCGGAGCCGGTCCGCGCCGCAGACCTCGTCTCCCGCTTCTCATGGGAGCGCATTCCGCGCGGCGAGATCGTGATTCCGGCAAATTTTTCGGACGGATTTCGTGTTTTTCCTTGAAAAACAGCCGTATTGTGCTATAATGAAAAGCGTGAGTAAGGGAAGTCGTACTTCCGACATTGAAAGGATGAATCGCATGTTCAAAATTGTCCGCAAGAAAGAGCTGAATTCTGCCGTTACTCTGATGGAGATTGAGGCTCCCTTTGTCGCCAAGAAGGCGAAGGCCGGTCAGTTCATCATCTTCCGCGTGGATGAGACCGGTGAGCGTGTCCCCCTGACCATCGCAGGCTACGACCGCGAAAAGGGTACGGTAGCCATTATTTTCCAGAAGGTCGGCCTGACGACGAAGATGCTCGGCGCGATGAACGAGGGCGACTATATTCAGGACTTCGTCGGTCCGCTCGGCAAGCCCACGAACACCGAGGGCATCAAGCGCGTCTGCGTGGTCGGCGGCGGCGTCGGCTGTGCGATCGCTCTTCCGTCCGCTCAGGCGTTCAAGGAGGCAGGCGCCGAGGTCGATGTCATTGTCGGCTTCCGCAGCAAGGATATCGTCATTCTGGAAGACGAGTTCAAGGCCTGCAGCGACCATCTGTACCTCATGACGGACGACGGCTCCTACGGCGAGCACGGCTTTGTTACCGTGAAGCTCCAGCAGCTGCTCGAGGCCGGCACGCACTATGACGAGGTCCTCGCCATCGGCCCGATCCCGATGATGAAGTTCGTCTCCAAGACGACCGAGCCCTTCGGCGTCAAGACCACCGTGTCCCTCAACCCGATCATGGTCGACGGCACCGGCATGTGCGGCGGCTGCCGCGTGACGGTCGGCGGCGAAGTGAAGTTTGCCTGCGTGGACGGCCCGGATTTCGACGGCCACAAGGTCGACTACGCCGAGCTGATGAACCGCAACGGTGTCTACCGCGATCAGGAAGCAGAAAACGAGAAGACGCATATGTGCCGCATGGACAAGCTGGCGCATGAGCTCATTCGCTGAGGAGGAACACAGCATGCCGAATATGACTCTGACCAAGACCCCGATGCCCGAGCAGGCACCGGACGTCCGCAATAAGAATTTCAAAGAGGTCTCCCTTGGCTACACCGAGGAGATGGCCGTGGAGGAAGCAGGCCGCTGCCTGCACTGTAAGAATCCGAAGTGCGTCGAGGGCTGCCCCGTCAACATCCGCATTCCGGAGTTCATCGCAAAGGTCGCCGAGCGCGATTTTCTCGGCGCTTACGAGGTCATCACCTCCACGAATGCTCTGCCCGCCCTGTCCGGCCGTGTCTGCCCGCAGGAGTCCCAGTGTGAGAGCAAGTGCGTGCGCGGCGTGAAGGGCGAGCCGGTCGCCATTGGCCGGCTGGAGCGCTTTGTCGCCGACTGGTATCGCGAGAATGTCAACAAGATGCCCGAGAAGCCCGAGAGCAACGGCATCAAGGTCGCCGTCGTCGGCTCCGGCCCCTCCGGCCTGACCTGTGCGAGCGAGCTGGCCAAGAAGGGCTATGAGGTCTCTATTTTTGAGGCCCTGCACACCGCAGGCGGCGTTCTGGTCTATGGTATCCCCGAGTTCCGTCTTCCGAAGGCCATCGTTGCCAACGAGGTCAAGAAGCTCGAGGCCATGGGCGTGCATGTCATGACCGACATGGTCATCGGCAAGGTCCTTTCCATCGACGAGCTGTTCGAGGAGATGGGCTTCAAGGCCGTGTTCGTCGGCTCCGGTGCAGGCCTGCCCATGTTCATGCACATCGAGGGCGAGGCGCTCAAGGGCGTTATGTCCGCCAACGAGTACCTGACCCGTATCAACCTCATGAAGGGCTATCGCGACGAGAGCGACACGCCGGTCATCCGTTCGAACGCCGTTGCGGTCGTCGGCGGCGGCAACGTTGCCATGGATGCCGCGCGCTGCGCGAAGCGTCTCGGCGCGGAGCATGTGTACATCGTCTATCGCCGCGGCGAGGCGGAAATGCCCGCCCGTCTGGAAGAGCTGCATCATGCCAAGGAAGAGGGCATCGAGCTGCACGTCCTGTGCAACCCGACGAAGATCCTCGACGACGGCAATGGCCGCGTCGGCGCGATGGAATGCGTCCGCATGGAGCTCGGTGAGCCGGATGCCTCCGGTCGCCGCCGTCCGGTCGCCATCGAGGGCAGCGAGTTCCAGCTTGCCGTCGACACCGTCATCATGGCTCTCGGCACGTCCCCGAACCCCCTCATCCGCTCCACGACGCCGGGCCTCGAGACGAACAAGAAGGGCTGCCTCGTTGTCAACGAGGACAACATGACCACCCGCGACGGCGTGTATGCCGGCGGCGACGCCGTGACCGGCGCTGCAACCGTTATCCTCGCCATGGGTGCAGGCAAGAAGGCCGCTGCTGCTATCGATGCGCGCTTTCATAAATAAGACAAAACCGGTATAATTTGCCTGCCGCGTTCCCATACTAAAAGAGAAACGACCGCCTGTCCCGGCATCGTCGGGGCAGGCGGTTTTTATCAGGGAGGGGACTGCAATGCAGGTCAAAGAGGTCATGAGCCGCCGGATCATTGCCATTTCGCCGGAGGAGACTGTCGCCGTGGCGGCGCGGCTCCTGTCGCAGCACAACATCGGCGCGCTGCCGGTGTGCAGCCGGGACGGGCGGCTGCGCGGCATGGTGACGGACCGGGATATCGTTGTGCGCTGCGTGGCTGCAGGGGACGACCCCGAGCGCACACGCGTTGCGGAGATCATGACGCGGCGCGTTCTGGCGGCGGAGCCGGACCGGAGCGTCGATGAGGCCGCGCGCCTGATGGCGCGCGAGCAGGTGCGGCGTCTGCCGGTGCAGGAGCACGGGCGGCTTGTCGGCATGGTGTCGCTGGGCGATGTCGCTGTGCGGCCGGACTACACAATGGAGGCAGGGGAGGTCCTGCAGGAAATTTCGCAGAATATCCGCCGGGTCTAGCCGAGCAGGGCATCCAACTCCGACGGCGTGCTGAACTGCACGACGAGGCGGTTCGGCAGGCAGACGATGGGCGCGCCGTGGTCCGCCGCGGCGTGGTGCACGCAGTCCTGCGTGGGACAGGAGGCCGATGTGACGGCGATCTTCCCACCGGAGACGGTCAGGATGTTCCAGCCGCCGCCGGACTCGATGCGGTATTCGCCGTCGACGGCAAGGTCGATCGTCTGCACGAGCGCACCGTCCGAATATACCTCCGCTGTTGTCTCGGCCTTGCCGCCGAGCAGCCATATGGACAGCCCGGCGCAGACCACGGCGATGGACAGAAACAGCAGGATCCAGAATCTTGTCTTCATCGCATCAGCTCCGTAAATGTGCAGTCCGTCAGCAGGGCGGCAGCGCCTTCCGTGGCGCAGATCGTGCCGTCCTCCGTGATGAAAACGGCCTCGAAATCGGACGAAGCACGCCAGAATTCCGTTGCCCGCTCCAGCCCCATGACGAACAGGGCCGTGGAAAGCCCGTCTGCCAGCGTGCCGCTGTCCGCGAGGATCGTCACGGAGCGCAGGCCGTTCTGCACCGGCCTGCCGGTCTGCGGGTCGAGAATGTGATGGTAGCGGACGCCGTCCTGCTCAAAATAGCGCTGATAGTCGCCCGAGGTCACAAGGGCCTTCGAGCCGGTAAAGCGCACGACGGCGATCGCGCTCGACGGGTCCTTTGGGTCGGCGATGCCGACCTGCCATGCCGTGCCGTCCGGCTTGCTGCCGACGGTCTGCACATTGCCGCCGAGCGAGAGCATGGCGGCCTGCGCCCCGGTCTCCTCCAGCTGATGCGCGCACTGCTCTGCCGCATATCCCTTGGCGATGCCGCCGAGGTCGACGCTGCAGCCCGCATCGAGGGCGGCCGCCGCGCCGTCCAGCTGCAGATGCTGCGCGCCGGTGTGCGCGAGCGCTCCGGTCAGCTCGGCCTCCGTCGGGATATGATATTCCCCGGACGGGAAGCCCCAGAGGCAGACAAGGGGATAGACAGTCGGGTCAAAGGCTCCGCCCGTGCGCGCGGCGCAATCCAGCGCCTGCTGCAGGAGGTCTGCGGTCTGCGGCTGCAGCTCCGCCGTGCCGTCCCGGTTCAGGCGGGCGATGTCGCTGTCCTCTGCCGTGGCGGAAAGCAGGGCTTCGAGCGAACGGAGCGTGTCCTCCGTCTGCGTGACAAGGGCCTCATCGCCCCAGATGCGCAGGCTCATCAGCGTGTCCATGGCAAAAAGCTGTGCCTCATGCGCCTCCGGCTGCTTTGGGCCGCAGCCCGTCAGGACCAATGCTGCCAGAAGTACGGCAGCGAACCATTTTTTCAAGGGGATCACCTCATTTTCCGGGATCATTATATCAAAAAAGAGAAATTTTCTCAAATAGTATTTGACATTTCCCTGCCGGGATGGTATGATAAACAGGCCGCATCGAAGAGGTACAAGCTTGAGGTATGCCCTCACGCCTCCAGAGCGAGACTACAAAAAGGTAGGTGCAAACAAACATGCAGGCAGTTATCGTTACCGGTGGCAAGCAGTACAGCGTCAAGGAGGGCGACGTGATCTACGTCGAGAAGCTCAATGCTGAGGCTGACGCAACCGTAACCTTCGATCAGGTCCTGGCAGTCGTGGACGGCGAGAACTCCAAGTTCGGCGCTCCCGTGGTGGCAGGTGCTTCTGTCGAAGCCAAGGTGCTGAAGAACGGCAAGGCCAAGAAGGTCGTCGTCTTCAAGTATCGCCCGAAGAAGGACTCCAAGTCCATCCGCGGCCACAGACAGCCGTACACCAAGGTGCAGATCGAAAAGATCTCCGTGTAATGACTAAGGTAGAGATCTTCAATCACGACGGCAGGATCCATGGATTCTCCGTGTCCGGGCACAGCGGCTATGCCGAAGAGGGCAGCGACATCGTGTGCGCAGCCGTTTCCGCAGCCGTGACCTTCGCCGAGTGCACGATCAACGACGTGCTGGGCAATCATGCCAACACGAAGGTGAAGGAAGAAGAGCCCCGGATCACCCTCACCCTTCCCGCAGCCTGCGACGACGAAGACGCCGTGCAGGCCGTGCTGACCGGCTTTTTGCTGACGGTCTGCTCCCTGCGGGACAATTATCCTGAGTATATCGAAGTTATGGAGGTGTAACAAATGCTGAAAATCGGTTTTCAGTTCTTCGCTCATAAGAAGGGCGGCGGTTCCACCAAGAACGGCCGTGATTCCGAGTCCAAGAGACTGGGCGTGAAGCGCGCGGACGGTCAGTTCGTCCTCGCGGGCAACATTCTGGTTCGCCAGAGAGGCACGCACATCCATCCGGGCGTCAATGTCGGTATCGGCAGCGACGACACCCTGTTTGCTCTGGTTGACGGCCACGTCAAGTTCGAGCGCAAGGGCAAAGGATCGCAAGCAGTGCTCCGTCTACGCGGAACAGTAAGACGCAATACGGAATCCCGGACATAGGCGCTCTATGTTCGGGATTTTTTTATAACGGGTTTCATCATCTGGGATATAACCTCCGCCGCGATATGTGGGGGATGGGCTGCGCCACGGAGGCGGCGAAGGCCATGCTCTTGTGGGGCACCGGAAGAGTTTGGCATCTGCGGTTTTACCGCGGAGCACGCGTCCGCAAACACGGCCTCCGGCAATGTCCGCAAGTGCGGATTTCAGCTTGTCCGCCGCGGAACGTTTGCTAAATTCGACGGCAGCGAAACCTTTGACGCAGCGTTTTATGAGCTGCATCTGAAAGGGGATTCTTAAATGTTTATTGATAAAGTGAAAATCACGGTGAAGGCAGGCAACGGCGGCAACGGCGCGGTGGCCTTCCACCGCGAGAAATATGTGGCCGCAGGCGGCCCGGACGGCGGCGACGGCGGCACAAGGGCGGCAATATCGTCCTGCGCGTGAACGACAACCTCTCCACGCTGATGGACTTCCGCTACAAGCGCAAATATGCTGCGGCACCCGGTCAGGACGGGCAGGGCGCGCGCTGCTCCGGCAAGCGCGGCGAGGACCTTGTCATTCAGGTCCCGCGCGGTACGGTCGTGCGCGATGCCGCAACGAACGAGATCATCAAGGATATGTCCGACGATGCGGACTTTATCCTCTGCAAGGGCGGCCGCGGTGGCTGGGGCAACAAGCATTTTGCCACGCCGACCCGTCAGGTGCCGCGCTTTGCCAAGGCCGGCCTTCCCGGCGAGGAGCACGAGGTCGTGCTGGAACTGAAGCTGCTGGCGGATGTCGGCCTTGTCGGCTTCCCGAATGTCGGCAAGTCCACGCTGCTGTCCGTCACGTCCAACGCCCGCCCGAAGATCGCAAATTACCACTTCACCACGCTGTACCCGAATCTCGGTGTCATCTATGTGGATGAGGGCGTGTCGTTCGTCATGGCCGATATCCCCGGTATTATCGAGGGTGCGGCCGAGGGCGCGGGCCTTGGCCACGATTTCCATTGTCGATCAGATCTTTATCGCAAATGCTGATTATTTGGGCTCTTACGGCAACGCCGCAAATACGGTTGTATTTCCCCTTACTGTGATTGCGCTCGCCGTCGCTGTTATGATTGGGGACGGCTGCTGTGCTTTTGTAAGCATCTGCCTTGGGAAGAACAGGCCGCAGGGCGCTTCAAAAAGCGTGGGGAACTCCATTCTTCTGATAATTATCTTAAGCATGGCTCTCATGGCCATATATCTGGTTTTTGCGAACCAGATTCTTGCTATGCTTGGCGGTACTGTGAACGCGGAAACTTTTAAGAATTCCCAGGAATATTTCTTTTGGATCTCACTCGGCATTCCATTTTATATGTTCGGGCAGGCGATGAACCCCATCATTCGTGCCGACGGCAGCCCCAAATTCGCAATGGTCACGACTGTTTCCGGTGCGGCAATCAATGTCGTTCTCGACCCGATTATGATTTACGGCTTGCTTGGCTGCCCCCAAATGGGAATGGCGGGTGCAGCCATCGCAACGGTGATCGGGCAGATTGCGGCTGCGGCGTTTGCAGCCTGGTATCTGTTTCATACAAAAATCATCAAAATTTCAAAATCAGATTTCAAGCCTGACGGCAAAATTATCATTCAAACAATAAATCTTGGCATTTGCAGCTTTCTTTCCCAGATTTCACTTGTCGCGGCTATGGCTGCCATCAACAATATGCTTCGTAGGTACGGCGCAGCAGACGCTGTTTTCGGCCAGGCGGAATATGCACAGATTCCTATGGCGGTCGTGGGCATTGTAATGAAGTTTTTCCAAATTGTAATTTCTATTGTCGTAGGTATGGCGGCGGGCTGCATCCCGATCGTAGGCTTTAATATGGGTGCGGAGCGCAGAGACCGTGTCCGGACGCTGTTCCGCCGCCTGCTGCTGTGCGAGGCGCTGGTCGGTGCGGTCGGCCTCATTCTGGTGGAGGGATTCCCACGCGCCCTCATCGGCATTTTTGGTGCGGCAAATGAGAGCGTGCACTATACGGACTTCGCTCTGCGCGCCTTCCGCATTTATTTGTGCATGCTTGTGCTTGCCTGTGTCAACAAGGCCTGCTTCATCTTCCTGCAGGCCATGGGAAAGGCGGCGGCCTCCACGGCGCTGTCCATGGTGCGTGAGATCGTCTTCGGCGTCGGCTTCGCGCTGCTCCTGCCGCTGTTCTGGGGATTGGACGGCGTACTGTGGTCCATGCCGGTCTCGGATATCCTGACGTTTGCCATTTCTGCTGTGCTCATCGTCCGAACGGACCGCGAGCTGCGCGGCGAGGGAAAGGCTTGCTGTCTGGCATGATATATGCTATACTTGAACTGCGCGAAAAAAATTCGGGGCTTTTCGCCTCGAATTTTTTCGTTGAGTTTACTCTGCATGCCCGCGGATATGGTGCCGGTAAAATGCTGCGAGGAACGGCATGGAGATCACGAAGGTCAGAAGGTCTGCCACGGGCTGGCTCATCTCCACACCGGCGCAATGCAGCCACAACGGCAGGAGCAGCACGGCCGGAAGGAAGAAAATGCCCTGCCTGCAGCTTGCCAGGAACGTCGCGGCCGTGCGGTAGCCGAGGCACTGATAGAGCTGATTGACGAACGTCGAGACGGCCAGCAGCGGCAGAACGATGCAGGAGAAGCGCAGCGTATCCGCACCGATGCGCACGACCTCCGCGTCGCTGCAGAACCACCACAGGATCGGCCGCGCGAAGATGGCCATGACGATGGCGCAGACCGTGCAGAGCACCGTGCCGACGAGGGAAGAGAACCAGAACGCCTGCCATGCGCGGCGGCGCTTTCCGGCGCTGTAGTTATAGCCTGCAACGGGCTGGAAGCCCTGCCCGATGCCGATGACGAGATTGCGAACGAAGACATAGAGCTTGTTCGCGATCGTGATGGCCGAGACGGCCGCGTCGCCATAGAGGACGGCCTGCATATTGAGCACGGCCGAGGCCACGCTGCCGAGGCCCTGCCGGCAGACAGTCGGGAGGCCCGTCGTGAAGATAAGCCAGTAATCGCGGAAATGGCGGCTCACGCTGCGCAGGCGCAGCCGGACGATGGAGCGGCCCGTCAGGAAGAACAGCAGCAGGATCACAAAGCTCACGACCTGACTGACGGCTGTGGCCAGCGCCGCGCCGCCTGCGCCCATGTCCAGCGTGAAGATGAACAGGGGATCGAGCACGATATTCAGCACGCCGCCCAGTCCAAGCCCCCACATGGCGAGCGTCGATTCGCCCTCGGCGCGGAGCGTGTTGTTCAGCACGAACGACGCACAGCTGACCGGCGCGGCAAGCAGGATCCAGCGGGCGTAGGGGACGGCATAGGGAAGCATGGTGTCTGTGCATTTCAGCGCGCGCAGGATCGGCTTCAACCCGGCAAGACAGCCCCAGCCGACGACCGCACCCGCGAGAATGGCGGCCACAAAGGCGCTGACGGCGTAGCGCTCGGCCGCGTCGTCGTCCTTTTCGCCGAGCTTGCGGCTGATGAGGCTGCCTGCGCCCATGCCGAGCCCGTAGCCGACGGCCTGCAGAATGGCCATGAGCGTGTAGACCATGCCGACTGCAGCCGATGCCGATTTGTTGATTTGGGAGACGAAATAGGTATCCGCTGTGTTGTAAATAACCGTAACGAGCATGCTGATGGTAGTCGGGATCGCCAACGAGCTGACGAGCTGCGGGATCGGCGTGCCGATCATCTTCTCATATTGCTCCGCACTGTTCGGAACATGAGCCATTCAGAATCCCTCCGACATTTTCTTTTATTCTATCATATTCCGGCGCGATTTTCCAGAGGAGGAATCCACATATGAAGTTCCCGAAGCTCAGGCACGCAGGCCTGTGCAATATCCTGATCTTTCTCCCGGCGCTGTTCCTGTTTTTTGCCATCGGCTTCAATATCCCGCTGGCAAACTGGGGCACGCCGAAGTGGGTCCTTGCCCTGAATTTCCTGCTTGGCTGCGCGGTCTCGCTCGGCTATCTCATTCTGGGGGCGTTTCCGCTCCTGTACGCCGATCAGGTTTTTTTCCTGCTGCGGGAGTGGAAGCGTTCCAGCCTGGAATACCGCACTGGCCGGGCGAGATCAGAATGGGCGAGTATGCGCTCTACTGCGGCCTCGGCGACCGGGTGGCTGTGCTGACGTATACGAAGCAGGAGGGGAAAAAGCACCTCCTGCTCGAAAAGGACCTTGCTGCCTACGGAACGAGCGGCAAGAGCAGAACCCGCAGGCGCTGGATCACCCCGGAGGAGCAGAAAAGCTGCCGCGCCCGGCTTGAAAGCTGGCTCGTCGCAGAGGGCTACCGCTTCGAAGCGGAGACAGAGAAATAATCTGGTGACACAAAATGCGGGCGCTGCTTTTGGCAGCGCCCGCGCAGTTTTTATTTGGGATCCTTACTGCGGAATATGCGGTTGAGCAAATAGACGCAGAGCATGATGACGAGGATCACAATGAAAATGGAACCCCAGCCGGCGCCCATCAGGCGCAGGGATTCCTGCCATGTGGCAGGACGGCCCGGGATCGACTGTTCCGCAACGGCGGTGAGGATCGGCAGCTGCATGGTCATTCCTCCTTATCCAATGGTGTAGACAAGGCTCATGATCAGGCCGCCCGCGATGACGGACGCGATCTGGCCCGAAACATTGACGCCGACAGTGTGCATGAGCAGGAAATTCTGCGGGTCCTCCTTCAGGCCCATCTTGTGGATGACGCGGGAGGACATCGGGAAGGCCGAGATACCGGCCGCACCGATCATGGGATTGATCTTCCTGCCCTTCGGCAGGAACAGGTTCAGGAACTTCGCCACGAGGACGCCGCCCGCCGTGTCGAAGATGAAGGCAACAAGGCCAAGGCCCATGATGAGCAGCGTCTGCGGCTTCAGGAACTGCGCCGCGTGCATGTTGAACGCGATGGAGATGCCGAGGAAGATCGTGATAAGGTTCGCCAGCACCTTCTGCGCCGTCTCGGACAGCGAGTTCAACACGCCGCACTCGCGGATCAGGTTGCCGAACATCAGGAAGCCGACGAGCGCGACTGCCTTCGGGGCAAAGATGCCCGTGATGATCGTGATGACGATGGGGAAGAGAATGCGTGTTGTTTTGGAGATCTGCTTCGGCTCATACGGCATGCGGATGAGTCGCTCCTTCTTCGTTGTCAGCAGGCGGATGACGGGCGGCTGGACGATGGGGACCAGCGCCATATAGGAATAGGCAGCGACGGTGATCGCGCCGATGTAGCCGCTCTGCAGGGCGTTTGCCACGACAATGGATGTTGGGCCGTCCGCCGCGCCGATGATGGCGATGGAGGCGGCGTCGCGGATGTCAAAGCCGCAGAGGCTCGCAACGAAAAATGTGAAAAATATGCCAAACTGCGCCGCCGCGCCGAAGATCATCAGCTTGGGGTTCGACAGCAGCGGACCGAAATCGATCATTGCACCGATGCCGATGAACAGTATGAGAGGGAACAGCTCATTTGCGATGCCCTTTTCATACAGAAGATGCAGGATCTCGAGGTCCGCGCCCGGCAGATTCATCAGGATCGCGCCGAAGCCGATCGGCAGCAGCAGCGAGGGCTCCATATCCTTGGCGATGGCGAGATAGATGAGCACCGCGCCGATGAGCCACATGACGATGAGCTTCCAGCCGTCTCCCTGCAGCAGGGACTGCGCATTTTCCAACAGAACTTCCAAATACGTTGCCTCCCTTTGGCAGTATAATAACACAATTATAATCGAACGTCCCGGCAGATGCAAGAGGATAGAATGTTAAATCTATGTAAAGTACACAAAATTTCCGCAGGGCTGGTAGGCGGACCGTTCCTGTGATACAATATAGATACAAGGCAGATGCAAACTATCCTCAGGAAATGCTTTTTGGGAGGAAAAATCATGATCCGGATTTTGATCGTGGAAGATGAAATAACGATCGCGCGGCTGATCGACCTGAATCTCAGCGCGTGCGGCTACGAATGCACCTGCGAATATGACGGCTTGGCGGCCGCAGACCTTCTGGAGCAGATGAGCTTCGATCTGATTCTTCTGGATATCATGCTTCCTGGGGCGGATGGCTTCGAACTGATGGACCTGATCCGCCCGACGAAAACGCCGGTGATCTTCCTGACGGCGCGCGGCTCGGTCAGCGACCGCGTCAATGGTCTGCGCGCCGGAGCGGATGACTATCTTGTCAAGCCGTTTGATATTGTGGAGCTGATCGCGCGGGTGGAGAGCGTCCTGCGCCGCACCGGAAAGACCGGAGACCGGTATACCGTAGGAGATGTGTGCATCGACGCACGAGCCATGCGCGTCACACGCGGCGGCGAACCGGTTCTGCTCACGCCGAAGGAATTTGACCTGCTGCTCCTGTTTGTGCAGAACCGGAACATCGCGCTGTTCCGCGAAACGATCTATGAGCGCGTCTGGGGCACGGAATTCACGGGTGACAGCCGCACGGTCGACCTGCATGTGCAGCGGCTGCGGCGAAAGCTGGGCTGGCAGGGAAAGCTCCTGACGATCTATAAGACAGGCTACCGACTGGAGGTGACGGATTGAGATTTGCTGCCAAAATGACCGCCCTCATCACCATGCTGCTGGCTGTCTCTCTAGCTGTCGGCGGCTACCTGGTCATGAGCAGCTCGTTTGACGCGCGTCTGAAGGGGCAGGTCCGCGATGCGCAGGAGGGGGTACGGCTGCTCGGCATGACGGTGCAGGCGCTCTGCGCCAGAGAGCAGGGGCAGGACACCGCTTCCTCCGGCGCGATCGAAAGGGCGCTGGAGGCCCTGCCGCAGGACCGCAGCTACTGCCTGCACGCGGTGGACGGCACGGTTTTGTCCGAAAGTGCGGGCTTCCCACGGGAGGCGGCGCAGAACGGAAGGGCGGGCGTGATCGTCTCCCGTGTGCAGAATACCACCTCCGGCAGCCGCCTGATCACAACGTCGCTGCTTACACTGTACGGCGGTACATACTCTCTGACTTGCCTGAACGACATTACGGACATGCTGCGCGAAGCGGAGACGGAATTGCAGCGCTTTCGATGGATCCTTGCCGCTGTGCTTGGGGCTGCGGTCGCGGCAACGGCAGCTCTGTCTGTCTATATGACGCGGCCCCTCCGCCGCATTTCGCGCACGGCGCGGCAGCTTGCGGCCGGGCAGACGGACAGGCGCGTCACGGTCCGCACCGATGACGAGCTCGGCGATCTGGCGCAGAATTTCAACGCCATGGCCGATGCGCTCGAGGCGCGGCTGCGGGAGCTGGCGGCTGCGGCGCAGCGTCAGAAGGAATTTACGGCCAGCTTTGCGCATGAGCTGAAAACGCCTCTGACCTCCGTCATCGGCTATGCCGACACGCTGCGCAGCAGAACGCTTCCGAGCGAGATGCAGTTTGAAGCAGCCAACGCGATCTACACCGAGGGAAAACGTCTGGAGCGCATGTCGTTCGCGCTGCTGGACCTGTTTGCGCTTGAGCGCAGTGAGCCTTCCTTCTCCCGGGTGCAGACCGGTGCGCTCGCGGCCTCCGTGCAGAAAAGCTGCGAATACCGGCTTGCCCGGCAGAAGCAGAGCCTGCAGTGCGATGTGGAGGAGGCGGCCGTCTGGGGCGAACCGGAGCTGCTGCGGACGCTGCTGCTCAATTTGCTCGATAACGCGCACAAGGCATCGCCGCCGGGGGCGGTTCTGCAGCTGCGTGGCAGGGTCGTTCCGTCGGGCTATTTGTTCTGCGTGATCGATCCGGGGCGCGGCATTCCTCCGGAGGAGCTGTCCCGCATCACCGATCCGTTTTATATGGTGGATAAATCGCGCGCCAGAGCGGCGGGCGGCGCGGGCCTCGGCCTGACGCTGTGCCGTAAGATCGCCGAGGTCCATGGGTCGAGCCTGCGCTTTGAGAGCGTGGTCGGCGAGGGAACGCGCGTGTCATTCCTTCTGAAAGGAGAGCAGAAATGAAGCGAATGCGAAGCTGGTGGCTGGCAGCCGCGGCCTGCGCGGTCCTTGCGGCAGCTCTTCTGCTTCCGCAGCGTTTTCTGCAGCAGAAGCTCGACCGCGTGGCCGAGACGGAATTTTCCGTCGATGGCGCAGAGCCGGATATGGAGGAAGTGGTGACTCTGATGGAACGGCTCCGCCTTGCCGCCGTCGGCGAGTTTATTGCGCAGAATACTGCCGATGGCACCGGCAATGACGGCGGTGCGCTGACGGCGCAGACGCAGCAGTGGCTGCTCGATGCGCAGAGTGTTATCCCGCAGCCGCTCCGGCCGTATATCGACCTGTCAGGTGAGGTATTTGCGGAAAGCGGATGGATCCTTGACACGGCCTCGGGCACGGTGTTTTCGGCGATCCGTGCGTCGCTGCACCATACGCCGTTTATTGACACGATCATTCTGCTCGATGCGCAGACCGGCAGGCTGCTCCATCTGGAGATGCTGTTCTATCAAGAGTCCGATTATCTGATCCTGCTGCAGGACCTGCCGGATAGTCTGGAGGATGCGGGCGGCTGGAGGCAGCGAGTGGCAGATTATTACGGCCTGACGGCCAATGCATTCCGGCTGGAGGACTCCCTTGTCAAGCAGTGGTATTCCACGGCAGAGCCCAGCGAACTGGGCTTCGTGCTGGGGGATGCCGACGGAAATGCGGTCACCTATGGCTTTCGGCACGGCGCTGCGCCGGGGATGGCGATCGCGCTGGGTTCGTTCGGCAGTTGACGCAGCGTCCCGCCTGTGGTAAAATGGGTGAGATTTCCGATACGGATACGCGCTCCCGCCGGTGCGGGGGCAGAAAGGAACGTACCATGATCGAATATGTGACCATCGATCAGGCGGCGGAGCTGGACGCCTTTGTCCTCCAGCAGCCAAACTGCCATTTCATGCAGACCTCTGCATGGGGCCGCGTGAAGGAGGGATGGGGCTGGACCGGCATCCTCTGCCGCGACGAGAAGGGCGAGATCATCGGCTCCATGGCCATTCTGGAGCACCGCATCCGCCATATGCACACAGGCTTCCTTTATGCGCCGCGCGGGCCGATCTTCCGGGACGGCGACTACGCCACGCTCGAGGCGCTTGTGGACGCCATGCGCGCTCTTGCCGAAAAGCGCGGCGACTATATGATCCGCATTGACCCGATGCTGGAGGAGACGGACACGGCGTTTCTGGACGAGGTGCGCCGTCTGGGCTTTACCGTCAATCAGGCGAGCGATTTTTCCCTGTTCCAGCCGCGCATGTGCTATGTCCTCGATCTGCAGGGCTTCACGCCGGAGTCGCTTCTGGCCTACTATAATAAAACAAAGCGCTATGATATCCGCCGCGCGGAGCGCAACGGCGTGACTGTCCGGCTGGGCGATGTCTCGGATATCCCGGTGTTTTACCGCATGATGCTCGCCACGGCGGCAAAGAACGGCTTTACCGCGCGGCCGCAGCAGTACTATGCGCACTTCCTCGAGGCGCTCGGCCCCATGGCCAAGCTGTACCTTGCGGAGAAGGACGGCGTCATCATCGCCGCGAGCATCACGGCCGAGCTTGGCAACCGCGTGTGGCATATGTATGCCTGCTCCGACCGCGCCTATCAGGCCGATTTTCCGAATGAGCTCATCCAGTGGCAGATGCAGCGCGACGCGCTCGAGGGCGGCTACCGTTACTTCGACTTCCGCGGCGTCGAGGGCTATCCCGTGCCGGAGAATCCCTATTACGGCCTGCATCACTACAAGCAGGGCTTCGGCGCACAGTTCCATGCCTATGTCGGCCAGTGCGACCGCGTGCTGCACCCGATGCGCGCGAAGCTTGTACATACCCTGCAGAAAATATTTGTACGCGAGTAATGCCGAATTATTGGTTGGTTTCCGTTTTCCCTCTGTACAAAATCCGTAAGATACGCTATAATAATTTTGGCTGATTCCTACAAAAATTTTGAAAGGCGGATATCCACATGAACGCGTTTTTACCGGCAGACATTCTCTTCCCGCAGGTCGATTCCATGGAGAAGTGGGCGGTCATCGCCTGCGACCAGTTCACCTCTGACCCTGCCTATTGGGAGCGTGTCCGGCAGCATGCCGAGGGTTCTCCCTCGACGATCAACCTTATTCTGCCCGAGGCAGAGCTTGGTACCCCGCAGGAGGCTGCGCACACGGCGCTCATCAACCGCACAATGGCGGAATATCTCGATGCCAACGTCTTCCGCACGCTGAAGGATTCGTTTGTTTATGTGGAGCGCACGCTGGAAAACGGCTCCATCCGCCGCGGCCTCATCGGCATGGTCGATCTGGACGCCTATGACTATTCCACCGGCTCCGTTTCGCCCATCCGCGCCACGGAGCGCACGGTCGTTGAGCGCATTCCGCCGCGCATGCGCGTCCGCCGCGAAGCGCCCGTCGAGCTGCCGCACATCCTGATGCTGGCGGACGACCATGAGCATGTGCTCATCGAGCCGATCGCGGAGAAGAAGGACAAGCTCGAGAAGCTCTATGACTTTGACCTCATGGAGGACGGCGGCCACATCCGCGGCTGGCTCGTCGACGGCGAGGAAGCCGCTGCGTTCAATGCCCGCCTGACGGACTATACCGCAAACGTCGGCAAGAAGTACGAGGGCCTGAAGGGCGTTCCCATGGTGTTCGCCGTCGGCGACGGCAACCATTCCCTTGCTACGGCAAAGTCCTGCTATGAAGAACTGAAACGCAACCATCCCGGTGAGGATCTGTCGAACCATCCCGCGCGCTATGCGCTCGTGGAGCTGGAGAACATCCATGATCCCGCGCAGGTCTTTGAACCGATCCACCGCGTTGTGACGGGCTGCGACCCCAAGGCACTGCGAAAGGCGCTGGAGAGCCAGGCCTGCGCCGAGGGCGGCTTCCCTGTGACGTGGTATGCTGGCGAGGAGTCCGGCACGGTGCTGCTCGACCGTTCGCTCAGCGAGCTGGCCGTCGGCGTGCTGCAGGGCTTCCTGGACAGCTATCTGGCCGACCATCCCGGCGAGGTGGACTACATCCATGACGACGACGCCCTCATCGCGCTGGCAAAGCAGCCGAACGCCATCGGCTTCCTGCTGCCCGCCATGGAGAAGAGCCAGCTCTTCCGCGGCGTCATTGCCGACGGCATCCTGCCGCGCAAGACGTTCTCGATGGGCCACAGCCGCGAAAAACGTTACTATCTCGAAGGAAGAAAGATCAAATGACAACTCTGACCGAAGGCGCATTTGCAAAGATCAATCTCACGCTCGACGTGCTGGACCGCCGTGAAGACGGCTACCACGATATCCGCAGCATTCTACAGACTGTTGCCCTGCGCGACGATATCGAGCTCCTGCTGGACACCGGCACGGGCTGGCACATCGAGTGTGAAACGGCGGGCATCCCGCTGGACGAAACGAATCTGGCCTGGCGTGCCGCTCGCGTGTTCTTTGACACGTTCGGCGGCGAGCCGGACGGCCTGACCATCCGCATCACCAAGCGCATCCCGTCCGGGGCGGGCCTTGGCGGCGGAAGCGCCGACGCTGCGGCCGTGCTGCGCGCGCTGAACCGCTGGAAAGATTACCCGCTTTCCGTCTATGCGCTGTGTGAGCTGGGCGCGCAGATCGGCTCCGACGTTCCGTTCTGCGTGCTGTGCGGCACGGCTCTGGCCGAGGGGCGCGGCGAGCGGCTGACGAAGCTGCCGGACACGCCGGAGATGTTCACCGTGATCTGTAAGCCGGACGTCAGCTTTTCCACCCCGGCGCTCTATGCCAAACTCGACGATGTCGCGCTTGCCAAGCGGCCGGACACGCGCGCCATGCGAGCCGCGCTTGAAAAGGGCGATCTCGAGGCCATCGGCGCGGGCCTGTGCAATGTGTTTGAGCAGGTCGCCATCCCAGACCATCTGGAGCTGAACTATATTAAGTCCATCATGATGTCCTACGGCGCCTATGGCGCGCAGATGACGGGCAGCGGCTCGGCCGTTTACGGCTTGTTCGATTCATTCGAATATGCCGCCGTCGCCTGCACGATGCTCAAGGACAATTATCCGCAGGTCTTTATCGCCAAAACGGTATAAAATTTCCAAAATCCGTCCATTCTATAGGCAACTACGGAATGGACGGTGTTTTTTATGAAAATCCGAAGGATCCTCTGCTGGCTGCTGTCGCTTGCTCTGTTGACCGGCAGCATTTATACGGCCGATACGCTCGTGCGGCAGCGCAGGCTGGCGCGGAAGACCGTGCGGCTGCATGTCATTGCCAATTCCGATGAAGCAGCTGATCAGGCGCAGAAGCTGCGCGTGCGCGACGGCGTGCTGGCCTGCGTGTCCGGCCTGACGGCAGACTGCGAAACGGCGGATGACGCGCGCAAATGCATCGCGGTCCATCTGCCGGAGATCGCGGAGGCGGCGCAGCGCGTGCTTGCGGGCAGCGGCTATGACGTGACGGTCAGCCTCGGCCCGGAAACCTACGGCACACGGGACTATGCCAGCTTTTCTCTGCCTGCCGGGACATACCCCTCGCTGCGGGTGCAGATCGGCGAAGCCGCCGGGAAAAACTGGTGGTGCGTCGTGTTCCCGACGCTCTGCACGGCCGCAACGAGCGATGAGGCGGAGCTGCAGGCTGCCGCGGGAGGTTTTGACGAGGACGAGGCTGCATGGATCACGGAGGAGCAGCCGGAATACCGCCTGCGCTTCAAAACGCTCGAGTGGCTCCAGAAGCTCAAGGAACTGTTTTCATGAACCAGCCCCACGCCGTGACCCGGCGTGGGCTCAGCTTGTCAAAAAAGTCCTGTTGGACTTTTTCGCCAAGCTGCTATCAGAATTGCAAAATCAATTTTTGCAGCATGATTTTGCAATTCTGCCGCTGCGGCGGGTTATTTAACGCGAAAGGAAACCCTGACGGTTTCCTTTCACACTTTTCTTCCCTCCGGAACCTTTGGCTGGGCAGTTTTTTCAACAGTCCGCAGCTCACGTCGTGATCCGGCGTGGGCTTTTCTTTTCGCGCGGCGTGTGTTACAATAGGTAAAAAGAGGTGAGAAACATGCTGGAGCTTTGGCTTTGTCCGAGCAGAAAACAGAACACGGCCCGCGTGATGCAGGCGCTCTGCGAAAAAACGGCGCAGCGCATCCTGGTCGTGCCGGAGCAGTTCTCCCACGAGGCCGAACGCATGCTCTGCCGCGCGGGCGGCGACACGATCAGCCGCTTTGCCGAGGTCCTGAGCTTTTCCCGGCTGGCCTCGCGCGTGTTTTCCATCGAGGGCGGCTCCGCCTGCGAGGAGACGGACGCGGGCGGACGGCTGCTGCTGATGGCGCTGGCTGTGGAGCAGGTGCGCCCGCGGCTGAAGCTGTTCGGTGCCAGCACGTCCCGGCCGGAATTTTTGCTGCAGCTGCTCGACACGCTGGAGGAATTCCGTGCCTACTGCCTGCGGCCGGAGCTGCTGCGCGCGGCATCGGAGAAGCTCAGCGGCGCGCTGGCCGTGAAGACCGAGGAATTTGCCCTCCTGATGGAGAGCTATGACGCCGCCTGCGCTAATGCGGGGCAGGACCCGTCCAGCCGCCTGACGCGGCTTGCCGCCGCGCTGGAGACCGGAACGTTTGCTGCAGGGCGGCAGCTGTATCTTGACGGCTTTACCGACCTGAACGGCGTGGAGCTGGAGATCCTGACGCAGCTCCTTGCAGGCGGGGCGGAGGTGACCGTTGCGCTGAGCTGCGACAGCCCGGCGGGCGGTGCGCAAATTTTCGATGCTGCGCGGGATACGATCCGCAGCCTGCAGAGAGCGGCCCGGCAGGCGGGCGCGGCGGTACAGCTCCGGGAATTCCCGGCAGAGGATGAGGCTTTTTCGCCTCTGCTGCGCGCGCTGTTCGGCAGGGGAGCGGCCTGCCCGGCGCTTCCGGGCGTCTGCCTTCCGTGCGCGCCGGATATCGAGACGGAGTGCCGCGCTGCGGCGGGTGAAATTCTGCAAAGGATGGAGGGCGGCGCGCGCTGGCGCGACATTGCCGTGGCCTGCGCCGACCCGGAGACCTATCGTCCGGTGCTCGAGACCGTCCTGCGCCGTGCGGGCATCCCGGCCTATTTTGCCGGAACGCGCGATCTGCTCCGTGAGCCGGTCGTGCGCATGCTGCTTGCCGCGCTGGAGGCGGCCTCGGGCGGCATGGAGCAGGAGGCCGTTCTGGCGTACTTAAAATCCGGCCTTTCTCCGCTGGACGCCGCCGCGTGCGACGCACTGGAGAACTATGCCGTGATCTGGAACATTCAGGGTGCGCGCTGGGAGCGCGAATGGACGATGGACCCGGCCGGGCTGCACGGCCGCGCTGCGCCGCCGGAGCGATTGGCCGAGCTGAACGCATGGCGCGCAGAGGCGATCGCCCCCCTGTCAGCCCTGCGGCGCGGTTTGCGCGCCGCGCAGAATACGGGCGAGATGGTGCTGGCGCTCTATCATTTTCTGGAGCAGACCGGTCTGCGCGAGCGGCTGAACGAGCGTGCGCAGGAGGCCTATCGGAGCGGGAGCCTGCAGAAGGCACAGGAGCTGACGCAGGTCTACGGCATTGTCTGCACGGTGCTGGAGCAGCTGTACGGCGTGCTCGGCCGCACCGTCCGCACGGCGGACGCATTTTTCCATATTTTCCGCGTCGTTCTGAGCCAGTATGATATCGGCACAATCCCGGCCCAGCTCGACAGCGTCACGGTCGGCAGCGTCATGTCGCTCCGCCGTGCGGATGTGCCGCATCTGCTGCTGCTCGGCGCGAACGAGGGGGCGTTCCCGGCTGCTGCCGCGCCGCGCAGCCTCTTAACAGATGCCGAGCGCGCCAGCCTGCAGCGCATGGGACTGGAGGTCGGCCCTGCTGCTTCGGCCCGGCTCGACCGCGAGCTTGCCGCCATGGCGAGCGTGCTGGAAGCGCCGCGGCGCTCACTGTGGGTCAGCGCCGTGCAGGAGCGGGAATCCTACTTTTTCCACAGGCTGACGGAGCTGCAGCCGCAGGCGGTGCGCGGGGCGACGGATGAGGCGCTGGTGCTGCGCGCGCCGCAGGCCTATCTGGAGCGTTGGCTGCCCGCCGCGGGCGGCCTGCTGCAGGAGCCGATGTTTGCCGGGGCTGCCGCGCGTGCGGAGCAGGCCCGGACCTATTCGCCCGGCTCGCTCCGGCCGGAGACGGCGCGGGCGCTCTATGGCGCGGAGCTGCACTTCTCCTCCTCGCGTGTCGATGTGCTGGCCGGGTGCCGCTTTGCGCATTTTCTGCAGTACGGCCTGCGGGCGCAGGAACGCGAACCGGCGGAATTCGACAGCCGGTTCTACGGCACGTTCGTGCACGACGTGCTGGAGCATGTCGTGCAGCAGACGGAGCGCGAGGGCGGATTTGCCGCCGTGCCGCGCGGCCGGGTGCAGGCACTGGCGCAGGAGCGCATGGAGCAGAACGCACAGACCCTGCTCGAGACCTTCCCGGACTCGGGCCGGACGGGCTATCTGCTCCGGCGGACGTTTGACGAGGTGACGCAGGTCGTCGACGAGCTGTATGACGAGCTGTCCGTCTCCGCCTTCCGCCCGAAATTCTGTGAGCTGGAATTCTCGGCGCGCGGCGCGCTGCCGGGTGTGGCCTTTGCCGGGGAACGCTGCCGCGGCGTTGTGGAGGGCTTTGTTGACCGTGTAGACGTCTGGCAGAGCGGCGGACGGCCCTATGTCCGCGTTGTGGACTACAAGACCGGCAAAAAGAGCTTCGATTATACGAACGTGCTGCACGGGCGCGGGCTGCAGATGCTGCTGTATCTCTTTGCCCTCGTCCGGCAGGGCGGACATCTGCTCCATGGCGAGCCGCTGCCTGCGGGCGTGCTGTATTTCCCGGCGCGCATCGAGCGCGTCTCCGTGCGCGACCGTCTTGCGCAGGCCGAGATCGAAAAGGAGCGCCGCAAGCAGCTGCGCCGCTCCGGCGTGCTGCTGAACAGCGATCCGGTGCTCGAGGCTATGGAGCCGTGCGGCGGGAGCCCGCGTTTTCTGCCGTATACGCTGGACAAGGAGGGGCGGAAAACTGGCGACCTTGCCTCGTTTGCCCAGCTTGCCCAGCTGGAGCGCTTCGTGTTCCGGACCGTGGCCGCGCTCGGCGACGAGCTGGCGGACGGCTGTATCGACCCGGATCCCTGCATCCGGGATGCGAAGGACAGCGCCTGTGCGTTCTGCCCCTATTCGGAGATCTGCGCCGGGCATGAGCAGCCGCGCTGGCTGAAGAAGATCACGGCGGAGGAATTCTGGCAGACGCTGGAAAGGAGAGAGCATGGCTGAGATCGTATTGACGCCCGGACAGCGGGCGGCGGTGGAGAGCCGCGGCTGCGCCCTGCTGGTCGCGGCGGCCGCAGGCTCCGGTAAGACCCGCGTCCTGATCGATCGCGTGCTCGATCAGGTCATCCGCGAGGGCAGGTGCGTCGACGAATTCCTGCTCATCACCTTCACGCAGGCGGCTGCAGCGGAGCTGCGCGGCAAGCTGCTGGCGGAGCTGAACCGCCGCCTTGCCGCCGACCCGGAGAACCGCCATCTGCAGCGGCAGCTCAGCCGCGTCTATCTGGCGCAGATCTCCACGGTCCACAGCTTCTGCGCGGCGCTCCTGCGGGACTATGCCCACGTTCTGGAGCTGCCCGCCGATTTCCGCCTTGTAGACGAGCAGGAGGCAGCCGCCTTGCGGGAGCGCGCCGTGCGCGCCGTTCTCGAGGAGGCCTATGCAGATCCGTCGCCCGCCGTGCGCGCTGCGCTGGATCTGCCCGGCGCAGGACGGGACGACCGCGCACTGCAGGAGTTGATCGTGCGCGTCTACACGAATCTGCAGTGCTATCCCGATCCGGCTGCGACGGCGTACCGCTGGGAGAACATGCTGGATGTGACGGACTGCACGGACCCCGGCCAGACGATCTGGGGCGAGTGGCTGCTGCGGGAGCTGCAGCGCGGCCTGCAGAGCGATGCGGCCATGCTGCGCCGCGCGCTGGCGCTTGCTGAGGAGAACGAGGCCGTTTCCGCCTATGTGCCCGTGCTGCAGGCCAATCTCCTGCTGCTCGAGGCGCTGGCCTCTGCCGGATCGTGGGAGGCGCTTGCGCGCATCCCGCCGGATTTCGGCCGTTTCCCGGCGATCCGAAAATGCGCCGACCCGGAGACGCAGGAGCGCATCAAGCGCCTGCGCACGGACACCGTCGCGCGCGTGCGGCGCAGGCTCGAGCCGTTCTCTTTGCAGCCGGACGAGACGCTGCGGGAGCTCAGCGGAAGCGCGGAGGCGCTGCGCGGACTGCTGGCCCTGACGCGGGCATTTTCTGCGCGCTTTGCGGCGGAAAAGAGCAGAAGGCACCTGCTCGACTACAACGATCTGGAGCATTTTGCCCTTCGCCTGCTGACGGACCGCTCCGGCGCGCCGACGGCGGCCGCCCGCGAGGTGGCCGGGCGCTACGCCGAAATTCTCGTGGACGAATATCAGGATACGAACCGCGTGCAGGAGGCAATTTATTCCGCGATCTCGCGGGAGGGCCGCAATGTGTTCCTTGTTGGCGACGTGAAGCAGTCCATCTACCGCTTCCGTCTGGCCGACCCGACCATTTTTCTGGAAAAATACCGCACGTTTGCGGAGAAGCCCGCTGCAGGAGAGCCGCGCCGCATCCTGCTTTCGGATAATTTCCGTTCCCATGCAGAAATTTTGTCTGCGGCGAACGATGTTTTCCGCCTGACGATGACGGAGCGGACCGGCGGCCTTGTCTACGGCGATGCCGAGGCGCTGCGCGCCAACCGGACATTCCCGGACATGGGTCAGCCTGCCGTGGAGCTGCATGCCATCGACTACAGCCCAGCCGGGGACGGCGCGCCGCCGGACCGCGCGGCGGCCGAGGCGGAATTTGTTGCTGCGCGCATCGCGGAGATGCTGCGGCAGGAGGAGAAGATCCCGGACGGCGACGGACTGCGGCCCGTCCGGCCCGGAGATATCGTCATCCTGATGCGCTCGCTCTCCGGCCGGACGCAGACCTATCTCGACGCCCTGCGGCGGCACGGCATTCCGGCCTCCTGCGGCAGCGACGACCTGTTTGCCGCAGAGGAGATCCGCTTTCTCTTTGCGCTGCTGCGGATCATCGACAATCCTCATCAGGATATCCCGCTGCTGACGGTGCTGCTCTCGCCGTTTGGCGGCTATCCTGCCGACGCGTTGGCCCGGCTGCGCGCCGGGGACCGGGACGCTGACCTTTACACGCTGCTGTGCGAAAGCAAAGCGCCCATCTGTGCCGTGCTGGAGGACCTGCGCCGCACGGCGCAGGAAGCGCCGCTGCGCACTCTGCTCGAGGAGGCGGAGGAGCGGCTCCTGCTGCCCGCGCTCTGCGCCGCTCTGCCGAACGGCCCGCAGCGTCAGCGGAATCTGGCGGCGTTCCGCTCGATCGCGGATTCCTATGAGCGCGGGGGCGGCTGCGGTCTGCCCGGCTTCCTGCGCCATCTGGAGGGCCTGCGGGAGCGCGGCGTGCCGTCAAGCGGCGGCGCGGCGGCCGGGGCCGTTCGGCTGATGACCATCCACAGCTCCAAGGGGCTGGAATTCCCGGTCGTATTTCTGGCGGACCTGTGCAAGAGCTTCAACCGCACGGACTCCCGCGCCAATGTGCTCACCGACCCGGTGCTGGGGCTTGGCTCAAACTGCTATGACCCCGCAGCGCGTATCCTTTGCCCGACCATTGCGCGGCAGGCCATTGCGCGCAGATTGGATCAGGAGGCCGTTTCGGAGGAGATGCGCGTGCTCTATGTCGCCATGACGCGGCCGCAGTACCGCCTGATCATGACCTGCTGCGCCGCCCGCCTGACGCGCAGGCTCGAGAGCTATGCGCAGGGACTGAGCCTGCCGCCGGATGCCGCCCTGCTGGAGGGCGCGGATTCCTTGGGCGACTGGATCCTGCTTGCTGCGATGACACGGCCGGAGGCGGGCGAGCTGTTCGCTGCGGCCGGGCAGCCGGACTGTGCGCTGCAGGGCGGCCACCCGTGGCGCATTCAACTCCATACTGCTGTGCAGGCCGCCCCGGAGGCGGGGACTGCCGCATCGGCCGAACCGGCGTGTGAGCAGCCGCCGGAGCCGCGCTTCCTTCCACCCTATGGCCACGCAGCGGCGGTGACGATGCCGACAAAGCGACAGCGACGCAGCTCAAGGGGCCGCGAACTGGATAACGAGGCGGCCGAGCAGACCACAGGCGCCGAAGCTTCATTTCCCGGTCCCCGCGCTTGAAGAGGGGAGAAGGGCGTTGACAGCGGCAAGGCGCGGCACGGCGCTGCACCTTGCCACGCAGCACCTGAACTATGCAGCCTGCGCAGACGAGTCAGGGCTTCGTTCGGAACTGGAGCGGCTCGGACGGCAAAATTCCTGACGCCGCAGCAGCTTGGGGCTGTCGACCCGGAACGGCTGCGCCGCTTCTGCCTCTCCGCTGGGGCAGCGTATTGCTGAAGCCCCCACAGGTTGTGCGGGAGTTCAAATTCTCCGTGCTGGACGACGGCGCGAATTATGATCCGGCGCTGGAGGGGAGGAGATTTTGCTGCAGGGTGTTACGGACTGCTGCCTCATCGAGCTGGACGGCCTGGTCATTCTTGATTTCAAGAGTGACCGCCTGCGCCCGGTGCAGGCGCGAGCGCGCGGAATACTATCGCGGTCAGCTTGATGCCTACAGCCGCCGCGCTGTCGCGTATTTTTGAGCTGCCGGTGTCGGAGCGCATTGTGTATTTCTTTGCAACGGACACCGCCGTCAGCCTGCTTAAAAAGAAGGCAACACCGCACAATTGCAGCTTCGGCCTTCGCCGGTTATTTTTGCCGATCCATCAGTTCGAAAAGTTTGAGGTACACAAAGTACATCTGCACTTTTCAAACTTTGTCTCGACAAAATCCCTCGGCGAATGCTCTCGCTGAATTATGCGGTGCTGGAAATCCAGCCTACATGGTGATCTTCCATGCAGGGCCGGGGGTGTCTGATATTACGCCTTTACCGCGCGGACAAAGGCTGCAGGGTCGGCGGCCTTGAAATAGGCGCTGCCCGCGACGAGATTCGCGCCGTTATCGCGGCAGATCTTTGCCGTCTCCACGTGGCGCCGCCGTCAACCTCCAGCTCACAGGCGCTGGGTTCTGCCTGCTCGTCGATCCACTGGCGGAGCTGATGCAGCTTCGGCATGGTACTGTGCAGGAACGACTGTCCATAAAGGCCAGCTCGACTGTCATCTAAGGATGAGATCGCACAGCGGCGGGAACAACGGCAGCACGGCCTCTGCAGGGGTGTTCGGCTTGACGAATGGCAGCGCGCACACCGTTTCCGGATGCGGCGCAGGACACTCGAGCGTGTTTTCCTGCGTGTCGGCCTCAACATGGGCGTGAGGATGCTGCTTCCCGGCCTTGCAGAACGTCAACGCGCCAGCGAGATGGGCCGCTCGATCATCAGATATGGACATCCAGCGGCAGGGGGCGATGCGCGAAATGGCAGCATTTGACCGGGATGCCGATGGTGATATTCGGAACAAACATGCACCGTCCATGACGTCGACGTGGACATAATCGGCTCCTGCGGCGGGCAGAGAGCGGATATCTCGCTCCAGATTGACAAAATCGGCGGACAAAATGGACGGTGCGACCTTGATCATAGTGTAAATAACCTCCCCTTGCAGTTCTTCCCTGAACCTCTGCTCTTCATTATAGCGAATTTTCCGGGGCTGTCAATTTGAAAATGGATGGAATTTCATGATTTTCCCGGCGGAGCGGCGCAAACTAGGCTCGAAATCAAGCAAAGGAGGAACCGTTCGAGGCCAGATTGCTATGCCAACCATTGCATCAGTGCTCCGTTACCCAGTGCCGGAACCACTGGCGACGAAAACTACTGCTCGCTTGAAGCGCATCCAGGTCGGCACCCACAGGTCCGATCCACGATGAAGCAGTGCACGGACTGCATGTCCTTCGTTCGCAAGTGATCCTTCTGCAAGCCCGCTGCCCGGCAAACCGGACGGCAGGTCTTTTTTTCTGCGTGGCGGCATAGGCTGGAACAGAACAATGGGAGAGGATCGCCATGGGTGGAAAACAGGAAGGAAAAAAGCAGAATTGGCTGCCGCTGCGCTGGCGGCAGCCATGCCGCCTGGCAACGCTGGCGCTGGCCGCATTGGCTGCGCCTGATCCTGGGCAGGAAGCTGCCGGAAAACAATCTGTCGGTCGCCGCGGGCGTGATCGCGGGAGCTGGTCGCCTTTCTCGGTGCGCTGATCGCAGCCTGCACAGCGGACGGGAAGCTTTGCTTTGCGGGTTTGGGGCGGCAGGCGGCTATGCGCTGTTTTTGCTGCTGGGGAACCTGCTGTTCTTCGGCGTACATTATGAGGAAGCACTGCCGGTCCTGCTGCCGCTGGCCGGTGCGGGGCTGCTCGGCGCTCTGCTCGGGCCGGGCGCCGGAAAAAGCGCCGCTATGCATAAATCGAAAAACGGATAAATGCAGGAGAACACAAATACAAAAACACAGCATGGTGAATATGCAGATAATGAATACAACATCTGGTGGAATATGCAGATGAGCCGCTGAATTACGATGTCTCCGTTGCATTGGTTAACATAATATTGTTAACATAATTCTTGAGCATAATATACAAAGTTTTCCTTTCCGGGCCGGAAAGGATTGAAATCTGGGAAAATATGCGTTATTATATTCTACACTGCCAGAAATGTTTGCAGAACGCTCCGGTTGCCTCCTGTATGCGCCGGGCCGCTGCGGCATAGTTTTTTGCTGGCGAGAGGGAACGCAAGATGGGGAAGCTCGTGGCTGCATATGAATCCTACCTTATGAATATCAGGCACGCATCGGACAATACGGTCGCTTCCTATCTGCGCGATAGTGAGGCAATTCACCACCTATCTGGAGCAGACGGACGGCCCCTGCGCTGGAGGGCGTGCACGCGGGGACAGTCTGTGCCTATGTGCGCCATCTGACGAGCATCGGCAAATCGCCCGCAACGGTCTCGGTGTGTGGCGTCGCTCAAAACTTCTGGCTACTGCGTCTCCACCGGCGCGGTCGCGCAGTCTCCTGTGCACGATATCCCGCAGCAGAAGGCGGAAAAGCGCCTTCCTCAGATTTTCAACCGGCCGCGAGGTCGAGAGCTGCTGCTCGAACAGCCGAAGTGCGCACGGATATGAAGAGACTACACGGCAAGACTTATTAGGCTCTATGCCACCGGCAGCGCGCGTCCAGCTTGAATGATCGCCTTGAACGTTTCCGGACGTCAGTCTGGCAGGCAGCTTTGTCCGCTGCACCGGGGCGCGAGAGTGCACATCATCCCGATCTACCCGGCGGCCATCCGTGCTCTGACGGCCTATGTGACGGATATCCGGCCGAATATGATCGCCGAGCCGGACGAGCAGGCCTGTTCGTCAACCTGACGACGTACATTTCCAGACAGGAGCTTTTGGAAGATCATCAAGCACTATCAGCAGAGCCGCGCAGATCGACAAGGAGATCACCGCATACCGCTGCGCCACAGCTTTGCGGCCCATCTGCTCGAAAAACGGCGCGGACCTGCATTTCCCCTGCGAGGAGATGCTCGGCCACAGCGATATCTCCTCCACGCAGGTCTATGCAGGGTCGTGAAAAAAGACGCTCAAGAGCGTCTATGAAAAATACCCCGCGTGCCCAAAGAAAAGGCTTCCGGGTCGGCGAAGCGATATGCTCCCTATGAGACGATGAAAGACACCGTCACATAGGGGAGCATTCATACCGCGGAGGAAGCAGTCCCGGTGCTGCGCGGGGATACTCTTATGAAGGCCCAGCCCCCGCAGCACTGCCCGCAGGCGGCTGCGGTGCAGCTCCTCCAGCGGCGACAGCGGCAGGCGGGCGTCCCGCCGCACAGGCCAACTCCTCCATGGCGGCGCTGACCAGGATGGGGTTCACGACGCAGCAACAGCGCCTCGCACACAGCGGCAGCAGCTCCAGCTGGCGGCGCGCCTTATGATCTCCGGCAAACGAGGCATCCCGTCATGGCAACGACGGCCTCGGCGCGACGTTCGACACCACGGAGATCACGCCGCAGCCGCCGAGCGCCATGATCGCGGCCGTCTGGTCGTCGTTGCCGCTCCATACCGGCAGTCCGCACCAGGCCAGCAGCTGCGCTGCCCGGCTGATGCTGCCGCAGGCTTCCTTGATGCCTGCAATATGCGGATGGCGGGCGAGCGCCCACACCGTCTCCGGCAGAGGTCGACGCCGGTGCGCGACGGAACATTATAGGCACGGCGGCAGGGGAGACGCGCGTCCGCGATCGCGGTATAGTGCGCAAGCAGGCCTGCCTGCGTACCTTTATTATAATAGGGCGTAACGGCCAGCAGTGCGTCCGCGCCGTTCCGTGCCGCAAGCTCTGCATTTTCTACGGAGCCTGCCGTGCAGTTCGTCCCGACGCCCATGATAACGGGGCAATGGCCGCAGGCAGCCTGCTTTGCGCGGCGCAGGAGTGTCAGCCTCTCGTCCTGCGTCAGGGTCGCAGCCTCGCCGGTCGTGCCGCAGACAACGAGCGCCGCGATCCCGGCATCCAGCTGCCGCTCAAGCAGGCGGTCCCATGCCGGAAGATCGATGCTCCCGTCCGGCCGGAACGGGGTGAGGCGCAGTGGCGG
>VOFH01004086.1_pt1 | contig 33014 bp, 54 predicted proteins | sample 5384091 | NCBI WGS metagenome assembly VOFH01 (sample SAMN12384727, study PRJNA508395) | human gut metagenome | isolation source: healthy gut G | host: Homo sapiens
TGAAGTTAGCGTATTGCTAGCGCTCGTCAAGGTTATCATCATCGGCGCCGGAGGTACCGGAGGCTATGTAATCCCGCATTTGTACCGGATCGGCTTTGCCCTGAGGCGTTCTATGCGGATTCTTGTGCGACGGCGACGTGGTGGAGGAAAAGAATATCCGTCAAAACTTTTGTGGAACAGGACGTCGGCAGAAATAAAGCGCAGGTTTTGGCGGAACGGTATTCCGCCGCTTTCGGCATCGAGTGCGAATATATCCTTTGTGGAAAACGATGACGAGTGTTCCAGCTTACTGTCCCGGATTTTTTCCCAGGACAGATGGCGAGGTATTCCGAAACGCAGAGGGTAATTCTGCTCGGCTGCGTGGACAACAACAGATCCCGAAAGCTGTGCCATGCCGTTTTCGCCAAACAAAGGACCTCATTTACATCGATTCCGGAAACGGAGAGCATACCGGCCAGGTAGTATGCGGCGTCCGGCAAAATGGGCGCACGACGTATAGCCGGTATGCTCGCTGTACCCGGATCTGCTGGAAGACGAGGACAAATTCCCGTCGGAGCTGTCCTGTGCCGAACGGGCGGTTTCCACCCCAGTCAGTCACGGCGAACCTCACGGCGGCCACCGCCGTAGTTTCGTTTTGTACGACCTGCTGATCTGCGGAGAATTGAAAACCAGGTATGTCACGTTTTCCTCCCGCCAGATCAATATGCGGGCGGAAATGGTAAAACCAAGAAAAAGAATCGTTTACCGTTAAAGCCGCCTGGACAGAAGGAAATCGAAAATGAAGAAACAACATTTTATCATCTACCGGAACGAACATACGGAGAGCCGGAACGGGCAAAGTGAAGTGGTACGGGCCGTGCGGGTCGAGGAGATCCCGGCGGATGGAAAACGGAGAACCATGTATTCCAACGTTCATTTTTATAACAGCGATTTCCCGCCGGTGATGCGCGAATCCCAGGACAAGGCTGTCCTAAAAAACAACAGAACGCCGTCCCCGGCGCTTTGGAAGGAGGCTGCCTGATGGGACGTGGTTACTGGCTTCCTCCCGCTTATGAGAACCTGGCGGCCTGCGACGGATTCTATATCGAAGCGGAGGCCGTATATACAGGCGATCCGTATGACGACTGGGAGAAATCAATACACGCTCAGCAGTTAAGCTCTTTACCGGAAAAGACGTGGAAAAATATGCGCATGGAAACCCTGCGGGCCGGCCAAAGCCGGTACGTATTATTTGCGAAACCGGCATGTGGACATTATCGCGGACGACGACGGATTTATGTGGCTGTACGCCGTGTGTTCTCGAGGATTTGAATATCCCGATTTGCCAAGCGGTCTTTCCGCAGTATGTTTCCAACTTCAAAAGTCCTCACCGATTACATACCCGGAAGTATCCGAACGGATCAATTCCCAGCATATACAGGCAGTAGGATAAATCATCAAAATGCTGTGTTAAAAACACAGCATTTTTATTAGGAGGAATCATTTGCTTACATTGAAGCACCTTCTTTTGGAAGTGACCGAAATGCAATATGGCGTGTCCACTGTATGCGGGGCGACGCTGAAGAACTGTCGATGGATTACGCGGTGATTGACCGTGCTTTTTGAAGACGTCCGGCAGATCGACCATCTGGTACTGACCGGCGGCGAACCATCGCTTGCTCCCGTATGTGATCCAACAAATTCTGTACCGGGCAAGAGTGTGTAAATGCTCCATTCACAGCTTCTTTGCGCAACCAACGCAAGAATCTATTCTCAGCGTCGCCGATGCTCTGTGCGGCTATATGATTACTGCAAACATCCGGAGCACTGCGCGCTTACCACAATCGACCCATATCTGTTAGAAGCCAGACCCAGGGTAATGGGCTGAGCGTTATCGTGCGCTGCCGTTTTACCGTCCGGTATTTGAATACGGAAGCGATCTGCCTTATCCCATTCTGACGGAAGGACGGGCGAAGGAAAATGGAATTGGACAATCGAAATCCCGATCAAGGGAAGCATTTATGACGCTGATTTTAAGGGCTCCATTTTACCTGCGGAGATGCCGTCTATATGTGAACGCAAAGGGCGGCGTACTGCTGAATGCGGATCTGAGCTACTGAAGCCAGGAGGAATTCTGTGTGGGAAACTCACAGAGGACAGCCTGCCGCATATTCTGTCAACCGTCCTGTATATGCCCCGTTTTCAGGTTGGGACACGGTATTCCGGACTGCACTTATATCAGAAGCCGGAACCATCGTTCTTTGTAAAGCTGGAGGTTCAACGGTATTACAGCGATGAAAGCGGCTATGGGCGCATTCCATCAGATCATCCATAATCTTCAGATTACGCCAGTCGGTCCGGATATAAAAAGATTCCGGATGAACTCAGGCTGACCATAGAACCAAAGGATGGGAAAGAGCTTCCCGACAGCAGGCTTTTGCGAAACGGCTGTAAACCTATTGGGCAACATAAGAAAAAAACGGCACCGTGCATATTTATACAGAGCATTCTTATTGGAGGACTGTACCATGAGTGAAGAAACGCAAACCTGTTTCTGCCTTGGTGGAAACCGCCGCGTCCCGGCAGACCATCGGACGGCTGCGGAGCAGCTACCAAAAGGCGCGGGCGCGGTACGACAAATACAAAGGATCCGGCCTGAAATGGGAACAGGACGCGATTATCGACCGGCAAAAAAATGGTCGGACGGCTGTGGGAGGAGTTTCCCAAGCTGATCCAGCAGCTGAACGAATATGGCGACCAGAACCTGATCGAAACCACCCGCAAGCTGTACGGCGTTTTTAAAAGGTACGACTATCTTGGAACCCGAAATTATGCCTTTTTGCGCCGCGCTGAAAATGTATGAGGATATGCTGCCGGTGGGCGAGACCATTGACACGGCCACTTTAGGACGTTTGATGAACCGGGTCCGGATGGGATATTACCCAACCGATCTGGAGCATGTGCAAATGATCAGAAAAGCCGTGATATTCCCGGAAAGCGCGGTCAATATTCTCGATCCGTGCTGCGGGGAAGGGCTGGCGCTTGAAACTCTGGCAGACGGGGAAAAAGCCGTGACCTACGGCGTCGAGGTGGACGAAATACGCGCAGAGGAAGCGCAGAACCACCTGAAACGCATTGGTTTTGGAAGCTTTTTTCATTCCCGGATCAGCTCCGGCGCCTTCCAATGTGTATTCCTGAATCCTCCGTATCTTTCCGTCGTATCGAATCCGGACACCGGCGGCAGGGAAAAGGCGTTCCTGGCGGACAGTATGCGCCTGCTTATGGACGGCGGCCTGCTGATTTTTATCATTCCTTATTACCGCGCCCACCCGACGTCTGCCTTGCCCTGTGCGAAAACTTCGACAATCTTCCAGGTGTTCCGCTTTATGGATAAGGAGTTTGAACGTTTTAAGCAGGTTGTTTTCCTTGGGGTCAAAGCGGCCCCGGAGGGAGGAACCCAAAAAGCGCGGCGCCTGTCCGAATTTATGCTGTCGCCGGAAAACCTCCAGCCGCTGACGGAGCTGCCGGAGCAGTCATATTCCCTTCCTGCTGTGGAAAAGCCGGTGGAAATGTTCAAGGGCGAAAAATTCAATGTGATGGAGCTGGCCGTACATCTGAAAAAAAAAAATCCAAAAAGCATTGACCGCCTGTTTGAAAACCGGGCGCTGGACAACCGTCCCCCGCCAGCCGTTACTGCCGCTGAACGTTTCCCAGATCGGGCTCGTCGGAGCCAGCGGGATGATGAACGGGCTGGTGGAATGCGACACGCCCATGTGATCAAAGGGCGGATTGTCAAAGAAACCAAAACCAAAATCGGGGAAGAAAACGACTGCGGGAAAATGGAGATACGGAGATCACGTCTAACAAACTGGTTTTCAATATCCTGACGCCCAAGGGTACCGATCCCTGGGTTAAACAAAAACAGAAAGGACTTAAACGACCATGAAAAAACAAATCGAAACATTAACCGAACAGGAAAGCGCCTTCGCGGCCGAAAAACCACAGCCTGATCTTCCGTTTTTTTACGCTGGAAGGGGCTGCCCGAGGACGAATACTACGATGTCGTTGTGTTCGGCTTCCTGAACGGCGTAAAAAGTATTTCCGGCGGGAGGAGCTGCGGAAGCAGTATTCCTTTACCACGCTTGCGTGGCACGCGATGAATTCCTGCTTTGCCAACTATCAAAGGTCGAAAGCACGCCTCAAAAACCGGGCAACCGTTTTGCATACACGAGCCCCTATCACAGCGCCCTTGCTTTGGAAGAATTGATTTCCGACGCAAGGGATTACGCGGAGGAAACGCTGGAGGCCATGCGCGTCCGGGAAATGCTGGAGAGCTTTGAACAGACCGAGCGGGAGATCGTGCGCCTGCTGATGCAGGGGATACGCGAAATCCGAGATCCGCGCGCGGCTTGGCAAGCGCCGGACAAATAAGCGAACTTATCAGCCAAATCCAAACCAAAAGCCCTGAACAGCCCGCTGATGCGGGCTGCCTGAGCTAAAATCAAATAGAAAGATTTTGCTCATGAACCGTTTTTCTTACTGGTGGACGAAGCTGCGCCTGCGGGCAGCCGGATGTGCTGTGCGCTGGGCCAAAAAGCAGGTGCTCCTGGATATCCAGAACATGCCGGCGGGCAACCATGCTGCTGTAAAACCCATATCAGCGGTTTATCCGGCTTTCCGCTAATCGTGAAGAACTCGTGGTGCGCCTCAAGCGCCTGTCAGGACAACCGGATGGGCACCCGCCTATCTTGGGGGTATACGTTTTGATCTTAAGCGAATTACTCTTTCCGGAACGGCGGAGGATATCCCCCTTACGACCGGAGGATGGCGCTGGTCCGCCATCAGAACGGCGACTGGGGCGGCGTCACAGAACAGGAGTGGGCGGAGCACAACCGGAGCCTGCAAAACGGCCGCGGGGTTGTCCATTCCCTGTATCTTTCCGGGAACTGCCGATTATTCCGTCTTGAAACCGATCTGGCAGATTCCAAAACCACCATCCGATGGGGCGTGAAAGCGTATGGCCGGACAATCATCATTTCAAAGGCTGATGGAGCCGCTGCGAAACGCTGAAGATGAAAGCAACGCTTTGCCGACCCTTTAGCTTAAACTTTAGCGATGGAGTACGTTATCTGTTTGATAACGTACTCATTCCTGATGAACGGCGCGGAAGTCAACACCGGCAGCCTGGATATGAGACCGGTTTGACCGGGAAGACATCGGCACAATTTTGATTTCTATACCGACAATTACACCGGTTATTCCCAAAACTTTCCCGCCTCAGGAATTAACATGACGCCTGCCGAGGCCCCGCCTGTCTGTCGACCGGGACGGCGTTCCTGTAAGGAGGTGTCCGGTATGTTTGAATCCCCGGATTTGTATATGATGATCTGCTGGGAATACTGGCGATCGAAAAATCCGCTGACCACACCGGTTTTATTGCTGGTGAATCGCTGTACGACGATGATTTCCCAGTTGTCTGTTATGACGCCCTGGGTGATGTTGCCGACAGTATCAGTGGCGATGTGGATGATTGCGACACTTATATCCAGAAATTTTGTTTTCCGGCATGGAGGAATTTTACCGCCTTTGCCGGGAATACGGCAGGAGAAACCGCGTTTCTTTCCAGAACAATCCATAGCGTCAAGGAAGCGGCCAGCTTTGTAAACCAGGAAATGAACGGGATCGACAGCTATTGTATCGATTGGCGCCTGTTTACGCCGAAAAAAGACCGCTAAGAAAAAATGCCTTGCCGTATTCACCAGCATTGAATTTTACCAGCCGGTACAGCTGTGGTGGAATCGCTTTACAACATCGAACCTATTATATGCAGGCTCTGGAAAAACTGAAGAAAAGAACTGCAATCTTCCCAAATGAAGACTCTTTTCTTACGGAAGTTTCTCAGGCTGCGGAAAGGAAAGGCATGAAAACGATGAGATGATCCTGCGGATTTGCGGAAGACAAAGCTATACGGGTAGAATTCCTGGAAAACGGGCAAAAACGGACAAGGTCATTTCAGTGGAAACGCTGACCGAGTATCAGCCGGAGCCTTGCGGCGTCCGCCTGACGATCAGGCTTGCTTCCGGCGAACGCTCTAAGCGTTACGATGGATTCGGACAATGAACGGCGCTATGCCGTTTTTGGAAGCCGGACGAACGGGCAACGGTGACCTATATGAACACCAGTATCCGGATTTTCCGCTGCCCAGGCTGCTTTTCGGCTTCCGTATTGAGGACAGCGGCCGGATTTCCGGTATCAATATCGGCGTGCCGGATTTAGGAAAGCTGACGCCCGACACCCGGATGTTTGTTTATCCTTTTTCCAACGTGAGCCGCTTTGCCATGTGTACCGGCGCCAACTCGCTTCACACATTCAATCCTCCAGCAGCTCGCGAACCTTCCCTACTATATCCTGTCCCTGCCGGACAACGACGACTTTTATCAGGAACGCGGCAACCGGCTGAAAATGGGACATCGAGATCTGCTGGAGCATCTGCGGACAAGGACCGGCGGTATTATTACGATCATGTGCTTGTCCCCATGCCGAAATACAACGCTGAAGGACTTTATTTAACGATGGGAGGAACCAAAATGACAAACGAACAGGCAGCGGCATTGGTACCCGCTTTTACCGCGAACGATCGAGTGGCGTGTGCTCCACACCACAAGGACAAATCAAAAGGCCAGGTAGCCGCTTACGTAGATTCGGGCGATTCAGGACCGCTTTGGACGCTGTGCTTCTGCCGGGAAAACTGGCAGAACCGTTTCTGTACCGTCAGGGAAAGGACAACGCTTCGACCACACAGGTTTGCGAGCTGAGTATCTATTACCCGGACCGCGGGGAATGGATCACCAAGAGCAACGGGGGTAAGCAATACCGATATTGAGCCCGTCAAAGGCGGCCTTTCCAACGCCTTCAAGCGCGCGGCCTCTATGTGGGGCATCGGCCGGTACTTGTACGATCTGAAAAACCTTTGGGTTCCCTTAAAAGATGGGATACATCGGACGATCAGCTTCCCATATTGATAAAACAGTACAACCAGTTCGTGCGGCAGTTTCTGTCCGCGGGCAATCCGGCGGCAGGAAAACAGCAGGCGGCTCCGGCAGTACAGCCTAAAACCGCGCCTGCTCCCCAAACGGCGCCGCCGAAGCAGACAAAACCGGCACAGAGCCGGTTTCCCCAGCAAACGCCGCCCGCGGCGAAGGGATTCCTGACTGTGACCAAGCTCCAGATTTCCAGAGGCGGCAGCGGAGCGCAGACATTGATCACCGTGCAGAAGCCTACCGGGGAATCCGTAACAGGATATATCCGGGGCGAGGCTCCGCTGAAAGCCGGGCAAACATCCGCGATCTGAAAATTACCACGAAAAACTCGCCAATTGTCGGCGAATACAACATTGTGGAGAGTTATCAGATAGCGGCATAAATCCCAAAACCGTATTTTTGCAGCAAACAGAGGCGCCGGTGTAATGGCTCGGCGCCTCCAATCCATAACGAAAGGACTTGTAAACAATGAAAACCCCAAAAACCAAATTCCTTTTCCTGGCCGCTGTTCCGGCGGTTTGCGTGCTTGCCGCGCTTTCCGGCGTGCTGGTGTGCGAAAGCAGCCTGCCCTACATGACAAAAATACAGCTTTATCATGCTTCTGCTGGCCGGGCTGTGCGTACTCCCTGGTTCTCATGATCAATTCGTATGAGCATGTTTCCGAGCAGCTGAAGGGCGGTCTCCTTGTGAAAAAAGGAGGAAGAGCTGGAGGCTGCCAGGTAAAACAGCAAGAGACCGATCAGAAGCTGCAAGCCAGCCAAAAAGGAACTGCGGGCTCTGCAATTCCAGATGGATGAAACTGAAGGCAAAATTTCCGCATTCCGGCCTGAAACAGCAAAGGGATCCGCCCTTGCTTCTGAAACAGACTTCCTGCGCAAAAAGTGTGAAGCGATTGAGAATTTTTGAACAGCTTCCCTTACCGGATCGCTGACGGGTACATTCTTTACAACATCCTGCGCACGGAAATCCAGGTATCGGGCTACAGCCGGTGGCAGCCGGTGGGCGAATTCGACAACCAGCTTTGGGAATACAGCCTTCTGCGGTACGGATACCCAGTCCCAAGGAAATGCTCAGCCTGGCGGCGGCCACGTCGTCTCCCCAGGAGCTGGGAGAACTGAACGTCATGGACAGCTGCTGTGGAATTAAAGTTAAGCCTGCATGGAACAGATCACCGCTATGAAAATCAAAGGCGTTACCTTTACCATTTCCGCAATCACAAGGCCCGCAAAGCTACACCTTCGGCGATATCAGCTATATCACCGCACAAGCGGCACCAGGGAAAACCACTATGGCGCATGGCATCTGCTATGCGCTGTACGGCGTTTCCTACTACGGGGAACAGAAAATCGAACGGTTGATGAACGAAAAGGCTGCCGGAACGCAGGTGCAGCTTGACTTTACCGACCAAAATGGGACAACGCACACCCTGATCCGCAATCGCAGCGGCGATAAAACGGCGCTTCTGCTGGACGGTTATACCGTCCGGCAGGGCGATATTGACCGGATATTCTGCGACAAAGAGACATTTCTCTCCATGTTCAATCCTACCTACCTTACCGAACGACTGGAGAGAAGGGGCGGCCTGCTGATCCTGAAATATTTGCAGCCGGTATCCGCAAACGCGGTGCTGGAGCAGATGAGCGAAAACCTACCGGGAATATCTGGACGGCATTGATCTGAACACCTTCCTGCCGGAAGCAAAGCTGAAGGAGTTCCGCGGCGCGGTCCGGCAGGCGGAAGAGCAGGGAAGCCTACTTACAGGGGAATATTGATTCCTTTGAAGAGGCAAGCCGAACAGCGGAGCAGAAATTATCGGAACTATATGCGGACAAAGCAGCCATTGAGAAGAAAAGGAAGGTACTATCCGACAAGCAGTTTGAAGGCATTGAGGTTGAGGATTTATCCATTCAGCGGAATATGCTGCTGGAAAAACTGTCAAGCGTTCCGAAAGGCGAAAATCCGAAGGTAACACAACTTCAGGAGAAGATCGAAGAGCTCCGGCATAAGCCTTATGTTTCCAAGTATACGCAGGCGATGGCCGAAAACGCCGCGGAAGTAAAAACTTATCGGAACGGTATAAGGCGCTGGTGAACCGTGTCAAAGGATTAAGACCTGGTGCCCAGTGCCCGGCCTGTCTGATGCGGATTACCGAGGCCAAAATCTTCCGGAGGTGCGAAACCGCATGTTGGCGGAATTAAAATCGCTGGCAGAACAAGGCAGGAACGGTTGCCCAGGGCAAGGCGAGCTTGCCGGAATGGACTACCAATCCAAAACCGTGTTTGAACAATTCAAAGCGGACGATCTCAAAAAGCTCTATGAAGAGCTGAAAGGGTTAAAAACGGAAGCCGCCGGTACAAAACCGATGGCGAAGAGCTTCGCGCCGCTTTGGATAAGGTGGAGGAATTGCAGAAATACGGCAATCTGGATGAGGACGAGTATACCGAGTTAAACTGCCTGTCGGCGGAACTGGCCGGGATCGAGGCGCAGATCCAGGCCGTACAGGATATGTGCGATGAAAGGAAGCTGGAAGACGCTTACGCGCAGCAGGAGGTTTGCAAAAGGGCAGATTCTCAAATACAAAACGTTATTTCCGCCCTTTGGCGAATTTATCTGCAAGCGCACGGAAATCGCCGTATCCAGCCTGCAAATGCCGAACGTAAAAAAATCAAGCTTTTCGACGTAGTGGAGCACGGGAGAAGTAATAAACGTCTTTAAATTCACCTACAAGGGGCGGGATTATTCCACCTTTCCCTGTCGGAAAAAACGCTGGCCGGAATTGAGATCACGGCGATGATCCGGCCAAAATCACCGGCATCGACTGCCCTATCTGTGTGGACAAACCGAAAGCATCGCCGCGTTCAATTCCGTATCCATGCCCTCCCAGACCCTTCTTCTTCGTTTGTGAAGGACAGCCGCTTACCGTGCAGTCCCGGAACAGGGCTGGAAACCGGCCCGGCCATGCAGGGGAACTAAAGAAGGCGGGCTGACGGATGGCGGAGAAAAAATATGTGTATATCGACGTGGTGGATACAGCGTTGCTCTGCGGGCTGGACGTCGCTTCCGGCACTTTGGCAACGAAGTATTGCGGCGCGATGCCCTTATTGCGGGGATTAAAGTACCGGATGTATCTCAGCCGCCAGCCGGAAAAATTCACCTTCTGGTGCCCAACTGCGGCACCGGAGGGAACGCGGTTACGCTGTATGCCGAGTTTCAACCCCGGCGGGCGGAGGCTGACGACCAAGGAAGCCATCTTGGAGCTTCTGAACCATCCGCGGGTTCATACGGGGAATCCCCTTATGATCACGACAGGTATATCCCGGAGCCGATCCGTCCGCTGCACGAGCGCAGCCAAATCTATCTGGAGCTGCTTTCCCTTCTGACTTTAGAAGAAAAAGCACCGCCAAAATCTGCTGCGCCGCGGGCTCTCGGACGAGATCATTCGCGGGAACATGTACCGCAGTATTCCGACAAACTGGAAAACAGCGCAGGCAGGGCCGTCGAACAGCTTGCCTCGCGCTATGACCTTCCGGTATGCCTGGATTCTATACCCGGAATTTCCGGTGGATTTGTCAAACTGCCGGTACAGCGGGATTCTGATCCCTGTCTGCGACAAGAACAGCCGGATTGGCGATTACAACTCCGGCTTGATGAACCCCCGCCGAAAAACCATTACCCTGCCGGATGGCAAAGGCCACGAAAAAGGCGAACGCTTCCGCTGGCTTTCCACCGGCGGCATGTCGAACGGCAAAAAGTTCTATGAAAAACGGGACGGGGATTTCCAGCTATATCCATGTGGTTGGGGATCTGAGCTGCGACACGCTGCATATCACGGAAGGAGCCATGAAGGCCGACATTGCCAGCTTTCTGTCAGGCGGGAGAACTCTTTATCGGGCTTACCGGCGTACAGAACCCGGTATCTGGAGGACGTTGAGGCAGCTGAAGCCGAAGCGCATTTTAGAGTGCGTGGACATGGACTGCCGCACCAATCCCCATGTGCAGAGGGCGCAGGCAAAATCCGCGCGATCTGTACCCGCTGTGCGAGGAATACCGACTGTTTACCTGGCCGGTGGAACAGAAGGGCATCGACGATTATTTGCTGTTTGAAAAGCTGAAACGGGAGCATCTGTACCGGGCGGCGTAATCATGGCGGGCAGTCAAAACAATGGGAAAGGAAAAGACAGAAAATGAAATACCAAAAATCTATGATGTTTTGCATCGCCATCCGAAACTTCATGTGAATGACCAAAGTTATTGGCATTCCGGCCAATCCGGATATATAGCCGCTATTCGTCCATTAACTCTTATCATCGAAGCGCCCGAGGCCGGACTCCGGATTTGGGTAAACCATGAAAACGGTAAATATTCCATTTCGGCTGCGGACATGACGTTCAGCTGCAATTCCTGCGAATACCATCAATCTTTTCGGCGTTATCCTTGCCGTAACCAGACGGAAACGGCTGAAAAGCTGGAAGGATTATTACTGAAGAAACGCGGAGATAATCATGCAGCCATTTAAAAACAAAAGCAAATACAGCCCCTACCCCGGATTCTATGACCTCCGGTATTCAACCTCAACCCAAAGGGTTTTCCGCCTGGCGCATGCAGGATTTTTTATACCGGCAATCGCTGAAACGGGGAGTATTACAAATGCTTTGCACCGCTTGAATGGGAACGGCTGAAAGACCTTGCGGCACAGTTTCAAATGATCCTGCTGCCCAAGCTGAAGCCGGGCGAAAACTCCGATAACCATAAATTTGAAATCAGAAAGGACTTGAATCTAACAGAGCAAAATGGAAAAACTTTATCGCCGTACAGGATAAAACAGAGGGATTATCGGGAAGTTCCTTTACTATTCAACCTCCAATATCCTGATCAAGCGCGACAAGTTTATTGAAATCGGCCAGTCCTTCGGTTTACCGAAATTCAAACCGGCAAAGGAAAGCAAATCCGGCGCATATCGCAACGCGACCACTGCCATCAAAGACCGTATTCAGGTGAAAGACGGCGGCGGGACGCAGGTGTACCGCGTTTACTGCCGGGATAACAAAAGGAGGACGCTGTCCACATCTATCGCGAGTTTGTCAAAGGAAACGATGAATTCCAGAACCAACGACTACAAAAAAGCTCGCCAACATCATCTTTGACAAGGAAACCGAAAACAATGTACTGTGAAAACGAAGTATATGACCCGGATATTGGATGGCGAGAGAGAATACTGCCGCCGGGCGATGGAACTCTATGACCGGCTCTGCACCTGCTACACCACCGATCATGTGGCATCGGTGATACTGAGGATCAGCTCGATAGGATGCAGGCCAACAAAATCAGCATTCACGGCAACCTGTATTTCATCCCGAACCTCACCTGCCCTTGCTCAACATTTTGGAGGACTATATCGAAGCCATCAGCAGGCACAATCTGAACGACGGCCTTGTTATGAGCAACAGCATGTTTGTGGTGGACGATGAACGGCAGCGCCAGAAGATGACGGATGAATTTTATGCCAACTACAAACGGGATATCGAATTTTATCAGCAGCGCATCCAGCATTTTATCGACAACGGCTGTAACTCGGATGTTTGGATCAGCCGATGGATTCAGAAGATCCAGGGCCTCAGAAGAAAAAGAAAATGTATGAAAGAGGTCTTAAAACGCCAGCTTGACGCGCTGAACAGTGACTCATGCTATGCTTCAAATGCAGTCGGAGGAATTGAGGGTAAGAAACCTAAAAGGTCAAACAAAATTATGCGCCTAATGCAGAACTTTGATAAACCAGGATAAATACATCCTGGGGTATCTTTCTATAACGCTGCTTTATTTTAATTATCAATAGGCATATTGATTTTGATAATTAACCAGGATATAATTAATGTATTAAAAGCCGGAGGAAAACATGAAAAAAAGAAGATTCTTTTGGGAGGCTTATTTCTCCTCTGTTCCCTTTGTCCGCCTGCTCAGAAAATGAAAAAACGCTTTCTTCAAGTTCCCGCGCCCAATTCCTCTTCTCAAGTATCTTCTGCCTCGTCAGAGAGACAGATTCCGAGGTGTCGGAAACCGAATCTGAATCTACCTCCTATCACTTAAAAAGCTTCATGACAGCGACCTGGAACCGCCTTCTGCGGCCGTTTGCCTGGCGGCTCAGGAACGGCGTTTACTGATCTGTCCGAAGATGACATTCAATTGGTACAAGATACTATACACATCTGGCATATGACGATGGAAGGAGAATTTGTTATGAAAAACTGTCGAGAAATTCTTGGTAACAGATAGTGTAGCTTGGTAACTGTGGGAAAATAAAGACGCTTCCGTGCTGATTCCGGGAGATACTGATCCAGTTGGCACACTATATGATGGAGCTATGATTATTTCAGAACTGCAAAGCCTGATCGATATTGTTCAGGACCAAAACTTCTTAAAGGACTTAAAGAAAATGCAGGATACCCTTCAGTCCGCTGTAGACAAACACTCCGTTAATAGGTTGGATTATTTCCACCGCCTGCTTCATGACTGTGATTACTGGTTGGTGAATTATGGTGTGCAATTAAGCATTGCTCCTCACGACTGGGATGGGGTCAACGTTTATTTTAATTGTCTGGAAAGCTTAAAAAGTTAAGTTTTTACGGAAAAGCCGTAATTATTAATCTTATACTGTAAAAGGCTGGATACCTTAATTGGTATCCAGCCTTTTATTTTCGATCTTATCACAACTCACTGCATTTTATTGCATAAAAAGAACTAATTTTTAAAAGAAAACTGAAAAAATATCAATGCTATAAAATTTCCGGAAAAAGGATGCTCAACATGAATTTACTAGAATTTTTAACCCATGCACAAGCACACGATGAAGATGCCATACTCTATTTATTCCAAAATTCAAATCTTTAATTCTCAAATATGCATACATCTTAGAATACGAAGACGCGAAAAGTGAACTAGAATTATTTTTTCTAGAGTTAATACTAAAATGCCACTAAAAAAATTTTGGAGGAAAAGACTCAAATTTTAGAATCCTAGCCTACATAAAACAGTCAATGCAACGGCACTATATTTACCTTTCAAAACAAAAAGTAATTATCAAATACATAATTTATTTTTAGAAGAACTTCCAACAAAAGAGCATAGTGACTCCACAGAAAGCATTATTGTAATACGAGAATTTGTTCAACATCAGTCTCCAATCAACAGGAAAATTATTCTATACCGCTATCTGGGTTATTCTAACGCAGAAATAGGTAATAGATTTCATCTTTCACGTCAATCCATTAATCGTCATATTCAAAAATAAAAGTAGACTTTATAAATTGGCAAAAACAAAATTAGGAGGTAAAAAAATTGAATTTACTAAAAGATCTATTCCCAAGTCTAACTCCAATAATCGGATTTATTGGTTGTATTGGCGCAACCATTGTTGCTCTATTAGAGGTTGGGACAACATCATTATAATTTTAATAATTTTTATGATTATTGATTACATCTCGGTTTAATCGTTGCCATTGTTTTTAAAAATCCACCAAAAGCGCTAATGGTGCGCTAGAAAGCAATGCCGGTTTTAAAGGATTATGTCGGAAAGCGATGATTTTATTAATGATTATTATTGCAGCGCAATTTGATAAACTCTAGGAATAGATTGGGTACGAGAGTCCATTATCATTGCATTTATTGTTAATGAAAGTATTAGTATTATTGAAAATGCTGGATTAATGGGTCTTCCTATTCCCCAGGGATTAAAAGCAATCGATATTCTTTCCAATAAATCCAATGATTCAGAAAAAAGGCAATAGCACTCAATTCAAGCAAAGTAGTCTCCCCAAAAATCAGCTCAATATTTTCCACAAAAAATTATTTTTTGTGTTTACATTTTGATGATTTTTCCTTTTTAATATATGTCATGAGAAGTGACAAATATCAATAGGAGGTCAAAAGCATATGGACGCACAAGTATTACGAGCCCAACAGTGGTTAAACCAAAATTACGGTGATAATCCCCTGTTCAGCGGTATTGACGAGGATGGAATTACCGGATCATTTATGTTCTCAGCGCTAACGGAAGCATGGCAAATTGAACTTCGCAAAGATAATCCTGATCTTCCAGTCACTGGAACCTTCGCCTCTATGACGAAATCACTATCTCCTTCCCTTGAACTTGGAGACCAGGGCGTAATGGTTCAAATTTTGCAGTTTGCTCTTTTATGCAAAAAGGATACGCCGTGTATGATGACGACGGCTATTTTGGCGTACAAAACACGAGATGCAGTTATTACCCTACAATACGAAGCGGGGCTGGATGACAAAAACAGTATATTTTGCAAGCCCTCTTGTCGAACAGGCCATATTTTCGCCTGAATACTACGTGAAAGTCGCAAGAGGCGATAGCAGAATCCGCAGTATTCAACAAAGTCTAAACTATAACTATTTAGACTATATCGGAATTGGACCTTGCGATGGAATTTTCTCAAGATTTACCGCAGAAGCATTAATATATGCTCTTCAGGCGGAAGAACAGCTGCCTACCGATGTCGCTAATGGTAATTTTGGTCCAACCACCACAAATTGCCTGCCGACGATTCCATACGACAATGAAGCAACCTCATACTATGGCGACTATTATTCTGCCACAACTATCTCTAATTGCATTAAGATCATTTATACGCGCTTTATTGCTATGGCCATGGAGAATATGACGCCTTATCCCCGACTACAGCAAATACGATCCCGGTGATTTCAATGGTGAATTTAATGAAGAAAAACCAAAGCCGCGCTTCACGTCTTTCAACAGGATGTCGGTCTGCCAGAGCGCGATCTAGTCGGCAAAAAACGAATGGATGGCTCTTCTCGTAAGCACTGGTAATCCCGACAGAGACGGTCTCGCCTGTGACTGTGCTGAAAAAATTGATACGCCCGCGAAAGCGCAGGCAATTATCAATGATGAATATAGCGTTGTAGGTCGTTATTTGACCGGCACTATTTATGATGCAAATTATGTTCCTGTTTCCAAAGCCCTGGACGAGCAGGAGCTCAATACTCTGAAAGAGGCAGGCTTGAAAGTGTTTGCTATTTATCAGGACGCTAAGGAATGGTATTTAGCCAACCCTGATCAAGAGGATATTCATTACTATTATGATTATGAGCAAGGTATTATCGATGCGCGAAAAGCTACTGCCGCCGCTCTTAACCTTAAAAGTTCCGATAGGAGAGTACATTTATTTTGCCGTTGACTATGATTTCTATGAATTTGAAGTTGAAGAAATGATTATCCCCTATTTCCAGGGTATCAATGATCTATGCCGCTGCCAATTTCATGCCGTATTCAATCGGTATTTACGGTGCGCGAAACACCTGCACTCTTGTCCGGAAGGCCGGTTTATCCTCCAGCAGCTTTGTCAGCGATCTTTCCACCGGATATAGCGGTAATCTTGGGTTTCCTCTTCCAGAGGACTGGGCCTTTGATCAAGTTAAAGAATACCGCTTATATTATTCGGGCGGAGATTTTGGCATTGATAAAAAATGTAACTTCTGGCAGATATATGGGATTTACACCATTGCAGGATTCTCCCCTTTCAATACGGAGCAGTCAGAAATCCCGTCACTGGCGAAATTTATCCAATTTATGTGGAGGAAAATTTTGAGACGGTTATCCAGCCTCCTTATGAGTACGAAGAAAATTCCGACGAAATGAAACCAACTGACCTCGGCCAAATAAACTTTGATGGAGTAAAATTTTTTGGCAGGATTATCTCTTATGAACGATTGGAAAGATAATCCCTTCCTGGCGCCGGACGTATTAATATTCCTCTTGGGTCCATACTTGGTCTTCTTATCGGCGGTGTATTAAGTCTTGTTGATAGCTTCAGTGGTACTACCAAATCCGTATCTCATATTATAGAGTTCCCGGTCAACCTAACAAAAAAGTAATTATTCATTGTGGAAATACAGAGTATCGATCTTTGTTCAGCAGCTGGAACTATAATCATCCGCAGCTATTTAAATCAATCAGATATAATGATTTAACCTGGCTTAACACGATGAACACTTTTGCAAAAGAGCAATATGAGCTGTTTAAAGGGGTTACAGCCAGCGATGACTATGACTATGATATAGCCGTTACTCTCAATCCGAATCGGAGGAACAGCGCCTATGTCACGGAGCTTTTCTTTGGAAAAGACGGCCGTATGTATGAATACTTTACTTTGTATCCCGGTGAAAAATTTGAAATCGTGGTGACAAAAAAATCCAGTTGATGTTGTAGAAAGATTTGACTTTACGGAACTCATTTCTTATGTAATTGAAGTTTCTGAAGAAGTAAGAGCTTTATTTAACATTCAGACCTACTCTTTAATTTTGCCAATTTTGACAGTTTCCTGAATGAAAAATCCTCTAAGAAACTACCTCTTTATTATCTCTTCATATCCTATTCGTTTATTTCAAAGGAGTCTATCACCCAAGGAACATACTGACCGGAAGAAAGCGGATTTTTCGTCATTAATTTCGCCATAGGCCAAAAAGGGAATATCCTCACGATAGCAATATACAGAAGTGTATTGTTTTCCAGAAGAAATATAAGAGAATTTTACCTGTGCCATACGGCCATGGTTGCCCTGCAACAATTCATAGCTGAAGTCAAAAAGCAGGAGTTCCCTTCGAGCGTAGTCCCTTTAAAAGCGTCTAAATATTCCTCATATTCTGACGAAAATAAAACTTTGTATCCACTGGGTACAGGCCGTAATGCTGTAATCGATCACCTGAAGCAGATTAGTAAAAGCATCGCTATCATCCACATAATCAGGTGATTTAGCATGAAGGGTATGACTTCCAATACACCCGGCAGTGTACTCTTTGGGCACTGTAACTGTATAGGTAGTACTGTCCACGAAAGGATCTTGAATGGTTAGGGGGCCTTTCATCTCATATGACATTCTTCTAACGCAGGAAGGTTATGATGATTATTACAGGCAACAAAGGAAAACATCAGAAATAAACTGGATAGGAAAATTAACATCTTTTTTCATCTACGAGGACTCCTTTCAAATATCTCCCTTTATCATCAGTTGATAATCCCTAATAGATACGAGGAGGCAGCCTTGAAGGATTTTTCTTCATATATTAAACACTTAATAAAGACAGGAGAGGATTCCAATGAACTAAAGAAGCAGAGCAAATTATTATTTAAACTCATATTTTATAAAAATTAAAGGAGGATTTTTATGTCAGAATTGTGTATTAATAAAAGCGGTTCTGTTTATCCAGTCTATGATATGTTCAAAAATTATGCTCACGTAGGCGACATCATGAATCGTGAAGCATTTGTCCGCCGTAGCGGTGACAGCGGCCTCATCAGTATCGATTTTAGGACCTACCGGCTCCTATATTAATGCTTCCATCAACACAAATAAGTATCCATGCGGCCCCAAATTTGAGTCTCGTTGTACATCATATCCTTATGGTACGGCAGTCATTAAAGGAGTAACTTATAAGACCTTTTTATATGAGGCAGACTAAAAACGCCTATACAGCCAATGCAAGTTTTTGGACAACAATTCCGCTGGTAGTCTGGTTGCAACTAATGAGGCCACAGTTGGGGACACCCACTCCGATTGGAAATTAATTAACTATGTGAGACAGTCAAATGGAAATTGGATTGATGTGCCTGGCGGTTATGTATTCGTCGATACCGGAATCTCCGTTGGTTCTGGCTACAACAGCATCGCTTTTATGGTTCTTGGTAAAGCATATCAGAGCCTTGCTATTGAAAGCAGCACGTTTCTATAGCATTTATTAACAACAGTTAGCAGAGCTTGTCCAAAGTGCGTTTTGTAACTTTGGACAAGCTCATTAAACCTCATTAAAAAATTTTTACACACATGCGTGAAATTTATTCACATATTCCATATTTAAGATAACACTTTACAAGGAAAAAGCAATTGGTTGAATGATACAAATTGGGGTGAGTACGTTATGAGTAAACATGATATTTTTTTCAGATCATGAACGATTATCACTCTGATAATGAGATTTTGAAACTGAAGCTAAAAAAGCTGTTATTGAAGATTATAGCAAATTTGTCTCTTATATTATAAAAGGAAAAGTTTTATAGTTACAGAAAACATTGGGAAGACTTATTTCAATGCGGGATATGTGGTTTTGTTAAAAGCATTAGAAAATTATGACCCTCACTTTAGTAAACCCACTACATATTTCTATTACTTCATTGTACAAGAAATCAACGATTTTATATCGAAATATATAGAGGGAACAAATCGTTACTATTCCCGGAAAGTTAAAAAGTCTCGATGAATCAATCTTAAAATTGAAAAGGTCCGGAATACCAGAACCTTCTGCAATGAGAACTCGCAAAAGTAATGAATTTAAAAGAAACTTCTGCACGCAATTTAATAAGAATCAAACATATTTCACAAACCAATATCGTTAGACTATTTAATTGAAAGTAACTTACTTAAAGATAACCAAACTTACGTAGAGGTTCTGGTAGAAAAACGGATGCTAAAAGAAATTTTGGAAAAGGCAGTTTTTAGTTTGCCTAAGAATGAAAAAAAAAAAGTTATAGAACGAAAATTTGGTCTGTTCGGCCATACAAAAATGACGAACCAAGAAATCTCTGTGGATACAGGAATCCCCTTCTAATATGATTAACTACTATTTTAAAAAAGGAGGAGGTGTATTAGCAAAAATGCTAGTTTATTGAGCTGGTGGAAAAGTTAATTGCGTACAAAAAAGCGCCTTTAGTCAGATTGAGGTTTTTCTGAAGGTTCTTTTTCAATATTCTCATAAAGTATTAATTACATGGAGAATTCGTTTTCTATAGAATTACACTTTTCGTTCGGTTTAATCCCTAAAAGAAATTCACATGAAACCAGATATAACTCACTCAAGGCCACCAAAACCTCCCACTGAAGGACTTGTTTTTCCCAATTCGTAGCAAGCATAAGTAGAACGGTCTATTCCTAAGTATTCTGCTATCTCTCTTTGTGAATAATTGTTATTTTCGCGTAAAATTCTTATTCTTTGTTTAACACTCGTGGCAATTTGTGCGTGTAGCTTATCAATATTTCTAGATTTCAAATAATACCCCCTTATCTTTTTAAAGGATTTTATTTTATAAAAAGCTTTTTAAAACGTCCTTTCGAGACATACCTATATCATATACTGAAATAAAGGGGAGTTGTTGTTGTACGATTTTAAAAATTACGAAAATTTCATTGCTAATCGGATTTATCAGCTCGAAATCAAAAGAACGTTACCGCACGTGAAATGAGTCTCGCAATCGGGCAGCACAAAGGGCTACATTACTCAAATTGAAAACAGGCAGAATCTTCCGTCGATCCAAGGTCTGCTGTATATTTGCGAATATTTCAATATCACCCCTGAAGAATTCTTTGCGGATAGTACCAATCCTATTAAATCAAAAGAGATATACGCCGATTTAAAAGACTTATCTAGCGACCAGCTTGATACAATTCTAAAAATTGCCAAGGCATTTAAAGCGCTTAATCAGAGTAGTATACAATGAAACTACTCTTCTTATAAAAACCATAATAGACTTTTTAAACGTCCGTGTCAATTGATTTCACGTTTTTAAACGCATATTTTTCGAACAGTCATCCCTTATAATAGACTATAGTGAGGTGATGGTGTTTGACAGCCTTCAATAATTATGAAGACTTTATTGCTGCCAGAGTACAGCAGCTCCGCTCACAGAAGAATATCTCGGCCCGGAAGATGAGCTTATCGATAGGACAAAATGAAAGGATATATCACGCAGATCGAAAATAAGCAAAATCTTCCTTCTATGGAAGGCTTTCTATATATTTGCAGATACTTGAAATTACACCGGAAGAGTTCTTCGCCTCAGATAACCAAAATCCAGAGAGGCTCCGTAAAATGGTTGAGGATATTAAAACCTTAACTCCGGGACAAATTGATTCTTTAAACAAAACCATCAGTGAATTTAAAATTGCTAATAAATTTAAAAAGCCGTAATAAATATTAAAAAACTCAATCGTGAGATAAAACCACCCCTCAATCCAATAGGATAGGGGCTGGTTTCTCTTTGTGTCTTTTTCTTCCTCCTTAACGCAGGAAAAAATCATATTAGCGGATTGAATTAATGAAAAATCTATAAGAAAATAAGGTATATAAAGCTTACCTTGAGCATCACACCATGCGTCATAAGCATAGGATGTCATTTAGCCTAAACGTAGTCAGAGAGAAAAAGTCGGAAATCCTAACAAAGTCGAAAGATACCACTAAAACAAAGCATCGTATTGAAGAAAAGTTTTGCAGTTAAAGTTTAATGGTTTTCTCGTTGATTGTTAATTGATAGTCTGAAGTATCTGTATCTATTACGGTATAATAGATGATTGTTTCAGATGTATTTAAGTCTGGTGGGATATACAGTTTTGAAAACGTAGAATTTATATTATCAGAAATATTTTTTTACGATTAGGTCATGAAGAAAGGCAGAATCTTCGATTGCGATAAATTTCTTTGTATTATCTTGGCTTAATATTTGATTTAGAAACAATCCCCTTCTTCAGTATGAACAATAGCGTTTTGAGCTTTTGGTAAATAAACAGGACACTGCACACGCCATTTCCATTATCTTTTTATGCTGGCATATTGAATGCTGTTTGTCTTAAAAACTACAAAAGCTGTATTTTCGTCTTCAATAGTTTCCAATATTTCACAATTCCCATAAGTATATTCTATAACTTCTTCAGGGGAATCCAAAGGTAAAAGATAATATTCCAAAGGAATCAGAAAACTAGCATATATATGATGTAGAACTAACTGCTATAATAATTCCTGAAAGTAAAAACTGTTTTGGTAAATTCTCCTTTCTTTTTTCGTAGGATCACCGAGAGAAACTATAATAGCAACAACAGGAAAATGATTCTATAATGTTACGAAGCGTTGTAAACACTATGTCATCTCCTTAAATAAATCAATTTCCGAACGCTTTCTTTAAGCCGTAATCAATTATTGGAAGTGCCGCAGGACCTAAAGCGTAATAACTCCCATTGGCGGCAATCGAAAGAAGCAAAGGTTTTTCATCAATAGTAACTTTTGATATGTCATATCAAATATATAATTATTGGGAGAAGACTTTACAAAAACAATTTGCTCAACCTGAAAATCACTATTAACAACATAAGTAAAACCTTCAATGGTTTTTTCATCGATTTGATGAGTAATAGTAAATCCATTTGATTGAAAAGAGCTATCGATGAAAACGTCTAAAGCCATCGAATTAAACTTATGACTAGAACCTATTGTTATTTTAGCGGCTTGATTGAACTTTCTGTAGTTTTTATAAAATTAGGGCTAGAGGGTTTCCAAGTGTCATACTAGTTCCTTGGACATTACCAGCAGTATAGGATACAGGGCCAACAGTAACAGGAGGTAATTCTTGATAATTAGCCGTTTCATTTACATAGCGTAATTTAGAACTACTATTATTCGTATGTACTTTCCATTATCATCAACCCAAATTTTACCTGAGGCGGCCATAACTAATAAACGCTCGGCGGGTGTCAAAAGCACAGCCCGTTGGATCACAATAATTAATGGGATTATTGCTACAATAAATGAATAAATTGAAACTTAAAATATCTTGATTTGCGCCGATAATTTTATCTGCATTGAGAACCTTCTAGTAGTCGGATCGTAATAGCGGGACTGTAGATAATAGAACCCGGTTTCGGTATCGTAGTAGTAGCCGCGGTAGCTAATAGGATTGATCTGGCCGATGGTGGAAGCTTCACGGAACCATCTACGGACAAGACTTTTCCCCACGGATCGTAAGTATAAGGAAACTATCTTCTGTCCGGCCTGATTTAAAATACCGATTACATCGCCCTGTACATTAAAGATATAGTAATACTTTGTCCCGTTATAGTCAAACCCGTACTTATTACCCTTTTTTCATCGTACAGGAAAACGATAGTGTCACTGCCCTTGGTTTGGCCCAGCAGAGTGCCGTTCATAACATGATACTTGGTTGTCGTACCATTTACCGTTTTTGCTGGTGCGGATTCCATCCGGGCCGTAGGTATACGATATGGAATCGTCGTCGTGGGAGATAGAGGCCAGCCGCCTGCCGTTCTGCCAGGTAAAAACAAAATAAGCCAACATATTGTGGCAGGCTCTGCTTAAAATTGTATTTTAGAATTTTACTATATAGCTAATTCGTATACCTCTTCGGTAAAATCAAAGCTTTCGCATACCACTTTGGCATCACCTGAATTTAATTTAGTTTCAATAGATAATAGTTTATTCCCTGATATCTTAAATAGGACATGGCGTAGAATTCTTTATGCTGATTTAAAACGAATTTCCTCTAATTCTTCAAATGGAGGACAAGGTGTTTTTAAATAAAAAGCATAAACACTATTTCATAAATGTAACTCCCCAAAATTACTATAGCGTTCCGCTGTTATTATCCATAAAAAATAATTATTAAATTTAAGATGAAAATATTTTTTTTAAATTTGCATTATCAGGATGATAAAAAAACTTTTATTTCATCAAATCATATGAAAAGCCAACATATTCGCTATCGTGAATATGTAAATTTTTGACTTTTTTCAATAAAATCGAAATTAAAAATATATAGTGTCATACTCCATTGTGCTTAAAACTTATTTCATCAATTCCTGTTGCTGGTTGCAACATTGTTTTCAACCTCCTAAAATATATTTGAGTTTGGAAGGCTTTAGGTTTTAGTTCCTAATAAATATATTGGCAATTATTCCATGTTTATTCAACAAAGTATAATGCCAATAACTGTGATTATTTTTTTGTTTCATGTTATCACCATTTTCACCCTTATAGAATATCATTTGGAGAAGATCGTCCGGTACTATGAAAATTAAAATGATCCTAAAAACCAAGTTTAATTTAATAATCATATGAGGTTTCCTTATCCAATAGGTTTTATAACAATGTCTAACAAACCCAATCCGAGGGGTTAAAATCCACGGGTCTTTGAGCAGTAAATAAACAGCCGGGGTTTGCACCAACACCAACCTAGCCACTCCTTTATATCCTTTTCAGCTCCTATGGGAATCCGAGGCATCGACATAACTATGCACCGGATACAGGTTAATAAAATATTTCAACTCCATTTCTATGGAGTCCAACTTCTAAACCTTCCCAACCTCTTTTGAGATGCCTTAATGGTTTGCAAAACTAAATGACGAAGTTGATTCGGTTGAAGTTTTTCTAATGACAGTGACCGCAAAAAGCACCTACGCTTTAACAACCCAATATAGGTAACTGTATTTACCACGTTCTTTATCCATTGAGGCCAATTTACCCGTTGGGTTATCAATAAATTTATAGGATTATTCATGCAATAAAAAATATTATAACTTAAAATCTCTTGGTTACCCCAGAGATTACCATCCGCATTCAAAAACCTTCTGTAATCGGATCGTAATACCTTGACTGTAGATAATAGAACCCGGTTTCGGTATCATAATAGTAACCGCGGTAGCGAATGGGGATTGATCTGGCCGATGGTAGAAGCTTCACTGAACCATCGATGACAAACCTTACCCCAAGGATCATATTGGTATAGGAAACTATCTTCTGTCCGGACTGATTCAAAATACCAATGACGTCGCCCTGTACGTTAAAGATATAATAATACTTTGTCCCGTTATAGTCAAAACCGTATTTGTTACCCTTTTCATCGTACAGGAAAACGATGGTATCATTTCCCTTGGTTTGGCCCAGCAGGGTGCCGTTCATCACATGATACTTGGTTGTCGTCCCATTTACCGTCTTGCTAGTGCGGATTCCATCCGGATCGTAGGTATAGGAAATAGAGTCACCATTATGAGATATCGAAGACAATCTTCTCCCATACTGCCACGTAAAGGCGTAAGCCGTCACGGTAGGCGAGGGATTTCCGATCTCATCATAGGTGATGGCCTGGCCGTTAAAGCTGGTCAGCAGGTCTTTCCAGCCCGCGTCCGTGTAGCCGTAGGTGTCCTGTACTCCCCGTTCAGCTTCACAGAGGTCAGATTTCCGCCCGCGTCGTAGGCGTACTCCGTCACGTTGGCGCCGTTGGTTACCTTGACAAGCTGGTTCAGGCCGTCGTATTCGTAGCTTTCCACCACCGTACCGTTTTTGGATACGCTGGTAATGTTCCCAAACTGGTCGTAGGTATAGCTTAAGGTCTCCCCGCCGTTTTTTTTCAGCCCGGCCACCAGCGTTGTCTCGCCGCTTCGGCATTGGAGCCCTTTAGATAGGTGTATTGGGTGGTAAAGGGAGCCGTCAGCTTCAGGGTCCGGGAGGTCATTCGGGTCAGGTCATCCCAGTCATATGTAAGAATCTGGGAGCCGTTGAGCTTTACCCTTCAATGATACTGGTATCGCTGTACTGATATTCGTTTTCAGGGTGACTCCAGCGATCTTTTTTCCAGTGTGGCGTCGATCCGGTTCTGATCGTCGTAGGAGATCCGGTATTCCCCGCCGTCGGAGGACGTAACCCCGGTGACCCGGTTGATCAGGTCATACTGGGTTTTAAAGGAAATGTTATTCAGCAAATCCTCCGTTTCCACCAGACTGCCCATGGCGTCGTATTTGTAGGAAACCGCCGGCGTGCCGTTAAAGGATTTCCCGACGAGCCTTTCTTTATTGTCGTAGCTGTAGGTTACCGTATCCCCGTTCCCGTAGGTGGAGCCGGTAGGCAGCCCGGCCTGTAAGTTAAAGGTATTGGTTGTGAGCGTGCGGCCGCCAACGGCTACGCTGGTGTTGTTTCCATAGCCGTCATATCCAAAGGTATAGCTGAAGCCGTTATGGGTAATGGTGGAAAGCCGGTAATCCTCATAGCCATAGCCCGCTGTGGAACCGCCGGAGGAAACCGAGGTCACCCGGTCCAGGCCGTCGTAGGCGTAGGAGGTGCTTTTGAGCATCGCTGCCGCTGCCCTATGGTAACGCCGGTGTTCATGCGGTTCTTGGAATCATAGGTATAGCTGGTCTTTGTCCCCGGGAATCCGTCACCGAACTGATATGCCGCCCGTCGGACGTATACGAGGCAGAGGATGGCATGGTCAGCGTTTTTTCTAATATCCATTCGGTTTTCCCTTGAGGCAGAATGAGCGGTGGACACCAGCGTGACAGATAGCGAAAAACTGTCTCCCGGCACACCTATAGATTCACCTGGGTATGCTTTTACAGGTGATCCGGTAGGTTCCATCACTGTTTTTGGTGAAGCTGAATTTCTGATCGTCCTCCGTCCTTGCCAACTGCCTTACCGTTTTTTTCCATCTACCAGGGCAGTTGTCACCTGGAGTACCTTTATCATAATTGGTGCCGGAATGAATATAAAACCATCCGTCCTGACCAGGGGACCGTCTCTAAGGTAAACTTTTGATTTTTTCCCTCCGCTATCACTATAATAATATTGATTGATCAGAGTATTATCCTCAGTCGATATCCGCTTTACATCCATATACAATCCTGTCAGCATAGAACGAAACGCATAAGAATTACCGCTTGTAGGAGCCTCAGACAACGTAGCGCCAACCTCTTCAAAATACCAAATCTGTTCCTTTTATCCGCAGTATTTTTCGGCTGCAATACAACGAATATGGAATTACCCGTACTGGAACTGGCTAACGCCAAGGCCATATTGGGCGCGTGCTTGGGAACGATGCGGTATCCTCCTCCTCGCCCGATATTCGAGAGAGTAAATTTTGCCAATCCCCGTCACTGGCCCGGAAATTTGAATCGGAACGTCCCGCTGTGGCGGCGCCAAGGTCAATACCAAACACCGGGTTCCGCCGCCTAACTTGGTATAAATCCGGTAGGTGCCCTCCTTGTCCTTCACCAGCTTCCAAATCTGATTGGCGCCGCCGTTAAACTGATATTGCTGCACTTTCGTGGCCGTTCGCGTCTATGGTGCCCTTTTACCTCCAGGTATTTTCCCAGACAAACCATTGCGAATCCGGAAAACCCCAGTATTCTTAATTCCAGACAGATGACTGTCTACTAAATATCAGATTTGTTGGCTGTCCTTTGACTGTCATAACTAAAAATGCATAGGTCACGCCATCGGAATTTTTTGCGTGATGTTAGATTTTGCTTTATTATCGTAATAATATCCGAAGTGGTTTCCGCTTACGTCCACCATCTGCTTCAGGTTGCTGTGGTCGTCGTAATTGAACTTGGATTCCTCGGCGGCGTCTGCGGAGGAGGTCACGTTGCCGTCGTCGTCATATATACATAGCTCTGGCCGTTGTCCTTCACCAACTGAAGGTTATCAATATATACCGGGTTCAGCTGGTCCTTATAGAACACATAGACGTGAATCGCGCTGTAGGTCCGGGTGGTGGTAGGGTCCCCGTCGTCGGCTACGCCGATCCCGTTGACGAACTGCCAGCCGGTTACGCTTTCGTTAAACGTCGCGTGAAACCATTTTGGCTCGGCTCCATCGAAGATAAACGCCGCGGCAATGCGGAATTCGCCCCCGGCTTCGCTCCCGTGGTGCTGGCCCAGCCGCTAAGGGAATAAACGTCCCCTCTTTTCCCTGTATATTGATGGCCTGGGCAAAATTAGGCCTGCCGGAGATCGTGGGGTTGATCAAAGCCGCCTGCGTATGGCTGGGGGGGACCCTACTCCGCTGCCGGCCGGAGTTTCCGAGAACGACCAGTGATCCAGCTTACCGTTAGTTGTACTCTGAAAGCCTGAATTCTTAATTAGATTCAGCTTATTGGCAACCTCGCCGGTTTCCAACTGCATGCTGTCGATCCAAACCGTTCCAGTCGTATTAGCGATACCTGCGAAAACTTCTGCTTTGGTATTATTCTCCGCCACAGTAAACGTAAGCGTCAACCGAACCCATCCGTTGTCAAATTCCGAATCTGTCGTCCCCGTCAAGGATCGCTCCATATCCTGACGAATAGTCGCGCCCGAAGCATTTTTCTGGTCGATCCAAATCCCGGCACCCGTTTCCTCATCATGAGCAGCACCGATGTCTTTCGACTTTAAATAGGCTGAAAGAGTATAGGTTCCTTTTGATAGCGTGAGTGTCTGATAGATCGCACTCACTCCGTTTGCGTCATTTTGAGTTACCTCATAACTGGTATTTCCTATGTGTCCAGTATCTGTTTTCTTGGTAACTGTATAGGGAGCACTGCCGCTATGGGCCGTTTTCCATGTAGAGTCCATATTATAATCGGCCAGCAGATTGAGCACAGGCTTCTGCATGGAGCTCGCCTTCATTAGCTTGTGGGGCTCTTTTTTCATCGTCGGTATCATACTGGTATTTATTTGCGTTGCCATCCTGATCCTGAACCGCTACCGGATGCCCGAAATTGTCAAACTGATAAGTGATTACCTGGTTATCCCCAGTTTTATTATAATCACCGTCCATACCGTGAGTAGTAAAGGTGGTTTGGTTTACTTTGCTGTAGTCCATCTGCATCCCTTTGCGCAACCGCCCCACCCACTCGCTCTTGAATCTTATTTACGCGGTAGGTATCGGAGAGATAATAATAATTCATTCCATAGCCTGTAGGATCCGACACGGAGTTCAAACGTTTCGAACTGTAGCCATAAGTTGCTTTGTCTCCGTCGCTGTGAGTAATCGAGGTCAAATTGTTTAGCGGAATCATACTGGAAGCTGGTTACTCTCCCGGTAGACTCGTCCGTAATTTTGGTAAGCTTGGAATAATCGCTGGTATAGGTCATGATGATCCGGTTCCCGACAGCGTCGGTAATATATCCCAGAAAATTCCCATCGGAACGGGGGCCATACTGAAATTGGATCGTGTTTCCGTTGGTGTCGATAATTCGCCTTAAATAGCTGTCCGTGCCAAAAATCAGCTTTGTTTTGTCCTTTAGAGTGATCTGATGCTTCAGGTCATAAGTAGGATTGGGATAGGCGCTGTACTCCATTCCCTATCCCGTCTTCATCCTTGATCTTGTTTCCGTCTTTGGTATCTTTATAGAAATAGTGCTTAGTTCCGTCCCCGTCGGTGTATACGTAAAGGATACTGGGCCGGATCGACGCCGCTCCCGGACTTCACCGCTTCCAAGGTCTGCATTACGTTCAGCCGCCAGCCGTTTCCAAACCGGGAAGCTTCATTGGACGCACTGGAGTTATACACATGGCTGACCGTGACCGGCATCACGTCGCTGACTGTGGAAGCGTCGTCGTGGATAAACACCAGATTGCCATTGAAATCATTAAGATAACCGTTGCCGGCGATTCCCACGGAATGGCTGTGATAGCTCAATAATCCTCCAGGCCATTGGTATCCCGATACAAAAACACATACTGAGGATCACTGTTTTCCACACCATTATCGCTGTCATAAAATCTTGCCAGCCTGTCCCCGGAGGACGGTAGATTGACGCCCCGCAGCAGGATCCCGTAGTTCGGTGTCCCATTGACCCATTCCTGGACCGCCCGGGTGATATCGATTTCTTTCCAAGTACCTTCCGAAGAAGCCGCGGAGTCGTTATATGAAATAGTCCAGCGCGGCGCTGTCATAGGAAAGGAGTTTTCGGGCTGCTGTCCGTATACAGCACCTTGTTTTTCGTTAATGTTTCCTACATTCCAATCGCTGGTGATTCGGTAAGCGTTGATCTGGGTATCGCTGGGACAGGTGGAAAGGCCGCCGCGATAGTTTGCCAACATTCATCGTGGCCTGCACGATTCTGGCGGACTTGGGAATGTTGGAGGAACCGCAAAGTATACCGCGGCGCCCAGTTCGTTTCCGTTGTACTGCCGTCCCACCTTCAAATAGGCAATTTCCGCGCTGGATTCCAAAGAAGAGGCACCCACAGTCGCGCCTCTGGTTTTAAAGGAAACCGTGGTATCCTTCACATTGGCGTAGCTGGTGATTTTTCTCGATATGGGGATCAATGGTTACCGGATAGGCCCGCTGAGGATCACTGAGCCATTCCTCGCTGGGCGTCATTGCTATAGAGATACCCATTTTCGGTTTCCTGTCAAGTGACCTCCACTCGCTGGTGCGGGCTCTGGCGGCGTCATACATAAAGGGGCGTTCATCAGAAAGAGGTTTCCTCTTCCGTCCGTTGGAAATCAGCACGGAACGGTCCTCCTGAAGCCTCAGCGGTCATGCCGTTGGTGTCAGTTCAAAAGCGGAAAGGTTCCAGGACGGACTTTTCCCTGATGACAATATTTTCTTTGAGATAGTTTCCACCACATGGTATTCAAAGCTGATGTTGGGCTCGGTCTCGTAAAGAGCCTTGGATTCCACTTTCTCAGCCTTTTGCATGGTTTCATTGGCCGCTTCGATTCTCTGTTCCTCCGTGACAGCCCGCGTTAAAGGGTTGGGCAGAGGTTTTTGCGGCGCCTACCCGATTGGTAATCTGGATATTACCCTCGGCGAAGCGCAGAAGCCGCCGGTTTCTGTGGCGGAGCAGCCAAAATTCCGCTGTCGGCCGCCGCTTCCACATGACCGTCTTCATTCGGCAAAAGAGGTCAGGCCGATAGAATTTTCGTCCTGAGAGACAATGATCGGCTGGCCGGCGGAAAGATTCTCCGGAAGGGAACCTCAAACGGGTTGTCCGCATTGGTATAGTAACTTCGCCGTCAATCGCGGTTTTCTCCAGATCGTTGTTGATCTCAAGAAATTCCCCGGTTTCCTTATCTTCATAATGGACAGGGACAGGATAGCCCGCCGCCAAATACCCGCCGTCCTTCAGGCGGAAATATTTGATGGACTCTTCCCTCAGAGAGGTATCCTCCCTAAAATCTCATAGGTTTCTTTCTCCGCCGGGGGCAGTTCATAGCCGTACTGAGAGGCCAAATCTGGTTCATTGATCGGGTTGTCATTGCCGTTGGTCACTAAAACTGACGCAACAAGCTCCTCCAGAGATTCCGGGGTGGTTTCCTTCTCCGGCCCTGAAGCTTCGGCCTGGGAGCCGGAAGCCTCCTGGCTCGATGCTTCCGTATCGGAAGACGGCCCTGATTCCTGTTCCGATACCGTTTCTGAAGCTGTTTCCGAAGAGGCTGTCCCTTCTACGGAGGAGCTTTCCTTGAGGAAGCGGTCCCCGGGATTTCAGAAGAAACGCCGGGCTCCTGGAAATCAGAAGCGGAACCTCCTTCCGCCTCTCCGGATGGAAACTGGCTGGAAACAGTTTCTGACGCCGAGCTGTTCAGCTCGTCCGCCCAGGCGGTGATTGAGATATTTGGAGAACCAACAAAAAGACAGTAAAACCGCCGTGGCTTTGAATCCCGCGTTTTTCCTCATGACAAACCCTCCCAATAAATTTATATAAATATTCAATATAAAACAATTAAAATATTAAAAAATTTTACACAAAATTCATTTTATATATACCATTATTGCCAAAAATTTGTCAATTCAAAAACGCCTATATTTTCTTTTTTTTTTTTCGTCACTTTATTTTTATATTAGAAATATATTCAATCTTTAAAATTCTCGTAAGAAAAATCAAATAGGTACGAAACCACTTTCTTCCGTTGGGAAGAAGTGAAATCCTCTGGGCGCATAGTCATCAGCTTCCGTTTTGCCTGCTCATTTATATATGGAATCACCCTCATATCCGATAGATATTCACAGCCCACCAATAGTTGGAGCTGATCCAGCAAATCCGGCATACAAACCACACACTCCTTCCTTACCACTTAGCAACAATTTTTCCGTAAATCTGTTTTTGGTGTAGTTGTATTTTTGTGATCGCGACGATCACCTGATCTCCTATTTGAAAATTCTCATCATATTGGTTTGGGGAATACGTACACAAGCAGTCCAAGTTTTCTTCCAGCTTGCAGAATACCCCTCCTTTATACTTTCCTGTAATCACAGAAGCCCGCTTACCCGGAACAGGATGTTTACTTTTTATCCGCTCCGTCAAAGGGATGTGGCTCCGCTTCCTTTGACGGAAATTACCAGCCTTCCGCTTTTTCATCGTATCCTTTTCACAATAGCGTTATAGGAATCGCCCGTATGATACCGTTCTCTTAAATCAGGAATCATCGCGTAAGACAGGTCTCTCTGGGACAGTGTCATATCGAATCCGCCGCAGGTACATAGCAAATGAGTCCCTTCCTACAGCTAAAATACCGGCTCTACTTTCCGCCCTGCTTCCGGGTTAAAACGAAGAAAGGAACGGCGCCGGATATTTAACGCCTCTCCGGGAAGCAACGCAGCACTCGCCTTCTCTGTCAATCGCAGTAATAACATAATCGATAGTGGAACCCGCCATGGAACGCAGAACATGGGAAGGGCGTCTCGTTTTTTCATCGAACCAGATTTCCTGTTCCGGGATCAAAATCTTTACCCGATACTCAATTACAACCAGACAGTTGATTTCTTTACGTTCCAGATCTCCAGTCTCTTGATTTTTCAAAGTAACGCTGGTAATATCCATTCCCGCCACTCTCCCGGTAAGAACCGACCTGAACGATAGGAAGCATAAATTGCGTTCATTCCTTTCTCTGTTCCTCCGATAAATCCTTATCCAGTTCTGTTAAATCTAATCTTTCAAAATCCATTAGCTTTTCCTCCTTAATCATTTGTAAAAGCGATATTCGCCGTTATCTTTCCAGGTAAAACAATGTTCACAAGGTACGAATAAACTTTTTTGCTGCTCCGGTTTTCAAGAATAAAAACCATCATTCGATACTTCGTGCTTATGCCTTCCAGAGCGGCGCTGATCATCGGCTCTCCTCCCAATGGTACGGAACAAATGTCATAGCGCCAGAGCGTTTGATTCCCTTTCTTTAAAAAACGTAACAGAAAATGGCGGCATCCCTTTTTTGGAACAGTTCGATTTTCTTAGGCTTAGAAGAAGCATAACGTCTATAGCATTCAGTAAACTGATTTCCGGATAGTGATCCGGAATCTTCACACAGCCGTCTGTTCTGCGTACCAGGCCGCCGTTTTCCAGTTGGCGAATCACCGGTTCCCACTTCAAACTCGGATATTCCATGATTAACAGCTTTTAGCAATCGTAACTGAACGAAGCAATG
>VOFH01002810.1_pt1 | contig 33001 bp, 53 predicted proteins | sample 5384091 | NCBI WGS metagenome assembly VOFH01 (sample SAMN12384727, study PRJNA508395) | human gut metagenome | isolation source: healthy gut G | host: Homo sapiens
GCAGCAATCGCATCGATTGTCAGTCTGGTGTGCAGCAACAGTTCTTCGGCTTTCTGCAGACGCAGATGCTGCAGATATTCCGTATAAGTCATTCCGGTCCGGTTTTTCAGTAACCGGTTGAAATAATCTTCCTGAAAATGGAATTCTTCACAGAGCATTCGTATGGAAATGTTTTTCATATGCTGCTTCATATAATCAGAAATTTCTTCATATAAAATCCAGTTCATTTTCTGTCGCAGTTTTTTTGACAGCGAAAATTCATATTGTGTATTTAAAATACGAAAAATGCGCAGGAGAAGTCCCCATCCTCCTTACAAAATTTAGTGAAGAAAATCTGGAAATGCAGGCTGCAGCATCTGAAAAAATGCTGGCTACAGCGGAAAATCTGGTGAAACATTTTGATTCCGCAAAAGAAAAATTAGAGACATTAGAGGAAGTCATCAATAACAACAATGAATCTATTTCCAATATTGCCCAGAGCACGGGAAGTACTGCGGAGGCAATCCAGCAGCAGGCATTGATGTGTGAGGAAATCCATAAGAATACGGACAGTGCTGAAAAAACCGAAGCGATGATTGATAAGGCAAATCATACGATGGAGAATGTGGCAGAGGGTGCGAGACTGGTAACAGGATTAAAAAATCAGGCTGACAATGTGGAGCAGGCAAGTAACCAGGCGGCAGAGTCCACCAAACAGGTCAGCAACCGTGTGGAGGAAGTAAAAGGAATTGTTGCGACTATCTTAAGTATCTCCAGCCAGACCAATCTTCTTGCATTGAATGCTTCTATTGAGGCAGCAAGAGCAGGTGAGGCAGGAAAAGGGTTTGCAGTCGTTGCGGAAGAAATCCGTCAGTTATCGGAGCAGACAAAAGATGCAACGAACCGGATTACGGATATCATTCAGGATCTGAATGAAGATGCACAACATGCGATGGACAGTATGGAACATTCTGCGGATTCAATCCGTGAACAGAACGAACTGATTGAGACAACAAAGAATAAATTTGAGACCATCAATGACGAAATGCAGTCACTGGCAAGTGCAATCGGAGAGATCGAGGGAAGTATGCAGTCCATTTTAAACAGTACAGACACAATTTCCCAGAGTATATCGAATCTCTCTGCAACCGGTGAAGAAATAGCTGCTTCTTCCACAGAAGGACTTCAGACAGCAGAACATGCGGTAGAGGCAATGAAAAAAGACCAAAGAGATCATTGATGCTACTTATCTGCTGGCACAGGATCTGGAGTCTTATGCAGAATAGATCAGACAGAAAATAACAGTGGGAGGCTGAAAAGTCAGGTAAAAATAAGTTACGGGTCACACTTGTGTGTGAACAGTAACAAAAATGCAAGGATCAGGAATAGAATGAATATTGCATATTGTGAAGATGAAAAGATCCAGTTAGAATATATGGAGCAACTGATCAGAAAGTGGGCAGACGAAGGGAATGACACTGTTACATATTTTGGCTATGGCAGTGCGAAGGAGCTGTTGTTTGAGCATCCGGACAGTTTCCCGTTCGATCTGCTCCTTTTGGATATTGATATGGACGGCATGGATGGCATGGCGCTCGCAAAGGAGATCCGGAAAAAGATCAAAAACTTCCCATCGTTTTTTTGACGAACCGCAGTGAGTATGTGTTTGAAGGGTATGAGGTTGGCGCATTGCGCTATCTTTTAAAACCGGTGGAGGAGACAAAGTTGTTTTCTCTGCTGGATGAGATTTCTTATGCGCTTGGCAAAGAAAGGCGCTATCTGATCGAAAATGTGGGTGGGGAGACTGTAAAAATTCCGGTCGATACCATTTACAGTGTGGAGGCGAAAGGGCATTATATCCGTCTGCACACGAGCGCAGGTGATTATGAATACAAAAAAAGAATCTCTCGAGATCGCGGAGGAGCTGGCAAAAGATCAGCCGGGACAGAAAACGGAATTTATCAGTACACACCGCAGCTTTTTAGTCAGTCTTGCTGCGGTGGAGCGCGTGCAGCGCACAGAGTGCATCCTTTCGGACGGCAGTAGTGTGCCGGTGAGCAGGAATGCTTATAAGAGTGTGAATGAAGCGTTTATCCGTTATTATATGGAACATGGGGATATGTGCGAAAAATGAGAATACCGCTGATCACAAAATATTTAGAAGAGAAGAATATGGAGTACCAGAATGCCCTGCTTGAAAAACAGGTACAGGAGGTACAGAATATCTATCTTACCATGCGCGGCTGGCGGCATGATTATCACAATCACCTGCAGGCGATGAAAGCGTATGTAAAGATGGGGCAGTATGACAGGTTAGAGGAATATTTAGGATTGTTGGAGCAGGATTTAGATCACGTCAACCAGCTGATCGAGACTGGAAATGTCAATTTAGATGCCATCTTAAATTCAAAATATCCTTAGCACAGAAAAACGGAATCGCTATCGATTATCAGGCAAATGCCCGGAAACACTTGCCGTCAGCGATATCGATCTGTGTGCCCTGATCGGAAACCTGTTAGACAATGCAGTGGAGTCCTGTGAGAAACTGACCACGGAAAACCGTTTATCCGCCTTTATATCGGAGTACTCAAAAACAGCTTTACATTTCGGTGTCGAACGCGACAAATGAGACAGTGCGCAAGATGGATTCGGAGTACATCAGTAAAAACGGGGAAATCACGGGCATGGATTAAAACGGATCAATCTGGTGGTTGAAAAGTATGGCGGGTACATTAACAGACAGAATGAGCCGGGGGTGTTTGTGACGGAGATTATGCTGCCGCTGTAAAAGTTTGGGTAAAAGCCGGGGAGAAAAGGTATGGCCGTCAGGTTGTGGTGGCAGACCGGTGTGTCAGCCACACCTTTTCATTCCAGCCTTTTGTATATTGGCGATACCGTTGGTGCACGGAAGATGACCTTCCGTGCACTTTTTGTGTGAAAGTTCAAAAGCTGATAGAGTATAGACATAGAAGTGATATCACCACCACCCCCCAAAACGAGAGGAGCCACACAACATGAACCAACCGAAAACTTACACCGCCGCATCCAACCAGCGCTACATCCTCCGCGAACTATGGCACTACGACAGATCCACCATCTTCTATGCTCTCGCCGAGATCATTACCCAGATCGGCAAAGGCTTCGGCACCATACTGATCCCATCCATGATCGTAGCGTTTTTAGAGCAGTACCAAAAAGGCATGATCACCCAGGAAACACTGCCCGGAGTAGTCGCAAAACTGGTAACATTTTTTTGTCGGATACAGCATCTGGTGCATCATAACCGGATATCTGAAACGGAGAAACCAGTTCCAGTATGTAAAATTCCGCTGCGGCACAATGATTGAATGCACCTATCAGAAATATATGTCACTCGATTATGTGCAGTGTGAGGACGAAAAGTCCAGCAGCTTTTTAAAGAAAGCGGGAGAGGCAGTCAGCGGAAACTACCGGGGCATCGAGGGTGTGCTTCATTACGACGTCGAACTCTTAAAGGAAGCCGGGGCATTGATCCTGTACGCATCCCTGATCTCCGGTGTATCGGTATGGCTGGTCGTGCTTTTGGTTATCATTTCACTGGTCCAGATCTTAAGCTATAAACTGGCAAATAATTACGAATTAAAACACCGTGATGCAAAGGCGAAACTTACAGTGACACAGGACTATCTGGACCGTCAGGCATATGTAGTGGAAAACGGAAAAGATATAAGGCTTTACCAGATGAAAGAATGGTTAAGCGGACATTACCGTGCTGCAAACAAAAAATACCAGGCACTGCTGGCAAAAGAAAAAGGCATGTTATTTTGCGGATGATCTCTTTGGGCTGCTGTTGCAGCTTGGCAGGGATGTGGTCTGTTACGGCTATCTGATCGGACAGCTGATGCAGGGAATGTCCATCGCACGTTTTGTGCTTTATATCGGGATCGTCAGTGGATTTTCCACCTATTTTTCGGAACTTACGATGATGATCAGCCAGATTTCATCCTGCTTAAAGCCGGTCGGACAGATGCAGGAATTTACAGAGTTAGAGAATGTATATCACCATGGCGAGGGAGTCCGGTTAAAGGATGAAAAGGAGGCAGTGGAAGTCGAATTTTCACATGTCAGTTTTTCCTATCCGGGCACAGACCATAAGATATTAGATGATGTGAACTTTCGCATTAAAAAGGCGGAAAGATGGCGTTAGTCGGCATCAACGGCGCCGGAAAATCAACGATTGTCAAACTGCTCTGCGGTTTTTATATGCCGGATGAGGGACACATTTACATTAACGGAACGGATCTTGCCACGATGGATCTTGATGTGTGGTACCGGTCGCTTGCAGCAGTCTTTCAGGATGCATTTACCTATTCCTTTTCCATTGCGGACAATGTAACATGCAGCATGGGAGAGGACTATGATGCGGAAAAATGCAGGGAGGCATTAAAGGATGCCGGCCTCTGGGAGAAAATACAAAAACTTCCACAGAAAGAGAAAACATTTATCGGAAAAGAGGTAAGTGAGGATGGCATCCATCTTTCCGGCGGGGAGACACAGAAACTGATGCTTGCGCGTGCGCTCTATAAAGGATGTGCACTGTTGCTTTGGATGAGCCTACCGCAGCATTAGATGCGATCGCAGAAAATGAGATGTATGAGAAATACAATGAAATGCTGACTGGAAAAACGGCACTGTTTATCTCACACCGTCTGGCATCGACGCGGTTCTGTGACCATATTTTGTTCCTGGAAAGCGGAAAGATCACAGAGGAGGGAACCCATGAGGAATTGATGCAGAAAAATGGCGGATACGCCGAAATGTTCCTGGTACAGAGCAGATATTACAAAGAGGAAGGGCACAGTCACATGAAGAAGATATGGCAGGAATTTAAAAGTTTTATAAAGATGATCAGCAAAGGGAAAAAAGATGTGGCTGTTGTCATGGCAGCCGGCGGATTTATGAAGGCATCCATTCCGTTTCTGGTATTTTATTTTTCGGCACAGATTTTTAAACAATGCGATCGAAGGGGATTATGAGGCATGTGTGAAAAGCGTGGCAGCACTTTACTGTCGCAGTTTGTCTGTGAACTGGTGAACCGGTTCTGCCAGAAACGGATCGAAGTGCTCGGAGAGAGCTGCCAGCAGATCATAAGACAGCAGATGGCAGACAAGGCATTTGAACTGCAGTATGAAAAATTTGAAAACAGGAAACACTTGACTCATTAAGGCGCGCAAAACTTACGGCAGGCGGAAATGGGGACATCAAAGACCAGGTGGATACCTGTTACCAGATCTTTGTACAGTTTTTTTTCCATGTGTTCTTCGATCGTATTTTTCTTCTGCTGTTGCTGAAAATCGATGCCGAACAGAAAAACATTTTTTGTCTCCTATGGATCAACGCTGCTTTTGATTGGCTTATATGCAGTTGTTGTAATTGTGAATTTATATCTTGGAAAAAATACTCAGCGCGAAACAGTATGAATTTATACATGCAAATGACCACAATAATGCACTGGGCGGCTATCTGGACGGGATCATGACAGATGAAAGAAATAGCAAAAGATATCAGACTTTATGACCTGTCAAAACTCTTTTTGGGAAATTCAGACAGATGGTGGAGGGCTATAGTATTTATTTACAGATGGGAAAAGTAAATGGAAAATACAGGGGAATGATTGAGGGCATCAACCAGTTTGCAGCAGGCGCTGCATATCTGCTGGCAGGCATGAAAGCATTAAACGGGATGATCGATATCGGAAATGTCATCTTATATGCAGGTGTCATCTCACAGACCGTGAACTGTATTACGGAATTTGGTTCACAGGTCATTTCCTTTCAATTTTGTGCGGAATATTTAAGCGTTTTTGATAAATTTATACAAAGTCCGGCAATGGCTTACGATGGTACATTGCCGATCGAAAAGCGGGATGACGGACAATATGAATTTGAATTTCATGATGTAAGTTTGCTTACCCGGACTGTGGAACACAGGTGTTAAGCCATGTCAGCTTAAAATTTAATATTGGGGAAAAAATGGCGTTAGTCGGACAAAACGGTGCAGGAAAAACGACATTGATCAAATTGCTCTGCCGTCTCTATGAGCCGACGGAGGGTACGATCACGTTAAACGGCATCGATATCTGGAAATATAACTATGAGGAATATACGAGGGCATTTTCCGTTGTCTTTCAGGACTTTGCAATGTTTTCTCTGCCGGTCGGCGAGAATATTGCTGCAAGCAGTGCAGTGGATGAAGAGAGAGCATGGGAGGTGTTAGACCAGGTCGAACTGTCCGGGCGTGTGAGAGCGATGAAGGACGGCCTGAAGACACAGCTTTATAACAACAACGGTGCGGGCGTCGATGTCTCCGGCGGTGAGGCACAGCGGCTTGCTATCGCCCGCGCACTCTACAAGGATGCGCCGTTCGTCATCCTCGACGAGCCGACCGCAGCCCTCGACCCGATCGCTGAGGCGCAGATCTACGAGAACTTTAATGAGATGGTAAAAAATAAAACTGCAATCTATATTTCCCACCGCATGAGCAGCTGCAAATTCTGCGACCGCATCGTTGTGTTAGATACCGGAAGCATTGCAGAGATGGGAATTTCTGAACTGAAAAAATGCCGTATGATACAGAAAATGCTGGTGGTAGCAGATTTTGCCGATTTGGAATGCGAAGCATCGGCAAAATCCGTTACCAAGATTGAACGCAGAATCAGCCGGATATAAAGAAGTAAAACTGGCATGGAGTGCCGTGGATGGTGTGACGGGTTATGAGGTTTACAGAAAAACATCATCCTCCTCTTATAAAAAAGATTGCAACTGTAACAAATGGAAAGACAAGTTACAGCGATACAAAAGTGACAACAGGTACAGCCTATACCTATAAAGTAAGAGCCTATAAAACGGTAAATGGAAGTCAGGTATATGGAGATTATTCCAACGAGGCATCGGCAACCCTGCTTTAGAGGCACCACAGATTACAGTTAGAAATGCGTCTTACAACAGTGTGACGATCACATGGAATCAGATCAGCGGTGCACATGGCTATAAAGTATATCGTTCTACGAAAAAGGACAGCGGCTATAGAGCTGTTAAGACAGTCAATGATAAACGACGATTACCTGTACAGATAAAAAATTGTCGGTAGGAACGAAGTATTATTATAAAGAGATTAAGAAATATGACTAAAATCATCAAAGGAATAAAATGGCAAGGGCATGGATGGAACTGTTGAACTGCACTGCAACATGGCTTCTTCATTGACGATCGGCACGATCAAATCAATCTAATACATTAGGCCTGAGTCACCCCAACACAGGGATGAGACAGGATATATTCTTTTGGTAAAAGCTTCTAAAAGAGTTATAACAGTCGGGATAAAAAGAAGCAGACATGACGGATCTTTTCAAACATTCTAAGAATCGGAAAGAAGTATGTCTCAAAGTAGTAACTGCTGGGCGGTAAAATGCTCAGTTCACTTATTCAAATTGTAAAAACACAGCGCACCAAATATCCACGTTAAGTAATCAACCGAAGCCCCTAGTTATGAAAAAATTAACATCAAAACCGTTATGTAAAGGATATACGATCTACACTTTTTCTAAAATGGAAATGACGTCAGACTGATGTGAACCAACTTAATATGGATGGGGACTTATATGTTCATGCTGTGCGTCAGGTGGAAGAAAATCAGTGATCAGCATCTAGAATATACAAATCAGATGGATTTAAGCAGGTCCCTACCGCCTGATTATATAGGAGAAATCAGAGGTGTGATGGATATGTCGTGCAGCAGAAGATGAAATAAACCAGTCAAGCCGTTGTACCGTTAATACGCTTTCTTGAACAATGATTAAAACAGGAAAACTATTATAAAATGGAAGCATGTGGTTTAAACTTTTACTATTGAAACAGGCAACTTGTTCTTTAAACAATGATTCATCAGCCCAGCCTCAGAACAAGCCAAGTCATGACCACAGATGCGGTGGATGGTGAAACTTACAAAGCATGATGAAGTAAGCTCACAAAGGGAGCAGGAAAATATAGATTTATTTAACCAATTCTTGATTCTTCCTTTAGACTTGTTATTATAAGATTTAGCTAGGTTCTACGTCAATTTTTAACAGCAACGGATTAGTAATAAGTGTTATATCGTCAGCAGATGTTTCAGACCAGCTATGAAAAGTCAACCATAACATATCGGTGGTAAAAAAGGGTAACTTTAATAGAGCTCCTTAGGGTGCTTTTTTTTCAAAATCTATCGATATTGGTATACAGACCTCTTATTTGAGGTTAAATTCGACATTGTCGGTGAGCATCTTCCAGATGACTCTGACAAGTTTGCCGGAACAATGCCCAAGTGCATTGTAATGAGACCGGCCTTCAGCCCTCTTGGCATCATAATAAGCCTTGAAGGTTGCGTTGCTTCTGACAACGTTCTGCATTTACAAGGGCATATCGTAAACGAGAGCCACGTTTGACATCCTTGTTGTCTTAGCCTGAAAGTTACCAGACTGATAAACAGAAGGATCCAGACCAGCAAAAAGCAAGCAGCTTGTTTGGATTGGAGAAACGGTGAATATCACCTATTTCACCAAGAATCATTCCACCATTGATATCGTACCAGGAATGAATTGATGACAGAATCGTTGAATTTCATGATATCCGTCATCTCAGCTTCAATCTTTTCTAATTGGCTATCCAATAACTCGATTTGTTGAATGGTTTGAGTTATCTGAATAGATATAGCGCTGTCGTTAGCACCGACAGACTTCTGTGCGAGAACTCTTAATTCTTTGGCCTGTTCTTGGTAAAGTGTCCGTGTGAGTTCACTTTGAGCAGATTTGCCAGATGAGTCATATGCATGGAAGCAATCTCTTTTGGAGAAGGTGCTTCTTTTAATAAAGCATAGACAGCGTGTTGATGCAGACCGGATTTGAAAAAGTATTGAATCTCCGGAAAGACCTGATCAACATAGGTTGTCAGTTGAATTTTCAATCGGGTACGTTGCTTTATGGTTTTCTGACGGAAACGTCCCAATGCCTTAAGATCCATCATGTCGAGATCAAAGAAGCTGACGAATCTGAGGTTGTCCTGTATCATAAGAGTTTTAGCAATCACGTAAGTGTCGACCTTATCTGTCTTAGTTTTGCGAACGTTATTTTTTCGCATTTGACAGGTTTTGATGGGGTTCAACACACACACTTGGTAAAGCTCAGTAACAAGGTATCGAACAAGGTTGTCACCGTAGTGTGCCGTTGACTCAAGACCGATGATGAGGCTGTTCTTATCGAATGATTCGAGTTTAGAGACCAGCAGTTGGAAGCCATCAGCGTCATTTGTGAATTTGAACGGCTCAATGATTATTTCACCGTCGGAAGAAATCGCAGCGGCGAAATGATTAAGTTTGGCAATATCAATGCCTACGTAAATTTTCATGAGGTTGTACCTCCCTTTCCTAAAGTCACGGAGCCTATACAGCCGGGTATAACTGGGCAAAATATTTTGAGCGCTGTAACAGTGTATATTTTGAAGGACGTGCGAAACGCGCAAGAGATGTCTACTGGGCAAAAATATAACGGTGACAGTCGGATGATCCGATAACCGGATAACCGGACGATCCGGTAACAAAGAAATATACCATCAAATATGTACTCTATGATGGGGAAAATAGCGATGCCAATCCATCGTCTTATAAGATCACAACAGAAACGATCACATTGAAAAAAGCAAAGAAAAAAGGTTATACATTTGAAGGATGGTATAAGGAGAGCAGCTTTAAAAACAGGATCACAACGATCCCGAAAGGATCAAAAAGGCAACCTTACCATTTATGCAAAATGGAAAGCAAATAAATATACCGTTCGCTTTCATGGAAACAAGGCAACCAGCGGCAGTATGCAGGAGATGAAAAATCTCGAATATGATATGGATTATACCCTTAGAAAAAAATAAATTTAAACGCAAGGGATATAAATTTGTCCGCTGGAACACAAAGGCAGATGGAAGTGGAAAGAAATACGGCAACAAGGAAGAAATCGAGAACCTTTCTGCAAAAAAACGGTGCAGTTGTTGATCTGTATGCACAGTGGTCAAGGGATACTTACAAGATCACTTACAAAACGAACGGCGGAGAACTTGCGGATGGTACTGCAAAGAAATACAACGTAGATACCAGAACGTTCAAATTAAAAACACCGGTCAGATATGGCTATACATTTAAAGGCTGGTATAAAGACAAAAATGCACCAGACGTGTCACACAGGTCAAAAAAGGTACAATTGAAATCTGACCTTTATGCAAAGTGGCAGATCAATAAATATAAAATCAAATACGATGGAAACGGCGCAACCAGCGGTTCCATGAAAGGTGTCTCTGTCTGCCAATATGGCAAGACCTATACGCTTACAAAAATAAATTCAAGCGCACGGGTTATGTGTTTGAGGGCTGGAATACAAAGAAAAACGGCAAAGGTGATTTTTATGAAGACGGAGAGGATATCCGTAATATCACAGCGAAAAAAACGGTAAGACAGTCACACTGTATGCGCAGTGGAGCAAAAAGCAGTACACGATAAAATATGTACTTGACGGAGGAACCATTTCGTCTGAAAATCCGACCGGCTACTATTACGACACACCTACGATCCAGCTTGCAGCAGCTGCCAAAGAAGGATATACCTTTAAAGGATGGTATACGGATTCTGCATTTAAAAACAAGATCACGAAGATCAAAAAAGGGAACCCGTAAAAATTACAAACTGTATGCAAAATGGAAGATCAATACTTACAATATCGTGTTTGACGGAAATGGAGCAACCAGTGGTTCGATGAAATCGATCAGTTCCTGCAAATACAATACAAGCTATAAACTCTCTGCAAACACATTCCAGAGAAATGGATATAAGTTTATCGGATGGAGTACCAAAGCGGATGGCAGCGATACTTTTTTATGGAGATGGTGCAACAGTATCAAATCTTTCCCTTACAAATGGAGCAACAGTAAAACTATATGCACAGTGGGAAGCTTTGTAGGATGACAAAAATGAAATTTTATTTAGCACCGATGGAGGGACTTACCGGTTTTGTGTTCGAAATGCATATCAGAAACATTTTGGAAATATAGATACCTATTTTACACCATTCATCAATAATAAAAAGATGAATTACAAAGAGATCAAAGACATTCTGCCGGAACATAATGAAGGGATGCATGTGGTTCCACAGATTCTGACGAATCGTGCAGAAGATTTTCTGGCAATCGCAAAAGAGTTAGGAAACTATGGTTACGAGAGCGTCAATTTAAATCTTGGGTGCCCGTCCGGGACGAGTCAGGCAAAGCACCGCGGCGCAGGATTTCTTGCGGTGCCGGAGAAACTGGATCACTTTTTAGAAGAGATCTTTGCGGAATGTCCGCTCCGGATCTCCGTCAAAACACGTGTCGGTGTCAATGATGCCGGGGAGTGGCATCTTCTTTCCATCTATGAAAATATCCGATGGAGGAACTGATCATTCATCCGCGTGTACAGAAGGACTTTTATAACAATACTCCGGATATGGAAGCGTTTTTATATGCGGTGGAAAACAGCAGACATACGCTATGTTACAACGGTGACATCTGCTCAGTGGAGGATTACCGGACATGGAGACAGCAGATGGAAGAAAAAGGAATGTGCTTTTATGCAGGAATCCGGGCATCAGACGGATCCGGAGGACACTGGCAGCCTGGTGTCCCATCTCATGCTTGGAAGAGGAATTTTAAAGAATCCGGGACTGATCGGGGAGATCGCCGGACATGCACCAATTACAAAAAAGATCAGTTTCACGCGTTTCATGATGATGTATTAAAGGCTATCTGGATGTGATGTCCGGGGAGCGCAACACGCTGTTTCGTATGAAAGAGCTGTGGTTTTATTTTGCAAAATATTTTACGGAACCCGAAAATATGTAAAGCAGATCAAAAGACGCAGCATGTGGCGGAGTACCGTGTGATTGTTGATAATCTGTTCCGCGAGCAGGAATGGAAATCAAGATAAAAAGTAAAATATTTTATAAAAAAGTAAAATAAATAATTGTAAAACAAGAATGATTTTGCTATTGTAGAGTTAGATATCATACAGAAATGGAGGAGCCGTATGAGAAAACAAAGCAAAATCATTTTTATGCAGGAATTGTATTGGGGTTTGCAGCAGTGCTTACGGGGACGGCACTGTCAGGGGGCAGAAAAGATCCCGAAGGATTTTTACAGTGAGTTATGAAGGAATCAAAACGGCGGATATTACGGCGGGCGTCAGTGTACATGATCCATCCGTGATAGAGGCGGATGGTACCTATTACATTTTCGGATCACATATGTCAGCGGCATCGTCTGAAGATCTGCGGAACTGGACATCGATCGGTGACGGATATACATCGTCGAATCCGATCTTTGATGATCTGCTTGGAACAGAGCATGTATTTGATTATACGGGAAGCAGAGACTCTGTGATACCGACTGACGATGGGACTTATCATGTTTGGGCGCCGGACGTGGTTTACAACAGGGCACAGGACTTATATTACATGTATTTTTGTACGTCTTCGACCTGGAATGCATCGAATCTGTGTTATGCGGTTTCAGATAAACCGGAAGGACCGTATACATGGAAGGGAGCGCTCATCTATTCGGATTTACAAAAGATACGATCGGGGCGACCGATGTGCTCGATTATGTGGACATCGACTATGCAAAAAAGAACTACATCATGGCGGGAAATAAATATAACTATGAGAAATATCCAAATGCGATCGATCCGACCGTTTTTATGATGCGGACGGAAAAATGTGGATGGTCTACGGTTCATGGTCGGGTGGGATTTTTCTGTTAGAGATCGATGAGAAAACAGGCCTGGTCATCCACCCCAAAGAAGATGAAAAAACGGTGTGGATCCGTATTTTGGCAAACGTCTGCTTGGCGGCGGACACAAATCGATCGAGGGACCTTACATTCTCTATGATGAGGAAAGCGGATATTATTATCTGTTTGTTTCCTATGGTTCCCTGACGAGAGGGCGGCTATCAGATGCGTGTGTTCCGCTCAAAAACGGTGGATGGAGAGTATGTCGATATGAATGGGGCATATCCGGGGATGTGGGATGACAATGCAGTTTATGGCTTAAAACTTTCCGGCAATTATTATCTGCCGGGTCTTAATAAGGCATATATGGCGACCGGGCACAATTCAGCTTTTGTGGATGAAGATGGAAAAGAAATATATTGTATACCACACGCGCTTTGACAACGGACAGGAATATCACGAGCCGCGTGTACACCAGTATTTTCTGAATCAGGATGGATGGCCGTGTATGCTTCCGTATGCGACGGACGGTGAGACGATCGCAGAGAGCGGTTATGGCATTTCGGAAGTGGCAGGAACTTACTATGTGATTGATCAGGAACCTCAATTAGTGCCAGGATTGCACATGGCACCTGCTATATGACGCTCACATACGGGGGAAAAGAATATAACGGTGTATTTTGTCAGATGAAAGATGAAGCAGGCACGGATGTCATGACATTTTCTGCTGTTGGAGCAAATGAGAGTGTCTGGGGCGTTAAATATTTTGAGTAAAATGAAAGCAAAGACGTGAGAAACGGCAGACGGAGCATAAAATACTTGCAAAGAACTCTTTCCCATGGTAATGTGGTACGTATCTAAAGTTTTGGGAAAGGAACGGGTACAAATGTTAAAAGCGATTGATGATTTCGTCTGGGGAGTTCCACTGATCGTGTTGATCTTAGCGGTTGGTATCTTTCTTACGATCCGGCTGCGTGGACTTCAGATCACGAAACTGCCACTTGCCATAAAACATATGGTGGCAAATGAAAAAAACGGAGAACACGGGGAAGTTTCAAGTTTCGGTGCACTCTGCACAGCATTGTCTGCAACGATCGGAACAGGTAACATTGTCGGCGTGGCAACCGCGCTTGTCGCCGGAGGACCGGGTGCACTGTTCTGGATGTGGATCGCAGCACTGCTTGGAACGGCGACGAAATATTCCGAGTGTCTGCTTGCAATTAAATACCGTGTTGTGGCAAAGGACGGTCATATCGTCGGAGGACCGTTTTATTACATCGAAAACGGAATGGGTGAAAAATGGAAATGGCTCGCAAAAATTTTTGCATTTTTCGGTGTCGGAGTAGGTTTACTTGGAATCGGAACTTTTACGCAGATCAACGGGATCACAAGTGCCGTGAACAATTTCTTTGATCCGCAGAATACATGGACAGTGGAACTGTTTGGCAGAACCTATTCCTGGACGGTTGTGATCGCAGGTATTATTCTGACACTGTGTGTGGCACTGGTTATCATTGGCGGTATTAAGCGTATTTCCACAGTAGCACAGGTTGTGGTACCTTTTTATGGCACTGCTTTATGTCGTTGTGGTACTGATCATACTATTTACGCATCTTAGCGCAATTCCGGGAGCAATCGTAGAGATCGTGCAGAGTGCATTTGGACTTCGTGCGGCTGCAGGTGGAACCCTTGGATCGATCCTGATCGCCATGCAGATGGGAATTGCCCGCGGAATCTTTTCGAATGAGGCAGGACTTGGCAGTGCGCCGATCGCAGCGGCAGCGGCAAAGACAAATGAGCCGGTGACACAGGGACTTGTATCTATGCTGGGAACGATCATTGACACGGTGATCATCTGTACGATGACCGGACTTTCCATCGTGATCACAGGAGCCTGGGATATGGGATTAGAAGGTGTCTCTGTAACCACGAAAGCATTTCAGATAGGACTGCCATTCCCGGAGCAGGTGGCATCTTTTGTGTTAATGTTATGTCTTGTATTCTTCGCATTTACGACGATCCTTGGATGGAATTATTACAGTGAAAAATGTCTGGAATATCTGGTTGGGGACAAAAGACTGTTTTAAAGGGATATCGCTGGCTGTATATCCTTGCAGTGTTTATAGGACCATTTATGACGGTATCTGCTGTATGGACGATCGCAGATATCTTTAACGGGCTGATGGCATTGCCGAACCTTGTTGCACTCGTTGCTTTGAGTGGGGTGGTAGTTGCAGAGACGAAGAAATACTTTGAAAAACAGAAATATTAGTGAGAAATAAAAAATGGCGGAGGCAGAGAGCTTCCGCTGTTTTTTTTGCCTGGTGATGTAGTCTGCGTTTTTTGATTTTAGAAAAGTATATAATATTTTAGAATAATCTATACAAAACAACAAATAAGGAGTATACTGTGTATAAGAAAAATCGTGCGAATGTTATGAGATGGGAGGATACTGCATGTCAGATGAAAAATCTTTAAAGTACAATGAACCGTGGATCTTACAGCGGGCAGATCCATATGTTTACCGGCATACGGACGGCTCGTATTATTTTACGGCGTCGGTTCCGGCGTATGACAGGATCGTATTGAGACGTGCCGGATCACTGGCGGAACTTTCCGGGGCAGAGGAAGTCATGATCTGGAAGAAACATGAGTCCGGTCCGATGAGTTATCATATCTGGGCACCGGAGATCCACTATCTGTTTGGAAAGTGGTATATTTATTTTGCGGGAGGCGAGAAGGAAGATATCTGGAAGATCCGTCCGTATGTATTGGAGTGCAGCGGGACGATCCGCTGACGGATGAGTGGGTGGAACTTGGAAAGATGAAACGCGCAGCGGAGGATGAGTTTTCTTTTGAGGCATTTTCGCTGGATGCGACCGTCTTTGAAAATAAAGGTGAATATTATTATGTCTGGGCAGAAAAGGTCGGAGTCGGCAAAATGATTTCAAATCTCTACATTGCAAAGATGGAATCCGGCAATCAGTTAAAAAACGGTGCAGGTACTTTTGACTACGCCGGATTACGACTGGGAGCGGAAAGGGTTCTGGGTCAACGAGGGACCTGCCGTGATCCATCATGACGGAAAAATGTTCTTAACATACTCGGCGAGCGAGACGGGTGTGGATTACTGTGTGGGAATGTTATCCATCGATGAGGATGCGGACATTTAGATCCGCGTTTGTGGAAAAAAGAGCGTTACCCGGTATTAAAACCTGTGAAAACTGGGCATTTACGGACCGGGACACAACTCGTTTACCGTGGATGAAGATGGAAATGACGTCATGGTCTACCACGCGCGGACGGAGGCAGAAATTAACGGAGATCCGTTGTACAATCCGAACCGTCATGCGATGCTTATGAAGGTAAAATGGGATGAAGCCGGAAGACCGGTATTTTCCTATGAAAATAAATAAAAAGGAGAGAAAACAATGGCAAAACTGATCATCAATGAGGAAAACAAAAGAGTCATATTGAGCCGGAAATCTATGGACATTTTTCGGAGCATCTGGGGAGATGTATTTATGAGGGAATTTACGTCGGCGAAAAATAGATGTCGGAATGGGTTGAATATATGACATTTAACGGGGTGTCCCCGATGGCAGATCTGCGCAAAAAAAAATGGACATGAGGAGCCGTGGACCATTGATTATTTTGGTGTCGGCAATGAAAACTGGGGATGCGGTGGAAATATGACGCCGGAATATTATGCAAATGAGTACCGCAGATACCAGACCTATGTGCGCCATTATGATCCGCAGAAACCGATCCAAAAGATCTGTGGCGGAGCAAATGTGGATGATTATGACTGGACAAGGAAGGTATTAGAGACAACCCATGATCACACCGCTCCTGAATTTCATGGATTTATGGATGGGCTTTCCCTGCATTATTATGTGCATCCGGAAGGCTGGGAAATCAAGGGAAGTGCAACGGATTTTGATGAAGAAGTGTGGTATAAGACATTAAAAAGCACTTTATATGGAAACTCTTGTGGAACGCCACGGAAAGATTATGGATCAGTACGATCCGGATAAAAAATCGGAATGATCGTGGATGAGTGGGGCTGTTGGTTTACAGTTGAACCGGGAACCAATCCGGGCTTTTTATATCAGCAGAACACGGTAAGGGATGCGTTGGTTGCAGATCAGGGCGCAGACCTGTTAGAGAGCACTTTGACCGGGGCAGGTGAGATCGGATCGGATGAGTGGAAAGTACCGAAGATCACAGAGTCCGTATCCATGGATAAAGACGGTGTGATCACCGTCACCATGAACAACCTCTCTGTGGAGGCATCGGAAAAGGTGGAGATCCAGCTTGCAAACCGAGGCTATCATGTAGTAGAGGCGAGAATCGTGACTGACTCCGATATGCATGCGCATAACACATTTGAGGCATCGGATACCGTGACAGAAAAAGATTTTACTGCCTATGAGGAGACGGAAAACGGCGTGAATGTCACAATGCGGGCAAACAGTGTGATCGAGCTGCGTCTTGCAAAATAAGAAAAAACTGTCAGCAATGGCGGGAAAATTAGCTGCTGGTCACACCGGAAGTATGAAAAGTAACGAAAATTACAGGCGGAGATGACATATGGCACAGATCTGTAAAAAGTGTCTGCTGCGCGAAATGGCGGAAGCGGATGCAAAATGATTGAGAAATATAAAGAGGCGATCAAAATAGAAGATCAGGCATCAGAGAGCGAGTATGAGAGACGGCTTACTGTCTGCAAAACCTGTGAACTTTTAAACGCGGGAACCTGCGGTGCGTGCGGCTGCTATGTAGAGCTGCGCGCCGCGGCAGCCGTATCAAAATGCCCATATAAAAAATGGTGACAGTTCAGACGGACTGTTACCATTTTTGCGGTAATATTACTTCATTTCTTCCATCGGGGCGTAGCCAAGGCTGACTTTGATATCCTGGCTGTAATTGCCGAAAGATTTTCCAAAGATCGTAAGTCCGCCGACGTGCCTGGCATCGTCCTCTACAGCCAGGCGGAAGCGGATGCTGCTGCGGCAGTTGAGATGGAAATCATCGATTTTAACGTCGGATATTTTGAGACCGTCGATATAGGTACCTTTTTGATTGATGACAAGTTGTTTTAGCAATCCGTACTGGTTCCAGCTTGCATACCACCAGTCCGGTGTCAACAGACCCTTCACATCGCCAAAATCGCCGGGGAGGTCCAGTCACCAATATGAATATCATTTAAGTAAAAACTGATATCGGAAGGCCAGTCATTGTTGGTGCCTGGTGCTTCGGAACTAAGTTCTGCGGAAATTGTGATCTGTGTGATTTTTTGGAAGCCGGGATAAAATTTGGAATGGCATATTCAACATAACCGCGTGTAAACCATAGAATATCAGCGTTATAGCGGTCCGGATGTTCAAAATACCGCGGATCGTCCACCTCGCCGATCAGGGCATCTGCGGAGGCGAGCCCGCAGGTCGGGCAGATCTGATAATTTGTATAATGGCCGACTTTTAATTCCGTATGATAAACATTCTCAATTTCGGCAGGCTTTTCTAAATCGATCAGGATTTTATCTAAATGGATCGAACAGATCTTCTGATTCCCGTGAACAGCAGATTCACTGGATGTTGTGATCAGTCCGCAGTTCTCAAGTTTTTTGATATGGCTGGTTAAGGCACCGTTTGTAATATTTAAACGGGAGGCAAGTTCATTCATGCTCATATTGTCGTTTTCCAGCAAAATATTTAAAATTTCAATTCTCACATCAGAACCGAGTGCCTTAAAAAGTTCTAACCCTTCATTCAACGAAGTGATGTGTAACAAGGAAATCCTCTCCTTTCAAAATCTGTAAAAATCACAGAATGACACGTTCTAAACTGTAATCATTGCCTGAAAGTGTCAGGTTTGCAAGACTTTCGAATCTCCACGTCCGTCACTGGCACTGCCCGGATTAATATAAACTTTATTGAAACGTTCATAAAATGTATAGTGATGAGTATGACCAAAGATAAGAAAATCAGCATCTGTCAGGTCAAATGGAAGATCAAACTGATTATGAACCAGAAAAAAGTCTTGCCGCCAATGCGGAACTGTAAAAATTCAGGAAGATTTTTTTGCCCAGTCACCGCGGTCATTGTTGCCTCGGACCATATAAAGCGGAATGCCAAAGTTCCGGAAACAGTCATAATTTTTCTGCGTACAGAAATCGCCTGCATGGATCAGATAATCGCAGCCGTCTAAATGACGGTGCCACTCTTCACGGAAAATACCGTGTGTATCAGAAATAATGCCAATTTTCATAAAATTCTCCATTCTTGCGTGAAAAATGTTATTTTCATACTAATTTTCTCCATTAAGTAAAAAATAATTAGATAAATTATATAGGAAAAAAGTATGGAAGTCTAGAAGAAAGAAAAATATTCATAAAAATACTTTTTTTATTTTAAAGTAATGTAGTATACTGTTCGGGGGATCAATTAGTTAATTTTTTAACGGGAGAGGGAGAATGGAAAGCTCGGTATTGGAGGAAAAGGTTTTTCATAAAGTTATGAAAAACGTACCGTTTGGTCTTGTTGTGAGCAGTGAGGGCAGAAAACGCAAGGTGTATTATGTGAATACGATGGCGTACCATATGCTCGGTTACACGCGGGAGGAATTTATTGAAAAAGTACAGGACGGCTGGAGCCGGTTTGTGGATATTGACTTAAGAATGGTCATGAGGGAGCATCATGAAGAGATTCTGACAGGATGAGAAAGGAACCACTCATTGTATTTTTTCGAATACTTACCGGAAAAAGCGCACGTGACTCTTGACAAAAGATGAAAGTTAGGATAGCCTAACTATGGTTAGAAAAAACTAACCACGCATCGATCAAAAATCAGAATGAGCATCATAACAAAAATGTGATGAACCATGCAAGGCCACACGGTGGCAGAAGGAGAGAAAAATGCAGACAGAATGGAGAAGCTTCCAGGGCGGAGCCTGGGAAACAGAAGTAAATGTAAGAGATTTTATTCAGAAGAATTATCATCCATATGATGGGGATGATTCCTTCTTAGAGGGACCAACACAGGATACCACCGATCTCTGGGATCAGGTATTAGAACTTTCCAGACAGGAGAGAGAAGCCGGCGGAGTGCTGGATATGGACACAAAGATCATTTCCACGATCACTTCCCATGGTCCGGGTTATTTAGATAAAGAGAAAGAGAAGATTGTCGGTTTCCAGACGGACAAGCCTTTCAAACGTGCTCTCCAGCCTTACGGCGGTATCCGTATGGCGATCAAGGCGTGCGAGGACAATGGATACAAAGTCGATCCTGAAGTGGTAGAGTACTTTACAACACACAGAAAAACTCACAATGCCGGTGTATTTGACGCTTACACACCGGAGATGAGAGCGTGCAGAAGCGCACATATCATCACTGGACTTCCGGATGCATACGGACGAGGACGTATTATTGGTGACTACAGAAGACCGGCTCTTTATGGTGTAGACCGTCTGATCGAGGACAAAAAAGAGCAGCTGAACAACACACGTACCATCATGTACTCAGATGTGATCCGTGAGAGAGAAGAGTTATCCGAGCAGATCCGTGCGCTGGAAATGTTAAAGAAACTGGCAGAAATTTACGGCTGTGATATTTCGAAACCTGCAAATAATGTATTAGAGGCAACACAGGCTGTCTATTTTGCATATCTTGCAGCAGTAAAAGAGCAGAATGGTCCGGCAATGTCCTTAGGACGTACCTCCACTTTCTTAGATATTTATGCAGAGCGTGATCTCGCAGAGGAAACATTTACCGAAAAAGAGATCCAGGAGATCATCGACCAGTTCGTGATGAAACTTCGTCTTGTAAAATTTGCGCGTACACCGGAATACAACACGATTTTTGCCGGCGATCCAACCTGGGTGACAGAGTCCATCGGTGGAATCGGTGTGGATGGAAGACATATGGTTACAAAAATGTCTTACCGTTACTTAAACACCTTGAACAACATCGGAGCAGCACCGGAACCAAACATGACCGTACTCTGGTCTGTAAAACTGCCGGAAAACTTCAAAAAATTCTGTGCCGAGACATCCATCAAACACTCTGCGATCCAGTATGAGAATGATGATATTATGCGTGTTGTCCATGGTGACGATTATGGAATCGCATGCTGTGTATCTTCTATGAGAATCGGTAAGGAAATGCAGTTCTTCGGTGCGAGAGCAAACCTCGCAAAATGCCTGCTTTACGCGATCAATGGCGGTGTCGATGAGATGACAGGAAAACAGGTCGGACCGAAATACCGTCCGATCACATCCGAATACTTAGATTACGATGAAGTATGGGATAAATACAAAGATATGATGAAATGGTTAGCAGGAGTGTATGTGAACGCATTAAATATCATTCACTACATGCATGATAAATACTGCTACGAAAAATTAGAGATGGCATTACATGACAAAAATGTGAGAAGATGGTTTGCAACCGGTATTGCAGGATTTTCTGTAGTAGCAGATTCCCTTTCTGCCATTAAATATGCAAAAGTAAAACCAATCCGTGATGAGAATGGCGTGACCGTTGACTTTGAGATTGAGGGTGATTTCCCGAAATATGGAAATGACGACGATCGTGTCGATGAGATCGCAAAACAGGTGCTCCACACCTTTATCGGATATGTAAAAGGAAACCATACTTACCGTGGCGGTATCCAGACAACATCGATTTTGACCATTACATCCAATGTTTCCTATGGTAAAAATACAGGAGCAACACCGGATGGAAGAAAGAAAGGTGTAGCATTTGCTCCGGGTGCAAACCCGATGCATGGACGTGATACCCATGGTGCGGTTGCATCCCTGGCATCTGTCGCTAAACTTCCATTTATGGATTCACAGGATGGAATTTCCAACACATTTACCATTGTACCGGATGCACTGGGCAAAGATGAGGCAGCACAGGAGAACAATCTTGTTGCAATGTTAGATGGCTACGTTACCAAAGGCGGACATCACTTGAACGTAAACGTTTTAAACCGTGATACGTTATTGGATGCACAGAAACACCCGGAACTGTATCCACAGCTCACCATCCGTGTATCCGGATATGCGGTCAACTTTATCAAACTGACAAAAGAACAGCAGGATGAAGTGATCGCACGTACCTTCCACGAACGGATGTAGTGCAACAGGTGCGTTTTGCGAATGGCGCGGCGAGCGTTATTCATCAGAAAAAGGAGAACAACATGGGGAAAATTCACTCGTTAGAAACATTTGGCACAGTGGACGGTCCGGGCGTACGGTTACGCCAGAAAGTTGAAGTTACGATTCCTATGAAGGGAAGTTATATCCGTTCCGAACAGGTAAGCAGTGATATGTATGTATCCATTGATCTGGTGGAAGAAGTTATTGAGCGTCAGTTAAAGAAATATAGAACGAAACTGGTTACGAAACAGCAGAGCGCAGCATCCGTTTTCAAACAGGATTTTCTGGATGCAGAATCAGAGGATGATGAAGAGATCAAGATCATCAGAACCAAGAAGTTTGATATGAAACCAATGTATCCGGAGGATGCATGTGTAGAGATGGAATTATTAGGACATGATTTCTATGTATTCATCAACGCAGAGACAGAGGATGTCAATGTTGTTTATAAGAGAAAAGGCAATACTTACGGATTGATCGAGCCGGAATATTAAAATGGATCATTGCAGAATTGTGCTGTGAATACAAAGAACCCACCCTGCGGCAAGCACCTTGCCGCAGGGTGGGTTTTTGCAGTACATCATAATAGATTTCCTTGTGTGACGTGAAGCATTTGTCGAAGATAAGATGTTGGGGCAAATAGTGATTCACAACATAACGACTGACAAATTGCAACAATCCGGGAATACTTTTGTGACTTTGGAAGAAAATTAGGAAATCTTAGCCTGCCTGCCAATTCAATTCACAGTGATGTTCTGCCACGGATGGCAGAACAAGGCTTCACGAGCCATGGAAGGCTCGTTGAACGCCGTTCATGTCACTTTGAGAAAATCTAATCAGGCAGACTTAGATTTCCTTATTTTCGTACAATGGAACAAAACAGACCCGGATTGTTGCAATTTGTCAATCAAGAAATTTGAAATCAATATTTGTTCCAACATCATTATTATTTATGGAAAAACGACACACAGATGGCTCCCGGTCCCGCATGTGTACCGATCGTACTCCCAATCGTGCTGATTGGCAGCTCTTTGTCTGTCCGGCCCAGAGATCTGCGCTGTCCGCAATATACTTCCGGAGCAGTGAGTCGTCGAGCCCGCTGTAGCCTAACATATACGGCATGGAAAAATCGATACCGTTTTTATTTTTCACTTCCTGGATCAGGATGTTATTTCCGTTTTTCGATCCTCTGGCCTTTCCTAAGATCGCAACCTCACCTTTTTCAATGGCGATGACAGGCTTGATGGATAAAATATTTCCCGCCCAGGCGGCAGTCTTTGAGATGCGTCCGCCCTGTTTTAAATCCTCAAAGGGTATCAAAGACGGCTAAGACACAGACATCTTTCTTTTTTTCTCTTCGAGTTTTTCGGCGATCTCTTTCGCAGAAAGCCCCTCATCGCGCAGCTTTACGGCATAAAGGACAAGGATCTGTTCGCCCAGACATACATTTAAACTGTCAACTAATGTGATACAGTCCTCATAGCCATCAAGCGCAATGTGTGCACTCTGGTATGTACCGGATAAAAGAGAGGACAGACAGATCACAACGGCGGTATCGCCGGCTTCTTTACTTCTTTGAATTTCGCTTCAAACTTTCAAGACTGGGGATATGGTATCCAAAGCACTTCGTGAGAATGGACATAACGTTATTTTACTGGATGTTTTATGGGATACAGTGACAAAGAGGAAAATCTGACCGGAATTTTTGACCGCACAGAGGAAGTCAGCGTACAGGTAAAGGATATCCCGGAAACAGCACCGGATCTTGCAAAGGTAAAAGCATCAAGAAAAGATCAGTCGGACTGCTTCTTCGGACCGAATGTCATCAACATGTGCCGCATGGCGGACATTGTTTTCATGGCATTACACGGAGAAAACGGAGAGAATGGCAAGATTCAGGCAGCTTTTGACCTGTTTGGAATCAAATATACCGGAACCGGCTATTTGAGCAGTGCGCTTGCAATGGATAAGGGAATGGCAAAACAGCTATTTATCGCTGGTGGAATCCCGACACCACAAGGTATTTCCACGAAGAAAGAGAACCGGAAAGATTCTGCAAAAGAACTTGGCTTAAAGCTGCCATGTGTTGTAAAACCATGCTGTGGAGGTTCCAGTATTGGTGTTACGATCGTGCGCACGGAAGATGAATTCAAGAGTGCTTTGGATGAGGCATTCAAATGGGAGGATAACCTCATCATTGAGGAGTATGTAGAGGGACGTGAGTTTTCCATCGGCGTTATTGACTATAAGGCGCTTCCGGTCATTGAGATCGCACCAATTCAGGGATTCTATGATTACAAGAATAAGTACAAAGCAGGCAGTGCAGTTGAAACCTGTCCGGCAGAATTACCGGAAGAGATCACAAAGCAGATGCAGCACTACGCAGAGCGTGTGGCAGAAGTATTAGGACTGGATACTTACTCCCGTTCGGATTTCTTATTAAATAAGAATAACGAAATTTACTGTCTGGAAGCAAATACACTTCCCGGCATGACACCGACAAGTCTTCTTCCACAGGAGGCAGGTGTTCTTGGAATCAACTTTAATCAGTTATGTGAGAAGCTGATTGAGATTTCCTTAAAAAAATATGAGAAATAATGATGAATGACATATCGCCACCAGTTTTGCAGAACCGGTGGCAGTTTGTTCTATAATAACAGGAGCATGATATGAAAAATATGACCTTAGAGCATATCGCGGCAGTCTGCGGCGGTACTTACATAGGAAATGAAGCGGATAAAACGCGTGAGATCCAAGGAGCAGTGATCGACAGCCGCCTTGTGGAAAAAGATTACTTATTTATCCCGGTACGTGGAGAAAAGGTGGACGGACACAGTTTCATCCCATCTGTTTTTGAAAAAGGAGCACTGGCAGTGCTCTCTGAAGAGAAGTTGGAGGATCCGGCAGGTCCATGCATTCTCGTGGAAAACACCTTAGATGCGATGAAGAAGATCGCAGCAGATTACCGCAGAGGTCTGGATATTAAAGTAGTCGGAATCACAGGAAGCGTTGGAAAAACGAGCACTAAAGAGATGATCGCATCTGTTCTGGCACAGAAATATAACGTGTTAAAAACAGAGGGAAACTTGAATAACGAGATCGGACTTCCACTCACGATTTTTAAAATCCGGGAGGAACATCAGGTGGCTGTGCTTGAGATGGGAATTTCCGAGTTTGGTGAGATGGACCGGTTATCCACAATGGCAAACCCGGACATCTGCGTGATCACGAACATCGGACTCTGCCATCTGGAAAATCTCATCACAAGAGATGGAATCTTAAAGGCAAAGACAGAGAGTTTTGCGCATCTGACACCGGATGGAATTGCGGTATTAAACGGAGATGACGACAAGCTCTGCGATAAGAAAGTTGTCAATGGAAAACCGGCAGTGTTCTATGGTATCGAAAAGGCTGCCAAAGTGGCTGAAACAGAGGAAGGAACTAAGACGCTTGCCGAGAAAACGGTTTACGCAACGAATGTAGAGGCAGTTGACCTGACCGGAACAAAAGCAGCGATCCATTATCCGTCGAAAGAGACAGGCGGGGAAGTGACGATGGAAGTCACGATTCCAATCGCCGGAGAACACAATGTATACAATGCGCTGGCAGCGGTGAGCGTGGCAAGAGAATTAGGACTGACCTGTGACGAGATGAAGCGCGGGATTGAATCAGTGCAGACGATCGGCGGCAGAAGTAATCTGATCCACAAAAATGGCATTACGATCATCGACGACTGCTACAATGCAAATCCGGTTTCCATGAAAGCATCCATCGATGTATTGTCCAACGCACCGGGCAGAAAAATCGCGGTACTCGGAGATATGGGCGAGCTTGGCGCAGAGGAAAAACAGCTTCACTATATGGTGGGAGAACATTTTGCAGGAAAGGGAATTGACGCACTTTACTGTGTGGGAACACTCTCGCAGGAGATCGCTAAAGCAGTGCGTACATGCAGCAGCAAGACGGAAGTCCATCATTATGAGGACAAAGCAGACCTGATCAAAGACCTTGTCAAAGAGGTACAGAGCGGTGATACAGTGCTTGTGAAAGCGTCACATTTTATGGGATTCCCGGAGATTGTGAAGGAATTGACGAAGTAAAAATAGGAATGTCCGATGCGACACGCCAAAACCCCCAGTGCCGAAACACTGGGGGTTTTCAAAATAGATTATTTTATGTTCTAATATGGTCTGACAGATACCTAAATCATAGATTTATTTTTCTCTAACATCTCAGCAATCACATTCTGACAGTAAGCTCCGATTTTTTTCTTCTGTTCCTTATCCAGCTTGTTCGGATAAATTGGTTTTCCGTATTCTACAATTACATGTGCTTTTTTGACACGAGGCATATGAGCCTCCAACACATCTGCGGAGTTCGTGATCGCCATCGGGATAATCGGACAACCACTCTTTTCCGCAATCTTGAAACTTCCCTCTTTGAATGGGAGCATCAGATCGTCCGTTTTATTTCTTGTGCCTTCCGGGAAGATACACATGGAAATTCCATTCTTTACATTGTCGATTCCGGCAAGGATCGTTTTTAACGCTTCTTTTACATTCTCACGGTCGATAAACAGACAGTGCAGACGCCGCATCCAGGTGCGCAGCAACGGCACTTTTTCCATATCCTTTTTTCGCAATGTAGCCGGTGAGACGCGGGCAGCGTGCATAGGTGATGATAATATCGAAATAGCTTCTGTGGTTTCCGATGTATAAGACCGCCTGATCTTTCGGGACATTTTCTTCACCGATGACGGTCACTTTCGTTCCACAGATAACGATGATCCATTCAACAAAAGGACAGGAATACCGATGATCAGGTAGAGTATAGCAAAAAGCAATGCAAGTATTGCGCGTAACATAGTACGTCCTTTCGGGAGATCCCCCAAGTTTTATATACCCACATTATATCGGGTATCTATGGGAAAAACAACTAAAAAGACATATTTAAAGACAGGGAGGCATATATTAAGATAGAAGCGAAAACTGGGGGCAGGTGTAGTGAAACATGTTTCGAAAGTATCTGGTAAAAATATGCGGGATCAGTCTGCTGATGGCAGGACTGATCAGCGGATGCAGTATTGAGCAGACAAATGAAACAAAAGTCAGTGATCTTACATATACGATCGTTGAGGAATCCGAGACACCGGAAGAGTTAAAGACAATGATCGAGGAAAAGAAAACGGCGGATTTTAAACTTACCTATGAGATGGCGGATGATCTGTATATCGTGCGGGGATATGGGGAGCAGGCGACGGGAGGATACAGTATCTGTGTGAGGGACTGTTATCTGACCACAAACGCAGTAGTGTTTGATACAGAACTCATCGGACCGAGAAAGGGTGAAGTTACAAATGCGAGTCCAAGCTGTCCTTATATTGTAATACAGGTAAAAACCAGGACAAAAGTATCATTTTTGAGTAAATATTCTTAAAATTTTTTTAAATAATTTAATTATGTTTGACAAAAATTTAGCACAGTGCTATTCTAAAGCGGAAAAGAAATTCGGTGGAAACGATCATTACGATGATAAACGATCGCGAGATGCCGGATTAAGGAGGTAGAACAAATGCAACAGGCAGACATCAGAAAAGTTCGGGCATCCGTGCATCAGCAGTGCGGGGGAAAAAGTAATGATTCAGCTTGACCGAGGACGCAATAAGGTTGATATCCAGCAGGGCGTGATCCAGCATGCATATCCAAGTGTTTTCACGATATTGGTAAATGATGAGCGTGATGACAATCAACCTCAGTTATTATCCTTTAGTTACAATGATATTATTACAAAAGATATTCGCATGAAGTTGTGCTAAACAGGTATAAAATCCTCCATGTCCGAATAAGATGGTTACAAAGATTCGGAATGGGGGACTTTTTTTGGAATTTCAGAAAATAAAATTACATAGAAGTGAAAAAAAACAGAGCTGCAGTCACACAGATCACACTGGATGATGACTATAATGTACCGGATTACAGACAGGATATCGTAAAAGTCATAAAAGAACGCGGGGAACTGCGCTTTGATGAGGTAAAAGCGATGGAGGGGGCTGCATGGATCAAGGGCAGTCTGGTTTTTAAGGTGCTTTACCGGAGCGATAAGCAGGAAGGAAAAAAAATAAGCTGTCTGCGCGGTGAGATTCCTTTTCAGGAACGGCTTAACATGGATGGTCTGAGCGAATATGATGCAGTTCATGCCACAGGGGATATGGAAGATCTTACGATCGGAGTGATCAATTTCGGAAGTTAAATGTCCGCGCGGTCATTGTTTTGACGGCATCGTCAGAAAAGAAGTGGATGAGGAGCTGACCTGTGAACTCTCAGATGGCAGTTCCTATGAACAGAATATTGTAGAGAAGGAAGCGTTAAAGCTGCTTGTGGTGCGACGTGATATCTGCAGACAGAAAAGTGAGGCAGTGCTGCCGTCGAGTAAACCGAATATCCGTGAAATACTCTGGCAGAGTATGCAGCTGCGCAATGTTGAAAGCAGGCTTGTGGAAGGAAATATCAGACTTTCCGGGGAAATACTGGTTTCCATACTGTATAATGATGAGGAGGAAGGGGAGCATCTGTCCTGGTATGAAACGACAGTCCCGCTGGATGCACAGGCAGAGTGCGGTGTTATGGAGGATGACTGTATCTGGCAGGTGCAGATGGTACCTTTGACAATGGAACTGGAAGTCAAACCGGATTATGACGGGGAAGAAAGGATCCTTGTCATGGAGCTGGCATTAGATACACACATCCGTATCTGGAAGGAAGAAAAGATAAGACTTTTAACAGATCTGTATTCACTGGCAGAAAGAGGTAAAACCAGTCTTCCGTGAATGCCCGCTGGAGCGTCTTCTGGTTAAAAATGCTGCAAAATGCAGAATGACAGAACAGATGGAATTAAAAGAAGATAAAGAAAAAAGTTCTTCAGATCTGTTCCTGTGAGGGAAAAGTGCTCTTAGAACGTCAGGAAATAAAAACCAGATGGTGTTCTTGCGGAGGGAACGGTTGAGGTCAATATTTTGTACATTACACCGGATGACCATATGCCGGTTGGAGCAGTGCAGGAAATTTATCCGTTTTCACAGCTTGTGGAGATTCCGGAAATGTCAGCGCAGGCGAAAGTGGAGTTAGATGCTTCCTTAGAGCAGCTCTCAGCGGTGATGCTTGATCAGGAACACGTTGAGATCCGGGCGGCAGTACGGCTGGATCTGATTGCCTTTGTGCAGGAAGTCATGCAGAATATCGAGGAGGCCACAGAGTCGGAACCGGATCTTGAGATGCTCAGAAACAGGCCGGGGCTGGTGGGCTATATCGCAAAGGCAGGAGATGATCTCTGGACGATCGCCAAGGAAAATCATACGACCATACAAAATATCATGGAGACAAATCACAGAAAAAGTGAGGTACTTCTGGCGGGCGAAAAGGTTTTGATCGTAAAACAGGTCGGATAAAATATTAAGTATTTGTGAATTTCTGGAAATCCTAACAAACATAGATGAAAGTGTGATAAAATATATAAGTACGGCTTCTGCCCACTGCAGCCTGCCGTGCTTATTTTTGATTCGTAGGAAATTATGTCCTATTCTTTTTATAAATGACAGAAGGAGAAATGCTTGATGAAGTGGGAAAAGGCATTAAAATATACAAGAAAACATAAAAGAATGATCGCAGTGATGATGGCAGGTGTGATCGGATTTGCGTGTTTTACTCTGCAGATGCATCCGTGATAAAAAGATGCGAAGAAGAAGAAAAATGAGGGCGCAGCAGAATTTAGACAATATCAACCAGCAGATCAATAATATACAGAGTGAGCAGAGCAAGGTAAAAAAGCCAGATGGCGGCGTATGATGAACAGCTGATGTCGCTTTTTGACCGATATGGAACTGTTGAAAACGGATATTGATAATAAGGAAGGCGAGATTGATCAGGCAAAGACGGATCTCGCCGCAGCACAGGAAAAAGAACAGCAGCAGTATGCAGATATGAAAAAAGAATCCAGTACATGTACGAAAACGGAGATGACACATTTCTGGATGCACTTGTGGAGTCGGAAGATATCTCAGACCTTTTTAAATCGTGTGGAGTATGTATCGGAAGTATACAGTTATGACAGGGAGCTTTTAGTGGCTTATCAGGAGACCGTACAGCAGGTGGCGGATTTAGAGTCACAGTTAGAGCAGGAATTAGCGGATATGGAGGAGCTGAAACAAAGTTATGATCAGCAGGAGGCTTCCCTGAATCAGGTTATTAATGAAAAGAAGGCACAGATTGCAGATTTTGATTCACAGCTTTCAAATGCAAAAACACTGGCAAGCCAGTACGCGTCCACGATCCGCAAACAGAACGAGGTGATCGCACAGGAACAGGCGCGTCAGGAAAAAGCCCGGAAAGAAGCAGAAGAGAAGGCAAAGAAAGCGGCGAAGGCAGGCACAAAAACCAGTAATTCTGCCACAACGGCATCTACGGACAGCGGAACAACAGACAGTACAGGGGGGAAGTTCCTCTTCCAATAATACAGCTTCAACGGACGATTCCGACAGCAGTTCTTCCGGCAGCAGTTCGACAGGACTGACAAATAACGGTTTAAATCCATCCTACTCTACCGGTGTGAGTGGCAGCTGTGTGGTATCCTGTGCGACAAATTTTGTGGGAAATCCGTATGTGTTTGGCGGAAACAGCCTGACAGAGGGGACGGACTGTTCCGGTTTTGTATCCCTTGTATACAGCCATTTTGGCGTATCACTTCCGAGAAGTTCCTATGCGCTTCAGTCAAGCGGACAGGCTGTCAGCTAAAAATATCCATGAGGGTATGAATACGGCAGAGATTGATAAAATTGTTTATGATATGACAACAAGCATGGGCGGAATCCCGGCGCCACTCAACTATGAAGGATATCCATTTTCTGTGTGTACCTCTGTGAATGATCAGGTGTGCCACGGTTTTCCTTCCAAGGATGTGATCCTAAAGGCAGGGGATATTATCAATGTCGACTGCTCTACCATTTTAAACGGATATTTCTCTGATTCTTCGAGAATGTTCTGTATCGGTGAGGTCAGCCCTGAGAAGAAGAAACTTGTTCAGGTGACCAAAGAATGTGTCGAACTTGGATTAAAAGAAGTAAAACCATGGGGATTTTTAGGTGACATGGGGCAGGCAGTCCACGACCATGCATTTTCCAATGGATACACAGTTGTCCGTGAAATTGGCGGACATGGTGTAGGTCTTGAGTTCCATGAGGAGCCGTGGGTAGGATATAATTCCAGACGTGGACAGGAGATGCTGATGGTTCCTGGCATGATTTTTACGATTGAGCCGATGGTGAATATGGGACAGCCAGATATCTATGTTGATTCCGATAATGACTGGGAAGTATACACAGACGATGGACTTCCATCCGCACAGTGGGAGATCATGGTGCTTGTGACGGAGGACGGACATGAAGTCCTGTGCTGGTAAGCTGAATAGTGTGGAGAAGAAAAAAGCAGCATAGCCGTGAGGCTATGCTGTATGTTTGAAAAGCTGTATGTGGAGCGGCTCGCCGAGGTATTTGATAAAATGCCGGTAGATCACGACCGCAGCGATCAGAAAGCTTCCAATCTGGATGGATGGAACTTTTACGGTAAACAGCACGCATAATGCAAACAGTCCAAAAGTAACGACAGACCGGAAAGAATGTGGGCTGACCACAACGATCAGGGAAAAGAAAATAAAGAAAAATGCAAGGTACACTGCCGGACGCATCTCCGGAAACAGACCGAGCAGGACTCCAAAGGAGGCGGTAATTGCTTTGCCGCCTTTTTCTTTTCGGAAAAATGGAAATGCGTGTCCGAACACCGGGGCGATGAGCACCGGAATAAAAAAGCAGCGAGTGAGTATCTAAAAAGCGCTGCCCGAGAAATACCGGAACAAATCCCTTTGCCAGCTCTAAAATAAGGGAGAGTAGCCCACAGAAAAATCCGCCGTACATAAAGGCATTTGCAACGCCCGGATTGTGGTCTGCGGGAAGTTCCCGGATATCAATGTGCCGTATGATTTTTGGCGTCCAGTAAGCAAACAGTGTGCTTCCGAGGGCAAATCCAAGAATCGTAAAGAAGAGATATAACATAAAAACCCCTTTCTATTCATGAGAAACAAGCTGTTCTAACAGACTTACGATCTGCATGGCAGCTTCAGGCTTGCGTTCTCTGCGCTGTGCCTCTGACATCTGTTCACGCAGGGAATCATTTTCAATCAGTGCTTTGCCAAGCTGTACCTGTTTTGCGAGATGCTTTGAGGAGACAGAGAGATGTCTTGCACCAAAAAATGCAGGTTTGCAGTCTCACATCCCGGAATCGGAGCCGTGTGGACGATCGGGATATTTTTTACAAGAGATTCTGTCGAGGTAAGACCGCCAGGCTTTGTGTAAATGACATCGCAGGCATCCAAAAAGGGATACATGATTGGTATACCCGATAATATGGACCCGTTTGTTAAAATGAAATTCTTTCCGCAAAATGCGTTCGATTTTTGCATTATTTCCACAGATGATCACAATGTGTTCTCCGTTCCGGCAGCGGAGTGCTATGGTTATACGGAGAGTAAAAACATCCCGTCCGTAGTTGTGGATGACGAGCGTGGTGCATACGAGATGATCCGTTATCTGATCGCACAGGGACATAAAAAATCGGAGTGATCACCGGAAAAGCAGACAGCCTTCATGCGCAGGCACGTCTGATCGGATATCAGAAGGCATTGCGGGATGAGGGGCTTTTATATGATCGGAACTGATCTACTATGGAGACTGGGGAAGAGAATCCGGACATACCGGAGCAGAAGTGCTTTTAAAAAAACAGGTGACGGCAATATTCTGCATGAATGATCTTATGGCAGGCGGATGTTATGACTGGGCAGATGAGTCGGGGATAAAGATACCACAGGAGATATCTGTTGCGGGATACGATAACAGAGAACTGTCAAGTTATTATAAGCCGCCGCTCTCCACGACGGAGCTGCCACTTCATGATATCGGTTACAGGGCTGCCGAGGTTATGATCGGCCTGGTGG